>Ga0214477_100011_pt1 | contig 114189 bp, 75 predicted proteins | sample M1_20Mar14CPVII9_FD_165058 | JGI IMG/M metagenome (GOLD analysis project Ga0214477, IMG submission 165058) | Marine eukaryotic communities from Monterey Bay, California, United States - M1_20Mar14CPVII9sort6BwellC16 | ecosystem: Environmental > Aquatic > Marine > Unclassified | place: USA...
CATTCATTGCCTCTGCCAGTATTTGATTTCCCGTCTTTCTCTGTGGTGGGTCTAATTCATTCAGAAAATCCTCTCCATATTTTTCAGCCACAAAGCTATAATCCATAATGTCGAATAATGAACATTCAATATCTTTCAAGTATAATAACTCAGCCTTGGAATGTTCAGCTGCATTAGTTGATATAACTCTCTCTCCAGTTTTAATTTCCCTACTCTTACTACTTTCTGTTAGTACATCATCTACTGATTTGATTGGTACACCATCGATTGAGATGATTGTATCACCAATTCGAATCTTCTTCTCTTTTGCTCCAAAACGAGGTACTTTTCGACCAATGTTAGATGTTGATGAGACATCTGTAACTATGTATTCATTGTCGTATTTTTTAATTGTAATACCGAGAGATCCAGGTGGTGCCGTAATGACAAAGCCTTCTTTACGGTCAACTGTCCACGTGACCATACTGTACTAAATATATCTGTATTCTTTCTGCCTATATACTATATGTGCTGTGGAGATATAATTATTGCTGTGGTCTGTGGTATCTTCCTTATTACTTGACACAAATGCAATTCACAGCAACGAGACTACTACCAATCGAAAGATCGTTTAAAACCGATTCTCTGGGTATATTGTGAACTTCTAGGATTGCTTTTCCATTGCAACAACCTCTTGTGCAGTGCAACACGTGCACGAGGTTTTCAGCTGCCGTCATTTTCCACCACCAATTGAAATAGCCTTCTATATAGGAGTAGCACGACGCCAGCAATATGATGGTGTAGATATGTATTATATAGATGTGAAGTCATCTATTGCATCAAACTGACTAATCACATATTGGTTAGCAAGGAAGAATCCTGCCTTCACAAGTCACATGATTAGCGTAGATACTATGCTATTTGCTGATTGAGAGGCCGCCGACGCACGAAGAGGATATAATATTGGTGGATAAGAATAGAAACTACACATCCGGAATAGTGTAGAAGAAGCAGGCGTTGGCGGTGGCTGGTACTTACTATTGGAAATAAAAAACAAACAAAGTAGTAACACATACCTAATAATGCAGAACAGCTTCATACCCGATGCTATTGAGATTGTAAGCCGTGCAATAACTGCTGATAATGAAGGTGATTACGACAAGGCGTTATCTTTATATCGAGATGCTTTGAGTAGATTTACTATTGGTCTCAAGTATGAAAAGAATGAATCTAAAAAGGTATGTCTACTTAAATTATTGTTTTGTGCATAATATCATGTGTGCACATAGTTACATTATGTACTAACAATCTGTTCCCTGTTAATGTTGTTGTTGTGAACATCATGTTCACAACTTATGTATGCGTTACTGCTCTCAGAAACTCATAATTGAAAGGGTAGAGGGATATATGAAAAGGGCAGAGGAATTGCGTGACTATCTAAATAAACAAGCCGAGGTCGACAAGCAGGGTGGATCATCCGGCGGCGGAGGAGGAGCCGGTGGCGCTGGTACTAAACCAAAAGGCGCCGGAGAAGATGATGCAGATGCCGAGAAACAAAAGTTACGTGGTGCATTAAGTGGTGCAGTTGTTACAGAAAAACCGAATGTAAAGTGGGATGATGTTGCTGGTCTAACAGCCGCTAAAGAAAGTTTGAAGGAAACTGTTATTCTGCCAACTAGATTTCCACAATTGTTTACTGGAAAGAGACGTCCTTTTAAAGGTATTTTGGTGAGTTGCTATGTTGTAGATATCAGTTTGTTATGTTCATTTTTACACTGACAGTATATTTATCAATTAATAGTTATATGGTCCACCAGGTACTGGTAAATCATACTTGGCAAAAGCTGTGGCGACTGAAGCAGACTCGACATTCTTTTCCGTATCATCGGCCGATCTGATATCGAAATGGCAGGGCGAATCGGAACGCTTAGTTAGAAATCTATTTGAAATGGCAAGGGAATCACCAGGTAATAGAGCAATTATCTTTATTGATGAGGTAGACTCTTTATGTGGCAGTAGAAGTGAAGGGGAGAGTGACTCGGCACGACGAGTCAAGACAGAGTTCCTAGTACAAATGGATGGTGTGGGTAAGAAGGAAGGAGATGTTTTAGTATTAGGTGCAACAAATGTTCCTTGGGAATTAGATGCAGCTATCCGTCGACGGTTTGAGAAACGTGTATACATTCCATTGCCCGAGGCAGAGGCAAGAACAATAATGGTAAAGATACACCTTGGCGATACTCCTAACGATCTAAGTGATCAAGATTTTGATACACTGGGAAGATTAACTGAGGGTGCATCAGGATCAGACATTACTGTGTTGGTGAAGGAAGCTCTGATGGAGCCATTAAGACGATGTCAGCAAGCCAAACAATTCAAGCCGGTTGGAGAATTTCTTATGCCATGTGAAGAATATCCCAATTGTCCATACTGTCCAATGAAGCTATCAACTGACAAACCAAACAAGGATTATACATGTAAGAAATGTGGTGCACAAAGAATGCAATTGTGGGATGTATCACCAGACAAATTAAAGGCACCTGATATTTCAGTTAAAGACTTTGAGAATGTACTCAGACATTCCCATTCAACTGTTTCAGAAGATGAGTTAGAAGAATATACCAAATGGACTACACAGTTCGGACAAGAGGGGGCTTAATAAATGTAGAATAATAATAGTGAAGACTAAAGCGTACACATGATCAGATCTTAAAGTTTATACATACATTTATCAAATTATCTAGTATTCTCTCATCTCACAACTACAAATCCTTCTTAATGGCATCTCCTCCAAACGACTTTGAATGCTGAAGCATTACCAATGATCCTCTCTTTCTAACTGGCATGGGCATAGATTGTCTCCTAGACGTACGCCTCTTGACAAAGATAGGCTCAACAAATTCAACAAGATCTGACATACCTCCATCACTGGATAGTAATTCAGCGACCGCGTCATCTAATTTCAATACAGATGCTCGCTTCATTGCAGGAGATGCGTCCTCTGATAGCTGTTCATGCTCTGCCGACACGTTCAAGAACTTCTTCCACTTTTTATAGTACGGTTTGATACAGCAAGCATAACTAAACACAGTGAAGAGCATTGATAGTAACCCACCAACAATAAGGAAGCTCCAAGCCTTTTCAAGATACCATGTATAATAAAGATCAAAGCAAAGGTACACCCAATGGAATGCCCTAGTCCAAACCATTGTAACAAGTGCAAAGAAGTTCAGCCTTTTGAACTGTTTAAGCTTTGTTGGATTGCTTAGATCAAGTAACTTTGTATACTCCCCGACCGCCAGAGCTACTGCCGCTGCAAATTGTAGATTAAACTTTTGTTCGATTGTGCCAAAGTAAGTGTAAGGTTAGACTACATCAAGTAACGAAAGGAGACTAATGCAATAGCACAAACTTACACATAGCCAGTGAAATGATCTATTATCCCGATAATGGAGAATCATCGGTACCCCAATAATACTTGCTAATGAATGATGAACAAGGAATATTGCTACAATTGAATCAGGCCATATCGTTTTTCCGTTCTTGTGAAATGCTCTCACTAATAACATTTCAACTGCATCCTGAAACTCCCAGCCCATTTCACTTAAAACTCCACAGATTGCTAATGAAGATGCAACGGATGGGTCACCAATCCCAAAAAGAGATGGTATACAAAACAAACTACCCACTAAATGTTGTATATAGATTGCCTGCATACGAGGCCAATCATTCATCGCCCAGTTTATAAATTGTTCCTTGTCCATTGTTATCCTTAATTCCGCTAACATCTTCTTACCAGCCCTATCATAATCTCTTTCAATTGCTGTTAATAACCATGCTTTATTATTTACTAAAGGTCGGATTATTGCTTTCAGTATGTAAAAGATGACAAACCATATGATTGCAAAGAATACGACTACTTGAAAGAGTTCATATGCAGTTGCATTTGGATTGAAGGTAATATCTATTAAATGCTGTGATATAACATTCATACGAGTGCCCGTTAATATTTGTTGAAGTGATATATCTACCATAACTTTATTCTATCTTTGTTGCATGCATGCAGTAGAAGGATATTTATTAGTAAGGTAAGATACTTTATATTAATACATGTGCACAATGAGCAATAACATACCATGCACTATCCAATGTTAAAGACCGATTATGTATTGCTACTAACTAACTATATATTCTGAGGCACTATCGAACCTACCATCTTGCAAAAGATATTGCTTGCAAAAATTCAGATACCTGTCTTGAAGAGAGGCTCTAGTCGAGACGAGGGGGACTCTTTCTGTTTGCATGACAAATCTTTTTATACATATTACAAACTCTACTTGCGAGGAGAATGATGTGAAAAGACTTGTTAGTACGACGACCTTATATACATTTCAAAATACAATACTCTATGTTTACACTCATTCTTTGATTGATTGACTAACAGTCTAAGGCCAAGGCTCACATGACTTGAGGTCGTAATCATCGCTTCCACTGATCTGATGTTTGAGATTCATCAAGTTCTTTTCCCCAAACAATTCAAGTTGTAAGTCAGCATATGCTGCTGATTGGATAACTTCAAGTCGACTTTTCTTATCCTTCACACTTCGTAGTGTTCGGTATACCTCACGAATGACCGCATAGATCGAAAACAAGTACGGTGTGATGAGGGAAGTGAGAATAAGATATAGCAAGTTATTATCCGAAGGACATCCTTCCATAAACTCTCCATATCTAGGAAGCATACACCACATGTAAAACCTTGAGAATAGATACCTCAAATCCTTCAGCCCTTCAATTCCAGCACCCGGACTGAATGTTGTGGAGAAGAATATCATTAACAAGAAGGGCACCAAACCAACCACTAACGTCTCTTCCATGGTTAAACTCGTATATAATCCAAGTAGAGTTAAAGGGATCAAATACGAAAAGAAATCGAATGCCATGCCAAAGAAGAACTCTGGACTTGTCAATGTGCCAAGCACTAGATCAATCACCCAAAACTGAATGGCAGCTACTCCTAATAGAACAACCATTGCCTCGACAAACTTTAATGTCTTGTTCATAGAGCTTGATGAGTGGAGCAAAGCCTCCGATTCTTCCATCATATACACTCTCAGATGACGATGATTCATTTCCCTTTCGATGTAGATATACAGTAGTAGAAGCCAATACTAAAAAGCATGCAGCACCAACAATTAGTATAGGTGTGGTATTACTATCACTGGAGGCGTGTTCAATAATTACACTATCTGTAAGTGGGGGTGATGCCGTCGGTGTTATTTCGATGTGTTTAAATCTGTAGCAACAGTATCCACAAACTATTCCCAACCTTAGTATTTTAAAGTGTTGTTTTACGATATGTCACTGCACCTTCTATTATCTCAATAATGTGATTTCTCACTAACAATTCAAAATTTTGCATTTTGCTAATAAATCCCACATAAGTGAAAAAAGTGATATACAGCATGTAGTAACAATGGATTATCTTTTGTTGTGAGTATGCATGTTACTGTTGGTGTATTCGGTGTATTCGATGTGTTGTTTGTTGGATGGTGATAATAAGATTATTTTTGATAGCGTTGATAGGTGCTGGTGTGTTTTAGTTAGTTGTTGTTAATTGTTTTACATTGTAGCAGTAAAATCTATATAAACCATTAGAATAATGATTAAAACACCTCGACTACTGATTTCCCATCGACCGTACTCAAACACACCTCACACCTCTCTTTTTGCTTTTTCTTAATTGCAATTCATATCATTCGCAAAATACTTCGCACCATAATTTAAATCATTTATGAGAAAATACTTTCGCGGTCTTTATCTATGTTGTGATTGAGTTGCAGCCATAGCCACCCTTTGTTCGATTATTGTTATAGTATATTTACAGCATGATGAAGAAAATTCTACTATTTGGTATTATCCATTTATTATTGGCTGTTTGCAAAGCAACTCCTCCACCAACAATAAATAATGGCAATGAAGATTTTACTTCAACTCCAACAAACGATCATCTACCAGTTGCTGCTGCCTCGGTCAATAAAAGTAATGAGATAGCAGCATTATCACCTAGTGTCGTTGGTGTTGGTCAGACATCTACTACAACATTATTACCATATGTATATGATGTTGATGATGAAATGTTAATCCTCAATCTCCGAGGGTTTTTAGGCGACGTGGCAGGTATTTTTGTAGGTAATAATGGTAATGGTAATGGAGGAGATGATCATCCCGGTGGCGGTTTTGGAGGGGGAGGAAGAGGTATGAATCCATCCCGTCTTAGTGATATGGAACTACAATATTTTGATGCTGCAATGAGACTTGGTCTCCCCTGGTTATTGGATACAATAAACATTAACTCACGTGATGTGGACAATATTGACTACAATGTGATGGCTGTTAATATTGCTATTGAGGAACAAACTTGTTTTAGGTCACATGCAGATTGGGAAGCGTCGGATTATGCACATCTTGCCAGCAATCTATTTGCACTACGGTTACATGAAAATAGTAGGATTAACCGCAATGTGTTCCATCAAATGCATTTATTCAATATTCCCAAACATCAAGTGGAGGTTATGTTGGGTTACCATCGTACCGTTGCTACAGTACCAACAAAAGAAGAGATGATGGCAGCCTTTTACAATGTATTACTCAATAATATATTGGATGCACAAGAATTACAATTAGCCCATCAAGATATTAAAACATTGCCATCAGCTGATTCACAAGAGGATATTGTAATGTTGGGAGATGATGCGACAAGTGAAGGGAGTGATGTTATTGGAAGTAATGATGGAAGTGACTCGCCTTTATTTGATGTTGTACCTATTGAGAATTCGAATGGTTATGGATTGATTCCGTCCCCTGAGGTGGGTTTAACACCATCGTTTAGTCCAACATCCCCTGCTAATCCATCTACAGCACCATCAAGTTCAAGTGACGATGGGCAAGATGATACCCAAGAACGTGATAAGAAGAATCCAAGATTGGGCTCTCCAATGAATTTTAATGAGGCTTCAGGCTTAGGCCTAGAGGATGATAGTGGTGCAGAATTAGGTGAGCATCTTCAGCAGGCAATGTCCCCTCCAAGTCAAGAGCGAGAGTCAAGTCAGCAGCGTGATGATGTGAGGCTCAACGATCGGTTAGCTGAGTACCTTGAGAACGAAGATGTGTGCCTTGTTGACGAAGATACTAGTCAAGATGATGATGTAGATCGACCAATACCCGTATCTGAGACTGCAGGAGATATATCAGAAGCTATATCAAATGTCGGATGCGAGTTTGAAGATTTGGCAGAATCTGACACGGCACTACAAGAGTATGAAATACCACCTCTTGATGCATCTAGCACAATGTTTGGAGATAAGAGACTCGTACAAGATCTTAACAAGTTATTGGATGATTTACAACATGGTAGGCTTGATGATCAAAGAATGAGAAAAGCTGTGGCAGAGTTTATACAATATGCAAATGATTTGGAACGACGAGTTAAGGCAGGAGATTTTAACAACGCAAGCGACACTGTCATCGAACAGCTAGAAACAGAACTCAACGGCAAACGGAAGGGCTTAATTGATGTTATGAAAGACACACTACCAAAGGAATATCGTCATCTAGTCAATATGGCTCACCAGTTTTCTAGTGACACAGTTATCCTGTTCATACTACATTATGCTCCAGTTGGCGTCCGACATGCAGATAATGACATACACGACTTCACCCGAAACGACCAGTGCTGTATTAGCACTATGAAGAAGAAGTTATTCAATTTCTTAGTCAATGATAATGCTAAACTGGACATGACCAATTATGAGTATGGAGGCAAGACGAACGAAGACATGTCATCAAAGATGGCAGTCGTTGATATGATACCCATGCTATTGGAGAAATTTAACAAAGAGACAGATATGATTCGACAGTATCAAAAGTATGCCGATTTACTCAAGCTTAATTCGTTCAATGAACTGATTGGTATCTCACACACCATGGCTCGGTTGCACCTTCTACTTCATCGAGTTTCCCATCCTAATGAAAAGAAGTGTCAAGTTCATGTTGCTTCGTCGGCTGCAGCTAAGCACATGTTTGGATTAGCAGCTGGTCCAGCTAAGTACTTTGCAAAGATTGCACATAGCTCGTTTACTGTTAGTTTTGGCCCACACCCTCAAGTAAGAATTTCCATCACACTCTGTCGTTTGCTTGTGGTTGTGTCTTCTGTTTATTAACGATTTCTTCTCTCTCTCTCTCCACTCAACCTCGATTCTATAGGTTTATTTAATGGGGTTATGCAAATCCCTACGAATGTTTCCACAAGAAGTCCAAGATATCATCGCTAAACACTTGGTTGAAGTGTATAGCAACGTTGCTGAGTTTAGTGAAGACTTTGTAACTCAGCTAATGCAAGTGTTTGGTGGAGAGTATTCTGATGGTGTTGATTTGGGACTATATAGTCGTCTTTCCAAACTCCTCCAGGAGAGTGATCTATTGGATATGGACACATCCAATGCAGCTGATATTGATATTGATATGGATCAAGAGGAGAAGACTAACCGTGTGGTAGCCCACTACTCCAGTATCCTAAAAGGGAAAGGTTGGGATCAAGTCGATATTGAATTAGTTGCTGTGGAATTGAAATCGGTTAGTATTGAATTATTCATGAGACGAATGCGTCGATTCCGTGGTGGAGCCGATCTTCATGGTATTGCCGCCAGGTTACCAGAAAATTGTTCAATCTCCTACTCTGTTAAGCAACAGATCATGGAGTTAACTGAACTATTGAAGAGGGGATACAATTCACTTGTCAACTCCTTGAAGAAAATCAAGCAGAATCAGACAAGAGGTGGTGATCGGGTAGCTCTTCTTAATACACTTGCTACCAAGTATAATAATGACAATACTAGTATCAAAGATAAGGATAAGATGGATTTGGTCGAGTTACTAGCACCAGGCCGAACTCCTAGTGATGCACTTCAAATGATAAAGAATACAGCAGCGGAAATGAAACGAAATGGTGAACGGTTAACTCTTCTATGTGAATTGGCAAGTCAATTGGTACAACGGGGCGAGCCATCTATAACTCCAGATCAGCTTCAACAACTACAAGAATTAACTTTAGGTAGTAACACTAGTGATGGTGAATTACTACAGATGATAAAGAATACCGCCGAGCAATATCCATACATTTACAAGGCATGGTATGGAGAAGATGTTGTTTATATTACACACACATCAGAAAATATGGAATCTTGGATTGGAAATCAACTATCATTAATCACACCTATGACAAATTGGGAAGATTCGGATACTACAGGTGGCCATTTGCCTAATATTGAAGACTTGAAGGAGGGGGATCGGCCTTACAAACATCTTACTATTGGTATCATTCATTACTCTGAATATGATTACGGTTTAGCATTAGGAGTAATGCATAATAGTGATGTAGTTCAAGCTTGGAAAACTTTTGTCGATGAACAAGCAAGTCAACAGTTAAATCAAAGGCATCTTGATTGGACCGCTTTCACCGATGCTTTTGGTGCGTGATTATATTATTGTTAGTGTTAGAGAGAGGGTAAATTCGAAATAGGCGGGTTAAAATTATTTTTTCATTTTTATAATCTCTTCTCAATAAAGAGCAAAGCTCCTACTTAACACATTCTTCTAATTCCAACAGATACCTATTAACATGAGTTCCAAGACAGAAGGCGACACGCCAAATCATGGTTATAACAACCCTATTCCCGACGATAAGTTATTGGCATTGGGTAAACCAAGCGACAATGCCAATGCCACAACCACCTCTAGCAGAGAGTATCTAAAGACAAGTGCCCGTGACTTGACTTTCAACTTCGATAAACATAACCAGGAGCTCTTTGATAAGAAAGCGAATGGACCAACAAGACTATGCAAGATGATATTCATGAAACAGCTCTGCAATAAGAACCCAGGGCTTGCGGAGAAGCACTCAAGGCTTGCGGCATTGGAAAATTTCCAAGTAGACATCTTCTCTCCTTCGGACAACTTGCCACTCCTCACCACGTTGACATTAGATCAGGCCAGCCTTGACTGTATTGACACTACTCTTGTACAGTTGAACGAAGATGTTACAGCAAGAAGCTTTTCTGTGGTTGCAAGAACTCTTCCTCTGTGTGAATTAGGTAGCAAAGCTGTACAAGATGCCTTGGCCGAAGGGAAGTTTTCAATGACTCTATCACATAAGCTCATCACAGAGCCGGCACATCTCCACAGCAAGTATGTAGGCAAACTTTCAAAGAATGGCCATTCCAACGCAGGTGAGATATGCGACAATGCTCAATTCATGCGTGCGCAACCAAAGATGTGTATTGTAAAGACACAAAAACTGTATTGGAAGGAACAAAAACTGGCAGCAGAAAAGGGTCAGGAGTACGCAATTACTGAACATGAGAACGTAGAATCGCTAAAGATTCGCAAAAAGGAGTATAGAACAAAAGTTATTAAAGCTGTAGTTGATTTTCAGAAGAATAGATTCGAAGAACTTACTGCAGAAATCAACTCGAATATTACTATCGAAGTCAAGCTTGTGCCTTGGAATCACTTTGATGAGCTAGGACGGCACCCAAAAGATTATGATCGGCTCAAGTGAGTATAGTGTTATCTGATATTCATACATTAATCCAATCAGCATAAATCTAACAATCCCTTCTTTTGTCTTTGAAGAGCCACTACAGAAGCAAACAAGGCATCCAACAAGGCATCCAACAACACAGGGAATGAGTCTGCCGCAGCGTCGACTGCCATCTTTACTGCTATTCAATCCTCTGATTTAGACGGGAATGTTCATCCAATACTCAAGAAACGTGCCTTAGGATATGGTTACTCTGCTGTCTACCTCGAACACAGGGTAGAAGAGCATTTGGCGAATCTGACCGATGTAGAGAAAACAAGGAAGCATGGTTGGCAAGTTATCACAAAGGAGGAGTACTACAAGGAGCTTTATGGTTGAGTAAGATGATTGAGGCAGGAGACTTTCACTCCCTTTGAGTTTACTCAAACATAATAATGACATAATCCTCGTGTCATATGATATGATAACTACCATAGTGCTTACTACCATTACGACTCCTCTATTCTTACCATTACCACTACTTATACATTTGGAAGTGTTATGTTTACTCAAACATAATAATGACATAATCCTCGTGTCATATGATTTGATATAACTACCATAGTGCTTACTACCAAAACCACCTCTAGGTTCTAGTTGATGTAACAATTCAATCATGGCTGTGACCATTATCATTCCTTCCATTGCTAGGGAGGAATCAACGATTGATAATCCCAAAGGTAACAGACTAAAGAACCCCACCAATCCCGATGAGACAAGAACAAACGGTTCACTACCAGGTCGAGAATCCCAGTATGTAGCGAGGAACAAACTAAATCCGAATATGCAAAGAGCAAGACTATGCCATAAACCACCGTACTTTGATAACTCTACATTCACAAAGAATTTTATATCTTGACTTCGTCGATCACTTCTACTATACTCATCTCCAATTGACATTGCAAGTAATGCTAATTCTCTATCAATACCTTGCTTTCGATTAACACTGACAGTGCTCCGATCTATGGCGCTCACTGTGATGGTATTATCTGCTAACTTCTTCAGTGCATCTACATGATCATTCGTTACCAACAAGATGTTATTCTCAATTCTCAACTGATTTAGACGCTCAATAATGTATGGCATAAAGTCATCGGTAACTCCAGAAAAGGGTTCATCTAATACAATAAGAAGATTCTCCTGGTTGGCAACCCGTTGACATATCAATTCAAATAGAAGTATCTTCCTTTGTCCACCTGATAAGCCTGACATGAACTGTCCAGCGATTGTTCCACCAACTATTATCGACTTTGCTTTCTTTTCCTTAATGTAGATATCCCAATATGGTAGCTTTGTTGGATCGAATTCGGGTATAGATGTTACTTTAATGAATGGTCTTAGATTGTGATATTGACGGATATATGTACATTTGTGAAATTTGTGCACTATGGGGGTAGAGATTAAGTTGATGATATGTATGAGTTAATCGTCTGAGTACACCAAATCATTCATCTACAATCTCCAACATATCTACAAAAGCACTTACCATCGTTGAGGAATGTCGTCTTCCCTGCAGTATATCGAGAGATGATAAGATGATGTATTAGTTTAGGCATAAATAAATTGCAATTGACATTGCAATAATCACTTACCGCTTCCACTGGCACCGACACATACAGTTAGAGTCATCTTCGTAGCCTATATACACTGCGTACTTATTAGAGAGTTGTTACTTTAATGCACTATGGTAGTAGTATGTTATCAGTACATGGTGGCGGCAAGTAAGATTTAAGATCATCTGAGGTATCCTTTTCTCACTCACGAATTTGGCGCTTCGATGTCAAAAGGGTTGAGAGTGCATCGTCATCAATACTAGATCACTCAGGGTTGATGGCGCCACCTACCACTAACTAGGTAGGTAGTGCCATCAACCATTTAAAGCTAATACGTCGTATAGATACACTGCCGTCAATATCAGGTTTCACTCGTATCCTATCAGCAAAATTAAGGTCGAAGAAGGAAAAGGAATTAAATGATAATGATAAGACGACTACAACTAATTGCAACAAGACAACTAGTAGTACTCTTCTGCGCAGTATATCGTTGGGATCTGGTTTCATGCCATCTTCAGGTACTATCACGCCACCACTCACACCGATTGATGATGACGACGATGTTGAAGAGCTAGCAGTTGGTGTGGATACTTTCAACAAGAAGCAAAAGACAGCATCATTCTCATCATCCACCACCGCCGCATCTACGGAATTGCCTAATAGATCAGTGCTACTACGTATAAGTGGGAAAACTACACATGATGACCGTATGCCTCATGATTTTGGTGATGAGGTATATGTGTTTGTGATGATACATATTTTGGCGATCTTATTGCATATCTAATATTTAATATACTTTTGTTTGTTGCTCTTACATTATGAAGGCATATCCGATAGGCATACCTTTTAAGGTAGAAACGGATCTGTTTGTCGGTGAAGCGTTACTCCGTGTTAAGGGTCTCGCCAACAGTGATGATCCTGAAGGAGATAAATACTTTTCTGGAAGATGCAGAACTTATCAGCATGTGATACAGGGAAGGTTCAAAGAAGAGATTCCAGTTTCTGATTTGTAAGTGTACTTGTCTCTCTACACTTTTCTTTTTGAATATTGTAATTCACCAATATGATATCAAATATGTCTCTCCTTTGTGAGTAGCCAATCTGGATATGAACTTTATCAACAAGGTGTCTAACTGACATAATGATCTCACATCATCTATCATTCCACAATGGGTAAAACCAGGCCTCAAGGAATACGCTTCTTTATTACCTATAGGTTCATCGGCTACGTATTGAGTATTCGCATTATCGTATCTTTTGCTCTTGGTCTTACTGACTTAAAACACCACAAAAACCAAGTAGCAACGCAATGAAGACTGCATCACATCGTACTCTTCACTTATCTCTTGGATATACTTCCATATAATACAACAAAAAGTCATCATGTGATAGTTTTGTAGGTACCCCTTGTGGGGAGGCAACTCGCCACTCTGAGTGCGATTCATTTTCGAGACTCTCCTCCTCGCCCAATAACATTATCCATTCACCAAATAAACAACAATTAAGGACACAATTGATCGTGTCCGTGGTGCTGACGATAATAATATACACAAACAATGACTATCATCGTGGCAGTGTCATATCAAACGTTTCTCCTGAGTTATCAAATCAAGGTGTTCAACCTAATGATCGTTTTATGAAGATTAATGATGTTGATGTTCGTAATTACTCGGCAAAGGATATACAAGAGGAATTAGCAAAGAGTAGTGATGATGATGAAAGAACAATCGAATTTTTTCGGCAACGTAGATCTTCTCGTAATCCCACCCCCAAGGCTAAGCCTAAAGAAGATAAGGTTGAGAATAAATTAGTAGGACTACGTAAATCAGCTGAGGGAGGTGCCGATAATGCTGCTGCTGTACGTCGATCCGTGACGGAATTAAAATTATTCGAAATGATTGATAAAAATAATAAATGGGATGCCAATGAGAGGAGGGATAAGAAGAAGCAAGTCGAAGAGTATACAAAGAAGTTACGAAATCTGTCGAAGGAAGAGGAGCAACCGAAGGGGAAGGACGGTGAATGGGCCATAACAAATGTTTTTAATTGTTTTGAAATCAAATCTATGACTGCCATTCAGTGCAGTACTCAGGGGTGCAACTTACGTGCCTGTTGCACTTTGGAGACCGAGGGTGAGCCTCCATTTAATTCCTGCGCAGATTGTCTGGATGAGTAAGTACAAGAGTGTTTGAATTATACTTTTCTTCCGTACTCAAATACTCATTCGTTATTCTCCTTGGCAGGAATGACGGTGGTTGGGATGAACGGGATCTCCCGATTGATTTCATGTCCAAATATCATCGGGCATGTATTCTACGTTACTCTTCGAAGAATGGGGATGCATCTCTGCCAGATTTACCAACAAGTCGACCGAAGAGGAAGAGTGATGGTAAGTGGCACATTATTATTACCTTTTTTGTTATTACAACCCAATCTCTAATATTAGCACCTTCCCAATAGAAATCTCTACGGCAGAACCTCGCCAACATGGATGTAGATGGAGATTCCAGAAGAAATTAGTTGAAATGATTCAAGAGGATGCCAAGAAGAACCGTATCAACTTGACAGAACAAGGTAAACTGTACCCTAGTGATGCCAAGGAGAGAGTCAAGGCAAGGTTTCTAAAAGAGTGCCCTGCAGCCGGGACAGATATCACCTATAATAACTGGAAGATCTCTTTGAGTGTAGCTCGTGGCGGAGTGAGCATCTATGGAGGTGCCATAACTACTACTTACAAAAACACTAACTTTGCTCTTTTCAAGGGAAAAGATGGTAAGGGGATTGTCCAGACGTTTCAAGATGGAGCTGCTGGTGCCAAGAGATGCTGTGAGAAGTTCCAAGAGTCGGCAGCTCATGTAGCGGCATACGCTGAGGCACTTAGCCTTGGATTCAACAAACTAGAAGCCTATAATGTATTGGATGATGTGATGTCTGCTGAAACGGCTATGGAAGTTGCATTGGATGTTTGTGAACAAATCGGGGATTTGTCTGACCTCGAATCTAAAGATGCCGCTACTCTTGTTCGTGAACTGAAGGAGGAAGAGTTTGACGAAGAGTTGATAGACAATGCAGATGAGGAAGATAGAGGGAATTTCGTTCGTATCCTTCAGTCTCAGGCCTGCAGTGTCAAATGTAAGCTATTCATGGCTTGGCAATGCATCAAGAAAGGCATTGCTTTTACTGAGGAGAGAGTTAATAAAGAATTGGAAGAAGGCAATCAAGATTACACAGCGTTGATCCTGGCGGTGAGTATTGTGTGTTCATGTAATGTTTTGAACCATATTCATAGCTCATTGTCCTCGGCACTCTTTACTTTAAGATGCCTACAAGTTATACAGAGCTCATGTGCCAAGGCAAATCTAAGGATACCCGCGGGGATCCATTGGATAATGAGAATGTTCATTTCACTGGAGGTAACCTTGCAGTGGATATCATTGGTGCCGAAGTGATGGACTTTGATGCTATTAAGGGTACAGATGGATACACTTATCCTGCTGTAGATGGAACTGAACGTATTTTACGTACCATTCCTTTCAACAAACATCGCCCAAAGGGGAAAACCATTGATGTGTGGAGAGATATGTTACCTGGAAACACCGACCATGTTCAACTTCATCGTGTCATTCTTGCTGCTGTAGAATTCTTTGGTGGATCTGTTTATGAGGCATTCCATTATGAAGAAGGAGGAACACTTCATGGAGTTCTTGCACCAGGGGAAACATTCGACAAGCGTTTTGAATGTAAAGTCAAGAATCCAAGCAAGTTATCATTGATTAGAGAATATGGCAAAGTATTCCCCAATAATTGCGATGGAGATCATCTGTTTGGCCGCAACTGGAGGTTTTTGAACGGCTTCCTTTATGTCCAGGCTGTTTCTCATCAGGAAAACATTACTCGTGCATGGGTTCGTAGTAAAGCAGGAGATTGGCTCTTCCTCCTATCAGCTGGTGCATACAAGTGTGGAAATAATATGCCTTTCTAAGTATGCTCCCCCCCCCACTTTCAAAGTGGGTTATTGGATTTAGTTTTATATTATGTAAATAATTATGTTTAAGAATCTATGTTAGAAATGAATAGTAGATCAGACTTCTCTAACTACTCGTGACAGCTTGGAGCAAGTATACTCCCATTTGTAAAGGAATGAATAGATATCTTATGTTGCTGTTTTATCTCCAGAACCAAACACATCAACAAGTGAGTAGCTCATTGTAGGGAATTAAAGTAATCAACAAGTAATAGAAGCCTAACACGCTATATTCTGTATATCGTCGAAGGGATATACAAACATACTTTCCGGGATAGCGTGGGTGCAGTCGATAGTAGTCGAGTAACGAGCTGAAAATCCACTTCAGCTGACAACTTGAAACTACGACGACTGCCACCTAAAGCTATACTAAAGATATGCATAGAACTAGCAAAGAAACTTAATCCATCAATTGAGCTTTCCATTCATACCGATAAACCATCAGAAGTATTAGGGACTCTGGCTAGCTGTAAGATAGTTAGGGCAGACAAACCCGGCGAAGAAGTAGACATTGCATGTCATAACATCAAGGAAGACTGCACATTGTTGGGGGGTGCTTTTGCTAAGGGTAATGTCTCTGCACGTCGACGTCGCAAGATCTTATCAGATCCTGCCAAACTCAAGGATTATAAGTTCGAAACAGACACCGTGTACACATTTGACTTTTACGAGTGGATTGCAAATCTCAACAATTGGACTTTGCCATTAGGCTTTACTTCAATTGATTTAGAACAAATTCTCGGACGGCAACCAATTCACTGGATTGGGAAGACGGGTGATCGTTATATATGGTCTGGGGGTATTATTAACAGGAAGCTATTGTCAGAAGAACAACCAACAGAAGAAGAAGAGGACGATATGCTTGGGGACTAAACAATAACAATGTATTGTGTCTGTCAATCTAGCTTGCTTCCCCTCTCATTGTAAGATATGTAAACATAAGCATTCTGAGTAAACATCAGGTAAAGATGTATCGACTGATTAGCCTGTCGAGCCTCAATAGATAGCAAGAGCGTAGCGATATGGAAAATTGAAATACCGGTATCTTTTTTTTACTCTCCCTCCCCTCTTGAACATACCTACTTACGATAGGGTAAAACTGATGATGAATAAGAAGAGATAGCCAATTTAGTAGAAGGCTGGTGGTGGTAATATCAATACATATATCTTTGCAATAGGGTGATTATGCTGTTGATATTGTCTAGATGTCGTCGTTGTAGGCGGAGATGAAGAGATTGGGCTGAATTGTGGTATCCCACAATACATTCTTCGATACAAATTACAATTAATTGGTTGAAATGGCTTTACAATCAAAGATCAGAGGCACATCATTATACTTCATCATACTCTTCATATTAACTATTTTCGTTTACTGTCGGGTATTGTACGTTATCATACCATCTGCTACATCACAGTCGGTAGAGAAAGAAGTATCTAATCAACAAAGATTTGCAAAGTTATTTCTCAATGAGACAAGTGATTCAATAGATATAGCAGAAGAAGAGAGGAAAGCAACCGCAACTATACTATCACGAACAGCACAATTGTCCAAACTACTCATAACTTTAGATGCATCAGATGTAATTGAGGTATATGCTGTCAATCGGATGGCACCATTGACAAGCATAGCTTCTTCTGTTGGAGATAGCGATAATTATGTCCGTAGAATGCTTGATGAAAGTAGAGATAAAGGTTCTAAAACAGACACAAAGGCAAAAGTAGAAGGGGATACAACTTCATCTACAACTTCAAGCAGCAACATACCATCGGGACCAATCCTTGTACGAAAATCTGCTTTAGCTTTCCGATATCGATCTAGGGTAGCACTTGCAAGTCATGGACATCACTTCTCTGACGAGCATTTAGAAAGCCTAAGCCCTGGAGATCAGTTAGAACAGCAAAAGTACTTTGAATTAACACTTGAGTATGGTCCCCAACGGACTGGAGCTGCCAAAACATCTGAATCTATGCCAATAGTTCATGTTGATACCGAGCACCAGACAACAGAGGACAATAATGATAATGGAAAGTATGTCTCGTGGCAGAATGAGGGTAGTATATATTACTCAACAAAGATCTCACATGATTTTACCGATGCCTACTACATGGCATCCATAACAGGCGTAGTACTTGAAAAGATAATTCAGCGTGCCATTCAATACACATATAAACACCCCAGATACCAGCCCTTTGAGGTCATATCAATGCCAAGTCAGAAACAGATACTTAAAAGTTCGGGTAGTGAAGACTTTGTTTGGCATATGTTTCATGAATTGTCAGACTTGTTTGTAGACATCGATCCACTAGTATTGCCTCCTCGTGCAAGAGTTCAGTTTTATGTGTCTGATATAGAGGATGACAACGAGCAACAGAAAGATGATAATCAATCAACAACAAGCAGACGAACTAATCCATATGTACAAAAGGTTGAAGGCACTTCAGAAGCATCCCAAGCGGCCTTATTTTATGAAAAGTTTATAAACTGTGCCAGTGCCATTCGAACTGGTGACTATTCAATGTATATGCCTCCATCGGATATGGTTACAAATTCAACTACAATCAAGGGGGAAGATAACTTGATCCAACACAGGCGTCGTCTAAGAGTTGTCAACAATACTTCAGAGGAGCAAGCTGAACTCATTAACAATACCACAGCATACGGCCATTTACCTGTCAATTCATCAGTGACCATTGGAGAGTCAAATGCCACCTCTGCTGCAAGCAACAGCACACTAATCACCAACATGACTACACCAGAAATTATCGAAGACGATCCAGCCGAGGTGGCCGAAAAAGCTGCAGTTGAAGCAGTTAAAGCAGCAGACATTGCCGTAGAAGCAGTAAAGGCAGCAGAAAACACAACTGCAGTTACAGAAAATTCCTCTTCAGTAGTCAGTATAGTCCAAAATGCAACAATTGAGGCAGCACAGAAAGCCCAGAAAGCACATGATTTAAGCGTTGCTGCCAGATCCAAAGCATCCGCGGAAGCACTTATTAGCGGAGATGGCGATGCAGTTACTTCGGTAATATCTACGTGCTTTAGTGATGCAAAGTATGGCATTCTTGAGCAAGGGCAAGAAGGTGGAGAAGATATGATGGATTCGACAGTAGTGGCCTATATCTACATCGACGGACATATGTTCTTCAAATTAAATCTTGCTTCACCATATTTTGGACTATTATCATCGACAATATCCATCCCTCCACCGCTAATGCCAAAACGAGGGGTCACTGACATATCCGACTGGTTGATTATCTTGTTTCTTCTTAACTTCACTTTGTTTGGATTCGTGGTCATGATGCATCAGATTGGAGTTTGTTTCATACACGAGAGACTACGATTTCGACATCTATTTCATCCAACAAACTCGTTAAGCTCCTACCATAGAAGAACAGGTAGCTTTGGAGTAGTGGAAGGAGAGCTTCCATTACTAATAGGGCGTGATGATGGGGTATATCTGAGAGGTAGCTTAACATGCAACAACGAAAAGAAGAGAGAGTCAAATGATTGAGCTGACGATATCTTGGTAGGCAAATGGAAGAATATGACCTCGAAAGGTACCACTGCCAATATATTAGTTTACGGAGTCGGTTATTTAGAAAGCTACAAGGTCTCCAACACTCTCCCTAGCTGATATCAAAGAGGGTATAAGCCTCGCCAGCTTTTCATTCAACAGTCTTCTCCCAGATGATTATCAGTCACGCGTGTCTTCATCGGTTGATTGGGGAAGTGTTTCTTCGTTATGATCTGAGTCCACATTCAAACACAATCCGTATACAGTAACAACGGTATGCATTGTAGGATTCTCCCACGTCACTCTACAGAGACCATCTTTAGTAGTATCCCAATATGTCGAGGCAGCACTAACGAGTCCTGCACCATTCTTCTGCATAATAATGACAGTAGAAACATACTTGTATGGTCTATTCAATGATTGTAACCCTTTCAGAACTTCAGAGATGACACTAGATAGATGGTTAGAAGTAGTAGAGAACACAGGCAGAGAGTATGAGATCAGAAGTAAATTAAAAATGACAGAAACAAATGACAGGACAGAATATACGGCGTATATTGGCATGCTTACCTGTTACTCCAATCATTGATCTTAGTTCTGTATGGATATCGGTGATTAAAGATAGATGAATAGAAAGTAGAGAGGAGAGATCATTTGTAAATTAACATGACAGAAACAAATGACAATTCACATACGGCGTGTATTGACAGTCAGTAAGAACTGAACCGACAGCCGACTTGATAACCGTCTCTATGTCCTCGATACTAAACTCCTCTAACGTTTCAGAAGTATTAGTCGACATCTGTATTGTTTAATGCGTTGTGAATGAATGAAGAGATGCGAGTTACTTTCTTCTCTAGCTTGTCAAGCAGTTAGTTTTCTCTCCTCTAACACGTTGTATCGCTAAATAAGTCTATAAAATCTTTTTTCAATAATTTAGTGGTCAAAAGCAACTAGTCTGGCTAATACCGCCGCAGTGAATATATACAGGATATACGGATATACGCGGTCGGTGTCTTTCATTCAGTCTAATTTATATTAAATTATCCGCCACAAATTACGAAACTAAAATAAAAAGATGAAGGTGAGTAGTAAGATATTTTCTTGATCATTGCAATATCTATTGATATGGTTGCAACTACCTAATATCCATTGTACTGATCTTTGCCATTGTTTAATGATGCATAATTTGTTTATCTCACTCGTCCCCTTTGCAATAATATATTGTCATTTTTATACCGCCCTACATCCAATAATATATCTACCTAATAGATTGAAGAGGTACAATCAACAAGCAAGGCCACACGAGTCTCGGCACATACACACATCAAAGGATTAGGATTAGATCCACAAACAGGCGTAGCGGCACCAATCGGGGGTGGATTAGTTGGTCAAGAAAAGGCACGTGAGGCATGCGGATTAGTTGTCGATCTAATTCGATCACGTAAAATGGCTGGTAGGGCATTATTATTGGCTGGTGCCCCCGGTACTGGTAAGACAGCATTGGCATTAGGTGTTGCACAGGAATTAGGCCCCAAGGTGCCATTTTGTCCAATGGTTGGATCAGAAGTCTTTAGTTCAGAAGTGAAGAAGACTGAAATATTAATGGAACATTTTCGACGTGCAATTGGATTGCGTATACGAGAGAATAAGGAGGTATATGAAGGGGAAGTTACAGAATTATCAGTCGAGGAAACTGAAGATCCATTGGGTGGATATGGACGCAGTATTTCACATGTATTAATTACACTCAAAACAACAAAGGGTAACAAAACACTCAAATTAGATCCTTCCATACATGACGGGTTATCCAAAGAGGGTGTAACTGTGGGAGATGTCATGTATATTGAGGCTAATTCAGGTGCTGTGAAACGTGTTGGTAGGAGTGATGCATATGCTACTGAATTTGATTTAGAGGCCGAGGAATACGTTCCACTCCCAAAGGGTGAAGTTCATAAAAAGAAAGAGGTTGTACAAGATGTTACATTACATGATTTAGATGTTGCCAATGCTCGGCCACAGGGTGGTAAAGATGTAATGAGTTTGATGAATGCCATGGGCAAGTCGAAGAAAACTGAAATTACTGAAAAGTTACGAAATGAAGTAAACCGTGTTGTTAACCGATATATTGATCAGGGTGTGGCAGAGTTAGTACCCGGAGTATTGTTCATTGATGAGGTGCACATGCTTGATATTGAATGTTTCACATATCTCAATCGATCGTTGGAATCGACACTTTCACCCATTGTGGTATTTGCCACTAATCGCGGTGTGTGTCAAATACGTGGTACCGACATACTTGCTCCACACGGCGTTCCTGTTGATTTATTAGATCGTATGCTCATTATTCGAACATTACCATACAATGCCGATGAGATGGTACAAATTATGAGTCTTCGTGCCACAGTTGAGGGGATTGAGGTGGAGGAATCAGCACTCCGAATGTTGAGTGATATTGGTGCTAGAACATCGTTGAGATATGCCGTTCAGATGTTAACACCAGCAAGGATTGTAGCTGAGACATCGGGAAGGACTGCAATCACTGACGCAGATGTCAAAGAAGTGGATAAACTGTTCTTGGATGGTAAGGCTAGTGGTCAAATGCTTTCGAAATCAGAGGGATACATGCAGTAGAATAGCTAGCTCGATGATGACCACGCTTCCTAATAGTAGAAAAGCCCTTCATTCGGTATACAAACCATCATAACAATCACAAATACGATGAACTACTCGTTATGTATTACTTTACTCAAATAACATGTCATTCGGATCAGGGTATAGTAGCCTAACTATTTCCTTCTTCTCCACTTCTACAATTCGTCCAGTACAATCATTCAATCCATATCCAATTAATGTAGCTGATGAATCATCTGCCTTCTCGATGAATGAAGATACGAAGGACATTTGTGGACAGTCAAAAGTGATATTGTTTTGCAATAATGGACGATTATAAGTAAGTTTGGAATGAGGATTGAATGTGCCGCCCTCTGTCGGTGCAAGCTTATTACCAGATAATGATGGAGCATGAGCAAGGCAGAAATAACCAGATCGAGCTCGTATTTTGAAGGGTGGGTATGGCTCAAAAGCATAAAACAGAGACACATAATGAGTGTGCGGAACTCGATCCTTCTTTTCTTGTGGTACATTTGCCTTATTATACCACGGCTTCCATGTGACCTTAGTATGCCCAAGACCGACTAGTAATGATTCATGATGATCCTTCTTCGTACCACCAGCATTCAATTCATCAGCTGAGAATGATACACAACAAGCACCACCATGCGCCGACTCTTTAAAGGGAGCGTCTTGCCCAGGAAACCAGTCTATGTGAGCATCCACTGTCGAAAAGCTAGGAAGTGGGGCATCATCACTCTCGGTAGTATTGCCAACTTCCTTAATAGCACGCATATTCACCCTATCTATTTTGAATTTTCGTCTTTTATTGGTACCAGGCTTCCATATCCTTTCAAACACTTGTTTCTTTTCTAGTTTGTCATATTCCTCGGGAAGTATCTGTTGGACATGGTGAGGAAAAATGTCGAGCTCAGCATACACTGCATCAGGTTCATTTGGATGTGTGCTGTTTGGAATACCGAACAAGGCATAGTTCTTTCCGTACACTCCACCACTCCAGATTGTATTGAATTGTCTCATTAGTGTAACCTGTAAGTTATCTCCACCATAGAGATTGTCAAGTCTACATGGTTTCTCAAACCACCCCAGTTCTCCAGCTTCCTTTGCAACATTGACACACTTATCAATATCTTCTTCATCATCATGGTATGCTTTGCTTCTTAATTCCAATCTAGAAACAATTACTGTATCAGCATTAATATGTAAATAAATCTCATCATTCAACATAAAAAGACGATAATCCATAAAGGTAGGAGAAGCCTCTACAATCTTGCCTGTCCTTTTACTTTCCATATCTCGCTTTAAATCTAATTGTATATCAACTTCTATAACTACTTCATAATTTGGTATTATTTGATAATTCTCGTCCAGAAGAGCTAATCCTAAATGATTAATGGATGTATGATATACTGCTGTCCAAACATCTTTTGGTAAATTTGCATATACTTGTGTTGAGAAACAATTGTTTGCTGGTGTTACTCTTAATGAAACAAGATAGGTAGCCTCATTAGGTAACTTATTCTTCATCTTTGATGGTATAACAACTAATCCAGGATTATATTCAAGTAAATAATCATTACTTGTATTATGTGACTTTGCATAATTAAACTTTTCTTGAAAGTATATACCTATATCTTCAAATCTTGAGGGTGGTATACGTCTTTCGTTTGGTATTGATGATAATGATATTGTTGTTGGATTGATATAATTTGGATAGCTTCGATCGAATCTCCAATACTTTGCTTGATGTTGAGAAGATGAAGCTGAAGTGTCAGTATTGTTGCTGCTGTTGATATAGTGTTGATAACATGTATCTGGATTACAAATGTCACAAGTTTTACTTTCTCTTCCTAACTTTTTAGCTGCTTCTAATATACTTATTTTGGACTTTTGTACCTCTCTTTGCATGATTGTATAACATGGTCGAGTATCAAAGTATGAACGAGTGCATGCACCACATATCGGTGAAGTTATATAATCATCTTTGGATTGTTTTCTTTTAGCTGTGGGTAGTCGTCTCTTTCTTTTTGATGTTGATGAAGAGAATGAGGATAAGAAGAGATCATGTGGTTGATGTATATCTCGTGTGTGCATTATTGCAAAGTGCCATTGTATACAGAGTAGCAGTGTAATTGCAAATCCAATTGTTGTTGTTACTCCATTTCGTTTTAGCCAACTGGTTTGTTTGCTCTTTGATTGCAAATGGTATATACCGTTCTTATCGATATAGTTTGGATGCATACTTATCGTATACTACTTTTTTCTATCACTCACTCAATCCAATATGAGATATACAAGCACAGTGCTGGCCAAGCAACGAACATGTAAATATCTCTCAGCAGAAGACTGAAGAAGACGCATGCAATAAGAATACCTACACAATACAACAACACTTATATCTCTAGCAACAACCAAGTAACAAGGTACGATAGTTAGGACAAGGCCGCATCAGCCAAATGACCCGTGGCACCAATTGAAACCTCACGTTACACGCTACCAAGACCACCACCAATTAAACTACACTTCAAATGTTGCAATCATACTTATGTGCTCATACATTGCATCATTGGCAGCAAATGTACAGCCAGTACTCATAGTTATAGTTTAGAATTCTCATATCGTCGATGTCCGTCACTATTCACTATCATTATGTCATCTCAGTAGATATAGTCAATTACCTAAGCTTTGCCGATCATATATTCCACACAATAAACCCTCATATATAATACTACTGATTGCATTAGCAGTGTATATATTTTCAATCTGCGGTCCGTCATCGAGAGGCTAAAAAGAAACTTTTGTATCAAGTTGGTTTAGGTTGCATCGCAAACATGTCAATAAGTCGATCAATATGGATAGTTTTATTCTCTCTGTATCTATCGAGAGTGGTAATAACTGCATCATCCTTTTCTAAACCTCATCCAAACTCCAAGCTTCGTCTTAAACAAGTTCTTGTTGTGCATCGTCAGTAAGTTTCAATGTCTGTATAATGCATTTATGTCATATGTTTGCTTTTTTGATTGTACTGATATGTGATTCATATATAATGATGTATTACATCTCAATTGCATAATTATATAGTGGAGATAGGACTCCTATAACTCCAATGAAAGATGAGAAGTATTGGGAAACACAGCTACCAGAACCTCATATACTAGATGGTATAGCAAAAGGAACACAACTAATCCGTCCTCCAGAAGGTGGTCCTAAAGCACACGGAGCAGTAGGCCGAGGTCCATTTGGTCAATTAACATTAATGGGATTACTGCAAATGGTTAGTTTGGGTGAAAGATTAAAAGAGGAGTTGCAACATATACATGATCACAGTGATGATGATGATGATGATAGTCAATTTGTCAATAAAGGACGCCTCTTTACAAAAGATCAACCTCTTCATCCATCTCGAGTTAAGGTTATGAGTACTGATTTTCCACGAACTATACAATCTGTACAAGCTTTACTTACGGGTATGTTTACGGATGAAGAGCATGATACACCAATTGATATTGATCTGCAACATACAAACAACTACTTTATACCAGATCCTCAACCCAGGCAGTTCAACGAGCAGTTATCATTAGAATCTCATCTTGCACAAAGACCACATCTGTTAGAGAAAGAAGAAGAATTGAAACATTTAGCACATAGAGTTACAAATGAATTAGAAGGTCATCTAGGAGAAGGTGCAGAGGGTGTATCTTTTGGTATTGGCGAAGAGAAGGATGATACAATTGAGAAGCAACCATTGTCGTGGCCACAACTGGCAGAAATGTTAGTATGCTTACAATCACGTGACTTATTACCATCTACATTATCAAAAGAAGATGTCAAGACCGTGACAAATCACGTTGCTTGGAGATGGTTTGAGAATCTGCGTCATCCAGTGCTGGCCAAGGCGGCTATGTGGCGCTTTGCTGATACATTAGTTGATTCGTTAGAGCGGAAGGTAAATGAGGGAGTTTCTCATGACGATAATACAGAGATAACGACAGAAGACAAGTGTGCAGAAGAGCCGTGGTTGTGTATCTTTAGTGCTCATGATAGCACATTGATTGGCTTGCTTTGTATTTTACAACTCGAAATGCCTTCGGTTTGGCCAGAGTACGGCTCAGCATTAAAGGTAGAATTGATACAAGAGGAAGAAGATAACAAAGTTGTTCAACACTGGGTTAGATTTAGTTTAAATGGCCAAGTTCTCAGGTGTTTATGGCTGCCCGATGACGACGGCAAGCCATCAGCAATGGTCCCTTTAGAAAAACTTGCAGATATGATACACGATGAACATCGGCTTTATGAAGATGATGAGGAATCAGAGCTAAAGTACAGTTGGAGAAATGGGCAACTGACAGAACATTAAAGCTAAGCGCTTTATATATAACAAAATGTACATCTAATTTGCACGACGATAACCATTAAGGTCATCATAACCTAAGATCTGTGTTAAGTCGATCTCTTGCCCTGCTTCTAATCGTCTTTCAAGCTCAATGAGTTTCGCTACCCCTTCGACCATTACGTTGATGAGATGTACCTCCGACTTGCCAAGTCTTTCAGCATTCGAGATATCGAACACTCCTGTGTAGTGTCTGTCAGTTTCACCATACTTGCCTCTAACCTCCAACTTTAGCCGTTCTACCAGCTCAAAGAACCCAGGAAGTCGCCCAAGGTTTGTAAGCCTGACATGAACACTTGCTCTCATTGACGTTCCGACATTAGTTGGACAGCTAGTCAAGAAACCTAGCCTAGGGTCATATGCAAAATGCCAGCCCCTAATTGTCAACTCCCGTTCTAATTCTCGTATACCATTCATGAGTGTTATGAATACTCCTTGGATATCACCTCCATTTCTAAGACACATTATACGCAGGTGATCTTCTTCATTCACCCAAATCATAAAGTCTGGAGTTTGAGTTTGCAGATTGGTGACATTTGCATAGAGTGCACGACCGTCTGGCCAATCCCTACCCAATCCGCTGGCAATTGTCCATTCGTTTGGATTGTCAAATAGTATATGTCGTTCAATTAAATCTAGATTCTGATCATTCGACATTGATAATACAGGAAGATACGACCCATGTGCCAAGTTTGCACCTTGAAAGTTCTTTGTACAATCTTTGATAAGTCGTTCAACCTTTCGTCGTTCACTTCGAGACATTGTAGGAGGGAATTTGATACCATCGAGACTCCGAGCTACACGAATTCGAGTACTTAATACATACTTTCCCTCAGGATCGACCTGTTTATTTGTAACTAGACGGGGATTATTTATAATTGTCGAGTGACGACGTAATGCAACCTTGGCTTTTGATGCAATTGTTTCAACATTACGACGGGATGGTGTTTGGGCTAGATTGGATGTTGTAGGGGTACCATTTTCTGTTGTTGATGGTACTGATGAAGGTAACGCCAAATACTCTACACCTTCCTCATCCAATAAAAAGGATGAATCATCAAGGTCATCTTCATCAGCGCCATTACTTTTCATTACTCCATAATTAACATCCTCATTTTCATCTAGTTGAGGCTTTGGCTTTGTGATATGTTCTGGCACCTTTGGTTGAAAGTATCCCTGTTCAGGTAATTCTGGATCACTCCACTCCTCAAAACGGCCATTTAAACCATGATATTCACTAATAATTGGATCTAATAAGCCGCTAAATACATTATAACATTCAGCATCACCAACTAATACACCCACTCTACGGGGTGGATTAGCTCCAATTGGCAACGCCAATCCAGCTCGTATAATATCTTCAATGGAAGTACCATAAGATGTAGTCAAATGAGATAACTTTGACCAAACCTGTGGTGTTAAATACTTTCGTAGAAGTGAATGATGATATGGTGTAAATGCTGGATAGGAATCTTCTTCCTCTTCTTTAATTTTTGGTGGAGATGGTACTTGTGATCCTGGATAATCATCAACTTCATTGTCATCATCTTCTTCTTTATTCTTCTTCTGACCACTTAAACTCCGGGCTGTTGGGAATGATTTAGATCGAAAGCCTGATCCTGATAAACTTCTTGGTGTTTTAAACTTTGTTTTCTCCATCCTTGTAGCTGCAGCTAGTGACGCTGATCGTTCAGCCGATGCATCACTAGTGGCTAATATCATTTGATGTGATGGATTAATAACATTTGAGTGTATTTTGGTCTTTGCAATTGTATTTCTATGCACAGGATGTGGTGATATCATAATTTGCGGCGTTGGATAGTGTATTTTGTTCTTTGCAATTGATATTGTATCCTTTCTACTGCTTTGCACAAGATGTGGAGCATTATTAGCAGCTACATCAAAATCTCTTTCCTTGTCATCATCAGTATTTATTGTATAGGAAGAACCAACAACGCCAGCTGCAATACCACCAAGCATGATTGCCACCTTTGAAGAAGGTTGAGCGGCTAATAGACTCCAACTTTTTGTGTTCATGTTACCTATTGTTATCTCGCCTATCACCGATCTAGGATCGGCCGACCGACCACTGACAACTATGACTATTTGCTGCCCTGCAGTAAAGCTTTAGGTGCTCTACTAATACATCCACCAAGATAGTGTTGGATATGAGCTGTCGATAGAGACTGAGAGAAGTTGTGTTGAGTTGTACTCAATTCAGAGTTAAGACAAAATAAAATTATAGGTACCCATCTTCTTTGAGTTGAACCTACTTTATTGTTCCACATCAAAATCGTTCCTACTGCATTGCAAATAGGGTGGAGAAGTCATGACAATGCAGCTCCCTATATGCTATGGAGGCCTTATACTTCTCCTGTGTGTAGTCGATATATGTGCATTTCATAATGCAATCGGTCAGCGACATATAAAGTATCAAAACTCTGCTTTACAAAGCTATGTCGATATTGATGAATCTATCCCTCGTGATATGAACTCATTGCAAGAATGGTAAGTGTAGAATTGCAATATTGCATAAATTCGATATTTCATTGTCAATATGTATGATATTGATGATACTGTCATTCATTTCTCTTGCTCTCCTATGATTTTGTGCACATCTTGTGCACATTTTTTCTTTCATCTCACATGTTAATTTAGGGCATATAACTGCGGAGAACAACATGCAGAAGGGATACAATTAACATGCGATGATGGATGGGGTTTAGATTATTATCCCATGACATCCGAAGCTATAGGGGCGGGTACCTGTGTCATGTATGTACCAAGTAATAGTAAGTAATAGGGAACTTTCTTTTAGACATCACTTGTATTGCATATATGTGTTATGTCACTGCTCTTTGTTCAATTCAATTACTTACACTGCCTTCTGTTGTAATAGTGTTCCTCACATCTTATGGAGCAAAGCAAGAATATGGTCAACAATTTGAGGCTGAAAAATTAATACAATCACTAGCAGGAGCAGATCAATTTCCTTTATTCTATCTATTTCTAAAGTTAGTTGTTGAATATGAACAGGGAGATCAAAGTGCATGGTATCCGTGGTTAAACTCTTTACCAAGGACTTTCAATAACGGAGCAGCCATGACACCTAGCTGTTATGATTGTCTTCCTCCATTAGCTGCCAAATTGTGTATGGAAAAGAGAGTACAGTGTATAAACTGTCGGCAAGCACTCAAATCTATAGACTTTGTAAGTGAAGAAACAAAGAGCAATGAAGAGTTATTGAAATGGATTTATAATGTTGTCGAGACACGAAGTTTAGATATTGATGGAGAGCGTATCATCATACCAATGGCGGACTTGTTCAATCATGATAGTGCAGGACATGAAGTTGAAATATCATACGATGAAGAAGGCTCTGCTGCCGTTTATTCAATAACTGATATTCCAGCAGGATCACCATTACGTATTAGCTACGGAGATTACTACCTCACAAACCCATCTGCAACCTTCGCGAAGTACGGCTTTATAGATGAGAGTTGCAGTTCAACATTCTGCAAAATGATGGACATAATACCCTCAACTGAGCTTAGAAATATTGGCTTATCTTTTTCGAGGATGTTATTCTACAATACCGGAGAGGTTAGTGAGGAAGTATACGATGTACTACTTTACCAAATACTATCAGACAAGTCACCAACAGAGAAGAAAGAGTTCTACAATGCATGTATAAATGGAGATGAACAAACCAAAGCAGCATATCATCAACAATATCTGGGTGATACAATGGGCAAGTTGAAGAAGCATGTGGATACATTTTTGAAGAACTTGGACGAACTTGACGAGAAGGCATCAAGGAAAGATCCTAATACTCATACACGGCTTCCACTGATCATGGCACACAATAACTTTGTAAAGCAAACATTTATGAATGTTAAGGCACAAGTTGACCCGGTTGTGAGTCAATATCAAGGGTTTGAGTTACTTCAATAGATAGAAAGAATTGTAGGGAGTATCAAGCAGCAACTAGTGTAAAGTAACACCTATGAGTAGGCAATAGGTTAGGTTTATACTATTGTATTTACATTATGTACATCTATATTTCCTAAAACAACATAAACGACAGCATCACTAATTGCTGTTGTCATCTTGCAAATCGATGACAAGCAATCCCTCACTACCGTTCCTTCCATCATTACCGATAAGATTGCCCGTCTTTGTATTGCACATTATGAACCGTTCATTAGCAGATAATAGTATCGAGTCATAATACTCGTTTCCTCCTAGACCAGCATGTCTTATTCGATTGACAAACTTGATACGCTTTTCATCATTTAAGTTGATAACACCTCCCGATTCTTCGCTTGTCTTTGAGGATTCTTTCTTTGGACTTGAACTTGGCATCCTCTCTTTATCAAACTCGTCTTGATCGTATCGAGTGTTTAGTACATGATATACAAGTAGAATTTGACCAATATGATCTTTGCCATATACAATAATCTTTCGACCATCAAATGTAACTTCAGGACTGCATTGAGCTGATAGAGGCAAGTTGATCATGGCAGTGATGCTGAATTGCTCATTGATGCCGTTGTCTTGGCGTTTCTCGCTTGAAATGGCACCCGATTGCCACAACAAAAGAGTAGTGCCTGCCTCTGAACTTCGTTGTTTAGTAACAAAACCACACTGATCTACAGGAACATGCTTTGGAAGGTAAATGTGTGATATCTTAGTGGTCGGATGCTTGTGAGGTACCTCTTCATCCACATTGTCATCAAGCAGAGCTAAATCATCTCTTGTCTCTGTAGCGGTATCAAATTCAATACCCAGCTTATCATCCAACTCGGCATCCTCTAATGTTGAAGCATGTCTTTCACCCATCGTCTTGGACCGATGCCTCTTCATGAATGACTCGTGAACACTCAAATTCTGAAGTCGTCGAGGTTTTGCACCTGTCTCCCAAACCTCAACAGTACCGCAGTTGGTCCCAACAAGAAGAGTCTTACCAGTAGGGTCGACGGAAAAGGAGCACACTGGATATTGAGCTACTATACATGCTTCTGGACTTGGAAAATATGAACGAATCGACTCGGGAGATGATGGTGACTTATCACATCGGATAAGAGGAAGGCAGTAGATTGTGTTTTGTAATCGAATTGATGTCCCGTCATCATTTACCATTGAGTCAAGATCTTCAATATCGATCAACTGCTGATTGTTCATATTATGATCATCTCTTCTCATATCCATGTTGGTGTCTTGATCAAATGGAGATGACTGGAACGCAGCGTATAACTTTTGGTTGTTGGCATCAATATCAAGAAAGTAGAATGATCCTGCTACTCTACACACATACTTGGTATCATATGTTGAACTGGGGCGTGTAGCTGAACCAGTTCCAACGTTGCTCCAGGCAAAAATCTCTGTACACGACAACTCTTCACCATGATTATCTGCTTCCATCTCTAATATTCGTGCAGCTCCGATCACATTACCAGCTATAGACTTGTCATCTCGTAAAGCAATGTGTGAATCAACTCCTACCCAATCTACAGTAACATTACCTCTTCGATGTTGATGGGCAGCAAATGGGGTATGCTCGCCGAAATACTCGTTCAAATCTAAGTCAAAGTAGTCATTAACTGAGAAGAGTACTTGCTTGGGCGGAGTGTCATACATCTTAAAGTTCATACGATTGTGTCTAGCTTCACCCGCTATAACCTCACTACTTTCATCTGGATGATCATCAGCTTCATCAGACATGGTTCGCTTCTTAACGATATTCTCACTTGCATCTTGTAAGGCACACTCCATTAATTTTTCATCACTACCGATTGCATTATCTAATACATTATCATGAACTTCAACTGAACCGGAGAAGGGATTTAAAAGAACAAACTCAGTACCGGTAGATGTTGATGTCAAGCAGAAGGAATCACAAGCAAACTCAACAGGTGGAGGATCTCCGTTAAGAGTACCATTTGCTACTTCTTCTGCTTCCTCTTGATCTACGTCCATTTCAATGTCAGAATCAACATCTGTGTTGTCATCATCTTCCAAATAAGAGAAGATCATATCATTATTATCATCCCCAGAAGTAGAGGTAGGTGGATAGTGCATCATATTAGGAGGCACCAACGGTACGAAGTTGAAAAATCGATTCGGTAACGATAAGCACTGTTTTGTGGTAGACTTGCCGCTTAGCTTTGACCATAATGCTTTCCTTTCACGAATTGCAGACAAATAATCTATACTACTACCACCATTACTGTTATTATCAATAGGGGCAAAGTTATGATTCCTAAATACCTCTTGCCATAAATCTAAACAACAACTGCCAGAATTATTATTGTTCTTTTGTATAATACTATTTTCAAGAGAATTAGTGAATCGACGTCGTAGTTTAGCGGAGGTTCCTTGTGTAAAGTATACTAATGATGATAAATCTGCATAGGATAATATCCTTAGGAGTGTATCATCATCTAGATTTGTTATATTGACCATATTGTAGACGTAGTTGTTGTCAATTTGTAAATTGAAATTGAAGTATCTTAGAAGTATCGGAAGAAGAATATGTGTAAGATTTTTTATTTGCAATTGCAATTGCCAACGGGTGGGAAATTCGAGACCCTTTTTTCAGATAACCTATAGAGATATAGCAGTACACTTGTGCAATATATACCAGCGCCGCGTCCTCCTTTAATAGTATGGGCCAGTAGTACGTCGACGCGCAGTGGCTTTGTTGTTCTTTGTCAGTTGTTGTCAAAAGAACAAAAAATCGAAATAACGAACTTGAGTATGTCAATACGGAAGATTCGCCCACATGTATTGAACGAAGTACGGTTATTTTTGGTTCCGGTGTCCGGTGTCCGGTATCCTCATCAAAACTTTGAGTGCCGAGTTAGAAGTTAGATATCGTAGTTAGTTGGCAAGGAGAGGAAATATGGTTGCAAATAATATGGCTCTCTGAGGACCGGAGGCGCATATAATTCACCCTCATATGTTGTCTAGATAGTATAGAACAACGTTGCAAGTATAATTTGTCGACGAAGATTGAGATACAGGCACAAATTGATACTCGCATCAGACATCAAAATTTGAGATTTTGCATGCTTTTATTGCAATTGCATTAGTGTCGAGGTATTGTATCTGCTTATTAGCTTTATACACACACTAACTTATCTTTCAATTGAGCTTAAACTGTGATATTGTACGTATATGAAAAGTACATTGGTACAAAAGTAACAAAGACAAAATATGAGCGACTTTCCAATTGAAGGATATGGATGGTCAGACCCTACAGCATCAATCAATGATGGCAGTGGAGGTAGTAGCAGCAGTAGTATCGTTGGTCCATCTAGAATGGTTGGCACAAATGGTAGTATAAGACAGGCAGGATATAATGGAGCAAGTTACAGCACATCTCAACAATCAAATTCTACAAACAAAATACCATCACCAATTGATCCACTAATAAAGTATCTAAAGAGAGAATATGCGTCCTCAGCTGGACCGCAAGATGTATTGGCTTCTTCCATATCTGTTCGAGATTTGGAGTTTTTATTAAATGAAACTACAGCAACATCAAAGTCTTCTTCATCTGTTTCTACTGGAAGTCAATCTTCTATGAAATATACAAGTTTACGACGACAGATTACCCCATCACAGAGTAGATTGCCACCTCCTGTTATTAGTATGACTGATACAACAACTGTCGGTAGAGGTATTAATGAAAGGGATATTCCACTGGTAAATATCGATACATGGGGAAGATCTTCTTCGTTAGATACAGACAATAGTAATCAGCAACAACAACAGGAACAACAAGACGGGTTAAATCCATCGATATTTGATAGATCAGCAACACCATTAGCAAGTGGTGCGGGTGGTACACGTCCTTCGCGTGCATTGTCAACTGCATCTTTAAATCATCCAGAACAACATTCTGCATTACATATTGCCGCTACACATCATGCACAACAACAACAGAAACGAAGATCGCAAATGCCAAGCTTTTGCTTCTCATCACCATCTCATATTGATAATTTACTTCAGACTACGCCATACCTCCGACATTTAGCGATTACATCCACCGACATGTCAGGAGAGGGAAAGTATGACGAATCAAAGAATATATTTGCACAATTATTCCAGGGTAACAAAGGTAATGGGGATAATGGTGCCGGCGGTGGAAGTAGAGCTTATGCCACGGATTATCATACATCAGTCATGCGTCAGAATGCCAACCAACGTGCATCTCTTGAATTAGCATCCTTCATGAGGTTATTATCAAATGAAATGCCACAAGAGACATTTGACGCTGTTGAAGCTGAGGTATACTCCAAGGTATTTGCACTTGTACATTCAAAGGCTGTTCGATCAGATGATCGATTGGCGGGCGTGGCGGCTCTTGATGCACTCTTATCAGTACCCTCGGCAGATGAAGAGCGCAGGGCTATTCGATTTGGTAACAACTTGAGCAACGGGCTCAAGTCAACTCTTTCTGATTACGAGTTCCTACATGCGATTGCACGAGCCTTGGGACGGATGGCAATGGGTGCCGCGAATATTGACCGTGTTGAGTTTGAGATTGGCCGTAGTTTGGAATGGTTACGATCTGATAGGAGTGATAGACGATTGGCAGCTGTATTGGTCTTGAGAGAACTGGCAAGATGTGCTCCTGCGGCGTTTTATAGTAAAACCCAAAATGTGAATGTACATCATCATGCTTCTGTTACCAATGCAGGACCAGCCCCATCGGCTACTCACTTTGCCGGATTGGGAGGTACAAATGATTTCCTTGACAATATCATGCCCGTATTGAGAGATCCACAGCCAATTGTACGAGTTTGCGCTGCCGACGCTTTATCAGAATGTCTTGTGATATTAATGAATCGGCAGCAACATCCGATGATAGCACCATTGTGTACACTCTTTACCAAAATGATGGAGGGGCTTACACCACCAAGGAGCAGCGATAAACCTCAACACATTGATGCCAATACGTATGAAATAACCGCTGCAGTTAATGCTCATGGCTCTCTATTGGTAGTCAGTGAGATGCTCAAGCATTCTGGTAAATTCATTGTACCCAGGTTTGATGAAGTTTGCGTGGCTGTACTGAAGTTAATGAAGCATAAATTGATTCTGATTCGATTAGAAGTGATACGGTTAATACCGAGATTGGCACAACGGTGTCCAGAAGTTTATGGGCGTAGATATTTAGGTGAAAGTCTAGACTTCTTGATTGCCAATGCATCGACTAATCGGTCAATGAAGTCAAGGATTGATGTCAAGTCAACAGCCTTCAAAAGTATTGGACAATTAGCGATAGCAATGAGTGACGAGTCGATGGGCGGAGGAGATATTATGGCTCCATCAGTACGCATTACCCCCCTCGGTACTGATATCCCTTTCCCTCCTATTAATAATGATGTTGATTACCATTTGGTAGAGTTGAAGGAAGAGAGTGACTTCCAAGAGAGACTAGATAAGATCTTTAGCTTGATTAGTTACAGTCTCAAGAATCAACACAAACATCGATGCAATTTGGGCTGTTTTGCCAACTTTGTCGAGGCTCTGGGTATACACGCCGATCCGCATTTAATGGGTATTGTTGATGATATGTTTGAGTCTGGATTAAGTGAGGATCTTATCATGTGCCTCCACTCAATTATGCGATCACTGCCTTCGAAACAACTAGCCATTGAAAGGAGGTTATTCGAGGAGGTGTCAACTTGTCTTGCTGGTAAAGCTTTTGATTTGTTTACTATTCGAAGGAATACACGCCCAACGTTGGATGATGCCGAGGCGTCAACTACGTCCTCTGTCACTTCATTATCGACATTGGGGAATGTTCAACCAAACGCACCCCTTGAGAGGAATTTCATGAGCAGTATGTCTCTGTCATCGATGAACCCCAGCATGCGACCACAGAAACTTCCATCTTCTGCTGAACTAGACGCAGCCCAGGATGTAGTTAACATGACCAGAACAGAAGAAGTAACTGTTACCAAGAGTCCTGCATTATCATCGCGGAAGGATGATCGTGTTGTCATTAACAAGTCAACAAATCAAGTAGTTGTTAACAAGATTGTTCTTAGTCTACAAACACTTCGGTCAATAGGAGAGTCCTATATGTTAGGACACGCATCTGATGATGGCAATATGCTACTGCCCTTCTTGCGCAATGTGATCTCCCAATACTTTGAACACCCATCATCTAATGTTCGACAAGAAGCTGCATTTACTTGCTGTCTATTGTTGTTGCCATTTGAAGATAGGAACAAGGAAAACGAATCTCCTCTTCGCTTCAAGTATGGAAATGTATCTGGAGAGCTCTTTGAGGAAGTGCTACAAAAGCTACTACGTATGGCAGTGTCGGATGTGTCACCAGTTGTACGGCTTTGTATAGTTCGTGGACTAGATGAAAGATACGACCTCTATTTGTCATTAAATCAAGGAAGTCCGCTGTTCTTAATGCTGGAAGATGAAGCGCTTGCTGTTAGGGCAGGAGCACTGCAAATTCTGGGACGTTTATCAAGGTTGAACCCCGCACCCATTCTTCCTGGGCTAAGACAGGTACTTATTGATCTTCTAGTAGAGCTCAATACGACGAGTGACGGTGGAGGAAGAGAAGTAGCAACACGGCTTATCATTTTATTCTTGAGGGAAGAAGCACTACAACGTCTTACTCGACCTTTTATCTCGTCGATCATTGATGCACTACCTCTTGTCAATGTTGCACCGCGTCTAGCAACTGCATCCTTGGAGGCGCTGGGAGAAGTTGCTACCGTTTCACACACCTCAATTAGTCCATTTCTTCGTCAACTTGTGGTTGAAAACATACAAGATCCAAACACATCAAAGCAGCGTGTAAGCTTATGGTCGCTCGGAAAGATTGCTTTTGGTACAAACTATGTTATTAGTCCATACTTGGACTATCCTCAGCTCTTGAGTCAGGCCTCAGACATACTCCCGACTACAAAAAAGGCTCCTTGGGAGCTCCGCAGAGAAGTGTTTAGAACATTTGGCATTCTTGGAGCTCTAGATCCTGATCGGTTCAGTTCCGATACAAAACAAGGTGGTGGAAAGGGAGGAGGGTATTTTGCAGAGTTGGAAGATGAAAAGGATGGAGCTGGAAGGACCAAGTTACCAGCTGACATCTCATCGTCGTTACAAAGTATAAATAGATCTTCTTCTGCACAGGATCTTCAGTTAGTACCAAGCAATAGTAGTGCTAATGCTTTGAATGTACTGAGACAAGATTCTGAGGGGTTGAGTACGAAGAAAGACTCCGACGACGATGAACCTGCTCATTTATATGTAAGTCTCAGTTGTGTGCTTAAACGTGGCATAATAATATGTTGTTTTATATGTCTAATGAAACATTACTCTTCTCTTTCTTAATCAGATGTATGAGCAATATGCGATGACTGCTCAACCACTTTCCAAACTTTCTCCTCCCAAAAGACTTTCGCCATCGGATGAAGCGTTCTATCCTACAGTTGCTGTTCAGGCCCTGATGCGTATTCTAACAGACTCTTCTTTGTCCAATCTCCATGGAATGGTAATGAAGGTGAGATATGACTTGTCTTTGAGTCGTCACCTTAATGACCATTTCCTTTAAATACTCACCACTTCTATACAATCCATATAGGCTGTAATGTTCATATTCAATGCGTTAGGGATGAAGAGCGTGCCATTCTTAAAGACAATTGTCCCTCACATCCTAGCAACTGTCAAGAACTGCGGTCAACATGGACTTCGAGAAGCCTTACTGCAACAAATATCAACTCTTAGTGCCATTGTTCGAGAACATCTCCGTCCATATCTACCAGTCATATTCGATGTTATTTCCGAGTTTTGGTTGACAAGACATCTTGCTGCGCTGTGCTCCTTGGTAGAAAGGGTTGCAACGGCTGTGCCGGATGACTTTCGATCATATGTTCCTCTTTTAGTTCGCCAGGCATTGGATAGTATTGATTCCATCGATCTTGCTGAGTTGACGATGTTGGATATCAATCGATTGGAGCTCATCTTACAGCATATTCAAGGAATCAAGAATGTTCTTGGTGAACATATTCATCTTGTCGTTCCCTCGTTAGTGCAGCTGATTAACTCCTTGATCAATCCAGACGCCGATGGCAACAATACTAAAACTGCAACAGCAGATCGAATATCGCCCCAAATTGGCTCCGCTCGATCAAAAGTAACAATTGAGGCCATTGACACATTATCTATTCTTCTGCAAACAGTTGAAGTCAATCCAAATGTGCTCATTGATACCAGTGTGAAGTCAAATAGCTCTTTGCCAGCCAGAGTAGTACAACCCTTCCTGAGAATACTTGGTAGCAATGTAAGACCAAATCAAGATGTTGGCAATGCGCTCATTGGATGTTTATGTGTCTGTGTACGGCAACTTGGTGCTGGAAGATGGCTATCCTTCTATCACGAAATGGCAAGAGAGACAATATTTTCCTGGCAGACAAAGTTAGGTATACATCCTGAGGAACAGCAGTCGTCAGGTGAAATCATAACAACCGTATCGCTTCTACCGATTCAGGTTTATGACGAAGTTGTAAATGAAATAACATCTCTCAGTAATGCTAGATGGGATATGTGGAATGTTTCTGAAGAAGAAGATGTTTCAGGGAGCGATTTCTCTCTAGGAAGATCAGGACAATCGGAAGTATCACTCACTCGATTGGTCGGAGAAAGAGAAGACATGATGAAATCGTCAAGTGTTCCAAGCATTCATCACGTTGAAAGCTACCAAACTACTCATAAGACTAATCTGACCAACCTCCAAAAGGCATGGGATGTATCCCAACGTACAACCCGTGAAGATTGGGATGAATGGATGAGGCGCTTCTCAGTTCAATTACTTCGTGAGGCACCATCACCAGCTCTTAGAGCATGTGCAGGTAAGTAGTAGGATTCTCGACAATGCCTTATATTATTCTACTGAGTCATCGTCTCAATTTGCTGTCTTTTTCTCAACCTATGTAGAATTGGCTCAAGCTTACCAACCCCTTGCTAGGGAGCTATTTAGTGCCGGATTTGTTTGCTGTTGGAGTGAACTTACTGATCAGTATAGATCGAATCTAAAGTTCTCACTAGAGGTTGTCTTTTCTGCGGATGCGTCTCTAGAAATTCTTCAACTACTCTTGAACTTGGCTGAGTTCATGGAGCTGTCCTTTCCTGCCAAGGGCAAGATCCCTGGCCTTAATATTGACATATCAATCTTGGCAGAGCTGGCACTGAAATGTCGTGCCTATGCCCGGGCCTTGCACTACAAGGAACGAGAGTATATAATGGGGCGTGGGGGGGCATGTGTTGAACAACTTATTGATATCAATAAGAAGTTGGATCTACCAGAAGCGGCGTTGGGCGTACTGAAAGCAGCAAAGATTGAAATAGAACGACGAGGTGGACAAACATTGGCATCATCTCCTACCCATAGACGAGCCAACTCGGCTCTTTCCGAGAAGAGTCTTATGTCATATAGTGTTATCACAAGTTACGAAGACGAATCAAAAGGGAATGATTCTTGGGCTGGTGATATGAATTATGAATCATGGCTGGCAAAGTTGGGTTCTTGGGCAGAAGCGGTAGGAATGTATGAAGAGAAGCTAAGAGAGAATCCTCATGACCAAGACTCACTTCTTGGTTGTCTACAATGTTACATTGCCAGAGGTGATTGGCAAAAGGCTCTAGACCTTGCTGGAAGAAGTTGGGGAGCACTTTCCGGAGTGTCACTCGAGTCCATCTCTTCACCTGCAGCAAGGAAGTCGTCTTCTAGTAGTGATGATAATTACAATCAGGCACTCAAGTTTTGTGCTCAATCAGCATGGAGATTAGGGAAGTGGGATGAGCTTGAAACATTCTCTGCCGAGTTAGTACAAGGGAACCAGACCTCAAGCAACTCGATTGACACCACTTCGAATGACTTTGACGGTGCTTTCTATCAATCCGTATTACACATTCATAGAGAAGAGTGGGGTGAAGCTGCCAAGTCAATCGATTTTGCAAGAAAGGCAATGGATAGTCGCTTTACTGCTTTACTATCAGAGAGCTACAAACGGGCATATCCTAGTATGGTTGATGCACAAGAGTTGAGTGAGTTAGAGGAAATTATATCTTTCCGGCAATTTGAAAAGCGCAAGGAAGATGGAAAGAAACTCCATTCCTCTGCCAATCACTCAGATACATCGAATGCAAGAGAACATCTACTCAATGTGTGGCGTCAACGACTAGATGGCTGCCGTGTTGATGCCGATGTACATTCCTCAATATTGGCAGTTAGATCACTCGTTCTAGGCCCTACCGATGAAGTTGATGCAACGATAACTTTATCAGCATTATCAAGACAGGCAGAGGCATTCCGTCTTGCGGAAAGAACACTCTTGGACCCACTTGCTAAGATGAAGTGTTCCCTCAACTCTCCAGTCTTTGGTATTGGAATACCTGAACATTTAGGACTTGGGATTAGTGATAGTACTGGGGAATCAATGGAGCGTATCGTAAATGGAGACATTAGTGTGCACATTAAGTACAAGCATCACCATGACCAGTTTAGTAAGCAACTTTTTGCCGAGGCAGGAGGAGAAGAAAGGCTGTTTATTCAGCACAAACTTTATTTTGCATATACAAAGCATCTCTGGGCTACGAATAAACGAGAGGAAGCCATGACTCGCCTTGGATTATTGTGTAATGTGGTAGACCTTACGACCCAATGTACATCTCAGTGTACAACTCAATGTGGTCACGGAACAGATCTAAATCAAAGAGAAGCTTTGCGAATGAATTGCTGGTTGAGATATGGAGATTGGAGAATTGGTATGTTACCCTTGGGGGCTGTACTGGCTGACGAGTTGGCAGCTGATGTACTTTCATCATATAAACGAGCTACTGATGCCGCTACAGGGAGAGAATCATCGTATAGAGCATATCATTCTTGGGCATTAATAAACTTTCGATTAGCAGAGCAAATCAATCCCAAGTGGACTGATAGGAACAAAGCAGCTATCGCTAACCGAACTCATGTCATCGCCGCAGTAAAAGCATTTGTACGAGCAATCTCAGTCGGGACAAAACGCTTTAGTGCATCAGTTCAGCAAGACATGTTAAATCTACTGAGTTGTCTCTACAATTATGCCGAGGTGGAGGGCATTGCATCGGCAATCAACGATGGCCTTTCGTCGATCAAACTTGAGGCTTGGTTGGGTGTACTACCTCAGCTGCTTGCACGTATACACATCAAAACACCAGCTGTTAGATCTGTTCTACATCCATTACTAGTCCGACTTGGTACTGCCCATCCACAAGCGCTCATGTACCCCTTATCAGTTCTATTGAAGAGTCCTGTGGTTGAACGAAAGATTGCCGCGGAGAGTTTGATGAATAGCCTGAAAGGCCATTCAAATGCCTTGGTGGAAGAGGCCTTAATGGTATCATCAGAATTGATTAGAGTAGCAATTCTATGGCTTGAATTGTGGCACGAAGGTCTTGAAGATGCTAGTCGATTGTATTATGGCGAAGGCAATGTTTCGGGAATGTTGGATGTTTTGTAAGTAGAATGTGTTTGTTTGTTTTGATTGTATCTCTTTCATACATATCTCATGTTTTCTCAATGATACATCAATCACAATTATTATATAGGATTCCACTTCATACAGAGCTAGAGAAAGGTGCTAATACAAGAAGGGAGCAAGAGTTCCTCAAGAACTTCGGCCGTGACCTCTTTGATGCACATAATCACATTAAAGATTATGTCCGCTTGATTAAAGATAGTGGACAAACTATCCCCACTGAAGGAGGATTTATGTCTCAGGGCAATCAACCAGCAAACGGATCACCGCCTACTAACGCCGAGGCCGAAGCGGCTCTAAATCAAGCATGGGATCTCTATTATACAGTCTTCCGCCGAATCAATAAACAGCTTCCGAGTCTAACTACATTAGAGCTTGGTGAATGCAGTCCTGCTTTATATAATGCTCGTAATCTTGAACTTGGAGTGCCAGGATCATACAGAGTGGACGGTAGCTATGTAAAGATTCAGAAATTCATTCCCGATGTTAATGTGATTACAAGTAAGCAACGACCACGCAAGATTACGATTAGAGGAAACGATGGCAAAGATTATGTTTTCCTTTTGAAAGGCCACGAAGACTTACGTCAAGATGAGAGAGTAATGCAGCTCTTTGGCCTTGTCAACGCTCTGCTAGCAAGAGATAGAAGAACAAATAGGAATGATTTAAGTATTCAACGTTATGCCATCGCTCCTCTATCGCATGATGCGGGTGTTGTCGGTTGGGTACCTCACTGTGATACATTACATTGTTTGATAAGAGACTATCGTGAGTCAATCTCAATACCTCTCAATCAAGAGAATCGTGAGATGATGGCTCTCGCTCCAAACTATGACAGTCTGACGGCAATGCAAAAGGTTGAAGTCTTCACTGAAGCCCTAGAACGCACAACTGGGAAAGGAAATGATCTATATGAAGTGTTGTGGATAAAGAGTACAAACAGCGAGGAGTGGCTTGAGAGACGTACAAACTTCACTAGATCTCTTGCTGTCATGTCAATGGTTGGTTACATCCTTGGACTAGGTGATAGACATCCATCTAATTTGATGCTTGACCAAATTAGTGGCCGTGTTTTACATATTGATTTTGGAGACTGCTTTGAAGTTGCCATGCACAGAGACAAGTTCCCTGAGAAGGTACCGTTTAGACTCACTCGAATGCTCACAAGTGCAATGGAGGTCTCTGGTATTGAAGGTAGTTATCGAAGTACTTGCGAACGAACAATGGCAGTCCTTAGAGACAATAAGGATTCCCTGGTTGCAATGTTGGAAGCCTTTGTCTATGATCCTCTCATTAGCTGGAGACTGTTAGACGAATCAGCAAATAAAACAGGGTCAAAAGAGACTAATAAAGCAGAATCTCCTGTTGACAACAGTCAAGAAGAAGTAAGATCAACAATACCATCTGTTCAGCAGCTAGAGACCACCTCCAAGACAACAGCAACACAAACGACGTCGTTACCTGAGCCTATTCAAGAAGAGCAAGATGAGGACGAAGATGATGGTAATGAAGAAGATGATGGTATCAAAGATGAACAAGACGAAGACAATAAAGTAGATAAAAGGAAGGAGGAAATTAATGGTTCGTCACCTGACGATGATGGCAATGTGGGCCTACAAATTGGAGGTGATGTTGCTTCTAGTTTAGGAGCACTTCATATAAAGCCAGCACCAACTCCACCGACTGGAACTTACACCTCGTCTCACGCAAAATCACTGCAAATGTATTCTGAAATGAGATCACTTGCAGCCAATTTGAGCTCGTCCTCTCGTATTGCAAGCATTGCCGGCGGTGGCGGTGATGGGAGCAGTGGTAAAGAGGCAGCTAATACACTCCTTGAACAAGAGGGTTCTATAAAATCAGTTCGGTCACGAATTGACAAGAGTATAAGACAGCGGGAGCTTCTTAGTATAGTTGACGGAGAGGCAGCCACGGTGGTAAATGAAGAAGCGTTAAATGAAAGAGCATTGAAGGTTATCAAACGTGTCCAAGACAAGTTATCAGGTACAGACTTCCACTCACCAAATGAGGAGGCTGGAGAAGCTCTAGATGTACAAGAACAAGTGCAACGTTTAATTGTACAGGCCACAAGCAGTGAGAATCTATCACAGCTATTTATAGGGTGGTGTTCATTTTGGTAGAGGCTGTGCAGCTTGTGTACAAACCAAACAAAACACATCTTAAGTGTACATACAATGTAATACTAAGCAATTGTAAACTAATAACCTTGTGCAGTTCGTTCCATTCATATTATATTTCGACTCATCATATTATATTTCGGTAACTACATAATCTAGACCCTTCTTATCATGTGTAGGTACTGTCTTATGTGGAAAGTGTGAATGTACCTGTATGTTATCTCGGTAACCAACAGCATGCAGTACATCGTTACCTTTAGCCTGTCTTTTTACGGAGTTCAATGTGAGGGCCAACAATTTCCAAGCAACCTCGGCAAGCATTTCGCCAATCTAGTGTGCACCTTGAAAACCGACACCCAAGGCAGAATGCATCATCACTCTTACAATCTTCACAGTCTTCCAATGCGTGCTTCTTCCCTTTCAAGAAACAATCACTACATAGAGCTATGTTGCAGTCTTTTGTATTGCAGAGAATCTTCTTCTTTTTCTTCTTCTTGGCTGTATCCGTTGCATTTATATTACAACCTTTTTTTGTTGATACACAGTCAAGACAAATATCTTTCGAACAACTAGTACACTTGTACATGCACTTTTTACAAGTTTGTTGTGTACACTTCTTACATTCTGACATATCAACACAATTTGCACACTCATAGTCATTACAACAAACACACATCAGCATCTCACTGCAGTCCAAACAGTAGTCCCTTTCACAATTATCACAGTGTTCAATGTACGAGTGATTGTCATCCCGAGGATCATTGCAATTGTCACAGATATTATTTGTGCATTTGCTACATGTAAATGATTGGGTTCCGTATAATTCAATATTACCTTCTTTTTTTGAGGTCATAGTCCATCCAGTTGCAACTCTCCCAGCTGTCACTATAGATTGATTACAAACATTGCTTCCATCTCGAGCAGAGCATTTAGTATCACGACTTTTCAAGAGACGATTGTATTTCCGCAAGAATGTGTCCAGCGTTTTGTTTGGATTGCTCCTAAACTTCTTTGGGAGTAAAAGGTACCTTAATGAGCTGCCGTCAGCAGTAATAACACTATCGAGGATTGATATCACTATCAATTCCGATATTGGTGGTACTGGATGGATATTTGGACATTCATGCTGTCCAACTAAGCTCAAATCAATTACTTCTAATACAATAGTAGAGTTGCGTAGGGGTTCTAGGCCGACTCCTGTAATGTTGATGCACCCATTGAGGTTGAGCTTTTTTAGTTTGTGCCTTGCATTAATGTATACCAATATACTTTTGATATCATCATCAGTTAACCTAGACGCCAGACTCTTATCTATTTCCGAAAAGTCAAGGTTCTCCCATGTATTATCACTGACACCGGATGATATAATAGCTTTAGCAGTGGTTGATGGTTTCTTACATTGATGTAATTTTCCTCTTGATATTGCAAGTGCAAATAAAATACGAGAAGGCGCCGCCAGATACCTCGCCACATGCACCAATGCTGAATCTGGTAGACCAGATATATAGCATGCTCGGGTATTTGCTATTTTAATACGTTTGCTGCTTCTGGTGGCCATATTGATTGCCATTAGTCATTAAAATTTTAGTAACCTAGGTAGGTCCATGTCAGCTGGCCACTTAAAAACCCCATTGGCCAGTACACTGGCCACTTTAGTACAAAAGTACGCAATACGGATACTTATCGGATACAAATATGAATATTGTACCCATATATATGTCATTTATATCCACATTGGCGGCCACTTTGGCCAGAAATCTGGCCTCATTATTGGCCAATGGCCAGGACCTAAACCTAGGATACCAAAAAGATACCACTCTATCTTCCTCCTCGATCCTCCTAGTACCATATTCTCGTTTGTTTGGAGTATTGGAGTCTTGAACTACTAATAAGTCGTGCCTACTTAGTTAGCGATTTACCCACGACAGCAATACGATACAACTAATATATGAACTATGGATGTTATATATCTAGAAGCTTCCTATTACAACCTAAATACCGCACACGAAGCGATCCCAGAGTGATCCACTGCTTTGTGCCTTCTTCTTCTTTACACCCTTATCAACAGTACTTGGACTTAGCTCAACTGCCAGTGGACTAATCTTTGTCAACTTTGCCTTGCCTCCGGTCATTGCTGTCTCCTGCTTTGCAACTGAACTCATTCTTGCTTGACTATTCATAATTTGAGTATAAGGAGATGGACCAGTAGTCACATTCGATTTAGATGTAACAGGGGTGTGAACACTAATAACACCTGTATCTTGATTCTCCCGTGGCGAACCGCCAAACCATCCTTGAGTACTATTATCGTTTGGTCTGACTTGAGTATCTGCATGCGGTGGTTGATGCATCATCATTTGTGGTGGTGATACAACGTTGTTAGTGTGTACTCCTCCTCCCACATTACCCCCCGCTGTAGACTGTTGTCTACTAACAGAATGTCCCAGTCTCGAACTAGCCGCCTCGCCTATAACACTCAAATGTGGCTTGGGTTGATGTACCTTCATATCCTTCTCAAATGTTGATGTTGATACCTCACTAGCGTTATTCATTATCATATCATTTTGATGTGCCGTCATACGGGGTGATATCTGTGATCTCATACGCTTCTTCTGATCTTGTTCGAATGTTCCGTCACTTGCAACACTTTCCAATTCTTCAGGGATAACGGCGGACTTCTTGGGTTTGAAGGAGGGTGTTCGTCCGATCTTTGCAGCCAGTGCCTGGATTGCTTTGGTATCTTTTTCAAAGGTTGATACACTTAGTATACTGCTAGAATTGTCAGCTGAGAATGCCGTCTTTACCATATTGTTGAACGTAGTAAGTGTTGTGGGTGCACTTCCCCATGCGTTGAGTATTGGATTGGGTTGTTGCTGGTGTTGTTGTTGTTGTGGAGGCACATTATTATCTGCACATTCATCATTCTCCAAGGTACCCACTGTTATATCATCTTCCACTTCCTCATGCTCGGTTGTTTGTACCATCTGTGGTACGAAGACACTTCCTCCTCCTCCTCCGCCTTGTCTTCCTCCTACTGCAGCTTGATTCTCCAATGGTTCAAGACTACGAGCATCTGCCTCAAATGTTGTTTCTGAAATGGCATCATCATTATACATTTGATGTTGTTCAACCTGTGTCGGGTATACATTATTATTATTATTATTGCGAACAGGCCCAACAAAGTCTTGTTCAAATGTTCCAACACTATTGCCATCTTCTGCCGCAGCTTCCATACGGGCATGTTCAGCAGTAACATTATTAATAAAGTCTTTTTCAAAAGTATTGAGTGATCGTAATGATTCAATGGAGGCGGTATAATCATAGGAGTTTTGATCACGTATATCGATTATTGAATCAGTTTCTTCACGTGTCTCTCCATCCTGTTGGAGAGCCATATCACGACGTTGAACTTCAGTTTCATGACGTGTATCAACTTCCAATCCTTCATATGTAGTTGATAATTTAACACTTCCTCCGCCAACGCCGCACGATGAAGATACTAACGACTTGTTTGCAGCACGCTGCCGGCCTAATAATCGACCAGCTTTTAACCATCCCTTCTTCTTCCATTCTTTATTCTTCTTCTTACTATTGTTACTTTTGTTCTTAGTCTTTAATACCTCTGCGTTGACTGCTTGCTTTGACTTTATATTCAACGGATCATCCAATAACTCGCATACACCAGCACCACCAGCACCCTTCTTGTAGTGCAACTGCTTCTCGGCTTTATCCAACAATTGTTCAAAGTTTTGTATCTTCTGTGTACGTTGAGTTGGTGATATATTCTCATCCATAGCTATTGATTGGACTATTGATCGAAGGTGACGCATTGCTGCTACTGTATCGTTATTTGACATGTTTGTTGATGATGTTGATGATGTTTTAGTTGATCGGCGTGATGCCGCGGTGGTACTTTGTACGTCTGCCATATTGTTCTATTGCAATAATTACGCTGCCTCAATATTAACTAACTGACTACTATCAAATGGACTTGCAAATAGCTATCAGTTGGATGAGCGTTGAGTTCCTCTATAATTGGCAATGTCTTCAGAGCTTTCTCAGGATACCGGACAATGTTGCAAATAAGGCTATGCTCTACTAAGCGATAATCGATTGGTATATTGATAATTACACAGTATATCAGTTTTTTTACGCTTATTCGATTGATATAGGTGTCATTTGTAGCAGAGTTGTATTCATTCAGTTATTAGGCTCTAAAGATATACGGTATCCTACAACTTTTTAAATCAATCAAAACTTTCTTTACATTATGATGTATTTTCTAGTTAATACAGAAGACACCTCATCTTCCTTTTGGTCTATTGGCCACTTGACGGTTATATCTAATCCACATTTCTACAACTTCTGACAAGATCTGACTGCCGCCTCCACAAATGATGTCAACTGGTATCACAAAAGGATCTTCACGCATTGCGATGTTGATCCAAGTTGGTAAGCACTCTTCGAGCTTTTCGAGTGCTTCATCTTTTGTGTCCCCGTGTAGATCAATGACTGTCACTGCCTTCCTAGATAATGCCTTGGATGTTTTGTACAAGTTGGATTCATCTCCGACTAGGACGGGGTATACATGCTTGCCAGCCTTTCCGCCGATACCAGAGTCAGATGGGGGTAAAGTTGAAGTAATAGATACCTCAAGCTTGAGACTCTTCCTTCGGAGGATTCTAACCTTTGGTTTAGATTTCTTGAGCATCATATCATTAAGGCGGTTCCTAATGTCCTTGAGGCAAGGTGCAATCTCCTCAAAGACTGGAGTCATTGACTTTGAATGCTCAAGCCGCCATTTCTGTTCAAGTTGCTCTTGAGTTAAGGTCACAACCGCCGGTGGTGACTTCGGCTGCTTCTTTTTCTTTTTGCTTGATGGGCTACTTGGTGTCTTATGTTTCTTGGTAGTCTTCTTGGCATTCTTCTTCTTCTTTGCCTTACTTGTTTCGTGATCACTCTCATCCGTCTCCACCTCAACTCCACCAACAATAATTTCATCTCCAGATGATATCCCGAGCTGATGTAGTGTCTTCTTACCTGCTGAGCTAATAAATAATGTCTTCCCCTGGTGTACAACTCGGAAGAACTTGGTAGGCTCAGATGGTGGCATCTCAGGGTTGGCTAACCAGTTATCATAACTGCGCTGGATTTGGTAAGATCGTAACAACCAGCCTAATGTAATGTCTTTGCATACTACTCTCTTATCTTTCTCGCCACTATCCATGTTCGATGTTATTATAGTCATATCCAAATTTTGGGGCACCTTTTTAGCAGTCTCTCGTATCGGACGAAAGAATGGCATATCAGATTTAGGAAGCCTACCAAGACCAGAGTCCATACACTTGAACAACTCTTTACCCTCGTGACCAGTTACATCTTGAACTTGAGAATGAAGAAAGGCGATAATACTTGTCTTCGTTTTAGTGTGCTCTTTGAGAGATTGAAATGTTGAACAATATGCAGCCAAATAATCAATACCTCCTGTACTAAATTTGTCATCATCTTCAAAAGTTCGTCGAATATAATTTGGCCCTCTATTCCATACCTCATTCAGTAGAGCAGCATATGCAACTAGATACACGGCTACGGAATCTTGTCCCATCAACAAATGATACGAGGCCAAGATGAGAGAGGCAGCTCGTGCTTGTCGAGTTTTACGATGGATACGAACATCAAAGTCCTTGTCTTGAGGTAAGAACCTAACACTTTCACACCAGAATGCAGCAAATTCACCTGGAGTAGGTCTCAATGATGGATAGTCAGAAGAACAGTCAGCTATGAATGCTTGCATACCATCTGGCAAGTGTTGCCAATTATACTCAATGTCATCTTCGTGCATGTCCGAATGGCATTGGGGGCATGTATCCCCCACGAGACAAAAACAGAACTCCATCGGTTTGCAGTCAGTGCAATATCCTTCACCGCAGTTGGTACAGAAGAGTACATCCCCGTCTCCATTCTCTGCACATTCAATACAGTTTGTCAAGTCACATCCAGTCCCTTCACATACTACTTCCGGTACACATCCTCCACAAAGCAATCGTTCACAGTATTCACAATCAAAGAAGTTGGCTGAACATCCTCCACAAGCATTCTTTTCACATCCCATACACATATCAAAGGTAAGCGTTGGCCGTAAAGTATCACAAACCTGACAGAGCTCAACATCATCTGAAGATTCATGTTCCATTGGGATTTGATTGGCCACTATACCCTCAACAACAATCTCATCCCCATCACATATACCAAGTTCCTGCAATGTCTTGTTACCTGCTGAGCTGAGAAAGATTGTCTTACCCTGGTGTACAATTCTATAATACTCTGTAGATGGAGTTACTGGACTTGTCAGCCACTTGTGATACATGCATTTAATCACATAAACCTTGAGCCACCAGCTTAATGACATATCTTTATAAACAAAGTTCTTCTGCTTCGTTTCGTTATCCTTGCTTGATGCAATAATGTTCATACTGAGTGATTCTTGAGGTGTCGTGTCAGTATCATGTGTAATGTCATACCCCGAATGGATACGAACTGCACATGTCTTATCCTCCTTCTTCTGTAGCTGACCCAATGCATAAGATATGCATTCAAATAACTTTCGTCCTTCCTTCTCTCTGATACTTTGACGTTGATTATGAAGCAAGGCAATCATCCCTGACTTGGTCACTGTATTCTCAACAACAGCATGGAAAGATGTAAAGTGTACTGATAACATCTTTGCTGCGTCATTTGAGCTACTATCACTGTCACTGTCATCTTCTTCCGTTACAAGCTCCTTCAAGTAATTAGCACCACGATTCCAAACCTCTTCCAACAACGCCGCATACAGTATCAAATACACACTCTCCTTCTCTTTATTCTTTAATAAATAATATGCAGCCAATATCAATGAAGCTGCACGTGCCTTACGATTTCTTCTGTATAATCTTAAATCAAATTCATCATCATTAGGTAACAAATTGACAACACATTCATTCCAATATTCTGCTAATGACTCAACATCAATTGACTTTCGACTTGTGTATGTAGATAATAACTTTTGAAACTCGGGAGGCAAATGTCGCCAATATGTTTCAACATCATAATCATGCATCTCGACATGACATTCTGGACATGTATCACTTTGGAGACAATAACAGTATTCCATTGACTTGCAATCATTGCAATATCCCTTACCACAATGTGTGCAGTATAATACGTCACCGTTACCATTCTCAGCACATTCGATACAGTTAGATAATGTACAGTTAGGGCCAGAGCAGGGTACGTTGGTGATGCATGTACCACAAAGTAAACGCTCGCAATATTCACAATCAAATGATGTCATGTTGGTAGGAGATGTAAAGGGGGAGAGTGATGTGGAAGGGGAGAGGGAAGAGGAGTTATTTGGTACTTTCTGACTTGACGATAAGGAGGATATAGGTGCCTCGCAGTTGTAGCAAATATCCCGCTGTCCAACGCTACTATTACTCTTTGTGGATGTAGTTGATGATCGATTACTTCTGTTGCTGTTGCTACGAGAGAATCGTCGACGATTATTGCTCGACTTGTTTGTCATAGGAGCGCTATTACTTCGGCGCATCAGCCCTCTAGCTGAACGCATAGGCGTTACCACCTTTACCATATCTTCTTCTTTTGCAATATCCTCACCATTCATATTATTTTCTGAAGAACGATTGCTATTATCAATGATGTTTGATGAGGAGGAACAACAACTACTGCCACTTCTTTCTGATTTGCAAAGTAAGCCCTGAGCAGTTTGACTACACATCATATTTAATACTTTGTATGGGAACAATAGTCAGTCTAATGAGGTATTGAATGATAGCCGTGTGGTATTCTATTGATATCCTATCATATCAATGGCTATTCTGTAGTAGGGTAGGGGAGGAAGGCTTTTGTGGATAAATCTTTACTTCTCAGTACTGCCCCTGAACTGCCCGTGAGATTCTGTAAAGGTATCCTATCTAAAGGTATCCTGAAGGAACCCAGTAGAGGAACATTTGGTTCATTGGGCAAATGAAAGGGTCTAAAACACTACTCCTTGCTTGTTTAGCTTATCTCTTCTACCGAGGACGTTTCATTATATGGCCCAGCTGCACAGCTTTCTCATGTGTAATACCATTTGCATCCATATCATTCCTAAATTGAACACCAACGTAACCATTATGCAGCGGTGTACTAACCGTGGCACGATAAAAGCTAGTAGTTTCCGGGTATATGGCATAGCAGTCATCTCCACGATTCCATGTCAAAGCATGACGTTTTTGATCTTCTAATATCTTCACCTGTCTTCCGACTGGTAGTCTATATACTTGTTTACTTGTTACGTCTTCATCTGAGAGGGTATGCATTCCATTTTCAGTGCTTAATATCTTGGCGAGGATCCACTCTGTTGAGGTTGGCGAGACCTTTATAGCAGCCAAGTTAGTGCTCTTAACTGTGCTCTTTTCAACTTCCTGTGTTGATGGTTGTTGTTTCTTTTGTTGACAAGAAGATGTAGGTGGGGGTAGTCCAGATGAACGGTGTAAGGTGGGAGCAGTACTGGTTGTTGTTGACGGCACCACTGGGGCGAAGCTACTGGTAGATAAAGGCTGTGGATGATATGATGTACTCGGCTGTTGCCGATGACTACCACTAGTCATGCCTTGCATACCACCTCCAACACCTTCACTACTACCAATCTTTAACTCCCTTTCAAACATTGCCAAATCACGGTCAATCCGTCCTAATGCCATATCAATCATACTTTTAACTTGATGTGCTGTACTCATTTTCTCATTCGAGTATTGTTGCAATGTGTTATACATATCTGTAATTTCTTGTCGTTGTGCGGGATATTGTGGATTATGTTTTAATAGTATTGAATTGATTTCTTTGGAGGTTGGTGGACCACGTTTTAGTAAATGAGCTGTTAATTCTTCCTGTGATATCTGCGGCATTGGATCTTCTTCTACTTTTTGTTTTTTGGGTGACGAACCTTGACGACTATTTGGACTTTCTAAACCAGCTGCTAAGTTTAAACAGAATGGTTGTACACCACATCGTGTCTTCTTGGCACGGCATTTCTTACATGCTGATGCTTTCTTCTTTGTTGGACTATCTGATGATAGTGGTGATTTCTCAGGAGATTGATCACTATCAAGCTTGGACGGAGTTGCCGTCGGGGTATCATTATCATTACCATCGACATCATCAGTCTTGGAATTACTACCGACGGTATCAGAGCTCCTAGTAGTGGTATCAACAATACCAGCAGCATCACTACGAAACTTCCGTACCAAAGAATCCTCAACTTGTTTATAACAATTATCTTGCTTATCACGCCACTGCTCGAGTAATTGTGAACTAGTCTTATCTAAATCACATAAATGATCTAAATTACGTTTTAATTCATTGGGTAATGATGTTGATATTGATTCAACGAATGCTTCAAGGTATGTCTCATCATTGAAGGGTGATGCTGTTGTACTAAATTGATATGTCATTACAATTTTATGTGATGTGTATTATGTGTAGATAAACTTTTGGTGTACTCCGCCACCACACAAAACCGACTGCTGTTAAAAAACTGATCTAATGACAGTAATTAATACCAATATACGAAACTGCAACTAATCAAATTGCAATACCAATCATTCACCCTCTAACTTCTGATCGTCTCTATTGGTAGTAGTGTCAATGCACTACCAATTGAAATTTTATGTATCAATAAATAATACCAACTATATGTACTGTCAATAGATATGGAAACAACAGCAAGTAGATGCCCCCTTTTCTTCTAAACATATGCCGTGGTTGTTGAGTTGTTTGAGCTACTTCTTATTGATGTTTGAAGAGAAGCGAAAGGATACCACGCCATTTTCAAACTGCAAACTGAGTTTTCATAATTTCATGTATAATTTGTTGTGGTAGCACGTCTTTGATTTGTACCGCTATACAACCCTATCATGTCTAACTCTCCGCCAAGTGCCAAAGGCGGTAGTGGGTCGTCGTCAACAAGCAGTACCAAGCGCCGTAGTACTGGCGGTGGTGGTACTAATAAATCATCTAACAAAAATAAGGGTATATCATCTACTACAAATGCTTTATCAGCATTTGGTTTTACATCCAAGAAGAAACGACCTGCCGCGGATAATTTTACTGCATCTAATGCTGCTGTTGTAGATTTATCCATGGCTGCGTCATCATCGCCATCGTCGGATATTGAAATTGTAACCTCACCTTCTAAACGAGCAAAGGTTGATGAACAAGAAAGACGGTCCACCACATCCACAGCAAGTAAAATTGGTAAGGGTAAAGAGAATGGTACCACCAAAAAGGATCCATCACCATCATCTGCTACTGTAATGGGATCTATTAGTAGTAGTGTCACGCCATCCAAGAATGGTAAACTTAAAAGTTCAAGTAGTGCCGTAAAAAGTGCTAGCAAAAGTAGTGGAGGATCACAACGTTCGGCATTGTTAGATTTGACACAGGATAGTTCCTCTGATAGTATGGATGTGAAGTTACCTGCTAATAGTACAGCTGTAACTGCTGCTACGTCTTCTTCCACAGCTGCGGGTGGAGGCGGTAGTACAAAGCAATCAAAGCCTAGTGGGGCAATATCATTAGCAAATTTGGCAGGCGGACTTGCGGGTAAGTTATTAGCAACTACATCAACACATCAAAAGAATCAACAACAAAAACAGCAACAGCAGCAACAGAGGAGGGGAAAGAGGGATAGACAGCACCCCTCGACGAAACAGCAGCAGCAGCAGCAAAAGAGTACTACTAATTCTACACAAGTTGGTGCATCAACTAAACCAAACACATCTGATGAACCAATTTCAATATTTGAAGATAAACCAGCTACTACCGCTGCCAACATAGAAGCAGCTAACAAGAAGCAGTCCAAGACAGCTACTAAACCACCACAATTTACAGTAGACCAAATAGTCAATATACAAGATCGAACATGGCCAGGACGGAATGATCAAGGAGGTGTTGCAAAGATTATAAAAGTATCTCATGATTCTGAAGAAACTAAATATGATGTAAAGTATATATTAGAATCACGGAAGGAAAAGAATGTCGAGGAGCGTTACATTACTGAACATTCCGAATATGCAAGTCCCGATAAGAATAAGGGTAGGAAACCATCTCGAAAGACCCAAGAAAAGGGATTACCTGGTTTGTTATTAAACGGAGCAGGAAAGAAGAAACAGCAGGGTCCAACTCCTGATAAACGTGCTGTTGGGAATAAGATTTCTGATGAGTTGGAAAGGATTGAGAATTCAAGGGGAAGCAGTAATAATGGTGGTGTGGAGAGTGGAGCTGTGAAAAGTAATGATGCACCAAAGGCAAAGAATAAGATGAAAGAGTCTCCTACCCAAAGGAAGGGATCAATTGAGGCATATCTATCCCCTTCCAAAAAGGATGCTGCTACTGCCAACAGTCCCAACCGTCAAGAGAAAAAGAAGGCTCGTATCAAATCACCAAAGAAATCTCCATCCCGTCAAGCTAACATTCGTGCCAACGCCTTGGGATTAGTAAGAGTGCCAAATCCACATCAAATTGCCTGTACGTCTGCAGTTGCAAAATATAAAGATTTACCATATGATCCAGCAACGTCTGATGCTAAGCGCATCTTTCCCAATGCAATATTAGGACGGTCGAGTTCAAAGACAAAGAGTAACTTTGTTGATTTGGGTATATCCAATAAAGCCCCGGGGATTAGTCGTAATAATATCAAGGTGGTAGAAGTTCGTGGATTGACTGATGGTGATAGTAGTACCATCACAACAACAGCAGTTGCCGCTTCTGCTTCACCTGTTCGAGAAGAAAGTCAACAATCACAAGCATCCACTGCTTCAGTCGCCTCCTCTTCCACTACCCGTCATGAACAACCAACCATGACTATTCAAGTGTATGAAAAGTGTAACGGAGTAGAAGTATATAAAACACGACGTGGTGAACGAAGTAATGGGGCATACCTTCCCGCAGAGAAACAAAGTACATTACGTATTGGGGATGCCATTGAATTTATTAGTAATGAAAGAATATCATTTTGTGTTGTTGGGTTAACTTATCCTACTGGTACTAATAAAGTCGAGGATAAAGAAGCGGATGCAGCTCGTCTATTGGACTTTACACCCAAGGAAAAGAAGAAGGCATCGAAGGAGGTGGATGGGGACGAGACGAGTGGCGACAAGAAGAAGGAAAGAAGTGCAGAGACTGATAAGACAATGGAGATTGATGATAATGATATTATGGAGGTTGAAGTATTAGACAAGCCAAAAAAGAAGGAGGAAAAGGCTGCACAAAAGTCTGGTACTCAAGACACAAAGACTGATGAGTCTATGGATGTCACAATGGATCTTGATGATTCTCAACACTCAGAGGTTAAGACAGATGAAACCACACTTCAAAAAGGAGACAATGTCAAGGTATACTTTGCTGTTGATAAGGATATGTTTGGAGATTCTACAAGAGAATGGTACTTTGGGACAGTGAAAAAGGTTCAATCGATACCGGACAGCACATCCAAATGCAATGTTGTTGTTAATTTTGAAGATGGTTCATCTGACACATACGAATATCCCGGTGAGGACATTGAAAAGTTGTCGTCTGCTAAAGATTCGGTCGAGTTCTTCCCTGAAATGTTCATCGTTGGTGATCTCGTGGATGGTTTCTTTCAGGATGGAGGGTCTAAAGGAATTTGGTTTCGCGGTCGAGTGGCCAGTATCAGTGAAGCTGGGAATACTTGTGATATCTTATATTATGATGGAGATGTAAGTGTTGTATGTGTTGTGAATGCGTCTTGTTGATATTGCTTAAAGTGTCTTGTATCTCATATTGTTGATGCCCTCTTTTTCAGTATGAGTCCAATATCCCAACGAATCAAAAGAAGGTTCGGCTCATTACTCGTTGTGACTCGACAAACGAAGACTGGCTAGTTGGTAAATCAGCCATGATATCAAATGATCTTAGCAGGATCGGGAAAGTTTCAAAGGAATCAATTAGCAACAACTACAACGTCACCTTTGAGGATGGATCGAGTGAGTCTGCTAATTATCAAGAGACGGCAGGAGCCGTCCTTGCCAATCTTCGCAAGGACTTACCATTGAATAGACAACACATTTGGCCTGTATCAACATCGGCTAGTATGGCTGATACTATTCGCCAGAGACGACAGAGAAAAGAACAGAAGAAGAATATTGATGAGTATGGGCGACCATTACCGGCAGTCAAGACTGAGCCAGGTACTGAAACACAAACTCGAACAAGACCATCAAGATCAAGATCCAACTCAATGAACTCGATGACATCAGTCAAGTCTGAACCTGCCGATGATGATGATATTGTATTTGATGCAATTGATAGCACTGGCCTGGATGAAGACTTTTCAGAGTTGTGTATTCCTGTAGAAGGTGGACCTGCTATTGATCCATCAGTTCTTGAGAATAGAAAAGAAGCCAAGGATTTTCCTCCTGGTCTTCCCAATATGTTATGGTGTGCTCTCAACTCAGCCGAGGCGCAAACTGGTTCAAACTTTCTTCGTGATATGCTTTGTGCTCATGACTCTGTGCCTCCCTCGTCAATGGTTAATAAGCTGATGGATTTAATGAAGTACGGTCCTAAGGCAGAGGGATCCAGCATTCACTTCAAAGACCCTTATAGAACTGAATTGGCAGCTCAATATGTCTATGGACTTTTATGGGCATCAAGACGGCTGGTTAGAAGAGATACAGGTGCATTATTCGGACCATCATCGTGGGAAGATATGGAAGTTTTATTAGAACAGTCGATTAAGCAGACTGAAAATATGATCTTTGGTAGGAGGCTTGCTCAAGGACTTCATCTGGCAGCTCGTGGATCTAAATTACTGTCGATGATGCTACTTACAGAGCTTCAGGGGCATGATTTATACTCCACCACCACTTCTACCGCCCTTGATACAACTACAATGCCATCTGTTCGACTGGTGAAATCATATGGTGTTCGAGGTGCACTCAAATTGGCAGTTCAACACATGACAAAATGTCTTGTGAGGCATTCAAGATGGGTAATGGACTCTGGTGGTATTGAATTATCTACTACCAAGAGTACAAGTGATGAAAGTTGTTGTTTAGAAGCTAGAGAGTGTCTTGATAACTTGGGCAGTGTTGTTTGTGCAATTGCATGGCTATTTTGTAATGAAGAGAGGGTTGGCATAGACGACAGTTCTGTTGCTTTTGTGATTAAGGATTCCTTCTTGGTAGAAGTAGAAAGATCTCTAGATGATTGTCCCGACTTGAAGCCAAGGGCAAAGAATAAATTTCTCAAGAAATGTAAGTTGTACTTCTTGATGTCACTGAAGGAAGAGTTTGCTGAACAAATGGTTGTAACCGTGGGCGAAATGATTGGCTGTGCTGCTGATTTGAAGCTGGTCGGACTGGCTTAAATCAGATTATATGGTGGTTTAGTATATGTAATGTAAATATTGGAAGTAGATGTTATTGTGGTATCCTTCCTACCCGCATATCTCTTACCGTCAACTACTAATCTATAATAACAGAAAGTAGCATGAGACGGCATGCAATTTTGTGTACAAAGACCACGATCAAAGTTGAGAACACCCCTGTAGTAGATCTTCTCACACCCTCTACTTTTGACACCTCCTCTACATAATCATATCAATATTGATCGATATATAATAATGATGACGGACGCTGCCAAGATTGTTGCTGCCACTTACATGGCTATCATGACTTTTATATTTACTCCAATAATGTTCGATCCAATGCAAATGTATCAAGGTATGGTTCAAGAGGATCTTACGAACTTGCCAGCTACCGTACTCGATGCTATGAAGCATATGAGTTGTGTATATTCAGTCCTACAACTCTTGTCTGCTTCGATCATCGTCTGTGAGGTCTTTACTCACAACTCCCCAAGATTAGGAATGTCTTCAATCGTATTGTCGTGGACTTTAAACCTAATCATTCAATATGCATTTCCCTGGCCTGCCGGAAAAACTGTATTGTATGGAATCACTATTCCGTCTGGTGCTATGCCCTTCATTATTCTATTTACTTCGATGGGGACATACGGTTATATTCACTCGTCACATGATAAGGCAGTGACACATGATAAGAAGAAGAGTTGAAACCAACACCGAGAGGTATATGATGAGAAGAAAAATATATTAGGAATCCTAGGCTAGTAGTAAACAACGCAACAAGTAAAGTCTCTTGCTGTACCCCTTTTCTAATCACATCAATTCCTACTTTACTTTTTATGTTAAGTCATTCTACTCTTGTTCAGCCTTCCATCTCCCCTTTGTATTCAACCTTCTATCTCTCCCCTGTATTCAACCTTCCTCTCTATCTAGACACTTCCTATTCTTTAAATTGAAACTCTCCTTCTCCACTTGTGCATAAAGTTGCCTCCCTGCTCTTGTCTTTGCTGATGTGTTGCTGTACTCCCGGTACCGCCTCCTCTAGCAGAGACCCGTCCATCACCACTCTTCTCCATAGCTTTATTCATATCCCTCAAGACATTACAAAGCAAACTCTTCACTTGTACCATCGTAGGTCTGTCTAAAGGATCAGTACTCCAACATCTACTCATTAAGTTCTTGAGACTTGGAGTCCACAATGGATCAATATTCAAACTAGGTCGACGACCACACAGCACGACCAAGTCATGGAATTCATCCACACTCTGTATCGAATCAAATGGCTTGTCTAGCGCACAAATCTCCCATAGTAACATTCCGAAGGAATAAACATCCACCTCCTTTCCATATCCCAACTTTAATGCCACCTCCGTGGCCATGTATCTGCGTGTACCGCACGTTTCTGTCAGTGGACCATATCCCTCATATGGCTGTGACAGTAACGGTGCAATACTCGTTGCAAATCCGAAATCAAACATTTTGACACAATCATTGCAATCAAAACCAACATTGGCAGGTTTCAAATCACGAAAGACGACATGTCGTGAATGTAGATATTCCAATGCATCGGCAATACAATATGCAACCTTAAGACGTTTGCATAAATGTTCCCGTAGTGTTGATTCGGGTGGTAATGGCATACCCTCGGGTGGAGGCCCTACACCATTAATCGCCCGACATTCATCCTTCCATTCATCATTACGATCGGTAAGTGTTGTCATTAACCGATCAAGTATGATAAAGTATCCCTCATTACTCATTTGTTTCCCCTCACCCTTATCATTCTTGGAGGGGTTATCATTACTACCATTCTTATTCCTCATTTGAAATGCCGTAGAGAAGCATCCCTCAGCACGGCCATACAGTTGGATAATGTTGGGATGGTCTAAACATGCCAATAAGGCAGTCTCATGTGCTAAATCCTCTGCACCGATGACAAACTTTCGTGGTTGGGCACGAACCGCCGGGCGTAAACATTTAAGTGCCAATACATTTGGATTACGCAGATTTCCCCCACTCCCTAAACCCTCTATTGTTAATCTCCTACCCCCGCCTTTCCCTCCCGATGGTGGTGCTGAATTACTCATCCCTCCACCCATGAAGCTACCCCGTCCTGTACCAACAACTTGACTAACACTTCTCCTACTAGCACTCTTTGTGATACCACCATTTCTTGGATCACTTACTAGATTTAAATCATTCGAGCAACTTAGTGCTAAATTCTCCATGCTATTTTCTAATGATCGTTCACTCATGTCATCACCGGATTGGGACGTGTCATATGTAAATGATTGTGTGCTTTTATTCCATGATTGGGATCGTGTTTGTTCTGTGTGTATTCAGTGGAGATGAGGGGAGAATGGAGTTTGTTAGTTAATGTGTAAAAAAAGTGCATATCTAGTGCACAAAAATTAAACTCCCACTCTCATACCACATGCATATCAAACAATACAATAACCGCAATAACACAGAATACAATCCCTAATACAATATAATATAATCTTACCTGGTATCCAAGTAATCTCAAACACATCACAGAAATTACCCCTACCCAAATATTCACCAATAATTAAATCACTCTTCTTCACCTGCGGCACCCTTGCCAACTTTTTACGATCCATGACACTTTTATATATCTCCTGATCACCACTTGAATCTCTACTAAAACTATTAGATCGACTAAAGGCATTGGCATTGGATTCAGAATGGTCAGCTAATTCTTGTTCTAATCGGAGTAAGGCACGTTTACCTGCATATTCTTCGATGCGTTGTTGTTCGGTACGTTCGGATGTGTCTGCGTTATTTGTATTGTTGGATTCATCACGGGATGACCGACGGTGTGATGATTTACGTTCCCCCGATTTACGAGATGATCTAGAGGAAGAAGATTTACGAGGCGAGCCACCATTATTTGATGAGGTAGTAACAGACGACTCCCGTTCTTCTGATTTACGACGGGATGAACTAACACCACTTTTTAACTTTCGACTACTACTACCACTTCTACTTTCGCTACTACCCTGCTGCTGCTGTTGTTGAGCTTGTAATGCAGCAGCCTGGCGTTCACGTTCCTGTTGTGCAAATGCCTGGCGTTCTTGTAACTGAGCATGTTGCAATTGCTCACGTTCTAATCGTAACTGTGCCTGCATTGCCTGCAATTGCAATTGTTCACGTCGCTGTTGTACCTGTTCAGATAATCCGCCGATTACATTCGCAGCTTCTGCCAATGGTTCGTTAGTAGTATTAGTATTAGTAGAAGAGGTGGGGAGGGTACCGCCAGATTTAAGATGACGACGTCGAGCATCTCCTTCTTCCTCGGATCGATCCAATGATGAACATTTACGACGTGAGCTTGATTTAATACCCGATGAAGATTGGGATTGTTGTTGATTAGAAGTACCATCTGAAGATGGACGGGATAAACTACCAGGAGGGGGAGTATACGAACTAGTATAATTGGTAGGACGACGACGCTGTTGCTGACGTGCTCGATCTGCGGCAGATGGTTGTGATACGCCTGATGGGCCTCCGTTCGATGGCCGTGCGCCAGTGAAGGAACCACTTAAATCTTTATTACGACGTGATGATCGTCCACTACGTCTACTTTGTTTCTGTTCTCGGGAGGGCTGCTGGTCTTTATTACTACTCATGCTACTTTTTGTGTTATGTGAGGACGAGGGAGAATCTGAGGCTCTTGGTGGCATTTCTTTGATGTTTAGCGTATTGTTTGATGTGTATTTCGTTTTGCAGGTTGTAAGGAAGGATATAGCTATATTTATGGTATATTAGGAGAGTCAGCGCGATATCAATTCAATGCAATGGTATGGTAGTGATTTGAGAGTCATCTAATTTAATAAGTACAGTAATTATTTGGGCTGGATCTTTTGTCACTGCAATACCGTGCGGTACTTCAACTACAACCGCCTTTCTGTCGATATTACTGCTCTTTCTTATAATCACCTGCCTGATTCGCACAAGGGCTTAGGGTTCGCATCATTCATTTATTTTCATGCCAGTGGGCTCAATGTTGTGATAAAGCACTTGCAATTCAGTACCTGATTAGAGGAGCACAAGTCAGTAAGGGAGGAGGGAATGGCTATATGTATTGTTCCCTTGATATCTCTCTTCTCTCCGATTTGATACTGAGTGTTAGTGTTTTTGATCTTGGAGTGGCTACCTACACTTCCCCTTCCAAGCAGAGAATAAGTGTACTCTATTGCAATTGCAATTCTTTGGACTATATTTCTATTAAATATCTTTGAGTAATAGTAATACAACCAAAATGAATGACAAGATGAAAGCATCAGTTTACATTGCATTAACACTTGATGGATATATTGCAAAAACAGACGGGTCGGTAACATTCCTTGATGAATATCAAACATTAGCATCAAAATCAGACGGTGATATGGGGTTTTCCGATTTCCTCAGTACTGTTGATTTATTAGTTATGGGGAGAAAGACATGGGATACAGTAATATCGTTTGGTGAAGAAGTATGGCCCGAGCATAATACATAATAGGCTCAATGTTATGCGATGTGTGGATATCAATCTATATAATACTACCTTCCTTGGTATAACACTTGAAATAGGAGAGTTTAGCTTCCTTTCCCAGTGACACAGCACAATCACCAAAGCAAATGAGTCCTTGGTATGATAATATAGGGGTAGAATGAGAGAGAATAACTGTTCTCAACATTTTATCTTTATATACTAGAAGGGAGTGTACAAAGCACATGTACAAAGCACACCACAAAAACAGCCTTTTCTTGATAATATTATGCATCTCCACCACCACAAACCCTCCATCCGCTCAGTCATCTTCATTGGGCACCTTAGCGAAATAGACTTTCATCGCCAAACTCGTGTTCCTCATCTGCTGCCTCCTCGACTGCTTTCCTCTTCTTGGCACTGGATTTTCTGTTTGAGATGGCGGACTTTTTGTTTGATAGAGGCTTGGGAGGTTCCTCTTTTCCATTGAGCCAGCTTTGGAGTCTCCAGTATTCTGAACAACCTTTCTTATCCGTCGAAGTTGGAACCTTGAAGCCATTATGACGACAGGTTCTTGGAAGGTCTACATTGAATCCCTCTGCTTCCTTGGCTTTGATACTATGAAACAATGCAATCACTTTCCGCCCTTGTTTTGTGTCGGGACGATAGGAGACACTCTTCTTCTCAGTTTTCTTAGCCAAGCCAAGTTTTTTAATTTGACCATTGACTTGTATTTTAGTCCTGGTGTATTCCTTCCCTTCTGACAACATCTCAGCAATCTTTTTCTGGGTTGTACCAGCAGCTACCTCTTTCTGGATAATTTTAATCTCCTCTTCGGAGAAGTCAACAATCTCTTGTGTGCCGTTGCCATTGAACTTCATGCCGGGGGCTGGCTTCCGAGTATTCTTGCCACTCTCGGCAGGTTTGACGGACGATGCCTTGGCAGGTGATGCCTTGGCAGATGTTGCCGATGCCTCCTTGGTAGAATGGGAGCGAAGTTTCCTGGTGGATGTTTGTGCTACGGCTGCTGGCTTAGTGGCCTTTGTTGTTGCAGTTACAAGTGGGAGACTCTTGGTCTGTGTTGTATAATAGTAGATATATGGAATTAATATATCATTAGTATTCAACACAATAATATTATCATATCAAACATTATTAAAAGAAGATAACTTACCTCCTCCTTCTTATCAACATCGTACATGTTCAATGCAGATAATACTTTTTCAACGTTCACATCTTCTTCATCACCAGTGTTATACCTGACTTTAAATGTACCACCCACGGCATCCGATCCGGTAATGGTACCATCTACACCATTAATCGACACATGTTTTTCAAGATGTGATTCTAGTTGACGTTTTGAGTGGTGGCGCTGTCGTTGATGTTTGGTAATACTACGTTTCCTAACGGCTTTGGCTTTGGGTTTGGCCTTGCCTTTTCCCTGACCTCCCTTTCCGAAACCAAGATTATCACGTAATAGAGCATTCTTCCTAATGTTGCGAACTCGTTTTAATTGGTATTCAGAATATTCGTCACCCCTGTAGTTTTTTGTGGGTGTATTAATACTTTTGAGTATATGACGTTCCTCTTCGGATGCCATGGTGAATTTATCTGTGTATAAACGAATAGATATTGTGTATAAAATTATGTGAGATGTGTGATTTACCGCGGCAAATATAAATCTAATTGTTGTTTACATATTAGATTTGCATGCTTACCTTGTTTTGCAGTGTTTTGTTGATGTATGTTATCTTTCCTATTAAACATCGATGGTGTGGAGAAGTGTTAAAGGAATGTTAGTAACCATCAAAGTTATTACGGGCCGCGCGGCTATAAATTATATGTATTGTAGTACTTTCTAGATACTACTACTTACCTTGTTTTTCAATGTATTATATAACATATATATACTCCTAGTATATGAATTTAATAAAGAGAGTATTGAGTGTGATGTTGAGTTGTTGATTCAAGGTACATGTGAAATAAGATGTTAGATTTAAATTGCTGTATATTAATACCATCAACAGTTATACCACATATTCACCAAATGATGAGATTAATAACTTACCTTATTAACGATTACACTGGTGCAGTAACTGATGTATCTAACGGCTACTACCTACACACTATTAGAGAATTCTGATAGCTCTCTGAATTCAGTGTAAGATGTCCGGGGGCATTCTGTATGAGTTATCCTCTTATTTTAGCGATCCAACTACTAAAGTAACGGACTGAAAAAATTCTTTGTAATTATCACCTCGTATCAGGTGCACCTGATCGCACATGCCGATATTACCCGCCTACAAATCCACGATATATAGAAGGAGAAATATTGTCAAAACCCGATATCGTAATAAAACTTTCATACATCCTTCCTAGTTTCGACACTTAGTATACTGTATCAACTGTAATATGATGGACCAATTTCATCTCACTATTGAGGTTGATGATGATGACAATGATAGTTTCCCCTACCTCCTCAAGGAAAGCTATATTCAGCGGCATTCTTCATTACATGATTCGTATAAGGCATGCTTTGATATTGTTAAACAATTAACAGAGGATGAAGTAAAGGATATAGCAAAAGAGCATCGTATTTATTATAATCCGATCGATGAATGTAATAGTCAAAGATATTATAACGTCGATTGGAAACATGACATATACCCTAAACTGCAAAAGGATGTGGCAAGATATTTTTGTGCTAAAAGTGGGGGTGTTAAAGACTTATCTAAATATAATAATGCTAATGAGGAGGAGGTGGCAGAGATGGAGGTGGAGGTGGATGGTATGGATTTGGAAACGTCTCGTACGACAATATCTAATTCTAATAATGTAGATAAAGAAGACGAGATTGGTGGTGCCGCTGTAATAACAACAACGTCTGCTGTGCACTTTAAACCTATAGCAAATACCAAAAATGAACAAGATGCAGGTATGGAACAGCTGGAAACAGGTATTGGTGGAGATGCAGGAGATGATAATTTAGATTTTGGAGGAGGTGGCTGTGATGGGGATGAATTGGATTCAATCCACATAAAAGAAGATATACAACAGTCTACGGTTAAGGTTGATGCATTGGATACACCCAAACTTGATATTCAAGTATTAGAAGAGAGTAATGTGAAAGGTGAGTGCAAAATTGTATAACATTTGTATCTAGTATTAATTATGTACTCTCTAATATATTACTCAATTGTTAATTGTATTCAACAGAGGCAACGCGAAATAAAACCAAATCACCTACCTCAGTTAATGATACCGCTCAGGAACAACTTCAAGAAGTAGAACAACAGACAAAGAAACGTAAAGGTGATGAAAATCAATCACAGAATGAAACCGCACGTATTAAAACAAATAACAATGCTCAGTTTAGAACACTACATCGTCTACTATCACCAAAAGATACTGGTGGGCGTAAAACATCAGCAGCAGTATTGAGGTATGTTAAACAGAAAGGTATAACACCAAAAAATGCCAAAGCAAACTATTCTGAAAAGGAACATGTACTACGTGGCTCAGAGGACAAGTTCAAATCTCAGTTTATATCAACAGCTGTAAACCTCAGTAGTATTATTGATTTAGCCAAACTAGCAGTTGCAGATGGTGATGATATCAAAATAGAAGATCTTTTCATCGCTAAAATCAAGATTGAGGAAGGCGGGAATGATTATTGTGATTTATCAAACACAACAACTTTATCCGTTACTCACCGGCGTGAAACCGGCGTGGCAGCGGATTACACTGCTAATAAGCTCAGTGCATCAATGACTGAAGTGTTACTCAGACGTCCAATCAAACCATTAGAGATTGAAGAGATTATACCAGTGTCTGAGGTTGATGTAACTCAACCCCAACAAAATACTGCACCAACAATAAGGAGACCTCTTCCACCAATGCACTCAACACTCTTCCCCAACAGACCTGCCAAAGAGGTTGAGAAGTATGTAAATGTATTGTATGATTTATGTAACCGGGTAGACAGTAATTTGAATACACATTTCAAAGGATTACTTAATGGTTTGAAGGATGTAGAGAATGGTCTGGACGAGGATGGCAAGCCAACAGTTGAAGCTTTAACATATCTACAAGCCAATCTACACAAGGAGTTCTTCAGCCTTATTGCACAGAGAGGATTTGACATCAGGAATTGTACTCTTGATGAATTGGATGAACTCCAAAGGAAGCTAGGTACTGGTTGGTCTGTATCTGAAGAGGATTTAGATGGAGATAAGGATGAGGTAAGTCTTAAAGTAATTGGAAGGCGGTTATTTGATTGATGTGCCTCTTCTATACCTCATCTCTTCTCTATCTCTTACTCTTACACTATATCTCCAGACCAATGAGAATGTAGCATACATTAAGCTTGTCTGTGCTAATAAACGTGTACTAGCCGTGATCCTTCAAGAGATTATCAATGACCCTACCGTTACAAATCAAGAGAGAGGTATGGCAAGACGATTCTTGAATGATATGGAACACAAAAGTGATGATGAAGTTCATTGTTTTTGGTATGTAGGGGAGACTGCCCGTTCCCTCTTGAAGAGAATGAAGGAGAAGTATCCTGAAATATTGGAGCGTATGGGTGTTACACATCGATTACAGGTCGGTCAGGCTGGAGAGTCTATATTGGACTGGTCATCCAAGGAACAAGTCTTGCTCCTTGAGGCGCTTGTTGCTTTTATGATTGAAGGATCAATCAACAGAACACTACAGAGTGCTGCCGAGGAGAAGGGTGAGCAATTTGTACCACTCCCTTTACACAAGATTGGTAGTGCCAATACTATATCTTGTGGACTTGTTAATGGAGCATGTAAGCCGGGGATTGGCTTGTTTTGTAAACAGAACTGTTCAGATGACAATCGTTTTATGAAAGTTAGTGAGGTTACTTCAGATCCTGGTATCTTGAATTATGTTGATCAGTACTTATATCCAATTGCACTTGTGAATGGATATGAACCCAACGACTCCTATGAGCCAACAATGATTGAATTGTGTATTGCCACTGGAACGTTTTGTTATGAGTCAGGAAAGGGTCTTGGGAATAAGGCAAAGTTACCAATAGCAGAAACAGATTACTATCGTGGTGACAAGTTAGTCACTAAAGCTGGAACCCGTTATCCTAACTATGCATCATACACTCATCACATGGGAATGGGCATTCATCTATTCAACAAGCTGAACCGTCTTGCGGTAGTGGCAGAGGAAACTCGCCCCGACATCTCCAATCTTACACTTCGGGAATTGAAACGTATCCCCTTTGTCGGGGAGGATAAGGTTGTCTATGATGCTCTATCTACCGAGTTACAACCTAAGGTACTGTTGAAGAAGTTGAAAGAGACTCGTCAGAAACACAACGGCATGACAGTAAAAGTCAATCTTGATGTGACAAGTGGTGTAGACCCTGGCTTTGGTATATATTTCAATCCCAAGAAAGGGGATCAATACATTAAGTTTAAGAAAGTCGTTCCGCAGAGTATAGCAGGTAAATGTCGCCACATAAGTAATGGAAAGAGGATCAAACGAATTAATGGCAAAGGATATGGAAGATGTTATGATACAGCAAAGGTACTTCTTCAAGAGGCATACAAAAGCGGGAATATTTCGTTAGAGATCTTTAGAGCTTATGACTAAATTAAGATCGACAAGTGTGGATATGGTCAACACAACATCCATCAAATATTAATATACCAGAATGTAGAAAGAAACAAACAAGAGTTGTTGGTTCGAGTCCAATGGAAATAATGAAAGAAGCAAAAAAGGAAGGATATACAAAGGTTTATGTTGATGGAGGAAGTACTATACAATCATTTTTAAAGAACGAATGTGTTGGAGAGCTTATTTTGACTAGAGTGCCTCTGATACTTGGAAATGGCATACCTTTATTTGCATCTACAAACAATCAACCTTTGGCGCATATCAAGACGATGACATACTCCAATGGATTAGTCCAGAGTACCTATCGTGTACCACCTACGATAGTCTAACTCTATTTTGCTCTATAAACTTAATGATTTATCTATATCCTTTATCCTACTACTATCTAAACTAATTCTCTATGACCTAAAATGAACATACTGGTCGTGGACCGCCGCTCAACACTCTCTCATTCTCTTCCTCTGATACAGCTTCTGTAGTATACTTAGGACCGCCGTTCGGTCCTCTCTTCTCCACATATCTCCAGTTCTTACCATATATCGATGTCAAAATGATATCATAATCACAAGGAACTAGTATTGTTGTGAAGTAGAATTGTGTTTCCATAAAACAGTCAAAGCTTGTATTGAAGATGGTTGCAAGTTGACGAGTATCATCCTTGTTAAACTGAGAATAGAGAAGCAATTGGTTAAGTCAGTAAACAAAGCCAAAGCTCAAAAACAAAACTACCTAAGTGTAATACTTACATTGCTTGAATCGATTCTTTCATCAGTGTCCACGAGTCTGTAATCAGCCCCTTCTTCGTTGTACCGCAGAGCGTCGGCAACATGGACGTCATGATTAAACCCCGCCTTGTCGAATCTTGGGTAGAAGTAACCTCCGGTATCTCTATAAGGATATGAAGCTACAACATGCATCTTATATGAACCTCGTGACAACATGGCATCCATGTACGGAAATCTCTGTTGTGTTACAGGTTCAAGTCCATGCCAATTTACCCAATCATCTTCTGTTGGCATTAATCTGATGTGGAAGTCATCTAAATATCCTTTTGCTCTTTTATCACCATTGGTACTCTGACTTATTTCAAACCTATCATCATCATATAATGGAAGTAGATCCTCATATACTACACCCATATCAACATCTATTGCTTCAATCGGGAGGAAGCCACCGTGTCTTACAATACCAAGAAGGAATCCATTACGAGGGAAGACTCGTATGTTATGTTTGATATACAAATCTTTAATGAACTCTGTAATATGAATAATGTCTTCTACATGGACACAACTCTCTGGTGCGTAATAAAATGGAAACTTTTGTATCTCCTCCTCTTTGCCATTCATAGTTATTAATCTTGAACTACTAGCACTTTGAAGGGGTACAGTTGAAACTCTTGCAATATGATTATCAATCTTCTCTTGAATTACCATACGATTAACAAGTTTCTTGAACCATGTTTTCTCAGATGAGTCTATTCTTCTCAGTGATTTAGTATGCAGCATATTAGTAAACCTTTCTGAATCTTCTTCATACCCTTTATTGATGAGCTCATTGCGAGTACGACTATGTATTATATTTTGTCTAGCATAGTCTGGTTTAATTTGTTTGATATGTTGATGGGTTTTGTATCTTAACTTTGATGTGAATTCATCTGTACCTGGCTCGAGTCCATCCTTTTTTAGATTATGATATGTTTGTTGTATTATATCTGCTGTATCATCATCTTCGAGACGTCGGGTTGCATAGAAGTCTTCAGTAGTAGACAGTGAATTGTAATGATGATGTATGCATAAGATGGTGAATGCAATAAGAAGGATTATTGCAATCCTCCTCGATGGTATCATAGTATGAGTCGTAGACATGATGATCATATGGCTAATTCGATATCAACTGCAACCAATTGCAATACCAGCTCTAACATAATGCTGAATTAACAAACAGAACGAGACATGTCTTTCACAGATACATCATTTTCGGAGTATTGTATTTTATTGTTGTTGTATCCACCGCCTGTGAGATCCTCCAATCTGGCGTAAACCAAATCTCTGATATGTTTGCAACAGTACTATTTATCTATCACTATCAGGGCGCCGTCTATGCGTATTACTTCTGATCACAAAGAGACAAACACTTCCATTTTCCATTCACTACTCAGTGTCCCAACTATACTAAAAGACTCCCAATTATATTTTTTATTGATTTTTTTTTATTTGCTTTGACAGCATGGAGCGTTGAGGTTAGGTATTGTTATATTATTAGCGGATATAGGAGTCAGGAGTTTGGTTATTATTCGTTAGAAGAAGTGCAAATATCACTAGAGTTTGTTGCACATCATTGCAAAAAACGTACAACATGCCCAACGAAATTGATAGTACTATGACATTGGCAAGCAAGCCAAGTCCAACAAAGAATAAAGCTCCAAAGTTACCCACATCATCAAAGAAACGTAAGGCGTCAGCACCAAATGCATATCCTCCACCCCCACCACCACCTCCACCGCCCGCGAACAATCCATACTATCAAAAGTTTTTCAAGGATTATTGGGATAAGTTTCAAGCAGCTCCCGTTCCTCCAGTACATGGTCGTTCGAGTGGAGCTGCTGTTGTACCGACACTGCCACCTATGGTGATGCCCCCGCCTGCAAAGAAGGTTCCAGCAACACGCATTCCAAATTCTTTACCTCAGGAAGAATATCCAATGAAGACTGATCGTGAGACTTATGTTTTAGGTACTGCTGATGATATGACACATTTGTCAGAGAAGCAGTGTTATACTCGCACTCGTCTTTGTAAGTTATATATGTTTTATGTGCATATAATCTGATTAAAAACATATGCTCACATCTTATGCACTTTTTCAGGTGAAATCTTTATTGCAAATGAAGAGGATACAACCAAACATGTACGTGGACGTAAGGCACAATTCATTGGACAAGTTGGTCTTCGATGTGTATTCTGCGTCCCAGGAATGGATCCAAAGGATAGGGTCGATCGTGCTATTGTATATCCCACTACAACTAAAAAGTTGTACTCTAGTGTGACTGATATGCAACATTATCACTTCAATACCTGTCCTGCCATACCTGCACATGTCCGTGCAGCGTATACAAGTTGCCGTAGTAATATGAATAAGGAACGTAAGAATCGTGATCCCAGTCTATTAGCTCCTAAGGAGTATTGGACTAACGTTGGAGAGGATATGGGTATGATTGATCAAGTTGCCGATGACGGAAGCAATGGGGGTATCAAGTTGATTGATGGGCATAAGCTTGTGGCTCGTTCGGAATTACCAGAGCATAAGAAGACACTATTCATGCCCGACGGAACTCCCAAGGAGAAGGTGGAAGAAGATAGTTTTGACAAGTTAGTTGCAGAGTTGTAATGAGGAATGATGGGAAGAGAAGATCGAGGGAGGGGTTACTTACATAATGTGTTTATAAACAGACAGGGGATTGTGTGTTCAGTAGAGATAATCTTAAATTGATAATTGTGGTGTTATATGTCTATCTTTCTGTTTGCTTAATATTATTTATCACTAAACCATACCTACTACTGCTCGATCAATCCTCATTGATTGCATGCCGTGCCCTACCCAGATCCCTCCAATATGGAGTTTCCCTCATGAAAATTCTGAGAGCCACAAAAGGCCACAAAATCGACTCAGTTTCATCATGGCGAGTGTTATACCATCAAATCTAGCCCAGACGGCGAGACGGTTACTCCAATCGTCAGCTCAATCATCTAAAACAGGTCTTTACGTAACTCGACGTACCTTTGCGGCCGCTGGAGACAAATTTAACCGCGAAAAAGTAAGTAAAAAGTAACCCTTATTGTTGATTTATTATTAAATGATATCCAAAGGATTACAAATATACTGGCACCAGTCTGAAAGGGATTAGACCCCCTTTTAAACCGTGTAGATTCAGTTTTTATTGGAATTACCGTATGATGGATGTTTATTAATTTGTTTGTCGTTTGTTGCAATAAGATACATATGATGTGCACTTACTCACCCCAACCATTACACTCCCACTGCCTTCCTATTATACCTCCTAACAGCCACATGTTAACATAGGGACAATTGGACATGTCGATCACGGTAAAACAACATTAACCCAAGCAATTACAACAGTCCTATCCGAGAAGGGGTGGAGTGATGCCATGACATATGAAGATATTGATCGCGCACCTGAGGAAAAGGCACGTAAAATTACAATTAATACTTCTCATATTGAATATGAAACACAAACTCGTCATTATGGACATATCGATTGTCCGGGACATGCTGATTATGTTAAGAATATGATTACGGGTGCTGCGCAGATGGATGGTGGAATTTTAGTTGTTGGTGAGTAGAGTATGTGAGGTGTGAGGTACAGATAGTTGGCTGGTTGGTTGCCTCGCGTCTGGTCTCTAGAGTCAATACATTTATTGTTATCTAGAATCAGGTGTGATCAATATATATGCGCTATGATGATGACATTCCCATAAACGTTTGCAGAACAGCTGAACGAGCATGAGCTCATGGAGCACATATAACTTCCTTGGATGTCTGAGCGTTTTATATATTGATCAAATATCCTCTTATCTACTGTTGTGCTTCATTTATATCTTACCACTAATTCTCATATACCAACTTTCCTCTCTCCTGAAACAGCTGCCACCGACGGTCCAATGCCTCAGACTCGTGAGCACATCCTCTTGGCCAAACAGGTTGGTATACCAAATCTTGTTGTCTTCCTAAACAAATGTGACATGGTGGATGATGAGGAGTTACTTGAATTAGTCGAGATGGAAATCCGTGAACTACTTGACTTTTATGAATTTAATGGTGATGAAACACCCATCATCCGAGGATCGGCATTAGCTGCGGCTGAAGGTCGTGATCCTGAACTAGGCTCCGAACGTGTCTTGGAATTAATGCAGGCATGTGATGATAATATTCCAGAACCTACACGTGATTTGGACAAGCCATTCTTGATGCCAATTGAGGATGTGTTTAGTATTGCTGGACGTGGTACAGTCGTTACTGGACGTGTCGAGCAGGGACAGGTGAATATTGGAGACGAACTTGAGGTTGTCGGATATGATAATAATGCAAAGACAACCTGTACTGGAGTAGAAATGTTTAAGAAGTTATTGGATTACGGCATGGCCGGAGATAATATTGGTGCACTATTGCGTAGTTTGAAGAGGGAGGATATCCGTCGTGGACAGATCCTTTGTAAGCCAGGAACAGTAACTACAGGAACAAAGTTCGAGGCTGAGGTATACTGTCTTAATAAAGATGAGGGTGGCAGACACACACCATTCTTTTCAAACTACCGACCACAATTCTTTCTTCGAACTGCCGATATTACTGGTGACTTGAAACTTAAAGAGGGAACAGAGATGGTCATGCCTGGGGATAATACAACCTTGGATGTAGAGTTGATTGCCCCCGTACCTCTTGAGCCTGGTCTACGGTTTAACATGAGAGAGGGAGGTAGAACTGTCGGAACGGGTATCGTTACAAAGGTCACTGGTTAGAAGAATTGAGTATTGAGATTTGATGAGGGTAGTATGTAGATGATGATTCGTCTGTCTCAGTTCAATAAGATAGAGTCGTTTGGATACATGAAGCTTTGGTCCAATTGGGCGTTATCTTATGACATCTACCCATGCCCTATTCTTTTTCTTGTACTTGCAATTATCATTCAACTAACACTTAAGACGAAGACCAACCAAAATCGTTAAGATAAGAGAGGTCCAGATCTTCTCACGTCCCAACAACTACTCCCCAAATTCCTCACAATTTCCAAAGCTCGTTCACAATCTAATTTCTTCAACTGTTCAAGACGTTCTTTGATTTGATGTGCAGAGTCAATTCTCGAGTCTTCCCCGATTCCTTTGTCTTCGAGTCGCATTTGCCAATTCCGTTTATCTAACATGTCATGATACACCTGATCAAATACTTCTTTGTGTTGTCGTTTGGGTATTAAGCTCATCATTCTTTACTTGATCTACTTCCGTTATCTTTGTTCTCGATGATGAATGAGAGGTATTGCAATGAAAACCTATCATAAAACATACTAAAAGATAGTTGAAACAGTGTCAATAATGATATTAATATATACCCCATATTCAAGTCCCATAGACGACCCTTTCGACTCACTTCTTAGCAATTCCAATTCGGTGAGTATCCAATAGTGACACATGATATGCACACTTTCCTTTGTGATAAGATCATATGTCATTTCTATGTACCTGTTGTCATCACTTAAAGTCTTCCTGATATATATGAGCCTGCTACTCCAACTACTAATTATGAGGAGTACTATGCCACTTCTGTTGTACATAAAGGCGGAGAGGAGAGGTGAGAGACAAACGACATTAATCGGAAGTCATTTCGGATTTGTCGATATTTTGGCGAACCCGTCCTCACAAAATCCCAACCAAACTCCGAGGTTCGACTAAATCTCTCCACAAGTCTAGTGCGTGTGGTTGAACTCCGCACCCGTTAATATTTTTGGGCACCGATAGCCGCTCCAATGATCACCAAAAAATTGGCTGTTATTGTGTTGGAGTGTTACATCAACAGCCAAGACAAACACCTCAGCATTGCAATAGAGAACATATTAGTAGTAGCTCCTCATAATAAATTGTCCTCCCTCTCGTCAATCAATCATATTGATCATGAACAAAATACTCTCCCTCATCTTCCTATTGGCATCAGCATCGTCGTCACTACCAATTGTATTGGGTGATGATAATGATATTGCTAACAATAACAACAATGGTGTTGCAACCTCCCCCGTGGCATCTCCATCCACTCCGCGGAATCGTCTTCGAAAGCGTACCAAAGCTGATCAAATTATTGCAGAGAAGGAATCATTACGAGATGATTCTATACCTGATGTAAGTTTATATGATATATTGTTGTTGGATTTATATGTGTTGATTTACATTTTTATGTTTTGCAATTGCAATGTCGATATGTTACCAAAAATTATGTACACATGATATGCACATCTCACATTATTGCATTGCAATATCCTTTCAATTCATATATCATTACACAGCTCGAACCAACAACAATCGATTTAGAACAAGAGGAACGTAACTTACAACAAAAATGCACAGGTCTCGATGAGGCATACTTCCGATTGATACTTAAAACTGATGATTATGGATTTGAAAACTCATGGAAGGTACATAAGAAGCGTAATAATGGTAATTGGAAAGAGACCGAACACTTTGGTCCTCCCGAAAAAACTAAATATGCTTCTGAATCAACTTATATTGGTGGATTCTGTTTACAACCGGGACAGTATAAATTTACAATGTATGATTTATTTCGTGATGGTATGAAGTCGGGTGATAATGGTTCCTATGAAATCTCTGTAGATGGTGTAAAGAAGGGTCAATCGAATAATAGTAATTGGGGAGAGAGAAAGCATGAGTTTACTATTGGAAGTTCAACATCTACCAATAATAATAATAACAACAACAATAACCCTACCCAAAATGCCATTAGTGGTAGAAATGATGAAGCAACAATGCAAGATTTACAATGGCTACAGGCACACAATACCCGGCGTAAAACATGGCATACTCGTAATGGTAAATCATATGTCGCATTAAAATGGAGTAGTTCTTTGAAAAAAGATGCCAAGAAATATGCCGAAGAATTAGTGCAACGCAGTTGTGGTACATTAATTCATGATAAGAATAATGTACATGGAGAAAATTTAGCAAGTCATCATGGTACTGGATCGTATGCAGAGCGTAAACATCCGAATGATGTGGTGACTCGTTGGGTTGAGGATGAAGCGAAATATTCATATCCTGCTAATGGTCATCTTACACAATGTATTTGGAGGGGAACTAAATGGGTGGGATGTGCTGAAGCTTGGAGGAATAAGAGTGGAGGAGGAAAGTGTTGGGTTCAGGTGTGTCGTTATGCCAAGCCGGGAAACTGTAACATGAGTGCTCATAAGGATGGTAGTAAGAACTGGTGGAAGAAACCAATGCTTGCTGATCATTCACCATGTGGTCCTGAACAATAAGGAGCTGGGTGGAAAGAAATTGATCCATCGACATCTCATACCCTCCATAAATGTCTGCTTTTGATAATTTGCTTGACTTGACACTTCGTATGATGTATGAACTTGTACTGAATTATAAAGATAAAACAATGTTTGTAAATATATACTACTGCTTAGCTGGTCGTATCATCTAGCGGAATAGACTTGTAGCATTCTCTAGAGGGGTGGTGAGCTAAATATCACTGAGGAGCAACAGTGAGTCTTAATATTTTTTTCCTGGATTGCCATAAGGTATGGAAATCAAGTAGAAGCACAATTATGGCTGTTGAAGATGACGGCTGACTATATTATGATTATAAGATCGGTTGAGATGACGGCTGAGATGACGGCTAATAAATTTTGTTACCATTTCCCATATATAAAGTATCAAGGTTAGCGGTTAAGAAGAGCTACTCTATATTCATTTTCATTTTGATGTTCATGGCCGCCAACTCATTGGCGAGGTATCTATAGACATATGGCAAGATGATTGGCTGCACTGCATCATCATTTGCCTCCTCTCGCACTGCATTGCAACACTTGGCATTCCTACAATATACACGCAAATGATGTTTTGTGGCATTCGTTTGGGCTTGACCTGCAGATAGGATAGCACTTCTTTGAGTTGCAGGAGATAACAAGTCTCCACAACGACGACAAGCATAGGCAATGTGCTTGTCACTGCAATTCAACAAACGATCATGTAATAAGAAGGCAGTACCATGAGATAGGAGACTATCACGCTCCATCTCTCCAAGTCGGATACCTCCACCTTTCTTCCTACCCTTGATTGGTTGTCTTGTCAATGGATTACTTGGACCTGTTGCTCGAACTTGATACTTATCACTAACCATGTGACGTAAACGCTGGTAGTAAACAACACCAATATACAAGTCTGCCTGCATGAGACAGCCAGATACCCCACTGTAAAGTGGTTCGCTGCCGTAGTAATTGTAGCCGGCGGCTTGCAGTTGTTCTCCAAAGTAATCTACGGCAATCTTATCTCCCGATTCATGGAATGTAAATGGTGTTGCATCCTGAAACATTCCGTGACAAGCTCCACTCTTCCCGGCCATACTTTCAATCAACATACCGATTGTCATACGACTAGGAAAGGCGTGTGGGTTGATGATGATGTCGGGGGAGATACCACTCTCGCTAAATGGCATATCTGTTTGTGGCCATAAGATTGACAGCACACCCTTTTGACCGTGCCTACTTGAAAACTTATCCCCAATAACTGGATTTCTAGTAAATCTCAATGTAATTGAAAGACCATCATTTGATTCCTTACTTGATCCTTTTCCCTTCTTCTCGGAAGTACCCGACAAGTTAAGACGACGTATATTTTGAACATAAGCACGCTCTTTCTCCTTATGCTTGCCGGGATATCCTCTTCCCGTTTCATCATCAGCAAGACAGTATAATGCATCTCCCTCATCTACAGTAGAACCAATATGAGGCAAGCCATCCTCGTCCAAGTTGGGGTGGACTAGCTCATGTTTGAAGGTGGGCATATCATCGTCGTTCTCGGGCTCAACCCTAACACGTCTTGTCTTATTCTTGAGCCGAATCTTGTCCTTGTCAGCACCTCTTTGTACAGCTTGCTCGATCTCTTCCCCGAGATCCACCTTGAGAGTCTTGTACACTGAAGCATGTCCAAACCCTCTCTCATATGACGACTTATTAAGAATCATTGCATCCTCCATATCAAAGCCGGTATAACTTAGAACGGCAACGACTGCATTCGTACCATTGGGATACTCGTCCATCTTGTACTCTCCATGAACTGCCGTTTGCACAAGCGGTGCTTGGGGAGTCTGAATCTTGTATAGTTTGTTATCGGCTCGATAAGGGAGAGAGTGAACGGGAGTTCCCATCGTCTGCTTACCCATTTGACATTGATACATGTTTCTTGGTGACTGGTTGTAATCAGAAAATGGAGTGAGACTTGCAATAAGACTGAGCATGTTGGCAGGATCCAATTCTTGATGCGTAGTGATGCCCTCTCTAATATCTTCGGGTAGGCAAGCAATATCCATAAACGGCTGCTCCATTGGTCCAATGAATTCGGTCCTTCCTGTGGCTCGTTGTAATACGGGCCGGACTACTCTCGCTCCGATAGTAAAAAGGAAGAGGCCGGGATAAGGTCCGCCTTGCATGCCTGGAGGTATGAAGGCGACCTCTAGCTTCGATGGAACAATTGGTGGTTCTTGAACTTTCAACGACCGAAGCTTGGCCGCTATAGACTTGCAAAGCACGACAGATGCTGCACCAACTACTCGACCATCCAACAGAACAGGCAAGTTTGAATGATTTGAGATTGTACTACCATCACCACGATCACCTCCTACTCCTGTGGGGATGACACCCCATGAGATTAACAATTCATTCAAATCCTTCATCCCTGCAGCATCGGTAACTGCCGGTCTAGCCATGCAAATACACTTTAATGCCATGTGACTTAACAATCCACATGGTCCGCCATCGGGCGTGTGCACAGGACATAAGAATCCCCATTGATCAGGCAATAACTTACGAACAGCCGTCGTCTTCATCTCCATGAAGAACTGACCACGATGGACACTACGAAAGTGTGCACAAAATCTCAAGAAGTTGAGTTTCTCTGCAACAATCGTGTATCCACTAACTTGCATCAAATCCAATCCGGTTGTCGAAATGATGTTGCCCGTAGATAGAAAGTGCTGAACCTTCTTCCCAATCCCACCGGAAGATAACATACCATATCGATCAGCAACCTTTGTCCAATGTTTCTGCTGTGAAACATTACCTAAAAACTTGGTAAAGTCGACACGCATCTCTTGCAATAATCCCTTACGGATATTATCTAATGATTCTTCAAACTTTTCCTTCACAAAGGTGGATAGTAAATGACCAGGGAGTAATATTTCTTGATTTTGAAGTGAATCGGCATTATCGACTCCACAATCTCCAGCGGCGAAGGAATAAAGCTTGCGTAACATGAAGAGAATGTACTCTAGTTTGTCACCATAGTTTGGAAGGTGAATGAGTACATACCTGTTGTGGTGTTTTGGGAAGAGTGTGAGTTAGACATATGCAGAAAGAATAAGCACATCATGTAAACAAAAAAAACATCACATCGAGAAGAAGAAGACGTACCGATCAATGATATAATTACCAATCTCAACATCACTTGTACTATTAGGCTTCGAACTAGTGATACGAAACCGGTTACCAATTAATGCCAAACACTCCTCGGGTGTTTGCATCCCATTAAACTCTGCTCGAGCTCCTTGCAATAGCAACTCGGCACGAGCTCTCACAAATGTATTATCCTCGTCACCCTGGACAATACGATGATACAACTCTTCATCGGTTATACCATGTCCAATTTCTTTACCCCGTTGTAAGTCTTCACATCCACTTAATGCACGTATAACCAAGATTAGAGGAAGGAGAAATTCTTGTTTCCTTGCAACAAACTTCAATGTTGCGCCACCGGTTGTCAAGTAATGCAATGTATTGGTAACTGTACTCATATCACCATTCTTACGTTGACATCGTACCGCCACACCCAAATCAGTATACAACTTGCCACGATTCTTATAGTTGGAACGTTGGATACAGGTAGCATGATTCGATCGAGGTACTTGTAACAATCGTACACATCGTTCAATACCACTAACAATAAAGTATCCACCAAATTCCGTCTGTTCCTCCTTAACCTTGATCAAGTCACTTGGTGACTTACCATGTAAGTTACATGCTTTACTCATTACCATTATTGGCATATTTCCAAAGTTACGATTAATACGGATAATTGATCCCGAGGGTGTTTCATTACCATATCCATCACGTCGGACTATCTGAACACAAATGTCTGCCATTAATGGTGCTCCATACATGATACCTAATTCACGACATTCACGTGGTAATAGATTCATTGATTTGGAGGTACCTCTACCCCCACTAACACCACTGGGTTGATTCTTTGTTGGTTTTGCAATTTTGACATTTTCAACCCATATCTTAACTGTGTCGGAACTAACACCACTAACATGTCCTAATTTGCGATTCTCGGGTATACTGCCATCTAACATGTCAACTTCATATATTGGAATGTCAGTAACACCGGCGGCTAAACCAGTTTCTAAAAAATAGTTGAAAGATTCAACATGTGGTGCTGTTCCAGTAACTTATGTTAGTATATGGAGGTTGCAAAGACAAACAAATAAAGATATATAACTAAACAGAGTAAAACAATTCGCGGACTTACCAGATAGTTTGTGTAATTTACGTACATCACTTTTTTTGCATATATGTGAACGATTGAAACTTGGTACTGGTTGTTTTATTGTGGTAGAAGACGAACCATGGGATGATTTGGACTTTTTACTACTACTTACTTTTGTTGCCTTTGTCTTTTTAGTTGATACTGATGCCATCTTTGATTGATAGTTGATAGATAGGTAAGTATGATGTTTGATGTCAAGATACTTTTATTTGCAAAGGATACCACTTTCACGGCGCGACCGATGATATTACCAGCCAAATTGGTATGATCGGAGCCTACTGCAATACGACGTCTAATCTATCAATAGCTGCTCTTGACGATGGTGAAGCATACCTCTCTCTTAGATGTGAGGGGAGGAGAGTGGAGTGAGTTGTTTTTTATGGTGAATGGTGAGCGGTTGGGAGTGATAGTGGGAGCTGAGGGATACCTTTTAGCGATGATCCTCTAGTCGAGTGTGTGCCACAAGCTGCCACAAGTAAGACATCTCCTTTCCTCTTATGCAACTCCTCTCGTCTTCTACTAGTTCTGGCTAAACACACAGTTCAACTTTCTTTCATATACGTGTAAAGGATACGGTGTGGTATCCTTTTATCAATATCAAGTACACAATTACATATGTTGAAGAATACACAAGTTGTCTCTAGTTCTACCTCTCTAGTAGCTTACTTTTACTCTATTCATAACATCTATAACTCTATGATACACGTATCCAAATACACTCAAAACACATATAGCTCTTTCTGATCTAGTCACTCACTTGATATGAGAGGGACAATGCCTGTTATCAGAACATTCTTCTATATCCCATCTCATGTACCTCTTGAACTACACTCATTCTTCTTCTAACATCTCATGTACCTCTTGCGTCAACTGAGATACCTTACTATCGGCATCAGTTACTTGCTGCTTGTTCTCGCTGGCCATCTTGAAGAGCTTTCCCATGGAAGCGGCGGTATCATCGGCTAGCTTAAAAGCCGCCGCAATCTTGGCCACACTCTCTTGGTTCTCCTTCTTGGCCTTGTTGAGTTCAATTGTCAAATCCTCGACTTTCTTGACTAGTTCAGCATTATTTTGTTCAGAAGCAGTTGTCTGAGCATTCGCTTCTTGTACTTGATTCTCCAATACCGTATTCGATTCAACAACTTCTTGTACTAGAAGATCGCGTTTAATAGTTTATTAAGATGAAAGAGAGGAGATAGCAACTCTTGTGTCAGGAAATGTAGTTTAAAGGCAATCAAATAAAGACAAAGCAGGCTCAATGAAGTAGTCGAATTGCCGAAACTTCATATTGAACACACGAATTCATATATCATAAAACAATACAAACGACGTTCCTGAAGTGAGCATATTACCAAGTTCAACTGCAAGGTCTGCATTCTTTGTTTGGAGTTGTTTAGTAAGTACCTTGTATTCGGTATTCTTAGCCTTTGTTTCCTCAACTTGCTTATTGAGTGATGAAATTTGTTCAACTTTGTCAGCTGTATCCTTCTTTTGCTTGGCTTCTTTGTTGTTAATATCGGTGATGATACTTTTAGACGATGCTTGTAACAATTCACGCTGAGTCTCTAACTGATTGCAAAGGTTCTCCATATTCATCCGACGATGCCTCTGCATCTCTTTAAGCTGGTTGGAGATTGCAAATGGATCAGCTGATGTAGTAGATGATGTAGTTGAAGCCGATGCTACTGCCATGTCCTTTGCTTTCTTGCATAGATTGACTTTGTCCTCCATTGATAGTATAGATGAAATTGATTTTGTATCCTGTGAAGAGATTGATGCATACGTTGACTCTAAGAAGGCATCTGAATCTTGACTTTGAGGTGAAGTATTATCGACGATATCAGTATCGACACATAAGATTGCATCCATCGTCTCACTATGTGATTGCAATACACTACCATCATGAGGAGAAGATAAGTATGACGTTGTGGCCGATAGGGTTGAGTTTGACTCATCAACCACCGTCGTCTCCTTAGTCTCGGCTGTAGGTGATAGCATGAGCTTTAACATATTTTCTTTATTTTTATCGTTGATATCTTTAACTTTAACCATGCCGATGTTATCAATAGGTACTTTGTTCGCCGCTGCTCCATTAAAGGAGAACTTAGTTTCTGCCATACTTTGTTGATATTGCAAAGGTGATAGTGGAGTATTGAGGGGCACGTCGTAGTCTCCTACCTATATCAAGTTCTCGTAATGGACGAAGTTTGTTGTCTAGAGAGCAAGAAAGAATAACCTCGAAACTCGAACTGAACTCGAAAGCCACAGAATTTGCCTCTGAAGGATACCAGAGTAGAGGATGATGCCCACCCGCCGTTATAGCTTCATTCTTAGTATCTGACAAACTCTGGACAGATATTCTAATACTACTATACTCCTTATAAACAAACTCAACTTATACTTTTCTTTACTCTCTGACATACATATAACACACATATAATCTCCTGCCACCAAGATCTAATCAAACAGGGGCAAAGTCCATTTCTTTATTACATATCAATTTCATCATCAATGAGTAAAGCAAACATAGATGCCTGTGCCATACTCGTACCCACAAATGCTTGCTTAGTACGTTGCAAATTTGCACTCTTAACACCCTTCATCTCCTCACGAACCTGCTCTGCAATATCTTCGTCAAGGTTGGCATATCCAACTGAGGCAGCCTTATTCTTCTTCTTACGAAGTCTACTTAACAAGTTCTTCCTCCTAGGTGATGGGACCTTGTTCACACGTTCCTTTGCTTGTCTGTGTGATTCAGTATTTGGGCCACAGTCACTTACAAGTCCCTCAAACATATTCTCACTACCACAAAGTGCATTACTTACACCACAACAATCCATAATGTTCTCTTCGGTACTAACATCAGCATAGACAATAGTTTCGTTAATCTCAAAACTAGGACTTTCAGATCCACCGTCTTCATCTACCAATGATTTGTTGTTCACCTCTTCGTTGGCCGATGAAAGCTCAGACATGTCAAATGCAGACAAGTCGGTGCCAAATCCCTTCACGGTGGGTTCAGGTTGTACCCTTGGTGAATGAAACTGGAGGTAGCTTGAACAACATCCAGCAACATCGACTGCTGTAGCTTCAGCTTCATCGTCCATTTCCTTCTTCAAGACAAACAATGGACTATCAGTCTGAACCCAACGAGTAACAGGAGCATCGACACCATTAGCACTACTTTGATGCTGCACAACAAATGCTTGAGCAAATAAGGCTGAAGCTGGGACACGTTGAGTAGGTGTTGCAAACTTGATATTACCAACAAATGGCGAGTCGACATTACCATCCATTGCATGAAAGGAACGTTCGCTGAAGAATCTTGCCGGTGTAGTGTTAGACTTTTTCAAGTCGTGAGTCTTATCCTCAACACTGATGGTTGATCCTGCAGGTGAAAGATCGCCTCCGGAGAGGGTATAATTGCTCTTATCAGGCTTGGAGAGTATCTTGAAATCTTCAAACTGCTTCTTCGAAGTTGATGAGGAAGAGTGACCTTCTACATCCTCATCATCTCGGCTCTCTGAGGCTTGCAGCTTCTTATCAGTAGAACTGTTAAATTCTTCCTTTAGATTGGTAAAGAATGCCGATCCGAAAGAGGAGTTGTTTGTTTCATCAAATGGCTTTGGAGGAGTTGCTTCTAGCTGAGGCACTTGTATTACTACATTGTCAGTACTAGGGCTGTGTACTTCCTTCTTATTGACAGGACTGTTTCTCTTCTCCTTGAGAATTGACTGAGCAAGTACATTACGTTTGTCACTTGGTGAACGTTTAGCAAGATCTTTGAAACACTCCTCAGCCGTACCAACTATTGGTGAATCATCATTATCACTTCCCATACTAGTATCAGTTAATGGAGAAACATCAGCATTTACTGGAGACGAAATATTCGTCTCCTCTTCTTCTTTTTCAACGGGAGTATCCATGACGATTGGAGAGTATAATTCCTTAACCTTCTCCTTCTCGTCTTTACCAGGAGTAGGTTGCAACATTAAACTTGTTGGAATATCCTCTTCTTCTGGTGATAATGGGGTAGATGGTACCGCGTCATTGGTGATTGTAGATACTGGGTTTCGAACTGGGGAGAACATTGTCTTGAGTTGTGCTACAGACTTCTTCTCCTCGTCAACATTTTCTTCTTCATCTGGTGATTTTGGTGTATCCTTCTTGGATGGTGGCAATACAACACATGGAGATGTAATCACAGATGACTTGCCAGTAGGGTGTGTCCTAGAGTAGAAAGACATTGAACCAGATGTAGAGCTTGGGGATTTTGTTTCAGCCTTTGGCTCGGAGGTATCTTTGACAACAACTTCTTCAACTTCTTTTGGTGTGATAGGCTTGGTGCTTTTGATATTCTCTACATGCCTATTGTATACTTCTTCAATTGAAGATACTGAATCTGAATCAACTACTTTCTTAATCCAAGGATGAGCTTTAACCTTGGATGATTCGGTCACCTCCTCATTCTCTACCGCATGGGTATCCTTCTCCTTCTTCTTATCAATAATATCATCCTTCTTCTGCTCTTCTTTTGGTTCATCGTAATCAAACTTTTTAATCCATGAACTATCATCTTTAGGACTTGAGGAAGGTGCAATGGAAATTCCCGTGATTGTATTAATTGCCGCCGTGGTGTTAACATCCTCCTCTCCACCAGTACAGGGTAGAGCACAGACATCATCGGTATTAATATTGAAGCAAACATTTGCTGTAAAGGGTTCTTCTTCCTCCTCCTCTTCTTGATTCTTCTTATTATCCTCCTCTTCCTCGATCTTGTCTTCTTTTGTTATACTCTCATCTCTCTCTCGCTGTTGTGCTTCCTCAACCTGCAATTGTACCTCACTAACAACCTTATCCAAACCAGTTGCAGCACCTGCCCTTTCACGAGTGAATAACTTATCCTTGGCAATCACCATATCCAATGGTCTACCTACATGTTTAATAAAATGGACCATATCTGCCCATTCTAATTGACCAATTACTTTATTACGTAAATTGACTCCACCCACTTCAAAGATTGTATCACCCGATTCTAAATGTCCATTATTGGGGCCTTCCCGAACAATTCGTTCGGAATCGGTACCAAATGGTTTAAATGGCGTGACGTGTAGTATATGTACTATACCCTCGGTGGGTGAACGATGTAACTTCACACCTAATGATTGTGTATGAAAAACAATACGTCGCTCACTACCAAATCTTCCAACATCTTGGAATGGATTACGAATTGCTGTTGATATTGGTGTTGGGGGTGTTAATGGACCTTGCTGCTCCTGTGCTGATAATAATACCGCATTCATTTCAGTTGGTGTCTGTTCTCCCACTTCCAATTGATAATAACTTTTATCAGATGACTTCTTATCAGATTCTTCTTCAATACCATCATGACAAACTCGTACCTCAATAGGACGAGGTGCAACCATCATTAATCCCTTTGTTAATTTCCACATATGATCACTAATTGGATGACGCATATTAACACCGGCTGCCTCACATACTACATCCCCGGGGTGGAGTGATCCTTCTAATAGTGAATTGTTGGCAATTTCACTTGCATTTGATTTGAAGAGGATACGTACATGTCCGTCGGGACAGTGGGAGAGTTGTATCCCCAGTTCAGCTGGATCGGGTGTATGAAAGAGTAATAGACGTTCCTTGTTGTTGTTGTTGGTAGTACTGGTGACTGATGATTGTGGAGATGCTGTTTCTCCCGTCATGATAGCTATGTGAGATGTCAACTTTGAAAGATACTTTGCAATTATGTGTGCCTCGCCCTATATCTCCGAGGCTCCCTGTGTAACTACTAACAACTATAATCGTATCTTTACCTGTGTCTTATACTACTGCTATTACTTGCCGTCGAGCCTACTACAGTCCATAACACCATAGGTACAGTGTAATTGATGTTAGGGGGAATTGTGCGATAATGGTGGTGGCAAAAAATAATTTCTCGCATGTTAAGATACCTCGAATTGACTTTGTTGATGCCACCATGTGCAAAGGCAATGCTCTATTGCTCCTTATATACTCCACAATACCTCTGAATTGACTTTGATGCCATTGAAGATTGCGTAGTGATAGGTAGTACTACCGTGTATGTATCATCATGAAGCCGCTTGAGATATACTCCATCCTTACAACTCTTGGACTAATCTACTTCTTTTGGCATGATAGCAAAGTTGAAGTTAGTAGTTGCAATGGCTTGACGACGAGCGAAATAGAGAGCCATCATAATGTATTGCCATCATCGTATCAATATCAACAGTATAATCAAACCTATATGTATCACAACGACCACAATAATAAAACGGCATCATTTCCAATCAAAAAACATATAATATGTTTAGGCAAACCTCGAACAGCGACTACATTGCAATTCAACATGGCGTCTATATCCTACTTTTTATACCTTTTAAGATATCATGATGAGAAGAGAATATCAGATATAAAGATTGGATATGTACAACAGAAACGAAGTAGGAAGATGAAAAGTTTTCTACGTCAGAATACAACGAGTTTGATCAAGTCACATATGAGCATAGACAGTATGAAAGAGAGCATCAACGAGAAGTTACTGAATGAAACCGTCATCTTTACCACAGCAGGAAATAAGAAGGAAGCATATGATGTAGAGATGGAATTATCCAGTAAAGGATTTGATTATGCATATGTCCAAGATATGGAAACACTTAAAGAAGTTGGATCTTCAGGTCTATTATCTGATTATATTATTGGTTTTGGATTATCACAAGTAGAAGAGCAGCAAATGGTTGAATACTTTGAAAGATGGGAGATACTTCGACAATGTTGTGGAAAGCAAATGAGTATCAAATGGAGGTCCGATCTATATCGTTTAGGGAAGAGAAAACCTCGACACTCACTTTGTAACAAACATGATATAGATGATGTCGAGCAATCATTCATGTCGACGGATTTATATCAGCTTATCGATCAATATCCAAATATACGAGAACTCAACAAGCCGAGCTTATTGGATTATGATTTGAATGGCACTTACTGCTCCAATTACAATCACTTGGTTCATACACAAAAACTCAACTTTTGGGGTGTTCCTACTGATAGGTTATCAAAGAATAAGAGCAAGGCTTTATCTAATGAGGAGATAGAAGATCCGTCTAATACATAAAGATGACTTGGCTATTTGATCTTATATTGAAGTAAATTATATAAATTTATATTGCACAGTGCTTATGGTTAAGTTAGCTCCATCAACTCGTCACTGAAGCAATCATGATACTGCTTTAGCATTTGTTCTGAAGCATTGCAAGTACCAACCTTTCTATTTAACTTTCCTTTGCCATCACTTCCTTCTAGCAATGGTATATCATCATATAGTAAAGACAGCAATGATATAATTCTGTCCAAATCGCGATGATGATAAAATAATATAGTATGCTTCTCATCATGTTTGTTCATACGCTCTACGACATTGTCTTTGAACCTAGACATATCACTCTTTTATATTGTCTCAAATCAAGCTCCATGTTATACGGTTTGCATGTATCGAGGAAGCCGGCTTGAACGTTGTTGCAAGCATTCTCTCCACCTCTATCAAATTGTTGTTTCAAGGAGGAAGATACTTTTGAGGGGTACTTCGGCTTGGCAAACTTTACAATGGGTATCTTTTAGCGTGGTCTCTTCTCTAACAAGTATATAGTACATATCTTCCTTTTGGTGTCGTCGGCCGTCGCTAGTAACTTGCGCTAATATTTGACTAGTAAACTCCGCAATGTGGGGGGAAGATACTTTTGAAGATACTTTCTTACACTCGAAGATACCTCAGACCTCATTAATCAAAACTTCCCCCTCCCCGTCAACTCATTAGACCTGTTGCATGCAATCAGTATATTGAAGCAGGTTACTAGAGATAAACTGTTAAAACAGCCGACTCTCCTAGACTAATAAGACCTATTGCATGCCAATCAATATTGAAGCTGGCTATAGATATAAATAAACTGTTAATAAACAGCCGCCATGATACATGGGTACGGTGGTGGTGACGAATCGTCAATAGGAAATGCCTCGGCTGCAGTTGCGATGGCCAACAACGCGATAGACAATGCAAGAAGAGCGGCAGCATCATCGAGAAGTAAGCGTACAGCAGTAACCTCTCCAGCTGCAAATGCTACCACACCAAATAGTAATATACCAGCTGAGTTTATGATGAAGCATGAAAGTGGATCAACTTATTCAGCAGTAACAAACAAATCAAGATTACCTAGAAATAAAAATAATAGTGTAGCACACATGTCATCAAACAATATGGATCTAAAGCATAACGACTCTGCCTTCATCGTACTAGCCACACTACTAACTGAACGTCTCTTGCCGAAAGTTAATTCAACACCCGGTACTACACATTATACATTAACATCAGAGGATGCAGCTTTCTTGCAAAAGATGTTGCCATATTCGGTACGGAAAACATTTGTAGAGGCATTGCGTTATAGATTGCAATTATTAAAGAGTGGTGTGGGTAGTAAAGATAGTTCAGTAGGAAAATTGAGTATGCAGTGTATGATGTTGGGTTTAGATCGGTCTAGTTTGAATGTATTGTTAGAGTTGAGTTCAAGTGCTGGTGTATCGGTAAGTTTCTCTTTTTGATAGCGAGTATCTGGTTTGCTCTGTGTAGACCTTTACTCACATAACATATCATGCATTGACTTTTCAGTATCCAATCAACTTCAAGAATCAAGGACCAGTTGCAAGAGAATCACCAAAGAATGGAGATAATAGATTAGATCCATACGGAACAACAACTACTACTACAGGTCAACAATATAATGCTCCTACTACTGATTACAATAACACTCCACATATGCCTGAAACATCTGCCGAATCTCTAGCAAAGCAACAAATCCTAGCTGAAATTAAAGAAACACAATTCTTAATGCAAGGGTCTGTAACACCCGATGCAGCAGCCTTTTGGAGTCAGCATTTGGAGGAATTAAATCAAAGATTGGTAGCTTTAAGTTTAGAAGAGCAATTACAGGGAGGAGGAGGAGGAGGAGACATGTACAACAAGACACCGACTAAAGAGTATGAAATGCCTACCATTCAACAGAGAGAAGATTACATGGATAACAGTGGGAGGATGCGCAATGAGACTGCAGGAGTGTATGAAGGAGGAGGAGTCGGTATGATGGAAAATGATCTAGAACAAGGACACATGTCGCCAGGCATACGAGAGTATATACAGGAAGCAAATGTTGCACCCATGGCATCTATGCCAAATAATAAGCAACGGGATGAACAGCCAGTATGTGATGTTGTCGCTCCTAGTGACTTACCTGGAGGATACATGTTCGAGGCTCAACTTGGATCACGAAAGTTCTTGGCCACTGTCCCTCCTGGCGGCGTTACCAAAGGTCAACGTTTTGTTAGTACCATGAGAGAGTTGGAAACGATTGAGATACCTGTACCTTTGGGTGCCTGGAGAGATGGAGGACGAGAGTGTTTGAGAGATGGAATTTTCCATCCTCTATTCTTGAACACATTGTTCTTTCCTTGTATATCACTGGGACAAATCATGACACGAACAGGCTTGGACTGGCAAGGCAATCCAGCAAATAGACTCGTTAGCAGTCTTTCCTGTGCTAATATGACTGTGTTACTTACATTTTGGGCCGCTATGAATGCAAGTGCACTATTCATGTATAGAGTTGCTTGGATACGAGGTATGGAATTAGGTACAAACTACTATTTTCCATTGGCTTGTTTCAACTTTTTTGTCTTGGTATGGATGATATTATTGACAAAGAAAGTTCGTGAATCGATTCGAAACAAGTATCAAATACCAGAAGATCATTGTGAAGGGATTGAAGATTGCTTCTGTGCAATGTTTTGTATGCCCTGTACAATCTGCCAAATGGGGCGTCACACAGCCGACTTTGATACATATCGAGCAACTTGGTGTACAAAGACTGGCCTTCCACGACAGGTCGAGCTAGCACCAGTGACATTCTATGAAGATGATTCGTATCAGAATATGAATGAAGGGGGACAAATCATTTAATGTGAATGTATATATTTGAGAGGACATATGTTAAAGAGAAGTGTATATGTTTGAAAATGAGAATAAATCAAAGAAAAGGAGAAGATGATTGGATCATCCTCAATATATGTTCTTTATGTTAATAGGGGAATGTTGTAAAGTAGCCAAATCGAGTTTAGTAGACAAAATACTTAGGATACCCTCGACCTCAACTTATCTCTCTTGATACCTCAGTTGTTTCATATACTAGATGAGTGCAGTGTACACATAGGTAGCAGATACAAGTAACCTAGGTGGTATGTCTTCCTGCCTGCCAAGCCTATGGTAGGTAGTATCGATCATTGGGTGGTGTATCCTATAGGATACCTCCTTTCTATGATACAAGAAATTCAGCGAAATGGCTTGACGCCACATTGGCGTTGAGTATTATTATTATCGTAGCGGCTGCATTAACAACAATCAATTATTGCATTGGGGATAGTATAATAGGGCTGTAGGTTGTGGATAATATAGCAGTAAAGTTTGATAACTTATAAAGAGAAAAATACCCCATTGCAAAAGAAACTTAGCATAAAAAAACAACAACAATGGGGTTTGGTAAAATCAAGCGTTTGATACGCAAGTCACCCAAGAGTACTGTCAACAAGGATGACAATAAGCCTACACAAACAAAGAGTACAACAAACGAGGTAGCAGCAATTAATGATCCAGCGGCAGTAGTAGTAGATGACAAGCGCGAGCCATCAGATGAGGCTCAATCTACACAAGTTAATACAAAAGAAAGTAGTCAACAACGTCATACAACAACATCCAACGCAGATGAAGTATTAGATGGTATACTACAAGATCTCAACGTGAAAGTTGGACAATTAGCAGTGAATGCCAATGTTGAAAACTCTGATACAGTATCAGAATATTCAGGAGGGAGTGCCAAGAGTGTTGAAAGTCTTAGTAGTAAAGAGTCTGATGAAACTGAAGAAGAAGTAGCAGAGGATGAAGAAGAAACGAAGGAGAAGAGTACTACTGCCAAGAAGGATACAGTCGATCGATTTGATGTTGTAGCTGCCGCGGCAGAAAAGATTCGTAAGAGGAAACTAGAGAAAGAGGGAGAAAAAGGAGGTCGATCGTCATCACCAGCTGAGGATACTATTGAAACTGAACCAGCATCTGATGACAGTAAGGCCGTGGATAGTAAAAGTCCTACTGTACCTATTCAGCATACTATTGTCAAAGAAGAGGAGGGCATTGAGAAAGAGGTTGAGACTCCTGCTCCACAAGCTACTGCACGTAGTAGTGAACCAGTTGTAGCATCGGAAGGAGAAGAAACTAAAAAGGAAGAGAAACAACCAAAGAGGGGTACTCGTGCGTATGCCATAAAGAAGGCCAAAGCGGCACTTCAAGCAAGTAAGGCTGCTTCGAAAGCTGCATTTACTGAGGCAAAGAGATTATCACCTGTTACTATCCAGGTTACAAAGAATGTACGCTCGTCATCTCCAGTGGTACAACAAACAACTCCAGCAGTACAAATGACACAACTCACTGAGACTCCTCGTTCGGTATCTCCAGTAGTAGTACAAACACAATCAATACCTGAAGAAGATAAACCTACTATTAACGATCTTGCAATCAATAATACCAAGGAAAGTACAACACTGGGAGGAGGAGGAACAACTTCCGGGGAAGTAACAGATGAAACATCGTTTCCAGGAGGAGACGGAGATGAAAATGGTACATTTACCGACTTGGAAACACTCGGCACTGATGATATTGGTACCAAGTCTACATTATCAATGAATAGTGAAGGTGCCGACAGTACATTGTTTGATGACACCTCCATGACAGATGGTGGTAGTGGTAATAGAAAGAATAAGAAGACTATTATCAATAAGGATATCATCATTCATGCACCAGGTGGTCCAAGCAGTTTGGTTGTGAGGGCTATGTATTATACACCATTGCCAGGTAATCCTGACGATATTATCATCAAGGTTGAGGTAAGTTTGAAGTCTTATGTCGGTACATAATATACCATCATACTCTTTGTGTGTCACTGAACTAACTTTCTATGCTCATCTCTCGTATATTTTCTCAGGCATCGTCAGTATCATTCCGAGATTGTCTCCTCCGTCGTGGAGTTGGAATTGACAAGGTGCCATTTCCTTTCGTGCCCGGCTGTGAAGTCGTAGGCACCATATCCAACGTCGGCAAGGCAGCTCGAGCTGAAGGATATCGTATCGGAGATCGTGTCGTTGGTATGTCGCGTAGTGGTGGCGGAAATGGGTATTATGCCAAGTTCAACACATCGAATGTTGCACCCATTATTAGTTCCGCGATTGATGCAGCCGATGCCGTATGTCTTGTAGATGTTTACATGACAGCATATCAAGCATTACGCATCGGAAAGAAGGATGGCACGCCTCTGACTGAGGCAAATGTACTAATCACGGACGGTTGGTCGCCCGTCGGCCAAGCTGCAGTGGCACTAGCCAAACTTGAGGGTGCCAATGTGTATGTCACCACCACTGAAAGCCGTCATGATGAATACATGAAGACACTTGATGTGAAATGTTTACCATTGAACCCAAGTAAGTGGCTACCTAAGCTCAAGGGAAAGATGGATGTTGTTATTGATAATACATGCTTTGACACATATGACTCGTCGTGGAAGGCTCTTAATCCAAACGGCGTATTGATATGTACTGGTATGACATCCATATACAGCTTCAAGGATCATATTGGTGGAGCTGGCTGTGGTGGATGCGATGCTCTTGGGGACTTTAGAGATTATCACGCCAAGTGGGCGACCATGAAGGCAAGGTACATGATGAGTCAGACAAAGTATCTTGACTTATATGAGAGTTTACAGAAGGAACCCAAGAAGTACCAGCAAGAATTGAAGTACTTGTGTCACTTGGTTGAGAGTGGTGCACTCAAACCCAAGATTTCAGAAAGAGTGAATATTGAGGAGGTCCCCGATGCTCAAAGATATTTGGAGACAGGAAAAGCTAATGGAACCATTGTTTGTTTGCCATAATATTTGTACAGTTCAGTGTTGTGTTGTTGTTGATGCCCTTTGTATCTTTAGGGCGGCAGATTCATAACTTTGTAGTAAAACTAATCAGTAGGACGTTGTTAACTTAAAGAAAGAGTGTTAGGATACCACTTGCTAGCATACCACTATCAAATTATCAACATATCGAGAGAAGAACTTAAGACCTCTTCTCATTGCACTACTCTACTACTTTACAGTCGGATCTATCTATCTATCTAAACACCATCTAACACCATCGACCACTAAACTCAAACCAACAAACACATGAATCTCACGTTTTTTACCTTCTCATCTAATCCTCAATCCATGGAACACATACAACAGAGCCGTTAGCTCTTCCTCTTTGCATCAATCGTTGAGCATCAGGTACGTCATTCAACGAAACACGCTCGGCAACCTTTGGCTTGATGTCACCTCTCTCGAGCAGGAACATAAGGTACTTCAAATCTTGCTTGTACTGAGCAGTATCCTCATCGTAGATGGTATCAGTATTGATGAAGTGAGTTTTAGACATCAACTTTGCCTTGAGTTCTGCCCACTGTTGCTGTAACTCAGCAATCTCGATACCACAGGCACCTTGATTAATCTCTTCTCTGTCAATGTTACGGACAGGGGCTAGACAGATGAGTGATCCCATCTGATTGAGTGCAAACCAACTTGAATTGTATGAATCATAACATGAGTTATCAATCACGACATCAAAAGTACCGGTAGCATCAGGCAGCCAACTTTCAGGATCCTTATCAAAGCATTTCACACCCAAACGAGACAGGTATGAATGCCTTGATTCGTCAGCACAGCAATAAATCTCAGCTCCTTCCATACTTGCCAAGGCAATAACAGCCTGTCCAACTGGTGAGAATCCATCAGTGACGAGGATATTCATGCCAGTATATTGGCTTCCACCAATACCCTTCCTGGCAAGACGCAATGCCCTCAATGCAACAATATAGTTATGTAACATGCATACGGCCTCGGTACTTTTAACCTTACTAGGAATCTTTGTTAACCGACTGGCAGGGATGGAGATGAATCGTGAGTTGCCACCTCCAAAGGTTGATACGGCGGCAACACGATCTCCCTTACGAAACTGTCCTTTGTTCTCGACTTCATCGCCTAGTGTTTGGATGGTTCCAACCATTTCAAATCCGGGCACAAATGGCAGCTGAGTTTTGTTGATACCTTGTCCTTTGCACATCATACAATCACGTGCCGAAATTGTGGATGCCTATAGAGTGGGGATTTCAATGGAATAAAATAAATGATAAGTTCATACATATCAAATAACTAAACAGTTGTAACTGACTTACCTCAACTTTAACAACCACATGATCCTCCTTACTCGCCTTTGGAATGAAGTACATTGATCTAATTACCAAACTATTCATACCATCGTCTAAACTATTCATTACAACATCTTTATGAAAGTACTTTTTGGATTTCTCATCGCCCTTCTCGGTAACGGCTGATGATAATATTGTTTTGGCATCTCCTCCTTCCTGATTTGCATCATTGCCGGTATACTCCTCATCGTTATCGGTGGAGCGTTGGGAGAGAGTTGTGGCATATGTACCACTTTCATTAGTATCAGATGGGGATACAGTATCGTCGAATGTTTGATCGTCATCAGTGATTGAATTGTTGATGGGTGCTTCATCACGAACGTCTGCGGTGGTTGTAGGAGCTGTGATTTGACTTTGACGAACACCAACTGGATCAGGAGATGTTGTTGTAGTGGTTGCTGCAACCTTTGTTGATGTTTTAGTTACGTTTGGGCTCAAGCGCCCAAACATTTTACCTATCTTCACCATGTTTATGAATCTCTTTGCAGTAAAACTATATAAACTTGCCTGCCCGCCTCCTATTATTATATCAATGCGGCTCTATACTACTTCAACAAGTGGTCTACTGATGGGAGCAGAGGCGTACAATAGACAATTGTTTGTCGGAGGGAGGCATGAAGTCTACATTTTGTTATTTCGTAGAAGAGGGAGGAGGAGAGAAGGAAAAGGATACCACAAACTGCGAGCAAGGTCAGTTCATTACCTACAATATCTATGAATCGACCTTTAGTAAAGAGGTAAAATATTTAGCTTTATTTTGAGAGTGATTGCATAGGAGGAGATTTAAATATAGACGGCAACCATGGCAGGAGTACAGCCTTTAACCAAGAAGACCATCATCAAGAAGCGAACCAAGAAGTTTGCTCGTCATCAGAGTGATCTCTTCATCCGCATCCGTAACTCATCATGGCGTAAACCCAAGGGTATTGATGGACGTGTCCGTCGTCGATTCAAGGGAGCATTACCCATGCCATCTATTGGATACGGATCCAACAAGAAGACACGTAATATTCTACCAAATGGATTCAAGAGTGTGGTTGTATCAAACGTATCTGATTTGGAAATGCTCATGATGCACAATAGGACATATGCCGCTACCGTGGCACATTCTGTTAGTTCTCGTGTTAGGAGGCAGATTATTGAAAGAGCTGAGCAACTTGCCATCCGAGTTACCAATGCTGCTGCCAAGTTGAGAGCTGAGGAGGATGCATAAATTATATATTAATAGAAAAGAAGAATTAAAACAGAAAATCTCTACACTGCTTGGTTTGTTGCAATGTCATCTTGTGTTTATCTTTTTCTTCTTTGTTTTTTCCATCACAGGTGATTAAGGACATACCCAAAGCTGCACAGGTATTCAAGACAAAGTACGAGAAGAATAAGGATGATTGGAGATTATGGGTGGTTTTATTGGAGAGGTAGATGACGAAGGGTATCTTGGAGATGTTGCTTTACCCATCAGTGTTGAAGGTTGTTTTAGGATGATTGCAGTTATGGGCACCAAGAGATCTGATGAAATGGAATTTGATGATCGCCAGCGGTGGAAGGGTTCTAGAACAGAGACTTTCCTCCTCTGGCTTTGGTTGATGAAGCTCGATAAAGGAGCTCGATACTACAAGCCCTTCCCAATCTTTACCATCAAGAGACATTAAGACCTCTCCTTGGTCGTGCCTCTTCTCTAGTTATTGAACCTCCCTCTCAATATGATTCCCCTAGCCTCCCCGAGTTGCTGAGTTGTGTTGTCTAGTAATTAGGCAAGGTTGATACACAAGTTGTCCAAGCTATGTATGAAAGTTTACGAGCGAGAGCAAGCCCAACACCACTACATCAAAGTACATAAACTCTATTCCTTTATACTAAACGAACTAGTCTTCCTCATCATGCTGTCTCTACCATGGAAGACTCGACTGTACAATGAACTTCAACTCAAGTCAGAAACGTCTACCACATATTATCATTCTCAACATCAACATACACTCTCTAACGACACTTATCCTTTAACCTAATAAAGACCATACTACAGCCGCTGCGATTGCTGCGGTACTTACGACGCCTGATGCTACACTCTGAGCACTGCTGGAAGTAGGAGTTTCAGCGGCAGCACTTGAAGGCACGCCCTCAGTCTCACTAACAGTAGGCGTGGCAATTTCCTGTAGACGAGGAAGTATTGGTTCAAGTTCAGATACATGTTATTGATTCAAGCTAAAAACATTAAGAGTGAAATACTTACCTCCTCCTCCTCCTCCTCCTCGGCAGCGGTTGAAACGACAGTTGGCACTGGTGTTGCTGCAGGAGATAATGTCGTTGGAGAGACTATAATAGACAGACAGAGAAAGAAAGTTCACATGAGGAGAGATATGAATACACATGAATATAAGCTTATTTAAGCCTTACTTAACATGATACAATCACTTACCGGTTGGACCACTTGGCATTGTACTGGGCATAGAGGTTGGAGACTCATCGAAACATTCCTCTTTACCAAGATGATCATCTGCATCCTTAGCCTCACAACAAGCGGCAGCTCCACAATGTTGAAGAATATCTTCACTGTCAGCATATTCTGGATCATCACGATATGTCTCACAAGAATTTTGATAGAATTCACATCCACATGTGCCCTTTGTACCTCCATCAACCAAACACTTTGCATATGGACAATATAGATTATTGTAATAGTCTGGATAGTTGACACAACCTTCAATTCCCCAAGTTTTTCCTGATGAATCAACTACTCCTTGACAGACGGCATTCAATTCTGCTGCACAATCGTAGGCCTTTCCGCCTGCTGAAACACATGCACATAAACTAGGCTCGCATGTATCGGGCTTTGGACAAGTGTCCAAATCAGTAGGTGTAGCAATTTCTTGAAGGTGACGGTTATTTTTACCACCAAAGAATCTACCATTCTTCTTTGGACGACGATTCTTCTTCATTTCAAGTACCCCGACATCCGCAGCTACACCTTCTTGCATGGCAGGCTGCTCGAGTTGCGCAACTCGACGTTGATCAGCCATACCATTTACATTACTTTTCTTTTGTTGATACGAAGAGTTCACATGATTGGCAAGTTTGTTTACATCATCAATATTTGTAGCTTTTGCAGCCGCCGTAGATAAGAAGACAGCTAAAGTAGATGATGCCCACATGTTACTATGATATATTATTCAGCCTAGATATCGTATTGTTGTTACTATTACAACCAGCCTAATACTTTACTCCATCCACAACACAAGTAATTGATGATCGTATGAACGAAATGTAAAGTTACGGTTGCAACGATCAAAAAGGATACCCTCTACATACAAGGGTGGTATCCTCGCCCTTTGTTGCATGAAGAAGAGCTGACAATGCACAAATCGGATTTAAACATGGAGGATAAACGTTAATGATATATTCGTATATTATATCTGTAGCCAATGCTATGAGCTGACATTAAGTGTTTCATTATTCATTACATTTAGATACATGTAACATAATTAATACATACTCATACTATCTCATCTTGGACTAGCACGACCAGACCACTCTTCTTTTTCCATCCTTCTATGTCTATCTTCAGTCGAATCAGCTGGTATATACTCTCTCCTCCCCTCATTGCCCTGACAGTTCAACAGATGGACTAAACTCTTAGCCTTCTGAGCAAATTCACTTCCCATTGACGCCACAGATTGACTACTGGAGTGTTTTGAACGATATCTAGATGAGAATGATTCATTGGCAGCTGTGGCATTATCATCCATGGCAAAGTGATATCCTCCTCCACCGCCTTCGGAACGTGCACTTTGTGGTAAATGTATATTATTCTCTCCGCCATCCTCTTGTTGATGATATTGATGTTCTATTGACAACTGATCCTTGCTACTACTAGCATTTAATCTCATTTCATTTAATCGACGTTTTAATACATCATTCCGTTCCCGTTCTCCTGATAATTGTTCTTCATACTCCTCCCTTGCTAATAGAAAATCTGCCTTAATTTTGGCCAATGCCTGTTCTAATCGTTCTTCCTTCTTTGTATTGGACTTCTTTGCCTCACTTAATGCCAACCAAAACTTTTCACTAACATTCTGTAGTGGGGTTAAGTTGTATACCGGAGCTGCTAATATTTCCTTCATTTCTTCTACTAATGATTGTAATGCCTCCTCGGCGGATTGTTCAACCATGCTTGTTTCTACTTCTCTTGATGATCCTCTAGATGAATTCATTATCCCTCCCCAACTATTATTATTACTTCCACCAAGATCATCATATCCCCTTGATAATGTCTTACGTAATGGATTAGGACGATCTAATACACAATCACTACGTTCATTCATATCCATTTGTGGATATTTTCCCTGTCGTAATGTCAATCCACTCCTTAACACATCATCCATTGCATATTTTAATATAGCACATGCTCTATCAGCACTCATACTTTCAGCTCGGGCCACGGCCAATTGCAACCGTCCTCTATGATCTGAATCTACTGGTAATAATGAAGAGGCATTACCACATGCTGTTTCATACAACTTTCGACAATCATTAAACTTTGATGTGTCACGATATTGCTGTCCACGTTTAATGGCGTCGATTAATACATCTCGTACATCTTGATCGATTAATTCCTCGTGACGATGTTCTTGTTCTTTATTACTTGTTGGTGAGCTATTTGGATGTGTAATATTATTATTGTTGTCATTATCGAAGGAGCCTAAATCTTGACTGTTAGTCGATATACCGCCATCTAATATACTATCATCATTGACCTGACCATACAACACTCCCTCAACATCATCCTTATTAATACCTAAACTTTCCATCCGTTTCCTCCATTCGCTTTCACCTCGTTCGCGTTCTAACGCTGCTCCTTCCATATGTGCCGCCTCCACGACATGTTGGAATAACTTTTGTACATCAGCGAAGGCATCTATTATTGATTCACCCATTGCATCATATCCTGAATCATAGTGTGTCATTAACTTTTCAGCTATGGATAGTAAGCCGTCTTCATGTCCTGATAATGCATCGACTAAAAGTTCGGGTGTTATTTTACTATCGTTTGGTATGTTTAGGGCATCGTTCCCTAGAGCGCCTTGAGGCCTTCCTTGACTATTGTTCATAGTACTACTCTATGGCTATATAATACTGGTGGTGGTATACGATATAGAATAGCAATAGCTGCCGCGCACCGCCAAGTTCTATTGTGAGGCTTATACCAATAAATAATAATGGGGAGTCTTAAGTAAATGGAAGATGCTGGGAGATTATTCAACGCTCAACTGAATGAGGAGTACTATGTTTGATATTGAGCAAACTGGCCTGGATTGTGGAGAATAGGAGGGTCTGATAGTATCACATTAGTTTAGAGAAGAAGTGTTTATTGCAACAACAACATTGACCTCTCTTAGAGGTTTTATTTTGCAAAGATGGCAAGATATGATGCATTGAATCGCGGCTATGGCATTGACATTGAGAATTCCCTCATTGATGATAAGGAGTACATCATTTCAAGGGAGGAAAAGGAACAGGCAAAGAAGAATGAAGAGGTATTGACACATTATATAAACAACTCCAGCAGTAATGAAGAAGATGACAAGAAGAGTGAGGGGGAGGAGAAGAAGAAAGATATTTCATCAGCAACTCGTCGAGGACGTTGTCAAGCAGATGATGATAACACAATTGAAAGTAATAAATCACAATCTAGAGGGCGATATACAAGAAGTCGCAGTAGAGGTCGTTCTCTAACTCGAGGGCCCTTTTCTAATAAGAACCGCACTGATGATCAATCTACTACCTCAAAGAAGAGTGCACAATTGCATTTACGAAGTAGAAGTCGTGATAGATCAAAGACACCTTCTAGAGGTGAAAGAAAGAGCACAATAAAGTTTGAGTATATGCTTAGTATGATGAGAAGACGGAAAAACACAATATCATCTACAGCAGAGAAAAACAAGAAGGACAAGAACGATATTGATGACGGGGATTCAGCAAACAGTGATATTAATATGAAGGCTTCCATCAAACCATTTGTCCCAGAAATTATTGGCTCGTGTCTTCTATCTGATTTGAAGAGTGTATCAAAATGGAACTGGATGTTTACACTTAATCAAATCCTATCGGGACTATCTGTAATGTTGACTCAAGTACCCGAGTCTATTAGTTATGCATATGTTGCAGGTGTTGATCCATTTCACGCCCTACAAGCTACTTGGATTGCAAATATCATATCTTCAATTGTTGGAGGAAGGCCAGGTATGATCTGTGGGTCAAGTGGACTTGGGGCTGTCGCTTTACGGGCTGTAGTGATTACATATGGACCACAGTACATCTTCTATGCCGTTATACTCAGTGGTTTATGTCAGGTATTGTTTGGATCTCTTCGTCTAGGAAAGTATCTAAGATTACTGCCTCCTGGTATCACCATTGGCTTGTCGAATGCATTAGCATGTCTTGTGCTTCTTCTTCAGTTGAGATACTTTAAGATCTTACCAACTATGAAGGAGGAAGGAAACAATACAGTTATTGCAGATGATGGGAGTATTACAGAAGATAGCCTCAACCAACCATGGGCATACTATATGGGATATGATCTACCTTGGGCAACATCTACATCCCAAATTATTATTTTATGTCTTGAGGCTTTCGTTACCATGATTATCTGCTTGGTTCTACCAAAGTATATTTCTACTGTACCGGCTTCTTTTGTGGCCATTGCATTTGTGTCAATTGTAAACATTGGAATTCGCGAGGGTACAGATTGGATAGCTCCGACAGTAGAAGATTACTATCTTGGAGAGGTGAGACATAAAGACAGTCTGCATATTTCTTTCTTGTTTGATATATACACTCACATCGGTACACTTTGTTTGCCTCTACTCGCTCAGCCTTCAACTTCAAGATTTTGGAGTATCTTTCATTCGCCCTATGATCTACCAGCAATAACTGATTGGACTACTCTTAGAGCTATATTCCCAGCTGGCTTGTCCTTGTTTTGCATTAATTTATTAGAAACAATGGTCACAATAAACATCTCAGATAAATGGTCGGAATCAGACTCCGAACAAGACAGGGTCTTCTACGGTCAAGGCCTTGCAAATGCAATTTGTGGATTGATGGGCGGAATGAGTGCAAGCGGTCTGCCCCATACAAGTCTCAATGGGTTGGGTATAGGCGGACTGACAAGCATAAGTACTTTATGCTCGGGAATTTTTATGCTATTTGCTATCACTTTTGCTTATCCAGCAGTGGCAATGATATCACTCGGCTCGACAATGGGGATTACTTTACATGTAATGTTGAGTATGATACAATATGAGCCTCTCATTGCTGTCATGCTCAAGTGTATTCCATCGAGGTTGGTAAAACCATCACTATTGAAGAGAAGACTTGCAACACCCGACCTGTTTAGTACAGTGGGCAGCTCTATATTTGCCCTATGCGCATCTACATACGGGATAGCTGGTTACTTCATGGGTGTAATTTGCTATGCATGTGATCCGATATCTCATGCTGTAGTTATACTGTCTGAAAATGAGCAAGCCTACTCATCAATCGAACTCAATCTCAATAAACCCTCGATTTCAATGAGAGGGCTGAGAAGGAGGAAGAATCACAACTCGTCTGGAGAGAGTAAGCAGTTGACAGAAGACGGTTCAAAAGAGAGTAAGGACGGCAACTCTCTTGTGGATGATTCTAGTCGTAGTATACATCAAATTGACACTGAAATGGGTATACAAACATGTGATGTTGTGAGAGAACAAACTAAGATGTGTGACGAGATTATATGTGAGAATATTGATATGATGTGTAAAGAATAAGTAGTTGTTATAATATGTAAGTTATGTCTGTGTCGTGGCTTGTCTTCTTCTTCTCGTAGGAGACTTCGTCTTTTGGCTATCAATTAAGCTATCTCCATTTGTTAGTGAATCATCCAACGTTAGAGAACCTGTTGTCGATGAGCCGTCAGCAACTTGGGGCTTTTTCTTCTTCTTTCTTCGTGCTATTCTGTATGTGTTGTCCATACTACCATCCTTGTTGCGAGCACAAGTTCTAAAGCAGTCCAATGGTCTTGACGTTGCATCAACACATGCAGCTCCATCCATGCCATTCAATTTCCTTTCAGCATTCATATCTTGGGCTACTATCTTCACTTGTGAGGCAACAGTTCGAATCTTGGATCCTGAACTCTTCAACAATAGCACAGCTGTTTCACATCCACCGCCACGACGTTCAGGCTGCGAGTATGCAGTGATTGAATCATCATCAAAGTCTACACCGTTGATTAAATGTGCAGCGGGAGGTAGAAGATTAAAGTCTGTAACTGCTTCTTGTCTAGCAGCCGTCATTGACTTCAATCTCCGGCGTCGATTCTGCTTCTTGATACGTTTCTTGTTGTCTTCTTCTAATAGAGTTTCAAGTGTGGACTTGAACATACCTCTCCTGGGACTGTGTGTGCCAACACTTGTATGCTCGAGCTCTTCCTTGAGACGATGGTTCTCATTCTTGAGGGTTTGAGCATACATTGATACCACATTAGATGATAGTTGAGATGCATTCTCCAGCTCTTCGCGAAGACGAGCATTCTCTTGTCTTAGCTTTTCAATCTCGGAAAGCTCTGTTACTGTGGACATATCAGACGATGTAATCTTTTTCGACTTGGCCTTTGAGCCCTTGGTAACAAGTGAACCCAATGTAGAGATTGTATCTTCGTCATTCTCTCGAGATTCCGTCGTGATTGTAGGACCAGACTGCTCCCCTGACAATATCGATTCCTTGCTGATTGCCTGCTCAATCTGGGATCCATGTTGTTCGCCACTCAACTTTTGAGGAGAATCACTCTTCTTCCACGGATGAGACTTGTTATTCAAAGGTTTCATATTGGAATGACGTTCCGTCTCTTGTGTCACGCCTGATATATTCAAATTGTTACCAGAAGAGTTCAAATTAGTATTACCAGAGGAATCTTTTGAAGTATTGAGGATTGACTTCTCGGCTTCAATTTGTTGATATGTCACTGCATTTAAATGCTCAGTTTTAGTCCGGATTGGTGAGTTCATTACACTGCTGGGAGATGCAACATTTCTTTGAGCCTCAATGATATGTCCAGTTGTAATGACATTACTACTACGACCTGTTGAAGGAGCCCTAAGAGGAGGCAAGGTTTGTTCACCTCCATCCCATGTATACTTTCCTTCATTGACCCCTGTCCTCTCCAAACTGTGTTGTCGATGACCAAAGAGCTTCTTCCCTAATGGACTCATACTACTCCGTCCATACCCCTTGGAACTCTTCTTCTTCCGTCGACCTCGTAGTGGTGACATACTAAAGCTTGGCTTACTATTATGAACATACCCTTCATCTGCTGAACTTTCCCATTCGCTATCTGATCGTTCACCTTCCGAGGCATATTTTCGTCTTGATTTGAAGAATGACAATCCTCCTCCTCGACGTGATGATTTAGATCGTCGTCTTCCTGGTGTGTTGTTATTCTGTCCACCCACTTCGATATCACTGGTATCATATCCTGAAATGTCACCATCGGAGTGGGGGTATATATTCCTCTTTTGTTGAGAGGGTGGAGTACGGGATTGTCTCTCATTATCAAATACATATACCGGCTTGGTCGGTGATAACTTCGGCGATGTTGCTCCTCCATCTCCTTCGCTTGAGCGTTGATAGTTATTACGAGATGGTGAAGACTGTCTTGCCGACACTTTATTCTCGGCGGTCATCTTTCGTAACTTCCATTGAGGCATCGATGATATACCGCCATAATCATCATCTTCTTCGTTCCATGCAAATATATCAAAATCTGCTGTTGGTTTATCTTGTGTAGAGTTCAATTCATTCACATTTGCATCTCTAGTAGCAAAATAATTGGTAGAGTTGCCATTGTTGTTGCTGTTATACCAAGCAGATGTTGGAATCTCTTCCCATCCTGCTGATGAAGCATCATGACTAATTTCTCGTTGCTGCTGAGGTTGAGATTTAGATGATAACAACGATGTATCTTCTTCCTTTTCATCATCAGGTACATCATCATCATTATCATTCCCTTCCACCGAGGATGAAAATCGTACACGCTTTACTTCAGTATACGTTGTTTGTTTTTCCAATGGTGGTGAATCATTATTAAAAGCAGATGGTAGTAAATCAAATCCTGGATCATCAAATGTATCTTCTTCTTTTGGAGTTGGTGGAAATCCTAATGAATTGATTGTTATTGGTACAAATCCCTGTTGTTGTTGTTGACTCTTTTGTTGTAAATAGTCGATTGAATTATCTGCTTCGTTGACGGCTTGCATTGATGTATTGACGATACCGCTATCATCATTTTCTTGTGACACATCATGTATAGTTGACAATTGCTCCTTTTGGATGACATTGTCAGGATTCCAGGATTCCTCTTGATTTGAATAATACTGTTGATCGTCTTCCCTTTGTCTATTATAATTGTAGCTAACATGATTGCCATTTTGATATTCATATGTTGTTGGCAGAGGCAGCTCAGATGAGTTTTGATGTTGTTGATGATGATGATATTGATTGTGTGAATATCCCCCTTGCGGTGGCGGATATCCATAACTTCCTGGTTGCTGCTGTTGCACATGACCTTGCCTCGACTGTGGCTGTGCTCTCCCACTGTAGTCATAATTAGGAAATGCACCATTGTCTTCTGTATAATACTCTTGACCATGCTGTCTATACTGTTGTTGCCCTTGTGCAAACTGTCCATTATTTTGATACTGTTGATTATGATTATACTGTCCATAAGGAACATGAGTATGTTGCTGATGTTGTATGGCATTCAATAATGCAAACTGTTCATCATTTTGATACACTGCACCCCCAATATATTGGTCATTATTGTACTGCGATTGACCTCTGGCATAATCATCAGAATAATCAATTGTAGTACTACTCATATTCCTATAATTTGGCAATGGTTGAATTTGATCATTTCCTTCCTCCTCTTCATAGATATAACTCTCATTCCTTATACTTCCTTCATGTTGGTGGTGCTGGTTTAAGATAGTAGACAATGCATAATCGGCAGCACTCTTCTCTTCCTCAACTCTAGTGCCAGCCGCTACTACATTCAATCTCTTACGTGATGGTGAGGTAGTATTCATTTGAGGTAATTCAATACCAGTCTTTCGTTGTATTCTTTCTCTCCATCCTGTGGGTAATCCCTTCTTCTTTCCCTTTGTTGCTGTTCTGCTATCTCGTTTTGAATCTATATCGACATCGGATACATTACCAATGTCTGATAAGTTCCCATCACTTACCATTCCTTCCCCTTTATTGCCACTAACATCTTTCAGTCCGTCATTATCTATATTCAACTGCATAGGTACCTTGGGCAATTTACGTTTCCCTTTACCCCTCATTATCCTTCGTGCTGCATTTTCTAAATCAGAACCAGAATTATATCCAGATGTTGCATTTGATTGTATATCACTGTCATATCCTCCATTGGCATTATAACCATTGGCATTTGAATTAGATGCTGATGGATATAGTTCCAATGATGGATCACTGTTTATATCACTATTATAATTGTTAGCAGTAGTTATTGTGGATTGTTGTTGTAATTGTTGAATGTTTGCTGAGGTTAACTTTGCCTCAGCCTGAATTTGTACATTAGTTTGAGGTTCTGGCCTTGGTATGTTTGGCGGACGTTGTAGTGAATTATTTGTATTAGAGAATATAGATTGTTTTGAGGATGTATTATCAGGTGTAACCGTTGGTGAAATATGTACTTGCTGTGTTGTAGCAATTGTGGATGTAGTAGCTAAAGCGGTGGTAGCATCTGACTGTGGTGAATTATTTTGACGAGTCATATTCTTATTCTTACTATTACTACTCTTGTTATTGATTGGTGGAGTTGGACTACGATGAAAGTATTTCGAGGCACGCATTCTTAATGCCTTTTTTGTATTACTGTCCTCCTTTTTATTGTTGTTACTTTGTATTATTTTTATACCCTTTTCCTTAGAGCCCCCATTCTTTCTGCCACTATTACTCTTATTATTATAGTTTATAGGACTATAATCTGCAGCACTTAGTATTGATGTCATGGCACCATGTGGCGTATGTTGATATTGAGGCTGAGCTTCTTGTAAATGTTGTGGTCGGTTATAATTATTGTTGTTGCTGTTGGTATCGTTGTCTGTTGTTGTAATACCCTCATCATTTGGATGCGACGGCCGTATCGTAATAGACTGCGGCGCTGTCTGATGATAGGATGACATAATTATCAGGCTATTTAGTTCATACCGCGGTGTTTATAGACCTCTCCTGTATTGCGTATTGCAACGTCATGGTCCAACATTATTTTCAATAAGACAAGTGTAAAAAGGAAGATACCATACCGTCTTGGCGCGGGTAAAATGCTGAGCCCCGCCTTCAACAAAAGACAAGCCTCAGGCCTCAACATGTCAAATGGAATGTACTCTGTATGCTTTGGACATCGCTGATACCTTCAAAAGGACGCGATAATAGTGCTATTTGATTGAGGAAGTGCTCGTTAGTATAGAACGGCTTGCAGCGACATAAGTACAAAGACGAGATTTCGCATATTTTGAGTTGCAATGGCAATGAAGTTGAGATCAAGGAATACTGACAAGAAATCTCCTTCCCCTTCAGAGGCCACAACAACTACCGCTTCTTTCTTTGGTGGTGACAACGATAGTATAATGAGTACTACTAATGATATCACTTCACAACAGAGCAATGTGAAACGACGAAATAAGAAAAGAAGTCCACTACAAAAGTTAAAATTACTCCGCAGAAATAGCAGCTCATTATCAAAAGCAAATTCAATATCCGAAGCACGAAATCGTGCCGCACAACGGAATATACCACCATCATTTACTACATCCAAATTATCAAGATTACAAGAATTAAAAGAAGCAAAGTTGCGTGCTGAGGAACGTCACATCAATAATAGTGGATCTAGTTCAATTGCTAGCTCCTCAATTAGAACCACAGACACTACAACATCAATAATGTCAGTCAATGGTATTGAAGTCCAACCAATAGATGATGAATTATTACTCAAAAATAATATGTTAACATTTATTACATCATTATTCATCCATACCATACTATTACAACTAACACCCTACTTTAATCAATACAGAGTATACACAACAATAGCATTAACAACGCTACAAATAACATCATTCCATACATTACTAAACTCAATATTCATATATACATTTGATAATATTAATTATGGACAATTAAATATGGTTAAGAATTTAGAATATGGAAAATTATTATATATTATAGAGGTACAAAAATATACAAGGTTAGTTAGTTTGAGTATTGGAATATTTTCATTATTGATTGGTTTGGGTTATAGTTTACTTTTAAATGTTGGTATCAAGTGGGGTTGTCATTTACATTTCATGAGTAGTAAGATATGCAGTAGTTCAATGTCTGATAAGCATGAGATATCATCGCCATGGTATGAACAAGTATACAAAACATCAACCTTCATAACAACACGGCTAAGTGTATTTACATTGGCTGTTTTATTACTTGGATATGTCTTGCTACCCAATAAGAAAAAGAAGAAGAAAAAGTCTACCAATAACAACAACAACAAGAAGAGACGAGATGAAAATAAGACATTACAGACAATGACATCGGTCGATGAAGAATCGGAAGAAGATGATGATGATAATGAAGGTGACAGCCGTAGTAGTAGTGACCAGCAGCAGAGAAGATCAATGAAGCACAATGGTAATGGTGCATTAACTTCGTGGAGTGTCTCTTTCATAATAGCAACAACCATTGCTATTATCTTCTATTGCAGTAAGGGAGTAACTGCGTCATCCTCCAATTCATTATCCCTGCCAACATCATTTGCAAAACGAAAGAAGAGCATCTTGGTAGCAGGGAGTTTAAATGCTGATACGTTTTTACCCATCCACCGCTTCCCCTCATCGGGAGAAAATTTGACACTATTACCAGGTCATCAACCATTAGTCGATGTTCCGGGTGGTAAAGGATGTAATCAGGCTATTGCATGTGCCAAGCTATCATCATTCATGAAGAAGGAGAAGAAGGTAGTATCATTTCTAGGTCAATTTGGTAATGATGCAGCTGCGTCCATACTCAAATCAGCATTATTAGATAATAATGTTGATATATCCTCATACGGTGGATATTCGAAAGTGTATCCATCGGGAAGGGGATATGTTATGCTTGTACCAAAAACTGGTGAAGTGAGTGCTGTTGTTTCGGGGGGAAGTAACTTGTATGGATGGGGGAATTGGGGTGTTAAGAATAACGATGAAACTGATGCTACTCTAAGTCAAGAAGATATACTGACGGATCAAGACATTCAAGATTTGGTCTCAGAACATTCATTGTTGTTATTGCAATGTGAGGTACCAAACTTCGTTAATGTTCGACTAGCCATGGCTGCTCATAAGGTGAATATACCTGTAATAGTCGATGTCGGAGGGGAGGATAGGCCAATGAGTCGAGATTTATTAGAATGCTGTGACTATTTAATACCGAATGAGACGGAGCTCGAGCGATTGGCTAGATCATTTCAACAAGAGGATAATGTTCAGTCCAGTATTCACCAAGATGTAATGCTGGAGCAAATCCAATCTCAGATTGGATCCTCTCTTGATTTATCATCCATCATCAAATCTGTTGTAACATTGCAAAGAAACGGAGCAAGTAATGTATTGGTGACATTGGGCTCAAAAGGCTCGATATTGTTCAAGAAGGAGCCACGTTCAATACTCTATCAACCAGCATGTTCTCTCCCTTCTGGAATGACTGTTGTTGATGAGACTGGAGCCGGTGACTGTTATCGTGCTGGCTTTGTCACTACATTGTTGGAACACAATGAAGTAAATGATAATGTACTACAGAAATGCATGAAATTTGCCTCCGCGGCTGGAGCGCTAGCAGTTACACGACAGGGTGCTGTTCCAAGCATTCCATCTCGAGAAGAGGTTGATAAGCTGTTAAATACTGTTGATAGTAGGAGAACTGAGAAAGCTATTCCCCGCGGTGGTGATACAAGTGATGATGATACCTTCCCATTCATGTTTGGTTCCCGTCTCAATTCAATGAAAGATCGGCTAGATCTTGTCGACTCGCCAATGGACACTCCTAGTGACTATGTCAAACGACAGGCTACTATTCAGGGTCTTGGGTGTGTGGATTTCAATTATCCACAGCACTTTGGAGATTATTGGACACCAATTGAGGCAAAGAAGGCACTAGATGAAGTTGGTTTAGCAGCCGGGGCTGTATGCCTACGATACCCATCTAAATTTGCTAGAGGTGCAATGAATCATCCAGACGCTGAAATGAGAAGGGAGGCTATCGAAATTACAAAGCAAGCTGCCGAAGCTGCTAGGACGCTGGGATGTAACGAGGTTGTGGTATGGTCTGCATATGATGGATATGATTATCCCTTCCAAGTTAATTATCAAGAGAAATGGAACCAAATTGTATCCGCTTTCCAAGAGTGTTGTGATGCATTCCCTGATATCAAATGGTCACTTGAATTTAAACCAACGGACGAAAATACAAGATTCTTCACTGTGCCATCGACAGGTGCTGCAATGTTGTTAGTGAAGGAGATAGACCGACCAAACATGGGCTTAACACTAGATATGGGACACATGCTAATGGCTGGTGAGAACCCCGCTCAATCTATTTCAATGGTTGGCGAGAGGCTGTTTGGGATTCAATTGAACGACGGATACACTCGGCTCGCTGCAGAAGATGGCATGATGTTCGGTTCTATCCATCCTTCTATAGCATTAGAGGCCATGTATCAATTGCGTGAGATAAACTTTAGCGGACATATGTATTTTGATACCTTTCCTCAAAGAACAGATCCAGTGAAAGAAGCTGAATACAATATTCGACAAGTTAAGAAGTATTGGATGGCGGTTAATAATATGGATAGCAATGAGATTGAGAGAATAGCGAGAGAACACGACGCAATAGATGCGCTTGAGCTGGTAAATAATGCATTGGGAAGATGATGTAGTATATTTTGCGGATCTATATGTGAATAATAATAGTGTAATATTAGTTGAAGTTTAATACGAGTATGTATATCTATCTGTGTCGATGTCTCTTGTCTTGGTGTGTAGTGTATCTAAAGATCACTCAAGAGAAGCAAAGAAATCGTCTAAATCGTCGTCTTCTTCTTCTTCTTCTTTTGGAGGTTGTTTGGGGTCTGCTTTTAATTCTTTTGAACTAACTTCTTTGTTATCGAGTTTGTCATCTTCAGCTAACTTTCTGTTTTGCTCAATTTGATCTTCTTCTTGGATCCTCGGCTTCTTCTTGTTATAATCTAAATCCGCAGGCTCTGCTCTGATAATTGTCCCGTCGGGTAGCTCTGCACCATTCATCTACAATTTTAACAAATCAGAAATGCTTTGCTTTTGAATGGATAAAGACACATAAATATAAACCATTCTTACCTGTGTACAAACTGACTCTACAAGATCTATACTGTTGTCATTATTCTTCACCCGATACTCCTCAGCGGCATCCCTTCCGAATACAATCAATCCATCGCCTTTTAATTCACCATTGGTACGATTTCTATACATTACCACACGATCGAGTCTACCATATAGACAAAATAGCGATTGAAGTGTACGTTCTGTACAAGATCCGTCTGTTGGTAGGTTTGTAAGATATAGCGAATTTCGTAGTGCAGTTGTCCTTTGTTTGTTGCTTGTTGATGCATTGTTGCTATTGGAATTTGAACTATCATAATGTTGTCGCTTTCGAACACGCTCAGCTTTGCGTTGTTCTTTGGTACCGATGCCACAACTTCCTTCATTGAGTATACCAATCTGCTCTCTTTGTTGTTGTTTTTGATGCCTTTGCAACAGTCTCTGCTTATGTTGCTCTTTCTGTAGTTGTAATTGTAAATCTTGGCGTTCTTCATACGCTGTCATTTGGTTCATGCAATGAACTGTATGCCGTAACTCCTTCTCTTCTTGTTGCATTACATACTGATAGTTTTTGAGTTGGTATGTTTTAAGTTTTTGATCTTCCTTCTGAAAGTGTTCTTTTCTTTGCTCAGTATAATTAATGTTGGTGGGTATACTACTGTCGATAATGTTGGTACTCTCTTGATGGAATCTCATAGCTATTTTTCGAGCTTTTTCTAATGGATCATCAAGATTATTTTGTGCATGTTCTTCTTTCTTTATCACATTATTTGGTATTGGTATTGTAGTTGAAGGATTATGTTGCATCGGTATTATTGGTGGTGGATTATACGATGCAACTTGTGGGGGTATTCCTTGTGGTGGCTGAAAAGTTGGAAGAGAGTACTGCTGCTGATGTGGCTGCATACCCATGGCTGTAGACGATGATTGGTATGGATTTGGTATTGGAGGAGGAGGTTGCTGTATGCAAACTGGCGGAGGTAATGATGAAGATACTAGTTGTGATGATGTATATGATGTAGATGAAGAAGGTGGAACGCCGGCAACAGAAGAATGGATGGTATTGTTGTATGAGTACTGCTGTTGTTGATGTATTGGAATTGTAGACATTGTTTGAAGTGGTTGCTGCATTTCGTGTTGTATATTATTTTCATGTTGATCTTTGTTTGATGATTGTACAAAAGATATTGATCTGCTACCGTTTGTCACAGCAACACCACTGCTGCCGCTACATCCCAATCCCAAACCTACTATATCATTATCCATATTATGATGATTAATCAAACACACAGAGAGGTAATATTCAAGTTGGCACTCTGGGTAATTTTTCCATGCCACGCCATGCCACTAAAAGTATAAAACTGTATGAAAAACTAACTCGCCATGCCATGCCATGCCATGCCATGCCACACCACTCAAAGTAGTATGAAAAACTAGAAAACATAACAACTTAGGGTCAAGAAAGCTTGATTGCTGGTTTCACAAATATTTAGGCGTGAAAGATTGGGTCTCGTAAGGTAACAGACACAGACTATCCCACCCTTTTCTTCAATGAGAGAGACCCAATCTCAACCAAAAATAATAGTCTTTGTAATTTGTAGCAGTCTTAGTCTTTGCAATATGGATCAAATCATTGAGCCAAGCACGCTACACATTCCAAACAACACATCTCAGCCCCTCGAAGTCATCTCATGCTAACTTTGCCCGGTTGATATGCCTCAAAGATCAATGATGATGCAAAGCAGCTTCTAAACTACATCACAGGATAGTAATCAATGAGGTTACAAGTCAAACAGACCTTCAAGCACCATCTTTCACTTTGCCTTGCCATCAATCATCACTCGCCCCCCAGATCTCAGCCCCTCGAAGTCATCTCATGGTAGATTACACATATACACTAACTCCCCAAAAATTAGTCATACTAACTACTTAATATACTCAATGTAAGTAACAACTAACTTTTCTGCCAACTATTTTACGTGATGG
>Ga0214477_100012_pt1 | contig 112713 bp, 82 predicted proteins | sample M1_20Mar14CPVII9_FD_165058 | JGI IMG/M metagenome (GOLD analysis project Ga0214477, IMG submission 165058) | Marine eukaryotic communities from Monterey Bay, California, United States - M1_20Mar14CPVII9sort6BwellC16 | ecosystem: Environmental > Aquatic > Marine > Unclassified | place: USA...
AAATGGTAGATATTAATAACAGTTTGGAGTTGGAATTGTTTACTTTCTTTACAGCCTTGGAAGACTGCTGTTCATTATCATCGGTAATCTTTTGATAATTTGAACGACGATTGGGACTACTCTTCATCTTGCTAATATCCCATACTCGATTGGGTGAACTACGCTGTTTTGTACCAATACCTAAACTAGATTGCAATGCTGTATTGCGAAACTCTAATGAATAATCAGTTGTATCCTCCGAGACTGTCGAGGATGAATCGGAGATGGTATTATCCTCTGAGGAGGAGGGAGAAACTTCATTGACAACTGCGGCGGCGGTGGCAGCGGCGGCTGCATCAGATAATACTGCAACAGTGGGCTCATTAATTTCATTTCGTACATCGCAATCTCTCATACCCAATGTCTGTGATAATGTTTTCGATATTCGGTTGTCAAACATGAGCGCTTGACCTATGATTATAATAATTTATATGAGATAGAGAGTCAGAAGAAACATCTAAGATAAAAGATACATTCAATTTGTTGAGGATTGTGAAATAATGATTGACAAGAATACATGCTACTGCTGATTGTTGGATAATGGTCCAAGCATGCCGATCCAATTTTGCGACATCCTCCCCAACATAAAAAAGACTCAATGAAACTAACTATTGTAGGGTATCCTTTCAGCAACTGACGACCCAGAGAGTGTGTTGAAGGTAGGTGTGGTCATATGGTCAATGGTCGAGTTGTTGAGAGGACGCACGAGCAGAGAATGCAACTAAACATACACTAATTATCTATCGATAACTATGCCGGCTAAAAAGAAATTTACTTGGGATCCAAGCACTAAAACTGTAACTTATGATGGTGATGAAGATGATTGGAGAACAGCACTTGAAAATTCTCTCGATGCTTGTAAAAGTATAAATGAGATCAGACTACTTGTTCACCTAGATGTTTCTTTGTTAGCATTATCAAAATTTGTTGGTTGCAGTAACAGCAAGAAATTAGATTATGCTCTTGCACGCTGCGTTGAGGATCAAAATACACGACGACATAGATTAGAATTACCACCACTAACGGGCAGTTTAGATGACGTATTTGATGCTGAAACAACACTCAACCAACTGTACATGATTAGTCCATTACCAAATGGTAAACATCCTGTTACCCATCTTCAAGAACATATAGCTAATATCAATGGCAGCTGGGGATTTGGGGATGATAAGAAATGGGTTAATTATATAATTGGAATTGCAACAAAGTATTATGAAATTAGTAGTAAAAGGACATATGTGCCATTACCCAGAAACCATACCAAATTACAATTATGGGCAAATTCTCTAAGACAAAAGGGGAAGGATCATCGACTTCTAAAAAGATGGCAAGTCGCATTATTGAATTTGATAGGATTTGTTTGGGACAACGAAAAGGCTCTATTTGAAGCAAATTGTGAAAGATTGAAGCAACACAAAGCTATATTTGGCCATTGTGCTGTCTCCGTTAATTATGGAGATACAAAACTTGTTAGTTTTACGAGACACTTGAGGGGAAATGATAGGTCAGGTTTTAGTAATCAAAGTGAGGAAAGGCGAAGGATATTACGTGAGATTGGATTTGACCCCAAAGTATCATACAGAGATCAGGTATACTTTGATGAGACATACGCTGAAGATAAAGCAATGACTACAACACTTGAATTATATTTTGAAGAGAATGGACACACCAATGTACAATTCCCTTCAAGGTCAACAAACACAACTCAGATTATGCTTTATTATTGGTTACGTAAGGCAAAGACACGGCTGCTTCTATTTCATTATGATGATTATAAGAAACCCAACTCAGATGAGAAGGCACCAGTGACAGCCAAGGAAAAGGAAATGGAGAAAGACCTTGCTGAAATGCAAGCTATTGTTATCAAAGAAGAAGGATATGTCTCATTTGAAAAAACAGTTTTGGCTAGGTTGAATAAGTTGAATATTGTCTTGAAGGACTATCCTCATTTTAGTGTGAACCGGATTGAAAACCGTCACTTTTTGGAATTACTCGAGGTGTACAAGAAGATCTATGAAGAAGAGTTGATCTATACATCAAGGGATAAGCCAATTGGTAAAGACCCCGAATATCCGGACGGGAAGAGAAGGCATCCCGGTCATTATCGTAGGCCAGATATGACAATCATTGATAATTTTTTAGCGTTAGCTATCATTGATGAGTTGGATGAAATTGGACATGTTGATAGGAGGGTTGAGAGTGAGCAGAGGAAACTTTATTATCTAATCCTTCTTTTGATTGGACGAGAAATTATGGACATTAATATTGTCCGTCTTACCCCAGTTCATCCAAACATCCCTAATGCCAAGCAAGTACAAGCACATGCCAAGATCCTTCATGATATTAGCACTGATGATAGAAGTGAGCTTGATAAGCCAAGGGTGAGGGTGATTCTATTGGACTTTTCAGATGAGAATCATCATATTGATGAATACCAAAAGCGTCTCATCCCACCAGGCAGTGGTATTGAACGAGCTAAAAAAGAAGATGAGTGGGATAAAAAGGTAATGTTTGATGAAGTTATCAGGGTAACAACAGATGAAGTATTGGCACATGGCACAAAGAGTTTGTTTGGGTAAGGCTGGAGTAGTCGAGGGTGGTGTAGAGTATAGTGGAGAGGAGGCGGGAGCTAGTTTGTGCCTATGTATCGGCTGTAGTATATACAAAGTATGCCATTATATAGTAGCAATATGACAGTTTGGTACAGTATAGTTCTAGTTCTATAAGCTCAGATTACATAAGCTTTATCGACCGGGTACCTCATCACCATGCAAACCTCAAGAGTAACCTCAACGAGAGACGAGACCCCGGTAATAATAATGTGACTTAGTCTTTGCCTCCTCTTCTCTCCTCTTCTTCTTTGTGCTGCTAACTGCGCTCTATTGCTTGGTATTACTCTCGATATGTAATATATTAGTGGCCAGCAACGCCCTTAGGGGTATGGTGGGCGTATAAATGTGATGTAAGTGAGTGTGTGAGTTGTAGGCTAGCGTTTTTAGCGCGGGGGCTGCCCACAATACCACACAACGATTTTTACATGCGAGTGATCCCCCTATTATAGACAATGCGTAATTGTGAGCACAACATTACATCCACAAACATCCGTGTAATATATATTAGTTAACAAAGTATTAAGAATACCATTTAATTTAAATAGGTGAGTTGTATGTCATTTCTTCTACTAATTTAATATATATTGTAGTTCCGTGTCATATTTTTTTGTTTGTATTTGTCATGTTGATACTGGTCAATAGATTCTTCTCATCCTATCAATGATATATCCGTATTTAGCCGCATAAACATGAGTAAATCAGCATCAACAAATGGTAGTACAGCCAGAACTGATTTGGTGGTAGAGAATAAGAAGAATCAATTGATGGAACAATCAAAGCAATTGGTAAGTATAATATATTATAATGTATGGTGTGATTTAATCATACAATTCTAATTAATATAATCTATTTATACTTATCTCTTATGTAGGTTGAACGGGCTTTGGAGCGTGACAAGAAACAATACGATTCCGTTTCCGTGAAGCTTACCACATTAAAATCGGGCAATTATCGTGCTACTATTATTGTTGTATCTAAAGATGGAAAAGGCATTGGGGAATATTGTTTAGACCAACAACAGTATATATCAAAAGTAGTAGCTGTAGATTCAACAAAGAAGTTAGGATTAGGAGGAGTACAAGGCATTGTAAGATCTCCTAGTGAGATTATGAAAGAGAATGAAACAAATAAAAAAATCAAACAAGGGATAGAGGATGAACTGGAGTTTAATAAGAAGAACGCATTTGCTCCTTCTTCTCCACTACAAAGTATTATCAATTCACCACCAAAGAAGAAGAAAAAGAAGGCACCATCATTTACCCCACAATCTTTGTCAAAGAATATGTTACAATTTGATGAACAAAATTCTATTCTCAATCCTCAACAACAGTACAACTTCCCCAGCATAGGAGATGACAATTATAATCCCAAGGTATTAAATAATATAACAGTTCGCATTACTGGAAAGTTCCCTTGGTTAAAAGGTGTGGTCAGTAAGGGTGGAGGTTATAAAGATTTAGACTTGGGGAAGAATGAAATGGCAGCTCTTATTATTAGTTATGGTGGCGCTGTTACAACTGCACTATCTTCTGCTGATTATGTTCTCATTGGGATAGAGCCTGGATTCGACAAATTAGCTCAGAGAACTAAGAGAAGTAGTACTAAGAGGGTTCCTATCATTAATGTTGATAGCCTTCATAGACTTGTTACCGGGGCAGTATCTGATGAGATTTTGCGTAAGGAGCCAGATGCCAAGTTTGGACCATTGTCCAGGGCAAGTACATTCGGATATAAGAAGAAGAAGAAGGCAACAAAGCGCAAATCGTCAAGCACTTGTCAGTCGAACAAGAGGAAGAAGAAGAATGCCAAGTTCGAATTGAATAGTGATGATGAAGAGAGTGATGACGAGAGGAAGTGGGATAGTGATGCAGAGAGTGAGGACGAGATGGATATGGGTGGGCAAGTAGATGAGTGGGTTGAGTGTACAACGTGTGGAAAGTGGAGGAAGCTTCCTGCTAGTATTTCCGCTGATTCATTGCCTGACGAATGGTACTGTACTGAGAACACCTGGGATGCTCGGTTTGCAACTTGCTCGGCTGTTGAGGAGAGTTGGGAGTAGATGAGGATGTTGAAAAGGTAACACTCAAATGGTGTGGAACTATATGAGGATAACCTTTAACAACTCTTTGTATTTGTATTTCTCTTTGTGATATACCAAAATCATAATTAACAAGTTAATAGATCAGAGTTTGCGATATGCCACAATCCATGTCATCCATTGCATTCTCATCGAATGGACTGTCGGGACGTATCTCTCTCATTATTAAATCTTCATTGCAATACTCTTCTTCATTATTGGCAGCGGCTGTTATAGATCTATCACCATACTCATCGACATTGTTCATATTGGAACAGCATTGTGGTAGACATACGTTATTATTGTTGTTGGATAAGCTCATATTTATATGATATGTGTATATATCGGAGATAGATATGTTTAGCAATCTCGGCGTCGGGCAATATAAGATATGCTACAGGAATGTTATGCCAATGAATGATTGACTATTCACAGCGTAGTGAGACAAAAGGATATACTTAGCTCAAATAATGAGGGCATGCCGATAAATCGATACGACGATACTTTGTATCTTTATTGACCAATCATATGCCAATCTTTACATCAAGCTAAGGTTGAACTTTACAAACAGAGCCGTTAAAGTAATCTTATATTTATAGCTTCCGATGTGTTTAGCGACATCGGAGGTCAATGGCGGCAAAAGTGGCAAGAGATCGAAAAAAATATTGTCTCATAAAAGATACCTTGGGTATCCTTTAGATTGCAAATTGCTTGCGGATCAACTTCCTCAAGAAGCCAAGTATATAACAATCAACTTAACATGGCATCATACAAACTATCAGAATATGAACAAGCTCGTCTCGATAAAATCAAACGCAACGAGGCACGCTTAAAATCATTAGGACTTGATGATGCAAAGAAACGGGTCCGTGATGCTTCCCGTAAACGAAAGTCAACTAGTACTAAATCACCAAGTAATAAACGACCAAGACGTGTATCAGCATCGCCAACATCACCTACACGTTCATCACGTCGATTAAAAAAGAAACCAGTACAATATGAACCACTTATGGATGACGATCTAGAAATACAACTTGCAAGAAAGAGGTTTAAAGCTATTAAGAAACAAACAAGAGTTACACATACTGCTAACACAAACTTTAAATGTGAAATACCCAATGGTGTAATTAGCTCACCATTAAGTAAGAAGGAAAAAGAAATAATTGAAAAGAAGATGGATGGTGATTTTTTGGCCAAGTTTGAGGTTAGTTATGATATATGTCGGTGCATATATTTATGATATTTGATGTGTATATTATGCCAATACACTGATGATTATTGCAATACCGTTATTCTAACCACAATCTCATTTTCGACATGTTTTATCCCGCCCTCCATACATATCAAATAGGACTATGTCGATACCGTAGATCCACTATCAGATGGTAACAAACGCAATGTAATGAGACAAGTTACGAAACTTGTCATGGGTGAAGGTATTCGATATGAGAGTAAAGCCTATGGATGGCCAGAGAATTGTTACTTCCTAAAAGGTACGAAAGTTGGCCCTACCGATGATATTCTAAAGTTAATGGACTTAGGTAGAGAGTGTGAAGATAACTGGGGACGTGATCATGGTAAGAGTTGTTGTTGTTGTGTTGTGTTGGTATAATTTTGAAGTGAACTATGCCTCGGTACACTGTGTCCTTTTTGTTCTGTTACCTATTGCAATTATGCATCTAACTCTGATATTCATCCATTATATATTTACATAGGTAATGGCTGGTTACTTAGTCATCCATTGAAGAAGATGTATCAGTTTCAACAGTATCACTTACTTGGCAAAGATTAAAAGTATGAAATTGGCACGGTACTGTTGATTGTAGATATTGAAGAATAATTTATATTTTGAATGAGCACATAAGACGCTTCTGGATAGAGATCTATCCTATTAATTGTAATATTAGAAGTCGGATGGAAGAGCCCAAAGCTTTATTTGACACTAGCAAGGGCAAAGATCATGATGTAGGGCAGAGATCGTAAATATATTGATCTTAAGAATGACTTACCTCTGGTGTACGCCAACTTTTGATCTAGAAAGAGAGAAAAGGGTTGCTGTATATTGGTTATGCAAATTACCGGTTATGCAAATTACCCCTTATTATTATTAACCATTTAGTCTCGTCAAACGTAACATCAATCATATGGTGAGCAATTTATCTTGATTACACCTCCACAATTCACAATTGATGTCATATTCACGCCCAGTCTATCCGATTTTCTCTATTCTACACATCCACCACATTAAGCTTTCTTTCTAATCTTCAAATCTTTGAACCCCGTTAGCCCTCTAGTCTTTACTCTGAACTCTTCTTCTTCTTGCTTGGTCTATATTGACTAATCAATACACAATGATCCCTCTCATATGGTTCCAAAGTCAGCTGTTCCAATGGTTTAAAGTTCTCTCCCTGTAATTTATTCACCTCTCGTCGGAATACTGCCTCTGGTGCGGCTGTGGAATCAATACAACTTGCCTTAATGGCAATTACTGAATGCCCTCCATTCTTAAGAAAGTAATGTGAATTCAATGCCACAATACGAGCCTGATCAGGTTGTGCAATATCCGCAAAGACACAGTCCACCATACCAACCAACATACGATATTTCAATGGATGACGTGCATCTTCAATAATGGGAATGACATTCGTACGTGCCTTGGCAACATTCAGTAAGTCACGTCCAGGACGGTGTGAGAATTCAACGGCATACACATTCCCCTTGGGTCCAACAATATCTGATACATGTGAGACTGATGTGCCTGCGGCAGCTCCCAAATATAACACCTTGGAACCAGGTTTAATCCAAATATTATCAACTCCACCTAATACTGCAGCGGCAATCTTAGATCTGAATGGATTCCATACCCTATATTCTACCTTGACAACATTCCCATCAGGTCCTGGTGGACTTTCGACACTTATCCTCTTCTCGCCGTAAACTGCCACACCTGGTGTGCTATTTAATGTAACTAAGGCATCTTCCTTACCACGAGCAATGAATATACCCTCATGTCTGTGTGGTTCGATAACTACCTTGGCACCACCCTTCATTCCGCCTCCTCTGCCGCCACGTCCTCCACCTCTGCAAAATAATAATATCATGGGTTGGTTTAGATATGTGTATGAGAGATTGATGGGTCTTTGATATTGAAAATCTCAAAATCTTTCACACAAATTTTATACACACCTTCCTCCTCGACCACCTCTCCCACCACCACGTCCCCTTCCTCCACCACGCCCTCGTCCTCCATCTCTACCACCACTGCAGTTTAATATTAGAAAGGGTATTGATTAATATAAAAAAGAAGTACAAAAATATGAGTTTTTACTGAATATCTTTTTTTTAATGTCACATAAAACATTATTGAAAAGAAATACGTACCGTCCTCTTCCTCCCGGTGATCTGCAGTTATATGTTACGGTATCATGTAGATAGAAAGAAGAGTATATTCGAGGATATGAGTATATCGATATGATACATATTGCAATTAATTGACACATCAAACATAAAAATTCATAAGATGTGCACAAATCAATAATATAGTTTTCTATACATACCTCCCACCTCTTCCTCCTGGCGATCTACCGCCTCTACCTCTTCCGAATCCTCTACCGCTCATGTTTATCGATATGCTACGATTCTGTTAATGCTATGGCGACTGTTGATGTAGCGAGCAATGGTATCAAAACGAGTGGTCGAGAGGTAGTATTATGAAACTTCTTCATTTCAAACAACCTCCGAAAGTTAATGAAGGTATCCTAAAAATCTTTGCTAAGTAACAACAAAAGATTCGACCAGAGTAAGAGGTAGGTATGTAAGAGGCCGCCTTGTTAACACAAAGGATAATCAAGTATTCAGGTTGGTATTTATTAGATTGGGTTGACACATCCTTTTGTCTGCGCTTTTGATTGGCTGTGTGTTTTTATTTTTGACGACTGCAGACGACAAATAAAAATGACATATCTTTTGTGTTCTTCTCTTTGCAATGGTGATATCATATTATTGTCTTTACTAAACTTAGCATTCTAATACCTTTCTTTTGCAATATTAAAGAATACACCACCATGTTATCATCAGCAAGTCGTTTAGGAAGTCGGTATTCAGCTCCCGCTGCTGCCACTGGTGCATTACTTGCTTTGTCGTTATCACCAGCTGTCGTCGAGGCCAAGGCTGAACCAAAAGTGGATGTTTCAGCTGTGAAGAAGAGTATTGCTGATCTTATTGAGGATGATGCTGAACGTAGGGGTGATGGTACCAGTTTAACTGGAACTTTTGTTAGGGTAAGTTGTTGATGTTAAAATTGTTATATATCACACACTTATGACATTACATAGTTATACTCATATTATTCATATTAAATTATAATCTAACATTATTATAATGCACAACAGTTGGCTTGGCATTGTAGTGGTACATACAACAAGGTTGAGAAGACAGGTGGAAGTGATGGTGCTCGAATGAGATTCAATCCAGAAGCAGGTTGGGGCGCTAATGCTGGTTTGGATATCCCTCGTAATGCTCTTGAAAGTGTCAAGGTATGTGCCATGATAATGTTATTTGTCTATTGTGATCTCTGGGTCTCTTTACTTTTGTTCACATCTACATCATATATTCATTAATCGTTTGTTGAAATCTAGGCCAAGCATCCAGAAATCTCGTATGCTGATTTGTATACTTTGGCAGGAGTTGTAGCGGTGGAAGAATCAGGTGGACCAAAGATTCCATTTCGTCTCGGGAGGACTGATGCCGATAGTGGAGAAACATCTCCCAAAGTGTGCCGTCTTCCGGATGCTGACAAGGGCTCGAGAAAAAATACTATTCAACATGTCAGGGATGTGTTTTATGGTGAGTTTGTATCCTTCTTTTCATGAATGCTATTTGTTGAGATAAATCAATTCTGACTTTGATGATCAATTAATGTGTAAAGGATATGGATTCAATGATCGGGAGATTGTAGCTCTATTAGGAGCCCATGCTTTAGGACGTTGCCATACCGAGGCTTCGGGATACTGGGGACCGTGGACCTTTGCAGAGAACACCTTTAGTAATGAATACTTCCGATTATTAGTAGAAGAACGTTGGTCACCAAAAGTCTCTCACAATGGCAAACCCTGGGAAGGACCTGATCAATTTGAAGATTCTACCGGAAAGTTAATGATGTTGCCCTCAGACATGGTGCTTATTCAAGATCCAGCATTTAAAAAGGTTGTCGAGTTGTATTCAAAAAATGAGGATGCCTTCTTTAAGGACTTTGCTTCCGCCTTCTCAAGACTACTTGAATTGGGAGTCACCTTGCCATCTCTCAAGCCTTGGTATCAATTCTGGTAGATGAACAATCGCAAACAATCAAAGTACAATCTAGTTAGATCATGATCAAATCAAAAGACTGCGGCTTTGTTGAAGGCTTGTAGATACCTTTAAGTTAGCCAACAAGACACTTCTACTATCTTTCTGCCATCATTTTGCTCCTCCCCTTGAGCTCATACTTGCCATACTTTTGCCACTTTTGTTGTGTTTTGACAAGTTCTTTAGGCTCGGCAATTCTATGCCAAATGTTATGACCTTGTAATAAAGAGGGATAACCAACTTTGCCACTATTGCGGCTCAAGTCTTGCTGCCCATCTTCTTTTCCATCGGTACCGACGCCTCCACACTCATACACTGAGCCATCTAATCCAACAATGAGCGAGTGTACATATCCACATTCAACATCAACTACCTTGAATTCTTCATCCCCTTCAAAAGTAACTTGTTGTGGTATAGTAACATTTCTATTTTCGATACCAAGTCCAAGTCGTCCATCAGCTGCTTTCCCCCAGGCGTAGCATTTCCCTTCTGTCGACACAGCCATGCTGATATCTACTCCGGCACTCATCTGATGGATTCTGATATCATTATTGTCTATGCAAAAGCAGTTGAGTATCGATATTTGCAGCAAACATAGGAACTGTCAAGAAATAAAGTAGCTTACCAAACTCCATGACTTTCATTGGATACTCTTGACCAATCAAGTCGCCATGCCCAAGTGCTCCACTGGCTCCGCTTCCAAATGTGTAGAGACAACCGTGCTCATCGAGAACCATACTATGCCGATGACCAGAGCAAACACCAACTATTCTAAACCCTTTTAAAGAATCTATCATCATGGGATAGCACTGATTTGATGGATCGTCTAGTGTCTGATGTGACCAAAACTTTTATGAGAGTTCGTACTATCAGCAATCAATCAATACTCACAAATATAATCTTTCATGATCTTACCAGATTTAGAGCATCAAGTTGATGCATTAAATCATTGATCTCTACCCCGTCAGCATTTGCGGCGGCAATGACAGCATCCATTTCTTCAGGAGGCATAGGAGGAGGCCCTGCAGCTGCTGCACCTTGTACATGACCTTCTTCACCTTCGGGTACAACCATACCTACATCGTTATTATAGGTAAAGTCTGTATATGATCGACCCAGGACCCCAAATCGACCTAGTCCCCAAGAGAAGACTTCACCCTCTTCAGTAGTAACCAATGTATGCCGACAGCCACAGCTAATATTTGATACACATTCATCCTCCAGTCCACCTTTAGTGACTTGTTCAGGCAGAAGATATGGTCTTCTATCTCCTAAGCCCAACTGGCCACAGAAGCCTTCTCCCCAAGTATACACATCACCGTCAATAGTAACCGCACCCGAATGAAGTTCGCCAGCTGGAAGATGCGCGTTACCATTGTTTGTGAAGATGAAAGAGAGGAGAAGCATTTTCTATTAGTGCATGTGGGTTGCAAAGGCAATGAAAAAACACACGAGTTCACACAACAAAACAATACAAACGCGGACTTTCCAGAGACACAAATACACTTGGTATCTTTCAAAGCATCGATATATCGAGGTCTTAGACAATCGCTTAATTGTTTTCCTGCATCAAAGCCATGGCCCAACGCTCCATATTGAGCGGTACCAAATGAAAGAACTCGTCCTGTACTCGTGAGTAAAAGAGAATGGGCGACTCTCACCAATCCGCCACCAGCGCTGACTTGAACAATTCGAATTCCGTATCCAATCTTCTGCAATAACATCTTCGGTTCTGGTTCATCTTCTCGTTTCCCCTGACCAAGCTGTCCTCTTTTGCCCACTCCCCAAGCAGTACAGCCTGATCCACCAGCACCAGAGTGTGTGTTACCACCGCCGCCTAGTCTCAGAAGTGTATGCTCTGGTGAGCAAGACACAAATCGACCTTGACAGTGTGTCGGGAAAACTCCGTGTCTACTACATTGCATTGCTGAGTAACCAATCGTAGCCTCTTCGACAAATCTTGCATATGCAGGGTATTCATCACACTCTCCATCTTCTTTACCTGCATTCTTTTTATTGTATTGTTTCATCTTCTTTGATATCAATCTATTTGTTTCTCCTCCACTTGTTAGTGATCTATCCAATATATCCTATTTTGTTTGTTTATTGCATTGTTCGTAATATTGAAGATTTCCAGTGTTTAGTAGGCAGAAAGTTATATGTGAGAATGATTTATACACTGACCATACAATTATGATATGCCTTGATGCACATATTATTGTGTGATATGTGCATATGACATGTCCATATCATATGCACAATTTTCTATTAATCATATACCTCTATCAATAACTCACCTGTGCTTCTTTCCGACCACTACACAATTGCAATCCACCAACCAAACACATTGATCCACATGACGATTGTTTCCCATCTTCATCTACTCTCCTCATTAATCTACTACTAATATGCGCAATTCGACATCCACCGAGAGTATGATTAAACGATGTACATGTACTACCCAATACACCGAATTCACGAGCAGGTAAAAAACGAACAATCTTTGCCAATGCATCGATCGGTAGACTCAATAACGGTAATGTAGCATTGTTTTCTTTACATTCTTTGAGTTTGGTGTTCAATTCATTTTGATCTAATTTCTTTGTTGTATGAGAGGTATCATTAAGATCGATACCCGCTTCTTTGACAGCTAACTTCGCGGCCTTGCGTTTGGCAGCACGTTCCTTGGCCTCAAGACGCCGTTGCTCTCGCTCTTCCTTTGTCCTCGCCATTGCAACGACGACCTATTCATCGATGACAATGAATGGCAGGCGATAGTACTAGATAGCAAGTTCTTGAGATGATGAATGGATGGGGGAGAGAAGGGGAGGATACCAAATGATACCACAGAAAGTGAGTGGGTGACCTAAGCAGCATGGCCAGAGGAGCTAGCATAATATAAGTAGTTGTAAAAGAGGTTTACTTGCATATGAACGGTTTGAATTATAATGTAAACATCTAAAGATACGCCTCATCCCAGTCTTTCTCTTTCAACTCATATAATAAACCCCTTGTGCTTCCTAACTCCTTTCTTTAAAGGCCCTAGCCATATTTCTAGTGCCAATGTTTGGTGTTAATGCCAGATTCTTCAACTTGGTACCATGAACTGGAGAGTAAATAATGTTACCCTTGGCCTTACTCTTCTTAAACCAGTCTTTAATCGACGCACGCTCATATGTGATACCATCGGCTGCAACAACCGGGTCGTTTGTCATGAGGACAAGACTAATGGGACATACCAGTTCATCAGGAGGCTCTTGAGTGTCAGATACAATATTCTTTTGGCATTGTGGAAAACTTTGATGAACCTTGGCAGTAGACTTGGTATCGTATTCCCGTACAGCTCGTTGAAATGGCTTAAGCTTGAACCCCTTAACCCCAGAACTACCGTCACGTTTCTTCATTTTCTCATTGAGATAGACATCGTCACTAACAGCCTCTTTCAAGGCCGACATTGAATCGATATCCTCCGATTTGACGAGCCACGTATAGAATTCATCAACACTACCCTTGATACATTGATGCTGTGACTGTAAGAACAATAGCAGGGGATCATTATCTGGTTCTTCTATAGTGAAATAGAAGTCCTCCTCTTCCTCCTTGACAACAAGAAATGATGCCCCCTCTTGATCCTTAGCTTGCTCTGTGTTTGCTACAGCATCAACTTTAACCACCGTGTCTTCTTTCTTCATATTCTTTTTCTTAGTTGCCTTTGCCCTATTCCGTTCCAACTGCTCAGCTTCTGCTCGTTGTTGGTCCTTCGTTTGTTGCGCTGCTTCTTCCTGCTTAGCCAATTCAGCAAGTCTAGTCTCTTCTTCCTTCCTAAGTTGCTGTTGCAATTCCTCCCGTTCCCTTATCTTTTTCAATCTATCTCTTTTTGCTAAGGACCGATGACGCCTAAAATCGTGCTCCCACTGCTCCCTTTCATCGGCTTCTGGACTGTGGCTCCTATATCTTCTTGGTTCCTGCTGTTTTGGTACCTTACCATCAACCTCCAACACACGTCCATGAATCATAAATGAACTCTTTGTTTTCCGTCCCGTCTTTGGATCCTTCTTAATACTAGTTGTTGCCTCATTGACAATTGCAGATATACAATCTGTTCCATCAAAGTCGATGAAGCAAAATCCCCGAACTGGGATGAGAACAACATTGAGAATTTTATTGTTTGTTTTAAGTCCATATGGCTCGAAGAGGGCACGAATATCCTCCTCCGTTGTCTCATTGGATATGTTTCGGATGAAAAGAGTGGTCTCATTGGGGTCCCTATTTGGGCGATCCTTGTAAAACGATTGATGCGCAGGTGCAGAATCTTTGGCATCATTACCAGCGTTATTTTGCTCTTGTGTGTGGGTAACGGAACTAGCATCATCTGGTGTAGGCTGTACATTACTATCTTCTGGTATATTATCTTCAAGATTTGGTCGTCGAGGTTCGGAAGAATTAGAAGCCGCCGTAGATGAAGTTGTGGCTGTCTCTTCCCTTTGCTCGGTGTGGGTTGGTTGATCAATAATCTCACAACTAACATTCGCCGTACCAATCGTATCATTTATCATCCTGATTGCATTTTGTATAGCATCCTCACTTCCTTTCAACAACACAGATACATAATCGTCTGATGATCCAGGTATAGTAGTCGTACCGACTATAATATCATTTACACCAGATTCATTCATTAAGTTCTTCTTTTTTCTACCCTGCTTTCCTGTAAGTTTCTTCTTGTGAGAAGACTTCACATAGATCGTCTTCTCGAACTGTTGCTGCTGTTCTTGTACTGTATTTTGTACACTACTCCTAACTCTCTCAACCATAAATCTTACAATATTGATCGGTATCTTTACTATTCCATACATAAAATTGAATATCATCAAAGGTACAGACAGTCCAAGTGTTTCCCGATCTGCGGCTGTAGTTTTATGGTTTGTTGCGGTCGTGGATACGTTGCATTTGCTATTATCTGAAAGAGCTTTCTCTGATTCGGCTTTTGTTTCTACGTCTCTAACCTCTTCTTTCTTTTCATTCTGTTTGTGATTCCGATTCATCTGCTGGATGATATCGTAGTGTCGAGCCGTCGAATGGTGTTGTCGTTTAGTAGCCTCGTCCTCTGATGAGGAATCGTCCTCGAATGCTTCTTGGAAGTACACCATTTCCTGGATTTTAGAAGAGAGTGCCTTGGGATTTTTGACTAAACGCATCAACTTAGACCTCTCCATCTTTAATAACTTATCTGTAACACTATTCCCGTGTTTAGGATAACAACTAAATATGATTGGTTGTAGAGAATATCTGATTGTATTGACATGGACATCATTAGGTATGCGCTCCAGACGAAAACGTAAATATTCATTCTTCTCAGCTTCATTCAGTTGCTTATATGGATGGTCCTTATCCTCTGCAATATTTTGAACATTACTCTCTTTTTTCGTATCTTGAATACTACTTTCTTTTCTGCCCGTAATCTTCTTCTTGTTTGTTGCAGCTGGTGGAAATTTCATATGTAGAAAAAGGGCACCGATTATTATAATGACCATTACCTCAAGCAAAGTATAAGGTGCAAAAATTTGACGAACGTAATTGGCAATGAAGGTAGTATTCTTAATAAGGTACGATATCATCCTATGAAATATATAAAAGTTATTCTTTGGCGGGGGGTCGGCATTTGATTCCCTACTCCAAATATGTTCTTGAATGAAATTTGTGATATACTGCAATGATTGGTATTTACTCTCATCCGATTCATTCTGAGCAGCAATACAACATATTATATCGTTGCAGCATAAGGCAATAAGTGTTACTAAAATGTTACTCATAATATTTCTTACATTCCATAATATAAATTGGCGTATTACTAGATTAGCAGCCAATTTAATGGTGCCATATAGATTCAGATGATGATACGCTAAGTTTGGATAGGCCGTAATTCAAATAACACATCCTCATCTCTTGATTCATACACAACTTTGCACCTCAGACCTCATAATCTGACTACTGACTTCTGACTTCTGACACTCTCATAAAAAATTAGGATACCAACAACTCAAGGTATCCTTAATCCTTATTTTCCTGCATATTTGCTCTATTGCAATCAGCGCTGCCTTTGTTTGCTCGATATAATCGCCCCTAATCAGTTTGGTATACTCAGTTTTTAACGCTCTTTCCAATAGTGGTGGTGGTTTGGTTACTTTAGTACTAATACAACGATTATTTGACGAAACATAAGGGCAACTTTTTTGCTAGAATTATTAGTAGTGATAGTATATTAATAATAATATGAGCTCCATATTCTCATCAATATACTCATTCATATCAAGCTATAGTCCTATTGGTGGTCAACAGCCATACCAAACAGAGGTTGCAAATCTAAGCACGAGAGATAGAGATACATTAGTAAATGAGATTGCAAATAGTGTAAATCATGAAGAAGTAGAAGGTAGTTTGGCAGAGCTTGAAATAACATTAGCAGAGTGTAACTCATCTCTTGAACAATTTAACAAGAAAGAACGTTTCTTGGGCGTACGTATCAACAGTTATAGAAAGTTAATGAGACAGCGAGAAGAACTAACTAGTCAATTGCAATCGACAATAAACACAAATAATGAAACGGATGAGCTCGAAAGCAAACAGAGAGATCAGCTTAATACACTCCAGGCAAAGCATGCTGCAGATGAAAAAAGTTTACAAAGTGTTGTAGAGTTACACAAGGAGATTGTATCTGAGATTGAGTCATTGAGAAGGAGGATAGCTAATCTAATTGAGAAGAGGGATCAAATATTAAAGAACAGAGAAGAGTGTAATGAATTTTTAATGGCCGCCGAAGAGTACAATCACGTTGTTTCCCTGGAAGATATAAGGTAGTACCTAATCAATAACAAGTACAGTACACATAACACTCGTCTATCTTTAATTCATTATTTACAAACCCTTCCCCCCTTTATGTTAGCTCAGCTTCCTCGTTGTTTATACTCTCCTCTAACGCCAGGTCTTCCTCTTCTTGATCCTGGTTATCTTCTCCATTATCTACTCCAGAGTCAGTACCATACATCAACACATCTACTGATCTAATAACTCTAGGACCTTCCCACAAATCCTTGAGTTCGCCTGCCCTGTGTCCAATGTATACCATTGTCCCAAGACAGCAAGGTACCAAGTACAATAAGGCAGGTTGACCCATTTGCATTAGATATACGGCGGCATTCGCCATGGCCAGGCCGACAGCATAGGCAAACACGACGGGTCCAAAGTAGCCACTTCCACAACAACAGCACAAGAAGCAGAACGGATTTGACCAACCACTAGTATCTGGACAGGCGTTGTTGGCCACTCTTCCAGATCCTCCTGATATGAGACCCATCAAACGCTTACTCTCATCATACCGAGATGCAAAGCTCAATAACAATCCGGGCAGGACGATATCACCAAGACCCAACATACTGCACCCACCTTGATAATCACCAAGTCTTGGAATGGCAAACAACATTGGCAAGGGATCACCACCCTTGCAATTAGCATCAGAGGGATACTTCTCACACCAACTCGGATCGGCCTTGGGAGGACCACCACTTGTGGCAACATTTACCATAATACTCTCACCATGCTTCGTTAACAATGGTGTCACAAAGACGAAGAAGATATCATAAAAGAATGCCACAATAAGCAGGATTGCACCAACCTTGATGGCATTCAATTTAATTGTCTCCAAAAACAGCATACACATGCATAATCCAAATATATCTTGAATGACCCAATAGAAAATAAGTGTATCCGGATGAGGAATAGTGAAGGCTACCCACAGCCACGTCGCTCCGGTACCATAGGATATAACCAACGCGGCAATATCCAGTGGTGCAATAGGACCAAAGAAACTCCATAAACATGCCAGACAATGTCCTTTAATACCACCTCTCAATGCCTCACGTGTTGCATTCTCCTCCGACAGACAAGACATGTTAGTTAATGGTCCATGCCATTTCAACTTACGACATAATGCCGTCAAACCCGGATGGACAATAATTTGTGCAAATGCACCCGAACAACCAAATGCATACATGATTTTCACAACATTATAAATCTTGAAAAAGAATAATACAAGTAGTGACGTTGATGCCATGACGATGAAACCGACGGCATGTCCAGCTGTTAGTTCTAGTGATTCTTCTTGATGGGGTGATATGGCTGGTGTGCTGGCTCGGATGATGGCGGCATCATCACTTGGGTCTTCACGATAGATGGTACGTTCTTCACCACCCTCACCTCCTGGATTGCTAGTTTCGTTACTTACTGGGTCCATAGTCATTGTGCCCCGAGCAGGTGATGAAGGGGGTGTATTCGATCGACTCCTCGCTCCTGTATTCCCTCCACTTCGTTGTTGTACACGACGTGTACCATTCTCACCATCATTATTATGTTCCTGACGTGCCTTCAACTTACGTTGCATAACGACAGCCTTACTAACTTTCCGAATATCAATAGATGAATGATAACTGGCTATCCATGCAACGAAGACACCAAATGCCCATATAATTACTGCACTTGGATTATATTCAGGTTTGTATCGTTCATAGATACTAATAACAATTGGATCACTTCCTTTAGTATTTGATACGCCTTTTACTAAATCTAATAATTCTGTAGATTCCTCCATTGTAATATATACTGCTGGGATTGTTACCTCATTTACTTGATCTTTGGTACGGTTGGGAAGTGTTGTATCGGAGAATAACCATACATGCATATCCCATGCACAACAAGCCTCATACTTCACACTGCCACCATCTTTTGTTTCATTATTACCAGTTACTAAACAACGTTGACTAGCACAACTATTCACAAATGATTTAGTATCATCTTGTGTAATATCATACTTGACACATAAATTATTTTCCGATTTACCCATTAATAAATCATCATTCTGTTCATTATACCCTCCTGGCATTTTAACAAAATCTAAACTCTTAACCTCTCCTTCAGGAATCAACGCCTTGCTATAATCACAATCATAATCATACTTATTAACTGGCCATGAAACATCTTTATTAGTATAATCAGTCCGTGTCTTGGCATCATTACATTCCTCATTATCACAGTCTAAGGTAGTATTTGTATAGTTTAATGAATATCGTGAACTTAACGTGCCGTAAATGATTATGGCAGATGCACCTAAATGTTGTGCACTTAAAGCTTTCGATTCAAAAGAACATTGTCCACGTGGTACTAACATTACTGTATTTGTATATTTTTGTTGTTTTTGTTTAGTTGATGAATAATCACTCCATCCTTCATGTTCATTACATAAATATTCATCATCCACAGGTGGTAAGGCAGGCGTAACGCCTACGCCATTAATTCGAGAATTACCTGACGAACCAGCTTCTAGGAATGAGTTATGTCGTTGTTGATATTTAGCAACTTGGCCACCAAATGAGGCTTGTGAGGCGTAGAGAGTAATTGCGTTGGAGACTGCTGTTTCCGGGAGGTAGATGTCTATTGCTGCTGTTGGTAATATTGCATCTGTTGATTGTGGTAGTAGCAGTAAAATGATTAGTATTGTTGTAGTGGCAAGGAGTAATGAGGTAGGAGAAGGTAGATCAGCCATGTTATGATGCACCGACTTGTGTTTTGTTTAAGAAGTTTTTTTGCAATGGTCCGAGCGATGACTGAGCGGAAAACTAACCGTTTGGCGCTTTTATATGCTGATGGAAGGTTGTAGTAGCGTCGTCTCTAGATGCTATTGCCGCCGCGTTAAACTATTACTAATTGGTGCCGTAAATAGCGGTCATTTTTTAATTGTTCCAGTTAATACGAAAAGACTCCCAATTATCTCTCTCCTTAATCCTTAATTGAGCTCATTGGTCTCTTGGTTTGCGTTGCACACAAGGAGGACGGCCAACCTATTAATGGTGTTAATTATTTTAGAATAAACTTATAACTTGGTGTATATGAGAGGGTGGTAACGGCGGTAATTTAGAATAAACTTATCGCGTCTCGCATCGATAAAACGATCAATAACAACTATCTATGACTAACCGTCGAAGGAGAGATATAACAAACCAAGCACAGCCCGAAGATGTAGCCTTGATTGCACCAATGTTACTCGAAGCACTAGGTGATTCGTTTAGTGACGGCAGGAGGAGTATGAGGAGTATTGCTAATCCAGAGGACAATGCCTTCCTAAATTTAATGATAAATAACGCGAAACAAGAAATGAGGAATAGGGGATTTGATTTTGACGATAATGGGAAGATCAAAGAATACAAAAAGACAGTTTATGTAACAGTATCTGCCAAAAAGCAAACTCGTAAGGCATGTTCTTCCATTCTAAGTAGTAGTAGCATTGATATTTCAGAGGCAAGATTAGGGTATGAGACTCTCATGGCAACAAATGGAGAAAGATACATTCCCGTGCATTTGAAAACTAGAAGATGTGGACAAATAGAAAAGGCAATTACAATTATTGAAGAACATGTAGGTGGCTTGGAAAATATACATTATGATATCAATCTCGCAACTAAGGAACATGAAACTATATATGTCAAGGCAAGTGTTAGAAGGAACTTGAGGATTGGGGCAATTAAGAGTGGATCACATGTTGATAACATATACATTGATTATGAAAGATTGAAGGCATCAAGCGGAGAGACATATGTATTAGTGGATATATTAGGGAGCGGAGAAGCCATACGGAAGGCAATTGTGTTGATTCAAGAACAAGTTGGTGTGGATAATTATGAGCTGGATATTGATCTTCTAGATGATGCGAGTGAGGATAATAATAAGAAGAAGGGGGTACCCAATACCGTTAATAAGGAAAATAAGAAACAACAAGAGATAAGGGAAAAGATCAGGAATGGAATCAGTAATAGGGAAAATATTGTCCGTGAAAATGAAGCCCGTAACAAAATATTGGACGTTGTCATTGTTCTTGGAATAGTGATGATTGCTCTAACGGTTACTATGAACGTTTCGACTGATTATTGGTTTATCAAAATGAGCAAATTTGGTATACAATTTATTAAAGCAGCCACGAATGGATGTAGACTGGCTGTGCAGAAGGCATTTGTATTGACTCAAAAAGGTGGTAGTATAGACCATGTTAATTGGACGATCAACTATGGACGGGAATGGCTGCAATATGGACGGGAATGGCTACAATTGAGATATGATCAGGTACTGCTAACGATGAAGTACTTCTCAATGATGGGGTGTTTTATTTTTGCTTTAGAGCGTTACCAGGCAAAGAGAGTACGGCATCATATAATCTATGTCAAATCTTCCCAGTCAAACATTATCACCGGAAAACAGGGTCGGAGAAAGAAGAAGGGGATTATTAACAAATCAGGTGTTGAAGATATCCAAATCAATACACTATCCGATAGTGATGATTACTTATCAGTACATGTGGTAGGGAATAGGCAGTCTGTACAAAAGGCAATTGCATTGATTCGAGAAGCAGTTGGTGTAGAAAATGTGACAGAGGAATATGTCAGTACTGATCAGTCATTGAGATCTCAACCAACTCAAAACTTATCTTCGTCCACGGCGGTTGCTGCAGATATCTCTATTGATTCTGGTACCCAACTAAATCAAGATAATAATGTATCGGAAGACACGGGTAGTGCGAATAATGTTAGTTCCAATACCCCAGAGGCTCAAGACCAAAATAATGCTGATGGTGTGTCTAATACAGAGACGGCTTCACAAAAAGAAGAAAGCACACTGCAAGATGACATCGAAATCGAGGAGACACCTGCTGGGCAATCTCCTACACCTCTAACAAGTGAATACGAAGCCTTGCCTGGTAATTTAGACGAACCACAGCCAATCAAAGATGACGACGATCGATTGCCACAACTGCAGGAATGTACTGTGCCATCTGAAATCGGCATCAACTCTATGCAAGGTATGACAACCCGTGAAACAATCACTGAGTCGTCCGTGTCAAGCTTCAACGACGGGAGCAAGGCATCCAAGACACTATCTACTGTTGATATGAATGAGAATGATCCACTACTCGTCTTCTTAAGATCACAACATACATGTATCAGAGGCAGTGTTGACGATTTCTATACTTGGCTAGTCAAATCGGAATATATTGACTCTATGACGGCCTTGAAAGAGGCTGTTTGTGACGATGATTACTACAATGATACAATGAAAGTCGGAAGTGGCAGTTCTGGTATCAAAGTGTTCAAACGGAAGGTATTCAAACGAGCCTTATCAGAGTATGAAGAGAAGGGGAAGAAGAAGGCACCAACAACCAATCATAACGAGCCTCCTGAGGAGCTCGTATGTCCCATCAGTCTTGTCCTTATGACAAATGATCCAGTTGTTGCCGCTGATGGTATCACATATGAGCGTGTATCGATTGAAGAATGGTTTAAGAAGAGCAAGACAAAGGGTAGTGCTATTTACTCTCCAGTGCATGGCACGGAGATGGAGAGTATGGTATTGACACCAAATATTAGCGTTAGGAACATGGCAAGAGCATTCAAAGACGAAAAATAAGGGAATAATGTCTAGATGTAGTTTCATATAATTCAATAGGTTCATATTCTCTCTTCACTATACTGCTCAATCATTACTTTACTCAGCCTATAGGTAATACCTCGCCTGATTCGATAAGCTGATGACCAAACACCCCAGGTAGTCCCGATAATTTGGGAAATTCTAGGCAGTGCTTATTTGGCTTTGCAACGATAATCCCTTCATTCAACTCCCTATACCCAATATCAAATACAATCTGCGCCAAGACTTTGTACCGAGCATTAAGATCTGCTCGGAGAGCCTCAAGACGTTTGTGAACACGTTCTAATTGATCTTTGGAGGCCATGGCTATAGACAGTTCAATCTCTGCCTCACGAATAGTCTTGGAGAGCTCGGACAAGGTAGTTGCCGTGTCCTCTTGATCATCCGTGGTGGCATCAACACGGCCAGCATTCAGCTTCTGTTGACGAGTTACCATATCAAACCAATCTTTAAACTGTGCACGGAACATGTCTTCATCCCAAACTTCCTCAACCTGCTCAAGAAGAGCAAGCAGTGTATTCTTGCTTCCCTTACTTCCCCTTTCTTCTACTATAAATGGCATGTTTGGGATGCGGAGCTGTTCAAGAAGTTTACGAACCTCAAACAGAAAATGTTCAAGATTAGTGAACTCTGGCTCGTGCTCTGCAAACTCCTCGTCGGTCATCTCCCCAAAGAAGCTTTTGTCACCAATAATGTTTGGTTTGGGATAGAATGGGATTTCAAGAGATGAGTCTATTGGGCCCTGATTATGACGAGGAATATCTTGGAGGTCAAGTAAGAGTGGTCGGATGCCAGTTGACTCGTCCACATCTGGCTTACGTCTTAAGATAGACTTGAGCCTCTGTATTAATGTGACAATGTGAGGAAGATATATTAAAGGTTAGCAAATCGCAACATTCAAAAGTATATTTTTTGTACTTGACCGAATAACACTCACCCTGAGTAATTCTCTCATATACGGTACCTCCGCCCAACTAAAGTTAGATGTTAGCGGCTCAAGTGTATCGGCAGGAAAGTCTTCATCGTCAACCACCCCTTCTACCATCGCCACAGCTCGAATCCTACCCTTCCATACATTCATAATCTCAGCGGCTAGATTAGACAATGGTAATAACATTTGAGACATTTCCAACTCCATCCGTTCACAACATCTTTCTAATTGTAATGCCTCGACGAAGGCAGGATTCTTCCATTTTTCAGTCATTTGTTTCTAGAATGGCAGTATGAAGAAAAAAGATGTGAGATACACAGTATTAAACAGAGAAAGAAGGCATAAGTCTTAGCTCACCTCCAACTTTTCACGTTGCTGCTGAAGTGGTGACTTCTTTGCTTCAGCAGATCCCTTCCTCCTTACACCAGAACCCTTACCCCCACCTCCACCTGACGTACTATCACCACTTCCCGTATTATGATAATCTCGTAAATATCGTTCGACCAAATCAATCTTCGGTGCGGCATTTAAATTCATATAACTTTCCCACAATGCACGCATCGGTGCTCTATATTCACATTTTACTAAATACAATCGTTTCGAAACTACCGCGTTGGATTCCACAGCGGCCCTAAATTGGTTTAAAGCATTGGGAATAGTATTAGGTAACAATTCCGATATTAGATATTGCAATGAGTGTATTGCTTCCAGTGATGGGAAAACATGTGGATAATTCTCGGCTTCGGTTGGTGGAGTTAATACACATCCCATTTCTTCGGGTATATCTTTATTTGATCTAACATTGATGTTAGTATATCGTTCTAATCCATGTGTATTAACTAATGATACGAAACGAAGTTTGTATAAGGTCTTTAATAATCGTAGACAGCCTCCGATTGCCTCGTCTGCCCAATGAAAGTCGGGACAGTAGAGACGTGGTGATTCCCAAGTATCACGACGTGGTTGAGAGTTGTAACATCGTCCTATGCCTGCATCTGTGGGTGTAACAAAGGATGATTGGCCTGATGAGGATAGTGACGTTCCGGCTGGTGAGGTACTACCCATTGGACTTGGTGACTGTTGACTTGAACTTGACGTTGATGGAAAAGTACCATCATTATTCGATACATTGCCACTTTCACCACCATCCAATCCACCATTTAATGAGTCCACCAATGATAAATTAGCACTTTCACTTAATCGATCAGTACTTAATTTGGTTATAGCCTCATTTGCCGCCAAGTAACATTGCTTTGCAAAATCTTGTAATCTACACATATAAAAGAAAGTTGAGAGCGCATAAATGAACAAGAGCTATATCCAAGATTGACAAAAAAACTTACGTTTCAAATTCATTCCAATTTGATATTTCATTATTATACATTTGCTCCGTACCAACATTTGTACCCTTAACATGTGCCTTACCCATCTTATTAACAAATGCACCCTCACCTAAAAATACACCATTGTAGACAGATGCACCAATGGCAACTAACTTTTCTGTTCTAGCTTTCTGCCCATATTCATTGATAGGCCAATGAACATTATACTTATATAAATTTAGTCCACCACTGAATGGCACACCTACTGCATATTTACATTCCTTTAATAGTGTGGCAGATGTTTCTTTTAATATTAGGAACTCATTAAGTAGTTTTGAGGCGGAGGTAATTGTTGGTACTAATTCTGCTTCGTATGCTGAGTAGAGTGTTGTATCTAATAGTGTTGTTAGGGCGGGTGAGGCTGTTACTGATAGATATTCTTCCTCTTCTTCTTCTTCAGAGTTTGGGTTAGAGTTAATGCTTAGAAAGTTTCTAGCATCTTTAGTTTTATCATCACTTAGCTTATTATTGGTATGTTGATTATCTTTATTATTTGATAATAAGATATCAAATGGACTTTTCAGTAATCGATAAATGTAATGTAATATCATTAATGGTATTGATAATAGTGATGGTAGTGTCGATGTTGATGTTAACTTTTTATTTGGTGTAGTTTGAGATGATGACGTTGTGTTTTGTGTGGCGGCTGGAGGTGAAGGCCGGCTACTTGATGATACAGCAGATCCAGAAGATGATTGACGTGATGAATTTGAATTCATCCTTCGATGTGATGATGAGGATGCAGCACGTGCCATTTTATTAGTAGTATTAGTTTATGTCTGGAGCTGTATCGTATGTGTAACAGTATGAGAGATTTGTTAGAGTGCGCGGGTATGACGGATGACGACTAGAGACATATTCGAGGAGAACAAAAGATGCACAATAAATTGCAAATACCATCCACCGGTTAATAAAGCAACAATACATATGTAATCAACCGAGTTTAGAATCCACGTCCAATACACATATTCACTCCTTCCAATAAATAAAGTAAATAAAAAGTATATAAAGAAAGATACATGATGATGCGGATCCCTAAGCCCAACCAAACCCAAAAAGCCGATAATAAACTTACTAATACAATGAAGAATGAAGATAGGGTAGTGGGTAGGTCGTCAATAATAAATAGAGAGTAGCGTCATCAAGTCAAATGATAATTACCAACAAAGGTATCCTACGTTTTAGATATATAGCGGTGATTATAAGATGTTTGACCTTGTGTCTAAGTAGGTATACGTGTTGCTATTGCCCAGTAGATAAAATAGGTTTACTTGCTTATGAATTGATTGAATTATATGCAAACATCTATAAGATAAATCTTCCCCTCTCGTGATTCCTTAGTCATTCTTCCCCCTATTCTCGTCTTTGAATGCCCTTGCCATGTTTCTAATGCCAATATTTGGCATCAACGCAAGGCTATCCATCTCGGTACCATGAACTGGTGAGTAAATACTGCTGCCCTTTGCCTTACTCTTTTTGAACCAATCTTCAATAGACGAACGTTCATAAGTGATACCATCGGCCGCTACAACTGGATCGTTTGTCATGAGGACGAGACTAATGGGGCATACGAGCTCATCAGGAGGCTCCAATGTCTCAGATAGATTCTTCATTTGGCATTGAGGTAAACTTTGATTAGACTTGGTATTATATTCCCTTACAGCTCGTTGAAATGGCTTAAGCTTGAACCCCTTAACCCCAGAACTACCATTGCCCTTCTTCATTGTATTGTTGAGATATTCTTCCTCGCTTACCGCCTCTTCCAAGGCCGTCATCGAGTCAATGTCTTCAGATTCAACAAGCCAAGTATAGAATTCTTCCACACTGCCTTTGATGCAGGTATGTTGTGATCTTAGGAAGTTGAGTAGTGGATCATTCTCATTCTTATCGACAGTAGATAGTGCCTTGGGTGCTTTGCTCTCATTGTTGACGCTTGACACAGACGACTCAGTTATTGTTTCACGGGTTGCCATACCTTGAGTAGGCTTGATTCCGATTTTCGAAAATACGGAATCTTCTTCTTCCTGTACTGACTTGTTGTAATCTTGAGTTGTTGAAGATATGCATTCCGTTACTCCAGGCACATCCTCATCTTGATTTGGGAGATGATTAGTTTCTTTTAGTGGCTGGATAACACCGGCGATTGCTTCGTCAGTCATATCGTCTTCTTTAGTAGCGGCATCTGTACCAGTTGGGATAATATGCGTCTCATTTGGGAGAGGAGCAGCTTCTTGTAGCGGCTGGACTGGCATTGCATTGAGAGGTGCAGTCGATTCACCGGCGGTTGCTTCGTCTGCTTTACAAATAACGACTTCTTGAGAAGCGGCATTCATATTAGATAGGGTATCATCGTCTTCTTCCAGAACTTTAGAACAAACAAAGGCATCTTTAGATGATACAGCCTTGACAAGTTCAAACTGCCCAGATTTAGCTTTCTCCTGTTCAGCTTGTTCTGCTGCTACCCTAGCCTCTACCTCCTCCTTAAGTCTTGTCTCTTCTTCTGCTTGCTTTGTCTTCGCTTTCGCTGCAGCCTCTTCTTTCTTCCGTTGACGTTTCTTGGCATTCTTCTTACGATTCCGGGCCGCTCGTTTGTCACCCTCGATCTTCTTTATTGATGATTGAATCTTGTCCTCAAGTGCTGATAGATCCCCATAGAAATACTGTTCATAGATTTGCAATAAGTCGGAGTTGTCTTCATCATACAGCATATCGGTAATCTTTCTTGCTAGAAGCTCCGGCTGAGTTTTGTTGATAAGGGCATAGAAATGTTCCTCAACTATTTTGTTTCTAGCATCAGTTGTGTTAGCAGATGTGAGTACCTCCTTAAAGGCCACCACACCCTTGAGTATCTCGTCATTTTCATATTTTGATTGAGGCTGATCGGAATTCTTTGCTTTGGGTGAAGAAGGTAGATCGGGACTCTTTGCTGCAGGAGGCAGGTCAGGATTCTTTCCTGTATTCGAAGATGATTTGGAAGGTAGCAGCTCAATCTCCTCTTCCACATTCTCTTTACCAACAGCTTCTTGGATTAATACAAGTGCCTTTTGTACAGCTTCCTCGCTCCCTTTTATATGCACAGGTACATAAGTCTCTCCGTTTGATGCTTTGATCTTGTACATGACTGTCGGCTGATCTGTCTTCCTTTCAATTTGCATATCTTCGACGCCTGATCTGTTTATCAATCCTTTAATCTTTCTCCCCTGATTACCATTGAGCTTCTTTGTGACAGATGTCTTGACGTAGATTGTCTTTTCTGATGGATTGTGTTTATTGGGAGTGTTCATTAGCTCTATAGCCTTGACCATGTCATCAAGTGTCTTGGGATCTCTGATGAAATAACCTAATTTGGATCTTTCCATATTTAAAAGTACCTCTATAACCTCATCTTTAACCTTTGTCGCATAATGTGAATATTTATGATAGATGTGATTGGAGATAATATTTAATTGTTCCGCCATAGACAGTTTATTATATAGCAACGTTTTCTCGTTCCATTGTATGTTTGCTGTAGGCTTCTCACAATTAATATTTGCCTTACCGATTGTATCTTGAATCATTTTCATTGCATTTTGTATAGCTTTCTCACTACCTATTAAACGATAGATTGAATAGTCGTTTAGTAGTTCAATATCAGTCATATCAATACCAATCTCGTCAGACACTTGATTTGCAGTTTTTATATCTTTCAAACCTGATTCAAGTATTATGTTCGTCTTTTTCCAAATACTGTGGGGACGCTTAACGTATATTGTCTTTTCCTGATCATTATTTTCATTTTGTTCTTTATATTCTTGTCTTTGTGGTTGTGTTGGCCTTTCACAAGTAACATTATCCGATCCGATCAAACCTCGAATCCACTTAATTGTATTTTGCAATTCTTCCTCATTCATGAATTCCAAACGGACTGGTACATAATTATCTCTTAATCCAGGCACAACAGTTTTCCCTATTTCAATACCAGCAATGCCTGGTTCACCGGCGCTTTTCAATAGGAGGAGGTTGTCATTAAGCTTTTTACTGCAGGAAGACTTTATATAAATAGATAATAGTGATGGAACATCGATTGATGTTAACTTTTTATTTGGTGGTTGAGACGATGTTGTGTTTTGTGTCGCGGCTGGAGCTTGAGGTGCAGGACGAGTACTTGATACATCTGATCCAGCAGATGATGAGGATGCAGTACCCATTTTGATAATATGTCTTGGTGCTATGTAATGTGTAAACAGTTATGTAATGATTAGATATGTTAGAGTGTGCACGTATTGCAACTAAAATAGTGAAGAGGATGAAGAACAATATCAAACGCCATACAGCAGAGTTTCGATATACAGATCGCACGGTCTTTTATTGTGTGTATAAGTATAGTTAGAACATCACTTTTTCCAAAAAGTACTTCATACAAAATAAATGTTACATATGATCCCTATCGCCCCCTCCTACCCCAACCAAACATACTCAAAAACTACTAAACTTACCAATAGTATATGAATAATGAAGACAGGGTAGTGGGTAGGTCGTCAAATAATATGATAATAATAATATGGAGAGTAGCGGCATTAGTCTTATTGCTCTCTACTCTCATAAAAGGATACCACTCTACATTTTGGTTTTTTTAGTCTTCTTTACACTCGAGGGGTACAATACAATACTTTCATTGTTTACAGTACTCATATAAACGCCCCTAATAAAATCAAAATCGGTTTGGTATACTCTGGTTTAGTGATTTAATCAGTTTTTAATCTTTCCAATAGTGGTGGTGTTTGGTTGCTAAATAGTTTATAACTAGTCTTCCGAGATAATAAAGATAAGACATAACTTCTTACATAATTTCACATGTCAAGCAAAAAGAAGATAAAAGCGGATGTGGAAACAGACATAAGGGGAAATCCTCACAATCCCAAAGATATGGAAAGGGAGTGGCTGTATACAGGGGGAGGATCTGTACCATCAGCCTACGATAGTGGAGTGGCAAGGATAAGATTCCACCCAGATGTTAAAAGTGGTGCTGGCGATAGAGAATTCTTGCATTGCAGATCCTTGCGGTTTGTTGAGTTTAACGAAGGGTTGGAGACGATTAATGAGGCTTCATTCAATCAAACTTCATTAGAACGTATAATATGTCCATCCACGCTTACTGAGATTGAGAGTTTAGCATTCCTTGGTTGCAAAAATTTAAGTGAGTTAGTACTCAATGAAGGGTTGCAAAAGATAGGCGAGCAGGCATTTGACGACTGTACCTCATTGGAATCAGTCAGTATTCCCTCTACAGTCACGGATATTGATGCGTCAGTTTTCAGAGAATGCTGTAATTTGAGGGAGTTGGTGTTTAATAATGGCTTGCAAAACATTGGATTCCGTGCTTTCTCCTCGTGCACTTCCTTGGGAAGTATACAATTACCTTCTTCTCTTACCAAAATTGGTCATTGGGCATTTTACAAATGCAGCAATTTGAGATCAGTAACAATGTATGAGGGGATACAGAGGATAGAAAGGTCAGCATTCGAATGTCCTTTGTTAAGTTATATCAAATTTCCTAGTCTTTCGGCTCGGGTAGATGATATCATTCGAGCTGGATACACAGATATTGAAATCAAGCTAGATATAAATCAAGGTGGTTTAGAGAGAAGGGAAGGCGAAATTGTATTGCCTACTGCACGTATGCATTCATTGTATATTGGATCAACAGCACGTGAGAACCAAGCATCAGAGGTCTTATGGGACCAGCATTGGAAAAGAATAAGGGCGAGTATTGACCGCATTGTTGCAATGATAACTTACTATGAGTTGAAGGAGGCAACAACAATATTAGAGCTTGCTTTATGGAAATGTATGATTGGTCAAGGAAAGAAACAACCTATGACCCGTAGTTCGTGTCGTATTGAGGTACCCGGGCCGGTGAAGGATACTATTTTACAATATATCGGTTGAACAAACAAGGCGGATAGGTCAAAGTAGCTCTAACTTCTATCAGATAAAAAGAAGCAAGAAGGAAGAAGCAAGATCAACAGGAAGTAAGATAAGATTTAGCTATGGATTAACTAATCGTCTTGCACTCTTTAGTCCTTCCTCATTTGTCTTGATATTATCAAAGTGTTTCTCAAGTGCCTTTTCCATTGAACTACGCTTGTTGATTAATGCTTGAACTTGAGACTTGACATCATCAGGTGATGTACTGGAAGAATTAGAAGTGATAATACTTTCAATCATATCCCAGAGCATATCAATCAGATCATATGGGACATTCACAATATTGCCCTTTTCAGGCAAACGAGTAGATGAATCATTGCTCTGTTCAGTAGAGAGGATGGAAGTAACTACTCCACATGCCTCTCCATACTGATGATGCTTGATATATAAACGCATCAAAGCAGTAGGATCTGCAACAGCAGCTCTGCCCTGTCCATCATTTCGCTGAGCAAAAAGACCATTCTTACTACTCCCAGAGCTGGTGACGTCAAACATACACAGATCTCTTAACCATAATGGCAATTCAGACACTTCTTTGAGAATTGCATCAGCCACATTCAAACCTAATCTATGACATCTCTTGGAATAAACAGTAGTATATTGCTGTAAGAGATCCATTGCCATTGTAGATTGTAAGGCATTTCTTCCACCCAGTGAAGATCGGGATGATGTAGATTGCACTCCTGATGACCCGAGTGCACAGGCGGAGGATGCTGTACGGATCTGTGAAATCTTTGATCTTGATTGTAAACTTTCAAGGACTCCATTGTTGGTAGCATCAGTTTTGGAGGAAGACTTGACAGCTGCTGGTACAAGATAGGTGATCAAAATGTACTTGAGTGCATCATCAAACAGGTCAACTCCACCGGGCAATCCCTTCCTTTTGGAGGAGACACCAGATGCCACAGCAATAGCTTGATCATAGTATCCAAACCTGGCCAATGAATCGATGGTATCTCGCGATGTTGATTCCAGTATGCTACTAACCGAATCGGGGGCATACTCGTCAAGAGAGAAAGTCCGTAGAGCTAATGCTCTTACCGCTCGTCGTTCCAAATCTTCTTGAGTAAGAAGTCTTGCCTCACTTGGGATATCCTGGTTTCCTGACAAGAGATATCTGTGTGATGGTTTCTCAACCAAGCTAATAGCATGGACACATGCCTGAGCTGACATACAGGCGTCATCCATAATCTTTCTTGATAATGCCTTGGACAAGACAAGTGGCTTATCAGAACTGGCCTTTGATGATGATACAAAGTCAGCCGTAGCCTTACCACACATATCCATGGCGTGTGCTGCCTGTCTCCAGTTGCCACGTGAGGCATGGAGGGCATATAAACTCTCCCAGTAGTTGGGACGGCTAAGTAACACATTCTCAATATCTCGAGAGGAAGATCCGACAGGTAGAGAAGCTTGTTCGACGGCGGCTTCTTCAATGGTTTTAGCGGCCAAAGCAAATAGATCAAGTCCTCCTCTCGATCCTGTTGTTCCACCATCTTCCACAACAGCTAAACTCATATCCATGAGCTTGTCAAGAGCTCCTGCATTAACCATTCCAAGAATGAGAAGCTTTAGATTCTCCTTCCTTTCATCTGCCAATGGATGTGAAATACAAGCATGAAGGGCTTCATCCCAGAGTTGTCCAAACATTGCACTTTGGAATGCAACACCCCACAGAGCTGGACTCTGAGTTGATTCCACAGATGTGTCGGGAGGTAGGTACGATGTGATGGAAGAGATGGCATCCTGGACAGCCTCAAGGATCATAGTACCGCAAAGAGGCAAGGCGGTCTTGCTAGGCTCAATTTGAGTCAAGTGACGTTCGAGCATTTCCACACGATTCATTAAGTTCCAAATGATATCAGGTGATTCCGTTACTGATGTATCAAGGAGCAACTTTGATGCAAGACGCCAAAGTAATTCGGGAGATGAGGTTTCATCAACAACCGACGCATCGCCACTAAGTTTTGCTACCGTTGCTGCTTCCTCAAGAAGGCATTCGGCTGTTTCTTCTCTCCTCTTTTGGTTGATTTCAGATGATGACTGAGCAGGGTACTCGACAAGGGGAGCCAGAAGTCGAAGTGCTACCCTTGGTTCATGTGATGGAGAAGTCAACTTGGACAAACCCTCATCTGGTGCCTCATTTGCTTGGAAACTACTCTCATAGAAACTAAATGCAGACGCAACAAACATATCAGCCAAAGACAATGATGCTGTCATCCCTGAGTGGTAGAATTCCTTTGTAACCTCCTCAGATAAGTGTTGCATGAGAACTGTCCGACTTTTATCACTACTAGATGACTGATGGATTGCCCACGAAAGAGCAGTGCAATAGAGAGTAGATCGTAAGGCGCCATGTTGAATTGCTACTGGAGCCTTCTGAGGTGATCCAAATACAAGTATCAAACGAGATAGAGAGAGAAGTCTGATGGATTCCAATCTCGCTGCAATTAGAGATGCCGCAGAAGTTATGGCATCTCCACTATTATCAGAAGTCGTGTCATTATCCGAGTTTGGCATAGGGTCAAATGGCTTGGAGATTGCTAGGCTTGTAGACACAGAAGCTGACACAGATAAGGGAGATCGTTGCCAAGTTTCGATAAGCTGGGAATGGAGCTGTGACAATTCATCCAACAGCCCAATTTGCTTGTCGGTCAATTCCAACTTCATCATGGCAGAATTGCCCAACTGCTCAACTTGAGATAAGAGTTCAATGTAACTCTTGTCATGCCAACCATCCACTACAGATGATGCCTTCGAGGCTCCATTATACAGCATTGACTCCACCTTGGATAAAAGTTGACGCAATTCCGGATCTGATGTGATAAATGTCATGAGATACACAGAAAGCTCGTCTAATCCTGCCATCATATCACGTTCTTGTTCAGGAAGAGCCGTGGTGGCCGTGATTGATAAACCATCATCAATGGTAAGGGCGGAGATCATACTCCCTCGAACAATCAAGTTGGTGGTGGATGAGGGTGCGCTAGACAGACACAACACCTCATTAAGATGAGCTTCTTGACGACGAATCTCAGATAAGAGACGGATCCATCTCAATCGATGAGCTTGACGTGCAACTTCCTCTGCATTAACTTCTCCGGATTTACTAACTTGAGGATCTTCGATAAAGAGTGGAGCTCTTTTCTTGGTAGAGCTCTTTGTTGCACTACTTGCGAATGCATGATAAATTGATTGACCATCACTCGTTGCCAAGGGAGAACGTGAATCCTCCTCCTCCTCCTCATTGTTAACGAGAACCAAAGCACTGCTTGTTGACTGGAAAGCTGAACGTTTCTTCCACTTGCGCATTGCCGATAGAACTGTTACCGGTCGAATCGTCTCTTGATCATTACCACCATCCAACAAATCTAGACTTGACAAGACACGTTGTACTGCCAATGTTGACGGCCGGGATCTACCAAATGGTTGTAACATTGCCAACATACCCGCACGGTCAACCATGGCTTCGGCCTTGGCAATTGAAGCTGATGATGATGTATTGTCATCATCATCCATATCAACATCATCACTATTACTCACAATACCCATACACCGATCCAACTCTTCATCAACCGAGGATGTAAACACATAACCAAAGTGATTCAAGTCCAAATATGGCAATGTCATATTCGATGGTAACACCACTGCAGAATATCCACCCTCCTCCTCATTTGTCGGATATAATGCCAAAACAACCTTTCCTCGATCCTTCTCTTCACCGATATCATAAAAAGTTTCAATAGACTCCTCATCATCAGATGACACAGGATTATGACGTAATAATACCATCAAATCATGTTTCTCAATAGACCAGCCAATATCCACCACAGACAAGGTACCCCTTGGTAAATTCAATATTGACATCTTGGCCGTATCACCACTAGGCAATGATTGCATATCATCATAATCAACTGTACCAGTAGAGCCTTGTACAATATCACCAACAAATGAATAAACCACATTTCCATCCACAGCATTTCTACCAGTAGATGAATAACATTGGATATATACTACCACTTCATATACATACATTTCACTAGATGTATCATAGGTAACTTTACCATGAATTGTTATTGCATCACGATTTGGATCCCACTTTGTTGGTTTTGGTATTGATGGATTGATGTATGTTAATGAGGAAGTCCAACTGTTGTTGGTGGTGGTGGTAGAGTCTGCAATGGCAATACGTTGTACGGATGGGATACGCAATTCATTGTTTTTGCCTTTACGGGATGGTTCAGCTGTCCATATGCGGAGTGAACCATCCGAATGTAATGTTGCTACTCGTGCCGTCTTACCAGCATCACTGCCACCATCTTCTTCATTAGTCAAATTGGCCAACGCAGCAATTGACGGTACACCACTCACACCCACAACTCCCTGCTCTTCTTCATCATCAGCATATTCATACTCTTCACCATTACTATAATCACCAATACCCATTAAGCTATATGTAGCTTTGGTAATTGTGCTTACCAATCCTCCCGTTCGTTTCTTTTTACTTGGTGTGGGTGTTGCCATGCCCTTACTACCTCCTCCACCTACACTGGATGTTGAGGATGGCACAGTAGAATTATTGTCAGAGATTGGATCAGAAGTAACAATATGCTTGTTTGTCCATACCCTCGTTTTAACTCCCTTTCCTCCTTCACCATTCCCATCTCCACTTTCTCCGTTATAAGCATTAGTACCAAAATCAACACAATACAAATGTGGATTCAAAGCAAAAACCACACTACTATTATTTGTTGGAAAACAAATTGAGTTAGTATTTTCAATAATTGATCCAGGGTGTGGATTTAATTGATAATTAGTTGTGTACTTTTGTAATGGTAGTAAGAATGATGTGTTGTTGTTGGATGTGGGGTGAAGGGAGGTTGAGAGGGAGGAAGTGGGGTGAAGGGATGGATAAGAGAAAGTTAATGTGAGGATTGTACCGTATTGATCTACCAGCCGTAAGTGTAATACTGATCCCTCCTCATTCTGCAGTTGGGTGTTATTACTATTGACTGCGGTGGATGCATCCATAACCTCATCCTCATCTTGTGTATCAACCAATGGTAAATCCACGCCTTGTTCATTTTCACTTTCACCAGTGTCGTTTGATGATTTGGGGTGTGTAACAAATACTGACGTACCAACAACTGATTCAAATAAAGTTGAATTGGTATTAACATCTTTTGTTACTTGTAACTTTGATATATCCACTTCGATATCACGTACTTTTGTAGGGGAGTTATTACTAGCTTGCCCCGCACTATTTTCTAGCTTTGGTGGACTTTCCACCGCCATGCCATCCTCTCCTAAATTATCATCATCACCAATCCCACCACTATTGCCAGCATTGCGTATACTAATTCGAATTAAACCAGTACCTTTATCAGGTATACCATTGGTAACTATAATTTTATCATCAATTGAATTGTAGTAGGTTGATGATAAGGCACGTAGATTATAATTCTCATCTTCAAAATTTACTGTGGTATTAGTATTGTTAGCAACAACATTTTCTAGAGGCACTAGTGCGGTTGATGAGGTATTGGCGGTATTGTTTGTAGATTCTGATAGGGTAACATTAATTGAACCATCAATATTATTTTGGTTGGTTGTTGTTTGTTGGTCTGCTGAGACTATAAATCTTTTTATCGCCGTACCCTCCTCATTGCCGATCCCATTATTATTACGGTTATTACCACCCGGTAGAGGTATGAGGGGATTGTGTTGGATAAAGGGGATTTCTTTCAATAACATACTAACGCTCTATATTACGACGCCGCTACTATGTGATTTTGTGACTTTGTATTTGTACGCCCCGGTATTCTTTAAACTTTTATGTAAATTTTCAACTAATATAATATATTAACTATTCAAGAAATAATGAACCAAATGATAATGATGATATTCAGTGGATCTATAGATATATCAGATATGTAGTTTGAGCAGTATCGGTTCATATTTATTGATCCTAATAGCTTTGTAGGTAAAGGTAAAAAAAGAACCGATTTAGAGACTCTGAGGTTTTCCCAGATTTTTCATTTTCCAATCTTATTTTCGTATTGGTGTTGTTATGTATGAGGTGAACTAATAATTAGACGGCTTTGACAAATCCACGCTATTAAACTATTACCCACAAAGCCTAATGCAAGAGATCACAAATAAATTACTTAGTCTCTTACCATCTTCCCCAAGTAAATCATCGTCAAAGAAGGAAGAATCCACAACAACAAACAAAGTGCCAACAATGCCAACCTCAAAAAACAAAAACATGTTATCATTGGAAGATCAAGTTGCTTCCATGCAATTAGATCGTTCAGGAGTTTATGGCGAGACAGTAAATTCTGAAGCTGATAAAGCCCAAAGAGAAATGGCTTTAGCCATGGCCGATGCATACAAAAACAACACCCAAGCTAAACAACAACAACCACAGGCAGTTACACTCTGTACACCACAAGACATTGCATCCCTCCCACTATTACAACCCTTCAACATTAGAAATACCAACCAATCCACAATTATTAATACTATTATTAATGAACAACATTCCAATGATTCATTATTAAGTGTATTAAAACGTGAAGAGGAATTACGTAAAGAATTAGCACTCTTAAAGGATGGTAAGAGTAAGAAGGATTCAAAGGATGATGATAAAAAGGATGGAAAAGATGCCAAGGATGATTCAAAGGATGTTGTAGAAGAGAAGGATGTCAATGGACGTGCAGCAGCATTATCCAATGCCAAGGGTGGATCCAAAAAAGATAAAAAGGCAGCCAAGAAGAAGAAATTATCACCCAAGGAAGAAGCGAAAGTAAAAGAATTGGAAATGAATATTGATGCAATTAATATGTTAGTGAAACAACAGCGTGAGAGTTTGGCACAATTTGCTAATTGGACCAAGGGTGAGTTGCTATTTTGTTTGGTTGTTGTTTGTTTGTTGTGGTTGTTGTGTTGTGTGTATTGGAAGGGAGTTTATATTTAGGCACGTGTCATTGGGTGGCATAGTTCTTTTTGTTTTTTACCCTGAGGTTGTTAAATATCGGGGTTAAAGTGGTGGGTTAAAATGGTGGTCGGCTAGTTGTCCAATGAGGGAAAGATGTTGCTCGGGATGGCTGAATCATGGGAGTGTTCATTATTAACCTCTCGGTTCACCCCTGACACACTCGGTTCACCCACTAACACATAACACAATACCTCTCTAATAAATCCACCTTCCTCATCAACAGCCATGCTTCAAGCCGAGTATTCCAAGTTGGTCATTACATTGGATCCAGAATCACAACAATATGCTGATCTAGAAGAGTCGTTAGCATTTTTATGTCCACGTCTTGGTACATCGGACAGTTCAGACGGTACCGAAGATTACTACCACGAACAACGTTTGACATATGTAAAGGAATTGATCCCTGTTATCAATGGTGATAATGGTAGATCATTAACCGGGCCTTGTGTTCGACATTCTCCCGATAGTTTTACGGCACTGCCATACCTGAAGAAGTTCCAGTGCTGTGGTGAGGAAGGCGATAAGGAAGTGGCACCAATCATCGCGGCCTTGGTGGATGAAATGTATCAGCTATCAATTACCCAGGGTGTACGCAAACGTTTCGAGAAGCAATTGGATGATGATGCCAAACGCAAGGTACTCAAACATGTCGAAGAGGTGTTAGCTCTGAAGGAGACCATTACAAATGATTTAGTAAAGAAACATTATAGGAAACGAAGTATAAAGTTACATCCCGATAGGAATGGTGAACATATGCGACCAGTATTTGAGGAATTCACTGATGCCCGAACAGTCCTCACGGATATCAAGTTACGCCAATCCTACCTACGGGGTATGCTTGACGTGTTCAAAGTTACCAGTGAGAATAAGTTCGATAAAACTCCTGAAGAAATGATTGCAGATTCACATGAAGCTTGGATTCGTCAACACCGACCTGACAAGGCTGAGACTGATGTGCGCAGTAGTAAGAAGAAAGACAAACAAGGTGCAGGCAAAACACTCAAGCTGGAAGGTGGGTTCAATCATCAGGTACCCCGCGGTGTCATGTTACATCATCGTCGAGATGGGAAGAAGTCACACGTTGTTAGTATTAGTATCAATGTCTTACGTCCCGTGCATGAGTTTTATGCCAGAGTACGCAGTATTCGTGTTGAGTTGAGAGATACGGCAGATGGGAAACATGTTATATCTATGCAGAGGGATGAGATTGTGAAGAATATTAGATGTGATCGACAGGTAAGTCTATTGTTTACTTGGGGCCACGGTTACATGGTTTGATGACCACTGATTCTCATCTAACCATACCTCTTCCTCTTAAAACACAGGGACCCATCCTTGAAAGTGAAATTTCTGTCGGAGAGTTGACTTTGAACCCAGGTAATTGGGAAGTCTTTTGGTATGCCGAACTCGACACAGTTGGTGTTGATCCCCTCAATCCAAACAACGCCACGGGTGATAGTGTAAAGACTTGTTACTCGGCTAGTGCAACATTCCGTGTAACTGGTAAGTGTGATTCTTTTTGAGTACATGCTTTGGTTCCACGACACCACATAAATTCATAAATCAAAACATACCTCTCTTTCTTTATCTCTTTAGATTTGAACGAGTTACGAAAGGCTCAAGACTTTGCTTTAGCCGAGCAAACTTGCACGGTAATCAAGGGTGAACTAGCAAACACTTTGCACAAGCTAAGGACGAATCAAGTCGATATGAGCACACCCGAACGCTTTGGACATTATCACCAAGTCCTTGTCCGAGCACGAAAGAAGTGTGCAAATTTGCTTCGTCTCATGGAACTTACTGGCAAGCCAAGTACCATCCACCAGAGTTTGAGTTCATTACTTGGTAATGCTCGATTAGCATTTGCAGAACTTGAAAGGAAGGCCGATGCTGCCAAGAAGAGGACTGATAAGAAACATGAGATCAAGAGATTCAAAGCCTACATTGCCAGTGTATTGGAATCGGATGATCCAATTGGATGGATGACGAGCGTTGGTCAAGCGAACTTGCACCGCGAGGGAGGCGATGTCAATCGTTTGTACCAACTCTTCATTGAAGGGAAGGGCAAATACACGCTCTTGATTGATTCTGAAATGTACAAGGCGGCATCATTACGAGATGACTTGTTTTCCACCAAACAGTGCAAGGAATTAGCCACCAGAGGTGAAGAAGTGGCAATCACTGAGGCAAAGGAAGAGGAGGAGGCTGCCATTGCCGAAGAGAAGCGCCAAAAGGAAGAGAAGGAACGCGAGGAGATGAGGAGGAAGGCTGAACTTAGTGAGAAGTGGGCCTTTGTTGGTCAAAATGCCACTATTCATGGCCTTGCTAGTGAGAAGGGTAAGCATATGAACAATCAATTAGGACGAGTCATGTATTACTCAGTCGAGAAGGATCGTTTTGAAGTGCAGCTTTACAGTACGGAAGAGAAAGCGTATCTGAAGAAAGCGAACCTCACAGCCTATTACGGCCACATTCCCGAGAAGAAGAAACTCAAGCAACCCTCGGCTCCAGTGGCGGCGGCACCGAAGAAGGTTGTCGTCAAGGAGGTGTCTTTGCCTACAGTGGCACCACCCACGACATCAAATCCAACAACCGCCGCCTCGGACAGTTGGAATTGCAATCAGTGTACTTTTGCCAATGATGAGGCTGATACAAATTGTTCCATGTGCACCACTCCTCGGACAAAGAAGCAGAAAGATCCCTCTGTTGTAGTGACAAACAAGGTTGAGAAGAAGAAAGAGCCTATTGTCAAGAAGGGTCAACAACCAACGTCGAAATCAGCTAAAGCACAACCTTCCAAGTCAACAACCCAGCTTCCCAAGGTCAATGAAAATGCCAAGATGAAAAAGACAATCTATGTTCGTTCTTCTCATTCCAAGAAGCTCACTGGCAAGCGAGGAAGGAAGAAGAAGGAACTCATTTGCAAGTCCGGTGCAGATGAGATTCAGATTGAAACATCTTCCATTGGCAATCATGTTCCTGTTCATTTGACTGGAAGCAAGGAAGCAGTGTGGAAAGCCATCGCATTGATTCAAGAGGCGATTGGTATGGAAAATGTGACCGAGAAGGTCAACTACAAGACACCTCCTGCTTCTTCTTCCTCTCCTCCTATTACGAAGACTACGGCTGCAATTTCATCTCCTCCAGGTATTGTGTTGTCGAATGGAAACGACCCTCCTCCTGCTGTTGTTGCACCTCCTCCAGGCGTGCCGCCGGTATCTGTTGAACCAAAACAACCAACAGCTCAAACTCGGGTGACAAGTCCGACTGGAATGTTCTCTGGCATCTCGAAGCCTTTTGGAAATGGCAGTAGCAACAATCCCACTCCTGAAACTCAACCAACTACTTCCCAATATACGTTTGGTGATGCATTGTTACCTCTTGGCTTGATGGATATGTCTTTGCCTACTCCTGCCGTGCCGCCTGAAAAAGAGATTCCATCTGTTATTGGTATTAGTTCATCTCAAGGTATGACACGAGAAACAATCACAGAGGCTTCAATCTCAAGCTTCAATGATAGGAGTAATGTATCAAAGACACACTCTGATTTCACATTGAATGAGAATGATCCTCTTCTAGCATTCTTACGGTCACAACACCAGTGTATCAAGGGCAGTGTTGATGAGTTTTACATTTGGCTAGTCAAATCAGAAGACATCGATTGCATGGTAGCATTGAAGGAGGCTGTTTGTGACGATGACTATCTAAATGATTCCATGAAGGTTGGCAATGGTAGCTCTGGCTTGAAAGGCTTTAAGCGTAAGGCGTTCCAACGTGCTGTACAGGAATACAAGGCTCCAATTACTCCTGTAGTGGTTGAGGATGCCCATTCTGCATCTCAACAAGCAAGTAAGGCATCGTCAAACAATGGTTCCAATTCCATGAATGGAATGAATGGCAACGCGTTCCTACCTTCGAATCTGTTTAGTGGATTGGATGACACACCAAAGAAGTCGTCTGTTCAAGCTGTGACTGCCAATCTCAATGAGCCTCCGGCTGAGCTTGTTTGTCCAATTAGTTTTGCTCTCATGGTTGAGGATCCTGTGTTGGCCGCTGATGGTATCACCTATGAACGTAAATCCATTGAAGATTGGTTTACAAAGAGCATGAAGAAGTATCATTCTGCTCAACAGAATCTAAACCAGAATCCTCATTCTGAGTCTGACCAGAGGATTGTCAGGAACGGCATAGTTTCACCTGTTCACGGAACAAAGTTGAGCAGCCTAGGTTTGACTCCAAACACTACTGTTAGGAACATGGCACGTACATTCAAAGACAAAATGGAGGCACCTCGTTTTTGAGTTATGATGATGTCGTTTGGGGAAAGGGGAAACAGCTGCCTTAGTTAAGGATGAAGAAGTAGTTTTTATCTAATACAATTAGTTCATATTTATATGACAATATCATCATCTGCCTTCATTACTTTCCTGACATGGTATACACCATTCACCTTCAACAAGTTGTATATTTGGCATCTTCTTCATCTTTTTACTCCTTCTTCTATGAACATTATTAATCTTCTGTTCCTCCTGTTTGGACATGATTACGACTTCTTCCCCATCGCTACTATCATCTTCGTCAAATGATGTGCTAATTTCAGTTGACGTAGTACTTATGGTAGAATCACCACTACTACCACTGCTCTTTCTAGAAAATCTCTGCTTGCATAAACACCAAAAGTCATTACATATCTCAATACCATGTTGTTGATTCTCCGACTCTGTCGATGTTGTATTTCCGCTATGTTTGGTAATGAAACGAGGAAGTTTTATACCAGTATGTTTTGATATCCATTGTACTACTATTATAAACATGGGTAATAAGGCCGGATATGGTATGCATAATCCCCGCAAACATAAACAATTGCACATCTTGTTGTGATTCTAGATAGAAGATTTTAACGTTTAATCTTTTGCAAAAGGATACATGGTATCCTCAGTATATCTGTTCTTTCTGGATAATCTAAACAACCTCGACGACCTCCTTTACTATTAGACAATGAACTAAACCGATATAAACACCCACTAATGCGGAGAGAGGAGATAATAAATCACGAGTTGATCTTTAGAGTTGATGTAAGCCCCCCCGCCCCGTTTCTTGCTTTAAAAAATGACATTCAGAATGAAGCCGCCCCTCTGATATGATTTGTTCAAGAAGAGATCATATAACCAAATAACAAACATGGTGTGTAGCTCACCGAATCGATATATCATAGGATTATGCAGTCTTTTACTTGTATTTGTCATCTCGATTGCGTTTGCAAATATCTTTCCTTATCAAGATACTTTTGAAGATACTTCTTTTTCTGTAGATCATCATCATACGATTGCAACTGGAGCAGGTATCGAGGTCGGTGTAGATGAGGATGATGGTAGTGATGAGAAGACGAATCACGGTGTAGTGCTTATTGATAGTTATATACCCATATCTGTAAGTGTGAAACTATAGATGATATCCAAAGCTTTTCATCAGCGATCGAGGATGATGCATCAACATCATCGATAATAAAAAGCAGCGATAAGACTACTGATCCAAACGCATCAATGCCCAATCTAATCGACAATAACAATATATTAGAAGCAGAAACAGCAGATGAACAACCCGACAGTACTGGCAACGTCAACATCAACAACGACAACGATATAGATCTGCAATTAGATGAGGATATCCTACAAAGATGTATCTATTCAATAAAGCATGCTAATCTCAATTCAAATAATATGATGGATACATATGAATATATAATATTCCTTACGAACATCATTAAAAGTAGTAGATATGATGATGAGATGATTGAGTTGAAGTTTTACAACGATCTGCCGGAGGAGCTGACAAATAATTTTGATGACTTATCATGCATGTGTCCCTTTGCTCTGTGTTGTTTAGATGAGATGGGGATATATATTGATAATAATGACGTCGGTAGTTTAGAGACGATATGTGTAGATACTGTGAATGTAATAGAAGAGACTCTTGGGTAAGAGAGATGATGGTTTTGGGTAGATACCTGTGAATAATAATAAGAGGTATCTTTATCTTTATCCATCATATCACCAGTCCCAAATATACAAATATATATCTAATATCACGATTAGAACAAGGACATCACATTAGAACCTTGCAAATGCATATGTTGATCCTTTTACACTAACTACATACCCGTTGTCAAAGTTAGAATCGCCAAAACAAATGATTTATTCACTTCTTGAGTAGAATGAAGGAGGATGGATGCAATTGTTTTGTGTTGTGCTGCCAACATCATAACCGGGGGCAAGGAAGAAAAGCCATTATATATAAAAGGAGCTGTATAGAAGTGCTTGGTTGGCAATTGAGGAGTTTCAAAAGTTTTATCCTCGCGAGCTTTGTGTTGCAACACATCAATAATCAGCCTCGATAATTTGCATCATCTTCCTCCAACTATTTGAATAATTCTTCCATTGCAATCTACATTAGTATAGAGTAGTTGGATTAATATAATGTCATCATCCAATAACAATAAAGATATGATCTTTGAAGATGAACATGAACGTACATCACTTCTATCATCCTCCACCGCCCCACCAAATAATACACGTCCTAGACCAACATTATTACATCCATATAATCCGAGTAATAATGACAACAATGATGATATACAACCACATCCGTATTATAGAAAAAGTACATTAACAAAATCAAATATAGAAGAAATGGAAAGAGGTGCAGCCCGTTTAGCTGATGATAATAGTTTACATGGATTGGAGGATACCGATAGTGTTAATGGATTGTTAGCTGGGATGGAATATAATGATGATGACGAATCAGAGCTTAGTTATATTGGTGACGTAGGTGATAATACTGATACGTTAGTTAAGTCTGTATCAACGCAAGATTTAGAATATCTAACTCAAGCAGGTAACAATAGTCAACAAGAAAGGAGGAGAAGTAGTGACGGTAGTAATAATGGTGGTGATATATCAAGTTACACTTATGTAAAGAAGAAGACTGTAGACAAGATTGGTAATGAATTGTTAGAAGCACATGATAATAAACGATTAGAGCAGAATATATTGTCGCGTAGTTTAAAGCTGGTCGTTTCGCCACAAGAATTATTAGATGTTCCTCCTGAGGAACAAGGTGAAGAAATGATATCAAAGGTACATGAATCTACACGAAAGTTACGTCGTGTAACCTCCGGTGGGGCGGGGATACGCAGTATGAGAGGTATGATGTCACGCCCAACGTCCCATCCAGAGATTGACCAAGGATCGGAAGAAGAGTTTGATAAAAAGAAAAAGAGGATACCAAAGTACTTTACGGTGCAGGTTATATCTATGATGGCATTAATGATCTTTGTAATCTTACTATTGGCAATGGCATTGGCCTTGGGTACTTTGGCAGTCGGTCCACCAAGACAGCCACTTGGTGAATATCAAATAGTAGAAGCACACGAGGGTGAAGACTTCTGGCAGTACTGGGATTTTTATGCAGGTAAAGACTCGGCAGGCTCGAATGGCTACATCAACTATGTATCCGAAAAGGTTGCCAGAGAAGTTGGTATAGTTGAAGTGATTACCGAAACTGTTCCGAAGAAGAGTATGGTACAAATATATGCCAAAGATGATTCTAGATTTGAAGAAGATTGGCTTGCAGAGGACTTGGCATTTCTAGATCAATTGAAAAGACAAGAGGTAGCAGAGAATATAACTGAACAGTTGGAGAATACAACAAAGCATGAATCCGGGGAGGACAGGACTACTGCTAGTTCAAATTCAACCAGCACTGTAAAGAAGAAGAAAGCTGAATCTCGTCATCTGCAAAATATATCAGATGACAGTCCTCCGCCAAAGCTCGAACCATTCAATCCTGATAATACAAACAGTACATTATCATCGGCCGCCACTGAGACATTTGTAATGATATCTTCTAGTCCAACACCCGAAGGACCACGAAATTCAGTAAGACTTGAGGGCCGAAGGAGATTTAATCGCGGCTTATTCATTATAGATTTACGACACATGCCTGCTGGATGCGGGACATGGCCTGCCTTTTGGCTGACAGATGAGGCCAACTGGCCAGTGAACGGTGAGATAGATATCGTTGAGGGAGTGAATTATCAAGATACTGCCAAGACGGCATTGCATACCACAAAGGTTTGTCAAATGGATGACGTTCCTGAAGGATCAAAGACTGGTAGCTGGGATACCTCTGTTGGCATACCTAATGCAAAGACGGGAATTCCCGACATGACATTTAGATGGGCTCAGAATTGCTTTGTATATGATCCACATCAATGGATTAATCAAGGTTGTGTGGCTACTGATTTGAAGTTGGAGGGACGGAGTCTTGGCATGCCATTGAATGAAAACGGAGGCGGAGTATATGCATTAGAGTGGGACCCAGTCAACAGGCATATTAGAACATGGGTGTTTAGTCCTCATGGACGAGTGCCTAGTAACCTGAGAGATGCACTTAGAACAGCAACTAGTGCAGATATAGAGTCGAGGGTTGCTCCGGATACTAATCAGTGGGGCTTACCGTACGGTCACTTTCCGATTGGTAAGTGAAGTAGATTGCTCACATCTTGTGTCAAAATGATAACGAACACATCTCACACTAACCCCGTATTCACTGACGACAAACAGGTGAGGGCACCAACTGTGAAGCTGGTCACTTTCGTAACATGCGTCTAGTACTCAACCTTGCCTTCTGCGGAACTGTGGCTGGCAACCGCTACTTCATGGATTGTCCTAAGAAACATAAAAAGTTCAAGACGTGTGAACAATGGGTAGCAAGTAACCCAGAAGAGTTGAAGGAGGCATATTGGAAGATACGTGGTGTTTATGTATACGAACGAGCTTGGGAGAGACAATGGTCAAAGTCTGGTCCGCCAAAGAGTAAAGGCAATGTATGAACCGTACTTTAGTTTATAATAAGTTAGGAGTTAGCAGGTAAACATTCACTAGCTGGGTGTGTGGGGGTATCCTCAGGTAGCAGGATACCTAAGCAATGTTTGTATACCTATGATTATTGACGTCAATAGTAGCATGCATTACTCGAACGTGTATCGAAAGGCTCAACATATTCAAGATTCATATGATGCTCAGCATTGTATTATTGAGTCAGGGGCTTTACATGTGATGAAGTGTGAGAAAATTAGGCGAGCATACACAGTAAACTCTCATAAACTCCGACGAACGAAACGAGGTATCCCCATAAATCGTTTAGTTTGCAATACAACACAAGCAAACAATCACGTCGTCCTTTCAAAGGATTGAAACTGGATTTACTATTCGATATCCATCAAAGCCGTCTACTAAATAATTATTAATCAATCATGGGAAGTGCGTTTACTCCAGTTCATAATAATAATAGACGAACAGTATCACCAATGCCTAATACGCACGTAGATAATAAAGCTCGACAACAACGACGATCATCAAAGCGTACTCGACAGGAAAGTACTATGTGTTCAATGAGATCTGAGTGCTTCGTTTGGCCTTTATGTATCTTCATTTGATTGTCTTTTCAAGCCGTATGTACTAACTTGAGTTACTATCGTCTCTCTTCATCTTCATAAACCGCGAAACGCGCACTTCCAGGTATCGAGCTTGCAGCAAATGAATATACTTACAGAACAGCAGAACTCCTCATCAATACCAATGAGGAAGATATCAGAGGAGGATGAGAGAACGGCCGATACGGCACCTGATCATATCAGTACATCCGATGCGTCGGAAGCTGATACTAATAACTCTCAGCCACCCCTATTAGATTTCGTTGGTGCTACCTGTCTAGCATCAGCTTGGTTTACGAGTTGCTTCCCGTGCGCCGTAGTTGATATTAATGATTCAGATGATTATGTAGTTGATAAAATATCAAGAGAAAATGCAATGAATGTAATGTATAATAATAATTTACAAGCAAGTCCAGGAAATAACAGTTTGGTTGTTACACCAGAGAGCTCTCCAGTAAAACCAGGAGAGAATAGTGGAACAAAAGAGAATGATGTAATGTATATTAGTGTATCACCAAGTGATGGATCTATTCATAACATACCAAGTGTAATTGAAGAGGATGGATCAGATGAGGATCTGATGGACGAGGTATCCTTGGATGATGATTTGCCACAGAAAGGATTGGGTATAGATATGCCAGTGTTAGAAGAACCAACGGATGTGGTTATGGATAGTACAGGTAGTGAACCACAGATTTCCTCCCCACCAAGGAAGAAGAAGCTTAGTATGAGGAAGCTCTTTGGTAAGAAGAGTAAGGCATGAAGAGATTAGTTTGTTTCTATGGTTGAGTGGATGTGCAAGGCGTGATCAGAGTGTGTACTTGTTGATCATTGAGTGGAGTGTGTAATATATAGAGACAATGGGGTGTAGAGAATGTAATGAGATATTGAAGAATAGAATAAACTGTGGAGATATGGAGATATAGAGTTTTAACTGCGTGATGGAGTCAATGTCGTTCATTGATTTCAAGAGCAAGCTATTGGTTAAGATATTGTAAAGATAAGAAGATGTGTATTGAAACATTTGCTTTTAGAAGTGTTTATCTTTCAACCTGCTCAATTCCAAGTAGCTAGTGCCTTCTCTACCATCTCTTTCCCAGACTTGCAATCACCTTTCTGCAAAACAGATAATGCAACTTTAGTCCGACCAACCGCATCTCTCATTTCACTATCAGTGAGTCTTCTCTTTGAATGAGAAGATTTGCTATTTATCATGAGTAAGAGAACGAGGTTTGACACAATGTTAGAAAACCAAATAAAAGAATCATGACACATAACATGATGTGAATTACCTTTTCCAGAGTCCTAAAGCTAGTTCTAATCTTTCCCTACCCAAATCACTATCACCATGCTTCAATGCAGATATTGCAAATGTTGTAATTTCTACTGCATCTCCCAATAGATCTTTTGATAACTTTGTAGAGGATGATTTGCCACCGAATAGTCCTCCAAAGACTCCTCCTGAAGACTTGCTTGGTGATGGTGGAGTTGGTGGTGGAAGTGGCTTACTTGCCGCGGGCGGAGGTAGATCAGGTGTTTCCGATGTTGCTGCAATGTCTGAATATGGTGGTGGAGGTGATAGTGGGTAATCAAACACACTGTTTTTCTTTGTAATATCGTCAGCTGCCTGTTTAGCAGCAGCAGGGATGAAGATATCTTCTGACCCAGAGTCTTCGTCTCCCTCGTTGACTTCTTCTACTGTTGGTTGTCCGTCAAGATTCAGTTCTACACTGCCATTTACATCTGTATTTTGTTCTGCTGTATTGGTGTTGTATAAATCAGAAGATGGCATAGATGGAGCAGGAGGCAACACATCTTCCCGGCTTGCTTCTCTGATAGATGGGAGACCACCACCATCGTTTGCAACTGATGGAGATAGTGGCAATCCATACTCGTCTGATTGTGGTGTTTCTACTTCCATACCTCCTTCGCCAGTTTCTTCTTCTTCCTCTTGCTGATATCCTCCCGGAGTTGGAGTCCTACCCTCTTTAATGGCATTTAATATCTCAGTAGCCTTCCACTTGCAATATAATCGACGTTGTTCCTCCTCTTCTCTCATTTCCAATGTCTCATCAGTCTCCTCTTCGACATTCTTCTTATAAAATTGTTGACAAATTTCATAAAACGTACCCGCTGCATAGAAACTCTTGGCAGTGCCCTTATTTGCAACACCACCTCTATCTTCTGAATCAGCCTTATCAAATACCTTATCAGCCATCTTACGACATATCTTCCAATGTTCTGCATTATTGAATACACTCATGGGTACCTTTTCCTTTTCTAATTCACTTAATATATCACCTAAACATTTCTTTGATTCGGCATCGTTAGCTAATGATATACCAACCTGTACTGCGTACTGACGCAAATTATATGCTACTACACGACTTTCTGGATTCCGTGCTGCATCTCGATCTAATTCCTCTGCTCGGGCTAGGAATACTTTAATCTTTTTGAGTGATGTTGGAACATATGGTGCCATTATGTTTGTTTTGTTTGATTATCTTATGCTGCTAAAAACTAATATTATTGTATGAGACTTTGAAAGATACTTCAACTACTTCTTTGATAAACCAACAATGTTATAAGGGCCGCTTATCTATCACATTATAATGCAATTTGAGCACGACAACACAATACAAGCAAATCTTTATCTAGTACAATCGAAAAAGGGCACTCACCTATTTCGGGATAAAACTATCCTCCCATAAAAAATCTGAAGCAAACAATATGCAAGAGTTGGTTGGTAGGTTGGATTACTGTGATTGTTGATACTCTGCAACATAATGTAAGTACAGAATAAGATACATAATGCCTGGATCGTCCTACACTGCCGAGTTGGCATATGATATCAATAGACGGAATGATAGAACAACAATACATTGCAAAAGATTACTCGATATTTTTCCTAAGTTCACCAAACCTTTTGTGGATAAATATCTATTTGGACCTTTATCAATAATAACTGGATTGGGAATCGTTGTCATATTATTAGTATGGTATATCATCATACTTTTACCATGCATATTCTACTCCAAATATATAATGAGATACCCCAGTATATTCAATCTTCCACAAACTACATCAGCATCCGCAGATAAAGATACTAATACATCAAATACAACAATTGGTAGTATCACCGCTCTCAAGACATTACATGCACGTTCACAAATGTATCAACAACAAAGTGGAGGACCAGATAATATTGCACCGTTGATCATGACTCAACTATCTCTAGGTGGTCCAAATATTCCAACTGGTGTACTTTTTACACAAGTTTATTCAATCCTAGCCCGATGGAACTTCTACCTCACTGGTCGAGTATTCGTAGATCAACTAATTGAATGTTGCTTTTCCAAGCTAGTCAAGTTTGGTGAAGTTGGACTACTTCAGTTACGAACTTGTTGGTTAGATGATGTGGTAGATATGTTTGCAACGGAGAATGAAGATCGGAAGTTTAATATAGTTATTCTTGGTGCTGGGTATGATACGAGATGTTATCGTCTTGATAACATAAAGGAGAATGAAAGTGCAAAGTTATATGAAGTTGATGCTGCTGGAAGTCAGGAGAGTAAGATGAATGCATTGAACAAGGCAAACATTAACAAAAGTCATGTATCATTCATCTCAGTTGACTTTGAAACACAAGATTGGATGGAGATGTTGCAATCTAAATCTGACTTTGATAAGAGCTTACCAACATTATTTGTTTGGGAAGGTGTATCATATTATCTTGATAAGCATGTGGTGCTATCTACTATATCAAAGGTATCACAATGTGGTAGAGGGTCCTACATCGCATTTGACTACTTTGACGAGTCATGTTTGAACAACACGATGAGAAAGAGCTCAAAGAAGATTGGTGAACCATTAAAGTATGGTATTGATAGTGTAGATGAGTTTATCAGAGAATGTAGTGAGCAGTCGGGGAGGGGTGAACATGAATTGAAGGTAGTGGATAATCTCCGAAGTGATGAGTTGAAAGAACGATACCTGGCAAAGTCTCATGGACGATATATTGGTTATTCATCTGAATTTGGTGGTTTTCTAATGATCGGGTCCCCACCAATCTACAAGGCCAAAGTACTTATAGCTCCATCGAAGTCATCCATTGGAAACGTCCTCGCCGACCAGATCGTCCAAACATGCCAAGTTGCCCTCGAATTAAGAGACATATTCACCATTGCCTTGAGTGGGGGGAGCCTGCCATCCTTCTTACAAACCCTATCGACACGCTTTGAACAGGCTGGTGTAGATCCAGAGTGGAGAAAATGGCATGTATTACTAGCAGATGAACGATGTGTAGTATCAACAGATGCTGATTCAAATCTTGGCTCAATACGAACAAACTTTACAAATAATGTACCGATTCCAACCAAACAGATCTATGGCATCGATGAAACATTCTTGAAGTTAAGCGAATCGACTGAAATAATCGCGATATCGTATGAAGAGGAAGTTGTAAAGCCTCTATTGCAGAAGTGTAGAGGAATGTTAGATTGTGTAGTGCTTGGCTTCGGTCCCGACGGGCACACATGTTCTCTATTTCCCAACCATCCACTTTTGAATGAACATACTCGTTTGGTTGCTCCAATTGATGACTCTCCCAAGCCACCATCGTCTAGGATCACGCTTACATTTAAAGTATTGAACAAGCTATCTCGTCAAATCATATTTTGTGGTGCAGGATCATCCAAACGTCCGATACTTGATGCAGTATTTGAGAATGATGGAAGAAGAACAAAAGGACAGACCTCAAAGAAGGATGCAAATGTGAAGACATTTGAAGTAGAGATGGTAACCCCGGCTCCCTTTCCCTGTGGTATGGCGAGACCCCAACAGCAAGGCAAGGATAGTCTAGTTTGGGTAGTAGATAAAGATGCAGCGTATAATAAGTAAGATACCATCTATCTAAATCATGTCTATAGCTCTGCTTTTCTTTTTGCAATATCTATTATCCAATCACAAATCTCCTCAAGTGCTCGTATCGAATTGTCATCTGGTACTGAGTGTCCTCTATTGTGATTAACTATTGATACATCAAGTTACCGTCTTTATAAACATCGTGTACTTGCATTGCACTTTCAATTGGATTGATATTATCCTCTTTACCCATGACGAATAACATACGCGGTAGTGATACTGAGTTGTTTATCTCTTGAGTTGCAAGAGAGTTCAATGCTTTACTAAACGGGTTCGGCCATGCAACCCCATTTAATATGTATCCCATCGGACTACCATCAAGTGTAGTATTCCAAAGTGTATCATGCTTTGATAACAGTGCCGCTGTTAGTATTGCTCCTTGGCTATGACCAAGAATGATGTCTGATGTGGGGAGTTTTTCCATCACAATATCTTCACTACTTTCGAAACCGATGTATTCTTTTGCATTATATGATCTAACACCAGGAGGCATTGTCCACCAGGCATATCCCCCATCATCATCTTCTTTATTAGTAGGCGGACTAATTTGATATGGCGCAGTGATGGCTGTCCAATGGAATGAGATATTGTTGTCTTTGCAACGTTTGTCAATCATTGATCGTAGTGGTTGTAATGATTTGTTTATAAACTGCTCTCCGTTACCTCCTTTACCATGTAAACATAATATCCGTATATCTATATCACCATTATTGCTACTGTTTGAATTGAGAGATGTAGTAGATGTAGCCATACTTGATGATGTTGCAAACTGCAAAACTCTTCGATGAAGATAATGATGTTTGTTGTACACAAGATATGAGCACTTTTTACTTAAACGAGTACTCGTTGATATAAATGCCATAGATTTGCAATTAAAGAGCAATATGAAGAAGACTATGATGATGTTATACATGCTTTGTTCTGCGGAGGACGCCGATGAATAGCATGGTGATGATTGATTGATGATTGATTAGGCTGGCTTGATTTGCTAGCATAGGATCGTTGTATCGCCTTTTTATTCCTTGATATTCAATACTCTCATATTATTTGTCATTTTTATTAGGTGCAGCATCTACTACTTCAATTACTATGCCACCCTCAAAACGGACCAAACGATCAATGGATAGCCTCGCTAGTAGCGGGGCTATGTCATCTCCTCAATCCTCACCATCACCATCTGCGCCGGTATCAAAAAAACGAGTAGTAAAACTTGCAAAAGATGCAGATGAGGTATTGGCACAATGTCATAAACTACGTGATGAATTACGTAGGAAACAAATGAAACGTCAATCTATGGAAGCTGGTATTACTAATAGTAATGTATCATCAGATGACGGTGAATGGGATATGTCATCAGATGATGATAAAAAGAAGAAGAAGGGTGCATCATTAAAAACAGATGTCACAACAACCAATACAAAGAGTAAAACAAAGACACAACAATTAAGTTTGGCAGAATTAAATAGTAAACGTAGTGCGTCGGGTGATAATGATGATGGTAAACAGACTATTGTGGAGGTTGTTGAAATGAATAGTACCGAGGTCATGGAGGGTATTGAGAATGTGGCTATCAAGATTGCTCATCAGGTATTAAATAAGCAGGGATTTCAACTTGATATTCCATGTGAGTTGTATTTGTATATTGTATGTCTGGTAATTGGATTGTATTGTATTCATTGCAATAGTGAATGGTATACTAATATAATCCAACTTCTCTTCCTCGAAAAAAAACAAAGCCCGTGCTGCTTCCAATCAAATTTATGTGCCAGAATTGGATAGGATCGTATTGGGGGATAAACGAGGTACTCGGAGTTTTCTAAATGTCAAGGTATGACCATTTATGTTTTGTATGATGTATTATATATCCATATCTATACTTAATACACTTATTCTTCTTAACAGGAATCTCGAAAGGCAGCAATTACAACACGTGTACTTGAACTATTGCACAAGGTATTACTCAAGCGTATTCACATTACCAAACGTGATTTATTCTACACAGATGTTAAACTATTTGTTGATCAGACTGAAAGTGATGGTGTACTTGATGATGTAGCCACAATGATTGGATGTACACGTTCCAACTTACATGTAGTTGCCAGTGATAAGGGATTAGTTGTGGGTCGAATATCATTCTATGAGGATGGAGACTTTATTGATTGTACAAAGATGGGAGTGGGTGGAAAGGCCATTCCGCCATATATTGATAAGATTGAGAATATTCAAAGTGACGCTGCATTTATCTTGTTGGTTGAGAAGGAAGCTGCATACATGAGAATGGCAGAAGATCGATTCTACCAACGGTATCCGTGTATTGTAATTACTGCCAAGGGACAACCTGATGTGGCATCACGAATGTTTCTATCTCGTATTACATCTGAATTACAGATTCCGGTACTTGCATTGGTTGATTCTGATCCATATGGACTCAAGATTCTGTCCGTGTACATGTCCGGAAGTAAGAATATGAGTTATGACAGTGCTAGCTTGACTACCCCTGATATTAAGTGGCTAGGATTGCGTCCAAGTGATTTGAACAAGTATGATCTCCCCGACCAGTGCCGTCTTAAAATGACAGAGAACGATATCAAGACTGGTAAGGAGTTACTCCAAGAGGCTTTCATTATGAAGAACCCCAAGTGGATGAAGGAACTCGAAAAGATGGTCAAGACAAAGGAAAAGGCGGAGATTCAGGCTCTTTCATCGTTTGGTTTTCAATACATTACGGAAGAGTATCTTCCTCGTAAGTTGAGGGAAGGGGATTGGATTTAAAGTAAATTGGGGCAGTGTAAATTAGATTTAGTTATTCTGCTTGAACTTGCTCTGAATCCCACACTGGATCTCCTCTAGTCAATATGGTGACAGAATCTCCTACTCGAATCATACTCTTGTGGTATTGGACATCACCATCCATTACTGCATTCTGGCCGAAGTAAACATCAGCCTCGTCTAAACCTAATGCTCGGAACTCTGACAACGTTTCAAGCGGTTCTTCTCCTCGTTCACCTGTCAATTGGTCTGTACAAGATTGTTTACATCGAGGACAGCCCTTTGCAATGTGCAGTATCACAGAGTCTTTGCCTTTTCCGATTTGTATTGCTTTCCAATTGTCTTCATCAAATGGTTTGGAAGTATTGCTAATAACAATGTTTGCTCGGAACCTGCTTAGGGGAAGCTCCGATTTGCCTTTCTCTGCCAGTCTTCTATTGAGTTCATCTAGTGATCTTTGTGTTGCTATCAAAATGGGGAAACCATCCGTCAATCCACCTTGTGGTAGCTTTGCCAGCATACCAATCCTAGCTGCATCGGGACAATACAATTCATTGACCTTTCTTCTACTTGACGGTATGATTGATACAACTCGAACGTCTCCAAAACTATCATCATCTTTACTGACAATCTTGGCTACATATGCAGCAGCTTCATCTCCTAAATCAGCTACCTCAACTTGATCACTCCATAGACCACATTGATATCGAATAGGTAATGTTTTGATGTATGATGGAGAAACATTAATGTATATTGATTCATTTGGTAACATTGATGATGATAGTTTGATACGGCTATTCAAATAACGTTGTGTGGCATCAATTGTTGCAAGACTGGGTGCTTGACGCTGTGTGAAGAAGCGATGTGTCGGCTCACCATCAACAAACATTCCATATACTGGTGTTGGTAAAGGTCGGACAATCATCAACCTTCTATCATTTAGTAAACCGTGCTCATCAAATGTTGTGTCAGATAACGGTACTGGACGTAATGATTTGACTGGATGGATAAATATACCAGATACATAAGGTTGATCAGCTGTATTATCATTATCAGTAGTTTTATTTTGTGCAATTAATCTTCTCAATTCAGACCTTGCTTTGTATGATCGATATATGATTCTTATCTGTTTTCGATATAGTACAGGTGTAGTACTGATGATTATGACAACTACTGTTGCAATTGCAATATGTTGATCAATGAGTATCATCTGTAAAAATGAAAGATTGGATTGTGAGTATGTAACATAAACATCACTCATATAAAAATGTCGGAATCTCTACGAGATAGGGCTGTACACGAAAAGCTTTCAACTTCAATATAGAAAACCTATACATCAATAAAAGCTTGACGAGGCCCCTGCAGTCAAGGCGGCGGCGGTGGATAGTATAATACACATAAAGTATATTGTCGCTATTGCCCTAATTGGCACCCTTTGTTTGATATATCGCCTTTGAATGCACATCTGTGATGTAAATGTTTTTGTACCTCAGATAATTATTCGATGGCGTGGTATAACCTCAAAATATCGGAGGAATTATCAGCTTCTTACCTTTCTTCATACATCTATTCACAATAATACAACATCTACTATCTTAGGTACACTTACACATCAAACAGCAAACATCAAACTCTCTCACCCCAAACTCTCATAAAAAGATACCTTTGCAAAAAAGCTATAGAGGCCACCACCATCTAAAGAGGAACAACATCAATGACATGGTGCATGATATAGCTACCATAGCGGCAGCATATATTGCAATATAATTCTGTCATATGATGTTGTTTATCTATATCTCTCAACTCTCAAGAAAGAGGTACAAGAGGAGTGTATCGTTTATCGCCAAAAATCAACCTCACAACTTAACTCTCAGCTCTCTACCAACAATATAAAGGTCGAGTTGGGATCATTGGAGCCTTTAGAACACCTTTTATGACCTACTGGATATGTTCTTTTTACCAGGTGAAGTTATACACTCGAGAGAGATACCGTCGACATCGTCATCAACAAATGAAGCTAAACATCAACAACAGAACATTATAATATTATGTCACAAGGATAAAACATCATTCTACAAATCTACAAGAAAGTCAAATCGTACTGCTAGTCGGGTATGGTCTGGATTATTCCCTACTACCGATAATACCGGTAGTGACTCTCAAAATATCATATGTGATGGATATCATGTTTCAACAGATAGCCAACAAAATGATACAGCAGCAATACACAAACGCCTTACCACAGAATTTGGAAAGTATTCTACTGCAATAGATGTTAATATACCAAATATAAGTGTGACAAAGTATAGTTCCTCTGAAGATACAATTGAGAGAAGAGGTGGAGTAGATGCAATCTTCTTTGAGTTGGATACATCAACTTCTGATGTAGATAATGATTCAACTCAAGATCACTTTCAATTGATTCAAAATGTAGTATCAAATCTGGTTAAACAAGATGATAGAAGTGCAATCATTCATCTCAAATGTGATACTATATATCGAATAATCTCTACAATGAGTTCAAAGAGTAAATACATAAGCGGTACAGAATTAGAACAGTATATCCAAAATGAACATAAATCTTCATCTGATACACCAATACGACGGCTACGAGACAAGAAGGGTGCATCAAACTGCCCACTCACACTCTACCCTCCTCGATATGTTGAGAAAGAGAATAAGGGAGTCATTGAGATATGTAGATTTCACAATTATGATGCCGAGAGAGGATGTTTACGAATGAAGAGATCAAAGCTAAATTCAGATGTGAAGGAATGTGAAATGGATCATGATCACTGTCATCGGTGTGGGGGTAGTCATCGAGCATTTGAATGTCCTGATATTTGTTTGCAAGATATTAATCAATCATCGGTTGTATTTAAAAGAACTAATGATGGTTGTATTACATCAGTACCCTTTGATAAAAGCAAAGCAAACAACACTGCAACAAGAGGAACAACATCCCTACCAGCTTTGCTTGTGCTTGGTGGTAGAATGAGAGGTAGAACACTTGCCACATGTGAAATGCTTCCTCTATCTACATCCACATCAAATGATAAGAACCGGTGGTTGTCGCTTCCTAACTTACAGGAACACAGAGGATCTCATGCGGCATGTTCGACAGGCTGTGGCTTAGTCTTTGTCATGGGCGGTGGTACTTCGGACGGAAACTCGGATACTGTTGAGGTTCTAGACTTTAATTCCACATCTTCTGAGACTGAAACTAAAGAGTGGCAATGGCATACGATGACAAGCAAGCTCTCTTCTCCCAGACATGCCTTCGGCGCAGTATCTTGTATAAATAGGAATCAAACGTCCAACGATATGACATCTGTCAGTCTATACGCTGTGGGTGGATGGCAGTATGGATCTCTCAGCTGTGAAAGTGTGGAACGTCTTACTTTTGAATATTCGAGTGGTGAAGGAGGAGCATCCCTTGATATGGATTGGCTTTACAATCAAGCTCAATGGGAGTTATGTGCACCACTAATTCTTCCTCGACGTTTACATTCGGTGGCAGCAAGTAGAGATGGATCATCAATCTATGTCTTTGGAGGATTCATCGACGAGCGGAGGACTACTAATTCAATCGAACGGTATGATATTGATACGGATACTTGGTCTGCTGTAGATGAGCTTTTATTTGACAACTGTCCTCTTGTTCAGGCTGTGGCGGTTGATGAAAGCAGTTTCTTCGTCTTTCCCTACAGTACAGACCAATCAACTGAATGCTCTGAGGCTCCATTAGTGATGAGATACACTCCCGGATCTGATGCTGAGCTCTTCTCTCCGATATCTATACCGAGCGGTGGTGAACTGAGATTACCGATCACTAATTGGCACTCATTCACTGCGACAATCTCGAATACCTTGAACAGATTATATCTAATTGGAGGAACTATAAGGAAAGCCCGCGTCAGTACTTATTCATCATGTGAATTGTCTGATTCATGCGACTTGTCGGTGTTCTGGCTACTTTGTTTGGCCTTCATGTTGCCTTTATTTGACTGACTTTGTAAGCCACATGTACTAACATATGTTACATTCGCATCTCCTTTGTCTTTCCAGAGGAAAGTGGACCAGGCGTTGTTACGAGCTCGATCTAGACACCCTAGAGTGGACGGAGTTACCACCCATGACCTTCCCATCGAGGAGATTGGCAACAGTTGTCTTGGAGTAAATATCACTTCTAACTTAAGATTTAGAGAAGTGACCTATACAATATACAAACAACTGCTCAATCACTCCACTCAATAGCAATTGCCTCAACGGTATACTTGATAGTACGAGGTCGTACCCACGACATCTCGTTCGACCAAACTAAAGTACAAGCATTCTGTTTTGCAAAAGCGCCAGATGTATCTCCTCCGCCTCCTCCCTTGACATGACGATTTCTAAAACATGCATCGGCACCTCGTTGTACCTTCTTACCCTCACATATTCCCTTCAATATCGAAAAGTAGATGTCCAAATCTCCTGGTGTCAAGTCAAACTTCCATCGTAGTATGACCGACTCGTGTTCTTCAATGTGCACTTGACCCAATTCGAAGAAGGCATTGCCTATCATGCCCGCACCCACAACGAGTGAAGATGACTTGGTCCATAACTTACGTTCATTGTCACCGCCTTGACTGCTAACCAAAGAACTTGCACTAGAAGAAACAGGCTTGGTTATTGGCATTATATTGCCCAAGTCAGCAATCAGTGCCTCATCCAATGTTCCTGAACCTAACCGTTCTTCACCACCACTGGCAGTAATCTTCTTGATAGCATCTTCTAACTCTTTCACTCGGTTTTCTAATCCCCGACAACGCTCGGTAGTCAATCGTTTACTCTCAGTACTTGCCAATGCCCACTCTTGAAGGGCGACCACCTTAGCTTCTAATCCATCAACATATTCTTTATCCGACTTGGCAGATTGTGCAACCTCCATACCTTCCGCGGCACGCTTATTAGCATCGACAGCTGATTGTGTAACTAAGTTAATTTCTAGTTGCATTTCAGTAACGATTGCCTCCTTCTCCCGTAGACTCCGTAGTGCATGTTCGGTCTCCATTTTTGACATTCGTAATTCTAATTGGAGATTGGTTAATGTATTTTTGGTAGATTGTTGCTCATTGAGTAAAGTCTTGTGTATGTGTTCGAGATTGTTGAATCGTCCTTGTGCTGAAGTGTTAAGTGATTCGAGGTGTGCAATTCTTGATTTGCTCTCGTTTAATTCTGTAAGGAGTAGTGAATCCGACCTACTACTACCACTTGATGGTTGTGCACCATATGACAAAGATCTCGATGTAGAAGTACCATCATCATACAATGATACACCACCACCCTCATTAACATTACTAATTCCCAAATCTCCCGGATGAGGTGACTCGGCAGCATTCTCCCCGCCACTCTGATGCTGTGCCTTCTTCTTTTGACTATCACCAATACTTAGCACTGCCCGATCGAAGTTCGTCTCGAAGTCTGCCAATAAATCCATATGCGTCGGTCTATTGGCTAATACCTCTACACGTTTTTCTAACCGGTCACATTCCTTTTTGGATGATTCATATAACTTTTTCATTGCTTCCAATTCATTCTTTGCATCGCGTTGTGCTTTTGCGGAGCGTCCTAGGAGGGATTTGAGTTTATTATTCTTTTCTTTTAGTGTTGCATTCTCACGTAGGAGATTTTGAAGTGATGTTACCGATGATTGAGGCAATTGTTTCTTTAGTAAAAGTGTTGCTAGTTCTTCATTAAGATCTATTTTTATTGTATGTTATATAAGTAGTATTTTTGTGCATAAGATGTGCACAAATTTGCAAAAAACATTACAACAAGAGACGAAAGGCCAGGGATAACATGGTTAAAGAGACAGTTAGATATAAGTTACTCTCCAATTAGATATACAGAACAGATCAATTGATTAATACATTCAATTCAATACCCCATGCAATTATTTAATATATATGAAAGCACAGAGCAATGGCATATATATACTGTATGACTCACCTACAGGCCCATTTTTTGAGCTAGATTTGCTCGGAGTTGCAGTACTGCTAGACGCCGCCCTAGATGGAGTATTCGATGAAGATATCGAAGACCGATCTGTCGATATATCCTTTGCAACAGGAGCGGCAGCGGCAGCTGCCTCAGTAACTGTTCCTATAAAAGCCAAGTCATCTGATATTGTTTGATCAGCCGATCGAGTTGTGGTATTTGTTGCTCCATCATTATTTGACGATGAGCTCTCTTGTGCAGACTGATTAACGACAGGCGTCGTGGGGACATTGTCCAATGCTTGAAAGGGATCGAGATCCATTTGATGCTGAGTTTAGACAGCCAAGAATACCCTATGTATGCTTTATGTTATTATTAAAGTTTGCTGAGGGACTTTCCCTGGGGATACCTGATGAAGGATACCCAAAGGATTTGTGTTCGTTAGGTTTCAGGGAAGAGAGCTAAAGAGAGCAATACGAAGTTGTTGTCGGGTGTACATTGACAGTCGGCTAATACCGATAATCTCGAGGTTGCAGTCTCATTGCTGAGAAGATTAAGGTGAGAATCAAGATTATTGTATGTGAATGCATTTATCATATTATATGCAATGAAATTACCAATTACGCGATACTTTATGTTATTATGAGAGTACAATATTATCTCTAGAGATGATACCTATTGCTTTTTATTTCGTGGTACAATAACTTTTATATATCTTCTATAATCTCTGGCTGAATCCGTTTAGGTGGTTAGGTAACTGTGTATGTATCTGCACATCTACCAACTAATATGAACAACAATGAAGAGCGGCAGCAGTCTGCTGCTGAAAATAATGAAATGTCATACTTCGATCGAGTAGTGTTGGAGGCAGGGGGTACTGCTGATGATATAAAAGAGGGGAAAAGATATGGTAATGTTTCTGATGATGTTTCCATATGGAGTGAAACAAACGATTCGGACGCCGTCGATGAATCATCCGATGAAGAAATGGAATATGATTCGGATGAAGATTCTATAAGATTCAATTAGAAAAACCAACTATTGACAATTCAATTGGCCACCTGAGCGATGAAAGCAAGGAACATTTATCTTGGAGATTAGATAAGGATGAAAGTTTTAGTGATTGGACGATTGAAGTATCCATTGCTAACAAAAGAAACAGAAAGAAGACATATCATGTGCACAAAGTTACCTTGGCAATTGGACCAAAGAGGAGCGGTTATTTTGAAGCTCTACTTAAATCCGGACAATTTAGTGAATCAACCAATAATACGAGTGTAGTGGAGCTACCAATGGAGATCGCAAATTACTTTCCTGATTTCCTCGACTATTTATATGCACCGCCGCATGAGTGTGCTAGTCTAATCAACAGGGACAATCGTTCTGTACTTCAGTACTTTGCCAAGTACTTCCTTGTTCCCAAGCTTACAGAGGACATATATGTATTTATCGAAAAAGATATGAGTGATCTTAGGCACATGGGAGAATACCTGGCTGAGTTCGGAAGTTCAGTCTCGGAAGACGATGATTCTAAGAGAATACTTGCAATAGCATCAAAAGTTTGTACTGAAAACATACTTCACATTAAAGAGGATTCAGCCCTTCTTTTCGGGTTACCACCGGTAATGTTTCTTCATATGGTGAGGACCGTGAGGAATAGCAAAGCTGTGCTGACACTGGTGATTGGGTATTTGAGGCACCATCTTGATAGTCTTCACGTCAGCTATTTTGTTGATATTACAGATTATCTATACTTTCCAGATGACGTGTGCAAAGCTGGAGAAATTGCACTTGATTTACTTGAGATAATCGATGATGCCGAAAGTAATGCCAAATGGGTGGATGATATAGACAATACAGAAAATGTTAATATCATTCATGATATTACATTCTTCTTGACTGCTGTCCTGTCGAGATACTTATCAGATAAGGGAGATGTAGACGTAGGTTGGGTAACCACTCACGTGACACCGAAGTTACCATTTAGTGTGGTGTCTCGTTTGCTTGGAGAATCATTGGCAAAGAACAAAATCAAAGAAAAATATAACTTTGATATATCTTGTAAGATCATGAATGAGGGTTTTGGTATGCCAGTAGGAAGTGTCGTGAAAGTATCTATCAAAACAAGTGATTCCATCGATTATATATTGTATCTTTTGAGACGCAAGGTGAATATGCTGAATTATTCGATGAAAGTCTATGCATACTACAATGTTCAGGGTGCGCTCGAGGACAACAAAGCTATTGGGATTTTCAAAGGCAATTCTGGAACAGTGCTGAAGATTCGTCATTACTAGTTGACAGTAAAGATTATCTCGATTTCATTTGGCAGTTGCTTTCAGCTATATCCATCTGCCATATCATCGGCTTGGGTCTAAGATATGGTCGCCTACCGTATCTTCTACACTACTTCTCTTTCACTTTTGGCTTCAGTAAACTAGTCTAAGTCGAAGTATATAAGATAAAAGATGCATATTGCAACTAGTGTTTTCCAAGTATATAAACGATCAGGTAAGTAAGTATTAGCCTCCCCCCCCCCCCCCCCCTTATCCCTAGGTAGTAGGTGCTCACCCACGACATTTTCAAGACCAGAAAAGATAGAATTATCTTCATAATCGAAGTAAGGCTTGCTCATTCTAAAACTGCCTTGACACACCAGGAAAGAAAGAATACCACACCTCACTCATGTGCCCATAAACTCTCATAAATTAATGCGATGAACAAACAACATTCAAATGATTGCATGCCTCTGTGGGGTCATATTGCATAGGTATGTATTACCTATCCATCAATTAATGCTCTGTTGCAATAGTATTAAACTGCCTTTGATACAATTTCAATTGATAGCAAAGCAAATAAGAGAATTGCAAAGTGAATAATGCCTCATCGTATCAAAATGGTTGCAGGTAATAGTCAAAGAAAGCACATGGATGATGGTACTCGTGGTATAACGTATATACATAGTACATCTACTAAATTGTCTAAATCTATAGACGAAAGTAGTAATAGCAATATATCAATACGACGGTGGCGGAGAAAGATGACAACACAAAAACAAGCCACATCTTATGCACAAAATTTCCATAAACAGAATACCAATGAGGAAAGAGAAATCAATTCATCTATTGATAATTTATCGTCATTATCTAAACTATCATTGTCACCGACATCCAATCCACCATCTCCTACTGTTAGACGACTAGTAACGCCGTCACCGGCAGCTCCATATGCGAGTTTAGTATTCTATCCAATTGGTCCAGGCCTGCCTTCACCAAAACCTCCATCATCTCCACCCTCATCTTCGCCATCATCTTCGCCTACCCTTAAACCAGGTAGTACAATAAGTGGACATACCTTCCTCGATACCAATCTAAATGGATCATACGAACAACAGATTGATTACAACTTTTCAAAAGTTCACATTTGGTTATTTACATGTGGTGGTCAATCTAGTATGTTGATTGATAATACATTAACATCTGCAGATGGTTTATTTACATTTGATGATTTGTATAGTGGAAATTATATGGTCGTTATTGAATTACCGGTGGGTTATGAAAGCAGTGTTTCATTTGATGAACAACAGTTGCTTGAAGAGAAGTCTATCCGATCTAAATTACCATGGGAAGAAGAAAATGTTACTCAAACAAAGAGACATTATGGAGATGTACATGATCAACATACTGATACAACGATTGAAAGTCTTAGTAAATCACAACGAACATGTACATCCATATGTTTCAAGTTGAATGATAATCAAACGAGTAATATTGAATTAAGTTTTGGCATGAAAGAAAGTCCTACATCATCTCCATCTACTCAAGCACCCAGTGGTCAGCCAACGCGTGCACCAATATCTGTAAGTCCAACGAATGCACCTTCTTATGCATGGTGGATTGGCACCCCTACCTATAGTCCATCAACAAGTAAACCCGTTACAATGTCGCCATCTGTATCTCCTACTTCAGAACCAACATCAAGTCAAATACCATCCCTACAGCCATCTCAAATCCCAACACGATTTGGAATACAGATAGGACCAGTACAAACTGTCGGATTAAGAATCACATTATTTGGTATTGATAACATATCAGATAAAGCAGAGTGGAATAAGGCAATGGAAGTGTATATTCAAGAGTATTTCAATAATGATGAATCACGAGGAGAAGCATTTGATGTTGATGCTAGTATTATCATGACTAGTCAATCTGTTGTTGAAGAGCAGCAACAAGTTGTCAAGGTACAACGAAGACCGTTCAGGAAGCAGCAGCTACGTCAATCAAGAATACAACGTCATGGTGATCAACGACAACTTCAAAATGGAGGAGAACCGGCCATAGAAATCATTTACAATCAAGTCTCAACATACAAGACATCGGATCCAACTTCTGTGGATGAAACATATATAATACACGAACCATTCGCTACGACATTATCAAGAGCGGACTACATCTCATTCTTACAATCTTTAAACAACACAGATTATGATAATGTTACTTCTGTAAGTTCTGTACGGTTACCAACTGAGCAACTGCCTTGGGAAGAACCAGCTTCGACGAATGGAGTAGTCGTCATCACTCCTATAGTCAATAGTACACTCGAGGTTACTGAAGAGTCAAATGGCATACATTATGGAATATATATCTTCTTGGCAGGTATATTCGTAGTGTTCATTGTAAACTTTGTATTTATATACCGTAACAAGAATAAGGAAGAACGAAGATTGTCATTACTTACTTCCGCCAGGGCTAAGGATGAGAAGAAGAAGACAAGATCTGATGACAAGGATAAGAAGAAGAGTAAAGACCCTCGTTTTTATTTAGAAGGTGATGTATCGAATGTAGCATCATCATCTGAGGACCATGAGTTACATGCCTCTATCCCCCCGCCCTACGAGTGGAGGAGTACTCAGGAAACGAAAGAGAGTACTGTCACTGCCGGAGATACAAGTCGTACCGATATTGAGGTACATGATATCTATCCCACATCACTTGGTGATGATACCCCGTCCAAGACTATTCGGTTTTATGACGAGCCGACTACTCAGGTGAAAGGTCCTCAAGAGAAGCAAGACAAGGAGAAACCTGTACAAGACTACACCCCACCATGGGCTTATACGACGTCACAGAAGACCCAGAATGTTGTTGGCTCACCTCCTACCCTATCTCCTAATAGTAGTCCTGATAACAGTTCCTTCGAGGGGAGTGGCTTGGATGATGCTATGCGAGGTGATGATATCCCTCATGAGGTTATAATAGACATAAAAATTCCACCTGGAAGAGTAGGATGTATAATAGATAGCTCGCCCAAGAATGGTCCGTATATATGTGAAATTGATGATACAAGTCCATTAAGAGATGAGCTTTGTGTCGGTGATAGAATTGTAGCTGTAGATGATGTGGACGTTCGACGGTTCAACGCTATCAATGTATCCAAGCTATTGGGAAGACGATGTCATAACGACGAACGAATATTGACTATCATGAGACAGTTGTTCATTATTGATGAAGATGAAGAGGATGAAAGTGAAAGTAGCACGGATAGTCCGTATGCAGAGATTGAACAGAATGAAGATGAGAGATCAGTATCACCATTGGATACTTATGATGATCCAGATACGTTGAGACGGTCAGATAGAGAAGGGAGTGTTGTCTCGATTGATCCTCCTGGCCATACGTGAAAAGCTTAACTCACTTGCCTGAGTCCTCTTGATTCGTCATTCATATCAATTTGATAATTAAGAATAAAGTACTAAGTAATGTGAAATAGAGGATGATCCACTGTCTCTAGTAGATCTTTAACTCCTTACAGGAGGAAATAGAAGTGTTCGAGACTAACTCGTCAACAGATGTAAGCGTGAACTCATTGCATGTAATCTTCATCCTTCTTGATGTACCACTTTTCAACATACGCTCCAAACGATATCGGAAATAGCCCACAGTATCAGTAGGTTTAACTGGTATCTTCACAACACTTCCCATCCTGCCTACAATGTAGGCAGGATGACCATAACAATCAGTCATGAATTTGCACGAGACAGTAAAGGTCTTTTTTGTCGACTCTTTCTTTGACTGACAGGCCAATACAATTCCAAGCACTCTGCAAATTACGTCTTTTGGCAGATTCTCATAAAGAGTGCTTATTTGAGTTGATTGACACATTTCTAATGCATATCTTGAGAGTAAGGCTGTACACATATCCACTATTGAGCGTCTCAAGTGTTTGACCCAACCACTATTAGACTCCGCTACCTCAAGTAAACGAACAGCCAAAACCCCAGCATCAATTGTGGAAATTGGAAAATACAGCTCACTCGCCAAAGCATCAAAATAATTTGCATTGAGCATTGATTGCTTCTGCTTGATGTAGTCAATTGCTAATGCACATATGAAAAATTTATCATCGTCATCAGTTACCACCTTAATGTTGCTCTTTCTCACCATAGCAATTATATGTAAAAACATTACCGGTGACAAAGTATAAACAAAAGTTGGATCAGGTTTCCTAATGTGAAGTATATTGGAAGCACATGCCCTTGTAGCTAATGCAACCATCCTCCTTGATTCGTCGTCTTCTGAATTTCCAAACTCTGTAAGGTAGCCCTCCATATTCTCAAGATTGTTCATATCCTTTCCTATGAATACACCTATATCTTCTGAAAGCTTGGAAACAAGGAAGTACTTTGCCAAGTATTGTAGGGCACAACGGTTGTATCTACTGATTAGAACAGTACATTCTGATGGAGGAGAATATAAATAGTCAAGAAAGACATCAAAGTAATTTGCAATCTCCATTGGTAGTTCTACCACACTCGTACTATTTGATGATTCACTAAACTGTCCGGATTTAAGTAGAGTTTCAAAATAACCGCTCCTCTTTGGTCCAAGTCCTAATGATGTTTTGTGCACATGATATGTCTTCTTGCTATTACCTTTGTTGGTAATCGATACTTCAATTGTCCAATCACTGAAACTCACATCCTTGTCCAATCTCCACAGTAGAAGTTGTTTGCTTTCTTCACTTAGGCCTACCTCTGATGTAGTGTGGTTTTCTCTCTTTTTTGTGATCTTTACGCTTTGTATGCTATCCTCATCGGAATCATAATCCATCATCTCCTCATCGGATGATTCACCAGTTCCGCTCCATATAGAACTATTGTCTTCTTCATCACTCTCATCATCTTCCTCGCCATTCCGAATTGGTATATCAATGTTAACATCATCAGCAGTGCCTCCATTCTCGATTACTAAACGATCAATATATGACATTTCATTGTTTATTTCAATTTCAGCAACATGTTGCTGCTCTTCATTCTTGTTCATATTGTGCTACTCGGAAAGATAGGGAAGCTAGTTGTTAGTGTTAGATTGATTATCAGACTAATAGTTGTCAAGAGCGTTGGATCTACATTCGAAACTTTATACTCACATGAAACTTCTCCAACTCTAAAAGTCAAAAGCCTACTAACTCTCTCAATCATATAAGAGCATTAGACACAGTAAATCCCCATCAATGTCTACTATAATATCAGATAGTTGCCGTGTTCGGCATCGGCGTCGAGCAAATCCGCTCATATCTTTATCAAAAGTTACATTATCAATAATTTTGGTATCATCCGGAGTATCTCATTGCAAAGCAGCAATTGAATTGGCCCCTGATCAATATCAGAATGTTATCATATCAAATGATAGTATTGATAGAAGTAATGGTATTCATAATGATATTATTGATGCATCGGAATACTCTAAGAATGATGAGCTTCATAGGTTGAGAGGAAGTAGAAAATTAGAAAGTGCACATCTTATGCATCATTTAAACTTTGCAACAATATCTAATGTTAATGACGACGAATCAAATGATATAAACAGTGCTACAGAAAGAAGAAGAAAGTTGCCAATAAGAAGAGGTGATCCTCCATCGCCACCCAATGATAATGGGACTGGTACTGCAGATGGTGACAATACAAATACAAATAATGATGCAGCAACAAATCAAAATCAAGTTACACAAGATGGAAATGAAAATGAAGCTTCTACTGGTACAAGTGGGGGCGGTGGATATGGTGATTACGGTTCCTACATGAATAGCAGTCCTAAAGTTTCACCTAATGAGCCCCCGCCGCCTGGTCAGTCTCCAACTACGTCAACATCTGGTGGCGCTTCGAATTATGGTACATCTACAACATCTAACCAAGCTTCTAATACTGCTGGTAGTTATGGTTCATATGGAAGTAGCTCATATGGTGGAAGTACATCGGGAGCTGCAACTAGCTCATATGGAAGTGGAAGTAGCACTTCTGCAGCATATGGTGGCAGCACTTCTTCGTATGGAAGCAGTACATATGGTGGCAGCTCCTCAACATCCACAGCATCAACAACAACAAAGGATAGTTATTCTAGTGCATGGGGTGCAACTGGATCATCTGGTTCATCCACATGGGGCAGTAGTACTGGATCGAGCGGATCTTCTTGGGGTAGTAAAGCATCATCCAGTTTTTCTAAATTACATGGACCTTCGGTACAATTGTCAATCATCCCTGTTATCTTGCTATCAATACTGACAACCTTTATTGGAATGCTAATAACTGCACATAGAATGGAACACGATCCAGAAGGAAACTTTGCAAACTGTTGTCGAGTATTGTTACATACAGTCAATTGTATCTACAAGGTAATCTACAACCTGTACCATTGTCGATTAGGTGATATACCACAGGTAGTATTTGCATCAGAATTAGAAGAAGAGGAATATACGGACGAAGAAATTGAACGAATGAGATTACGACCTGGTATTGAAAGAGCATTAGATGTGGAACATCGTAAGGCATTGAGGAAGGTTGGTATTGAAATGAACAAGATTAAAGTCACAACAATAAAAAGATAATAACAAACTAATATTACAATCGAATTAGCACTCTTTCTCTAGAGGTCTACTACAACATCATTCCAACTCTTTGTTCCTGTTAAATTCATTTCGATGCTAGCCTCACTGCTAGTTCTGTTCAGTTCGACTGGCTCTTCCAATCTTACTTGATTTATAACGCTTTGTGGATCGTTGTCCTGCGGTGATTCAGTTATACTTGAATCTTCTCCAAAGTCTGCAGTCTTTGTCCCTGCAACATCATCTTCCTGCAGTGCAAGATTTGCTGCATATTCCTCCTCAGCCATTTCCCCCTCTTCCAACTCTTTTGCTCTGCGTTTCTTCCTCTTGTGTTTTACATATGTTGCGGCTATACATCCCGTTCCAAGTATAGCAACAAAACAAACAAATAATATACCATATTTGCTTAGATAACTCTCCTCTTCCTCATCTGGATCCAAATTACCAGTCATGGAAAGTATGCTAATATCTCCAGCGCCTGCAGCTCCTGTACCCCGTGAACCTAAAAAGGCCAAGCTTGTTGCCTCGCCATCTGGTGGGATGAATTCACCAGACTCCATACCCTTTTTTAGTTGTTCAATAACTGCTTTGATTACACCGTATTCATTATCACCGGTATATGCTGTAGATACTTGACCGCGGATGGAGGTACATGTATCATCTGGTATAGTACATCCATTCGGATTGACATAATCAAAAGGCTGATATGTCATTCCCAACAATCTCGTCTCGTCTGATTCTTGTAATTCTCTTCGTTGTTGTCTTCTTAAATCGATTACCAATCCGTGACATTCATTATCGTCATCATATGTCATTCCATCATCGTTCAATATATGTGTCCATACTTGATTATCCATGTACTTTTCTAATTCAAGTAAATTTCCACTAGTTGCTTCAGCAGTCTCTACTTCACTATCAACTTGTTCTATATCCTCATCTTCATCATCTCCACCAAACAAATTGCCAAAGAAATCACCCGCTTTATCCAAAAACCCAGATTCTTCACCAACTTCTTCACATTTATCACCACACCAAGAAACACCCTTGGCATGTTGTATTTCGTAATCAAATAATATACCAATTTCATGTACTGTAACTTCCACTGCTGGTAGGTAGAGTGTTTCATTTGTTAGTGGATTAAAATAAGAGCGATTCTGTGGCGGCGGTGGTGTGCAGGAATGTGCATCTTGTAATTCTAATATTCGTATTGGTTGTATATGCTGTGGTAGATTAACTGATGGTATAGCAGTAGTGGATATCTGTTGTAGTAAGTTGGAAGACATGATTGTTTGACTATCTCTTTATTGTTTGACTGTCCCTTCAGGTCTTTGCAATTTAAAGACCCAATACAAGTTGTATTTTTGCAATCTAAAATGATGAAATATATAGAAATTAAATGTGAGAGATCGTTGTGCATATAGAAGAAAGCATAATATATAAATCAAGGAAACCAGCCCCGTCAATGTTTGTCCTCTCGGATATGTATTTGCATTGATAAATGGTATCTTTTATAATATTATAAGCAAGCTCTCGTCAAAACTACAGCTGTTATTCCACCACTAATCCAATAATAATAACCTATTGGAGCTAAAGCCTTAATACTGTAACACACAACAACTAACAACAGGGTTGCTTTGACAAGAATGCTCAAAAAATAAATGACAATGATGGTATCCTTATATCTCTCTCATCACAAAACAAAGAATTCCAGCACCACCGACCCTGAACAAATACACAAAAGCACTTACCACTATTATTTAAAATCGTGTATCTCTCGATGGGTGCCGTCGTTCCTTCATAAGTACATCTGTAGGTTCTAGTACAAACAAAACAAAGCAACTTCACAAAAAAATGAATAGAAATTTCGACAAAAAAAGGATATGTATCTTCTCCTCTAACATGGGCTCAAGAGGCCCAAGGAAACCCAGGGGATAAGACGTCCTTCCCTATCGCCCCTGGGCTCTACTCTGGAGGCGAGGATACCTCTGGCAAATCTTCTTCTTCAAGGATACCATTCCACCTCACTCGATAGATCGCTCGTAGAAAATACATAGCACACAACTAATTTCAAGGTGTGTGTACTATGATGTTGGCGGCGTATTAGAGCGGCGGTATATATGCAGAAGAGGCGCGATAATATTGCTAGTTAGGTTGTTGATACATGTCGAAATTGCGGCTGGCGGAGTTGGGCGTCGAGTGGAGTTCGTGAGGATACTACACATCGAGCAACTTTTTGCAACTTATGTAGAACATCTGGACGTTCTTTATAGGCCTACATCCCCAATATATATCAGTGCAATTGAGGAGGCGTTATTTATTGATTAGAGGATATGCTGAATCGAATTGCTGCAGAAATTTTGTCTATACTTTGCAATTCAAATATCTAACAATCGCAATTCCCTCTCCTCCCCTTTTTTCACAGTCTTTTTTATACACACCTAATATCCAAAATGAAGTCTGTCATCGCACTTGCTCTTGTGGGTTCTGCCGCTGCCTTTGCTCCTCAATCACAGGGACCCGTAAGTACTGATTTTATTGTACATACTGCGATATGTGCTGTTATTGCAAAAAGTACACATATCTTATGCTAAAAATTTTGGATTCTGTGCATATTCTTCTCTTCCTTCTTTGGTATGATGTTTCCTATACGACACGACGCATATTTATAATTATAATAACAGGTTTCTACGGCTCTTAACGCCGCCAAGAAGGGACCATCCCTCAAATACATGCCATGCATCTCCACTGAGGACCTTCCATCGCCAGGATCAGCCACCTCAGGAGTTGCCGGAGGACTTGCCATCTGCATTGCCGTCGATGGTAAGGGAGCCGTGTATGCCCTTGGTGATAAGTGCCCACCCGTAAACCAGCCATTATCATTCGGTAAGGTTAATGACGACGGTACCATCTCAGACCCAGTATTGGGAACTAAGTTCAGTCTTAAGACTGGTGAGGTTGTTCAATGGTGTCCTTCTGGAATTGGAAAGGTTCTTGGCGGATTATTCGACCCCGTAGGTGTACCAACCTACCCCGTCAAGGCTAAGGGAAAGACTGTTGAGGTTCAGGTTGATGTTAACTACAAGGCTAACTTTGAGGCTGATTACTGGACAGGTGTTCTTGATGCACAAGGAAAGGCCAGTGGAAAGTACTATTAATTCCTTTTATCATCAATTTCCTGCTATAATTTCTTTTCCCTCTTCATTGAAGAATACATCAAAAACACAAAAATACCAATGGATAATGTCTAGGACATTATTGATTTAACCAATATCCAAGGACACTCAATCATTTTAGAAAAACTTAGTTTATGATCATGTGGCCTTGTACAGAAATTCCAAAATGGAAAAATAGATCTCTTCCGTGTGTCTTTTGCGGAGTAGAATTTAAGACTGAATAAATTAGGTGTCCTACTAAACAAGTCGAATCCTAACTAATGAAGTAGTAGATAACATTCCTTTTTCTGTCATTTGCTAGCTAGCGAGCTAGGTCGAGGATACCGGGGTCACATGATGCGCTGCTTAACGAAGCTACCTCTGTCTAACTCCACATTACCCATACCCTGCAGCTACTCAACACTTGCAGAGTTCATTCAAAGATTCTATTGTATTACTTACTTACAGTACCATACTTTGATGTGAGGAGGATTCGGCGCAGCCCAAGAAGGTATACACGTATGTTACATTTTACTCTACTTTTATTTATTACAGACAAATAGATGTGAGGAATCTCGGCTTAGCCTCGTCTCTACAGTTCTGGATTACACTGATAGCAACGAGCAAAGTAATCGAACTCATCGATCTGTGCAATAAAACCCTTGATGGAAGTGTAGCCTCCCATGCCGACGCCTCCAAGTATAACAAAGGCAGCAATTAACCAGTTGAAGGCTTTCAACAGTTTGAGACTGACGACTGGCTTCTTCACCATGTCATCTGTTGACTTAAACGCTAGATTGTAAGCAATCACTGGAATTATATATGTGCCAAACGATGTGGTAAAGGCGCCAAGAACAGCATTTACTGCACCGAAGAAGGGAAAGGCTACCGCAAGAAGAAGCATCACACCACATAAAGGAAGTCTTGCTAAAGCTCTTACCCAAAACGGCTTGTCATGGATATGAATCATCTTTTCAAACATATGAAATAGAGGACCAGCAAACAATCCAAACGCGACAGCTTGGTGAAGTGTCATCATAATAATACCCAAATCTCTAGCAGCACTTCTTTCGAAAAGAGTGAAAGAGTTGGCTCCTTGATAGAGGGCCTGCATCCCATACGTATGATACACTGTAACGGCGTTGGGCATTGTCAATGTGAATACATAAATATAACTCCAAAAGTAGCTCTTATCATATGAACCAGGGTTGTCCATGACATCAGCCACTTCAATATTGGAAGTATGGCCTCCGTACACGAAGAGCAATTGGACAAATCCGTTAAAGAATGATTGGACAGTTTGTGGTGCTTCATATGTAACATCTTCGACAGGTCCTTCAATTGCAGCTGTCACGGTCATAAACCACGCAACATAAGTTGTCGTCAAGATTCCAAGAATACTGATTGCTCGGTAGTGTTTAAACGTCGGAACAAACGCAATCAGACTGAACAGACCTCCCCAAATGAAACTCCATGTACGCTTGTCCGTTGTTGGATCAAGTATATACATGTTTGAGCTCGTGGCTATGATTTGTACAGTCGTCAAACCCAATAGTGCGAAAAACACTACCATCAAACTAAAATATTTCATCCATTTTCCAACTAAACCTTCCATAATCTCATGATAGGATACAATATGAAATGGATCTTCATGTTTTGCATCTTCTCTCTCTTTTAAATTGTGTCGATGTTGAGCATGCATTGCTACCAATAGATAGTTTGTATACAATGCCAGAGTAGCAAATACTAATTCAAGAATTACACCACCGACAAATCCAGTTTGAGCAAAGACGTTTGGAAGAGTTAAAATGGACTGACCAACTTCTTGTGATGCCGCTAATAAAAATCCATCAAAGACAGTACCTCCAATGGTAATATTCTTAAATGTGTTCATTGATCTTTGGTAGAATGCTCCCTCTTCTAATGAATTTGCAGCAGTATCAGTTGATGCATAGGGTGATCCTGATGTAGGAAGATTGGTGGGGTGTACAGCTGATGATTGCGGACCAATTAGTAAACTCTCTGTTTTACTACGACGAGGGAAACTGAAGTTTTCGTTTGATGTAGCAGATGTTGTATCATTATTATTATCCTGAGAGGACATGGTATGGTATATTGTGTTGAGTTGGTTGTGTAAATAGTTTTATGTATTGCTCAGAGTTGATATTTTAAGGTAATCTTTTTGCAATTGCAATCAATGTTGTATGATCTTCTTCAAAAGTTATGAGCTTCATGTATTCATCATAACAGACGGTGGCCTATGATGAAAGGCCACAGAGTCTTGATCCATATTATTGTCTTGCTCGTGCATAGTAATAGTGTGCTCAACTTGCTCACAACTTACTCTCTGACCTTTGATGATGATGGACTCTGGATATGATCAAATTGATCATTCATTGTGCATGAGCTATTTGTTTATGTGTACGTTGTGTATGTACTAAAAAAGCTAGTTAGGTTCACGTCTTTGAGCTGAGATCTATTATCGAATGATATTTTATCTACAGCTATCCAGTCTATCGAGACTCGAGACAATCCTGAACTAGAGCAAGAAGCAAATCGTTCTGATGAATAGCCTCCATGCTAGTAAAGAAGCAAGCTATGTTACCTTGTGAACCCCAAACCCATTCCACTCACTGATTTTATACCCCCGTATTCTTGCTGTTCAAGTATGATTTCCACTTTGCCGAGCAACTGTCAATGACAGATAACGGTAATTGATTTGTACCCATTCCAATAAACTCAACCTTTGTGGCTTCATACAACAATGAGTACTCTCTTTTCAATCGATCCAACCCTTCATTCTTTTCACTCTCAAACTCGGCGTTGATACTTTCCAACTTAGTCGTCTCTCGATTCAAATCCGCATCGACATCGGTGGTACTGCGTCCCTTTTCGGTTGCGTATGCCAGCACAATATTGAGTTTGGCAATCTCCTCCTTAATACCTTTCGTCTTGTCACCAAACTTCTTCTTCAGGCCTTCCACCAATTCCGTTTCGTCTTTGGCATGACAACCGATAAGACCATCAACACGGTTCAATGCAATAGTAGCCGTTTTGTCCTGCATCTGTTTCAAATGGGTTGTGACCATAACTTTACGTTCTAGACGAGATGCCTCCTCCATTGAGTGTACTCGATCCAAATTTGCAACTGATTCTGTACTAATAACACTGTTTTCTTTGTTGTTACTAGGTACTCCTGTACTCTCGATAGTTTGTTGGGTTGAAGAGTGATGATTCTTTAGTAAGGTTTGTGGGGTAACGACCTCTCGGTTTGGTCCAACCAGTTGTTGCTGCTTGTTTGTAACACCGGGAGTACTCATTGTTGGCATAGGTGGTTGTGCCGCCCTACCCACATTCTGTGAAATAGCTGGTTGATAATGTTGTATACTTGGTAGTGGTGGAGGCTGAACACTATCTTCTGCTGTCTTTACACGTTCCTGATGAGGCAGCGATTGTTTCAAATTATATTCTTCCGTCTCACGTGCGAAACGTTCCTTATCCTCAACAGCAAGTTGATCCAAACGTGCACGTTCATCGTTGCCTAACGCGTTGTACCCGGCAGACAAGACCTTGGACTATATATCATACGGATTTTGCAATATGTTAGACAAACAACCATATAAAAGTTCAATAGAACAAGTGGCACACTCACTAGATCACCAAGCGAGATACCTGGATTCACATCCTTGACACTCTGCCTATTCTCATTACTATAGATCATGTAGGCAGTATTAGCCCTCTTAGGTGCGTCCTTCTTCTGCTTCTTCTTGGGTGGTTGATCTTCATCTACCATACTGCTCATACTACTACTACTACTACGTGGGACCTTCTTGGTATTCTCTTTAGCAGGTGTTTTAGACTGGCGGGTTCATCTCCCGTAATTGTTTAACAACATCTTGTGCTATAGCCATTTTGTCGCCCGTACGCTTCTCTGCAGTTTGATAACGAGATTTGTTTTGTGCAATGAGGTCACGATAATTGCTATAACCTGGTGAGTTGTATTGTTGATTACCTCTACCGATGATGACATCATTACCTTTAGGAGTATATCCCTGCGGCATCTTGGTCATATCATCTGATAATTCTAATACATTTTTACGCTTTCGTCGTTTCCGTGCTACCGTACTTTTTGTTGTTGTAGGTTGTTGATGATGTTGTTGTGTATATTGCGGAGGGTTTGGGCAAACATCATCATTTCCATTTATTGGTAAAGGCGGAAGTGTAGGATCAAAACCACCGCCACTCATGATATCTGTTGTTTATAATGTAGATCTGTTTGCAATGAGGAGTTGGTGTTTATAATATATCTGTTGGCAATAAGAGAGGTGTCTTTACAAAGGGCAATGATGGTGCACACTAACAACAAAAGGTGAAACGAAATGAATACCGCTTTCTTGCTAAAATTCGATGCACCATCATCACAATCAGCCCATGCGCTAAATTTAATATTCATAACTACTTACTAATAAAATATTACGGAGAGAAGCAGCAGCACACCATACAAATACTAAATCCAAATACATTATCCATGAAATTACTTTTGAATTGTTTTTATTTGTTGTGTACCATGAAACAAATTACAACCACATCGGCAATTGATTGTTCGTATCCATTGCAAAAACGCTATAAGTATACAAAAGAAGAGGATGATAGTAATGGAAATGATGAACTTCTATCCACCGCACATATTGATAATGGTAATCTACTCACAGCCGATATTGACACTCCAGCATGTCATGAGATAAGAGGTATTGATTTAGTACATCGTGAACCAGATACTCCATTCGTTTATGGTGATGATAATCTATTGGTTGATGAGTCAATTAGTAGATTATTTGAATCTCTTCGTCAGGAGACCAATGGATATGTTTTACCACAAAGAAATGTATCCATTAACGAGGAAGACGGTTTGTTGAGTGATGCATCGATCTCTGAACTATTCGATTCTCTACATTATGAATTTAGTGACGGGGATGGCAATGTTATTTCGGTATCAAATGAAGATTTGATTGTAGATTTGAGTGAGGAGGTGGAGATGATAGAGCATCAACAACAAATCAATAATGATACTACACTAGCCGCTGAAAATGCAAAACTCAAAGAGGAGGTGGCAACATTGAGGATTATGATTCAAGAATTGCAAGGGTCTGCAGTAGCCAATACAACCAATGGCGTTCATCAGTCTGGACGAATAGTGTCATTAAAGGCAGTAAAGCCTGTTATTAAGAAGTATTATGATGAACATTGTGTTGAGGGGGTTCTTTCTCCGGAACAACGAGAGAAGATTAGGCAGCTAATCAAAAAGGAACATGCCAAACTAGAACGAGACCATTATTATGCTAACGAGTTGATGACTAATGAGCAATTGAGTTCTTACATTTATAGACTTACAAACAAGTATAAGACAAACTTGAAGAGTCGTGCCAATGAATTAGAAACCAAGAAGAAAGCAATATTAGATGTCATATTATCTGATTTGTCAAAGAATGAATCAATTATTGAACCCGGGTCTAATGAAGCAGCCAGAGTCATCCAAGGCATATTCGTAAGTCACCTCTTGTTGTACTATACTGGTTGTTATTGTATTGTACATATCTCATAAATCCTTGGTTAATAGAATGTGGCACGTCTAGATACATCAAAATCTGTTGCAACTAGGAAGATGCTCACCTCAATCCTCGTACAAATCCATGAGTTTGGGAAGAAGGGTGAAAACTTCCTCAAGAGCTGGGGGGTGACACCACTCACAATTGAAGACATCGAGAGATTCAAGGCGGATGATGAGAACTGGCCATACCTCCAAGGTGGATACTACGTCGGCCTTACAGGAACAGTCGAGTATATGAATGCTCAAGAGAATGGCAGTTCAACAAAATATGGTGCAGCTGAGACTGTGAGTCAAATTGCAACAAACCTAGGCCTAGGTAAGCAATGTTCTCGGGTAGTAGCAATGGGTGCCATTTCTGACTCAATGTTCATCTGTGTAAGTGCCATCTCTTTATATTTGTGTATGCATATCATTACATCTATTACAGAGAGCTCAAACATCTTCTACCACTCAGTTTTGCAGGAGAAGTGCTAGTATTGTTGAATCTTCACTACAATCATTCTTCAAAGACATGTATATCCTTGCACCAAGAAACAAACTCCATTCTCGTGAAGTATGTGTAGTTTCATTGCAAAAGGTTCATGATAATGGTGCCTCCTCAGAAACAAGTGGAGATGGAGATGGTACACAAGCAAATGGGGTCTTCCTCACTTGCATCCCTGGCCACTCAGTCAAAACCAAAGCAGTATATGGAGGAGAATTTGAGCTATCCAACAAGGTCAACTTTGTTCCTGAGACTCCCGCTCCTGTCTTTGACAATGTCCAAATTCCCCAAGGATTTGGCCGTGGCGGTAAATTGCCAGAGAAGTAGTTTTGGAAACTCTCTCTGCTAGTATTCTATATAAGATAAAGATATAAATGCGCTTTATGTTGTCCTCAGAGTCTTGATACAAAGCAAGATGCTAATACTGCATAGGCAAAAGCTTATATCTGCGCTCACTTTTCTCTTCTTCCAATCAAGTGACGACCAAGCAATTGAATGTGCGTGTCAAGTTGGTATATGGGAAGAGTATAAGAGCGAGATAATGGATGATATAGTCATGTTTATTGAGAGAAGTCAAGGCGTAGGAGGTTCATAATCGTACATAGAGCCACATACATCTCCCCTATTCAATTTAGGATACCGCTGCGAAGGTATCCTAAAGTGTTAAAGTGCTCAAAGCATGTAGAGAGCATGCAGCAAGCAAGGAATGCTCATCAACAACACATGGTAAAGAGTAACACTATTTGAATCCACTATCTAGCATTGATATTCTTTTATTCTTGGCCGCAATTTCTCTATCCACTGCAGAGAGATTGTTTGTAACTTCTTCTCCTCTGGCTCTAGTGTCTCTTCTTCTCTTTACTTTTCAAAACTCCTTTCATCCTATCATAGCATTTCTCCATTACATTACATCTCACCTCTCGCTGCCTTACTACGATCTTTTGTCCAACTAGTTCCTCCCACAGAAGAAATACATGGTGTCTTACCAACATAAGGAAAGTCGGCATCCTTTACAGCCTCTAAACAAAATTGAGCAACATCTGCCCGGGGAATGCTACCGGCCTCTCCGTCAATGACATTGATAACACCTGTTGGAGCATCAACAGTCAAGCCGCCAGGTCGAACAATACAGTATTCTAATCCACTCTCTTCCACAGCAGCCTCTTGGTTATTCTTATCAGTAAATATCTTCTTCATTACAGTCATCATCAGTATCTTAAATGCAAATGGAGCTTGATCTTTGGAATTACCGGCACCGATACTTGTTACTACTGCAATTCTTTTAACACCCTTGTCTTTCATGGCAGCCATGATATTATTGGTACCGTCTGTTAGCATGGTATCTCCTACATCGGATGTTTTACCCCCAAGGGCAACAATAACTCCGTCAATATCTTTTTCAAATACTAATAATTAGAGGAGATATGGTGGGTAGTGAATATGAGATATCATTTGTTTATATCATATATATGCCCATAGGAAATATTAGTAAAATAAACCAATGATAAGTTATGCCCATAGGAAATATGAGATTCGTATTATAGCTAAATTCATGCATGTATCAAATCTTACCTTTTGCAACATCCGCAGGATTACAAACATCACCTAATTTGTAGAGATACGAAGATATAATATGTTGTGAGAAACAGACGTGCATATTGACAAATATCTTGTGCATATCTTATGCACATATATCTAACGTAAGCAAATAATAAATACTTGCCAGCAATAACAGTTAAATTGGAATCAGTCATTGGTTTTTCAGCATCAGATCCACCCGATCCTTTGGGAACAACGACATTTGATGGGTTACGTGTTAATCCAACTACAGTATCACCATCCTTCAACGCTTGATATACACATTCTTGGGCTGTTAAACCACTGGCTCCAAATACTAAAGAGGAAAGAAAGATGAAAGAAAGATGATTGTAACTTCTGTTAGTTTATCATTATTGCAAAGGCAATCAAATAAAAGCAAATGAAGTTCAAATAGAAGTAGCCAAATCATCAAGACCTCCTATAAGAACACTTAGTAATATAGACTGAGTCAACACGAAAACAACAAATCAAATACTCAAACTTTCCTGCAATCGTTGCATCTAAAGAAGTACTGCTACCGCCGACGGCGTGGGTAGGACGGGGTGCAACAAAGGCATTAGTGGTGCCTAAGATGGCAGCAGAGGCGAATAGTAGGGCGCTAAACTTCATGGTTGTAGTAGTCTGAGATTGCTGAGTGGATTTGTGATAAGAGGATTATTACTACTTCGAAGTTTAGCGATACAACGGCTTTTGGTGTACACACTTATCGTACTTGAGTGGTGAACTATTAGTAATGGTGCAGGATAGGATGAATGCGTACGGCGGTAGCTATACACCATGATAACGATATCTATAATTATTTTGGTATACACTGCAATTGTTGCAACATGTCAATGTAATAAGTTTTGTAAAACAGAAAAAGACCTTGCTACACTGAGACTGAATTGCAATCTGAAAGATTTGAGTGATGAAGTATTGATAGGTATTATTGAACGTACGGGATTTGAATTGACACATGATGTTGATTCGTATACACATGATGACTTGGTACGGGAGGCCGCCTACTCCTTAGAAGAGGAAGGGGAGTGTTCAAGAGAAGCTGATAATGATCCTGATTATCCAATAGCATATTATGTTTCCGGTGCAGGCAAGTCCGTTTTATGTTATGAATTCATGTGGTCGATATGAAATATTGATGATTTGAGTGCTTCATTTGGACTTCTTGCGTCTTTATTTGCTTATATTTGCAAACAAAATGTACTAACATAAGCTATGCCATCTCTCGTCATCTTCATAATAACGCACATCCCGCATCATCCAGGTACCAATCATATCAATGGGAAGTATGTCTTGGGTTTGAAAGATAATGGAGAGCCAACTTATGCCAAGCAGATATCTCTAACTGATGCAGATCAACAATGGGCTGGGAGAGAATTGACGTTAATGGGATGTCTAATGACGCGTCATAGAAACTATACAAATTGGTTTATATCCGAAGCCTGAGCAACCCTGTTCAGATAATGATATTGACTACTATCACCTCAAATTTGCAGTTCAAGCCGTACAAAAACTTCCGAGGGAATCTGGTTGGCTTAAGTGCAACTACTGCAAGGGAGAAGACCCTCCACCAACATTACTTGGTATATGGAATGAGGATGATGATCTACTACAAACTCTCTACATTGATTATCTTAGTGTGATGAAGGATTGGCCTAAAACAAGTAAAGCAAGCATGGTAGATCATTTACTTTTTGAACATGATATTGGTTATGAGCAAAGGGTGATGATGCGGAAATTATTATTGAAGAAAGTAGAGGATATTCCTAGCCCTGACCCTTCACCCAATTACAGTTACAATTATTACAACCAAAGGGTATACCGGTGTTAACGACAGTGGATTATCGTTCATTACCCGACATAGACAACAGCGCGCAGCCTAGTTATTGACTAAGGTTGTATATCCCTTGACCGATATACGTGTATTCTTTACAGACTACTTGGTTCTTTAAGATTATTCCTACTATGAGAGATGTACGTTTCTCTTTAATAAACAGCGATTCAACTGTAGGATCTTCTTCAAGGTATCTTCACATAGGTATCTCATTAGGTATCTTCACTAAACAATAAACGGGTGTCCGTATCTAGTTGGGATGATCAGAATGGCACTGTTGTTGTCACTCCCCTGTCATTCTAGTTCTTACCAATCTCAAATTCATCTAGTACATCTTTGGGACAAGTAAACGATGGTCCCACATAATTCATGTTTGACATCTGTCCAAACATATCAATCTTCATATCTGCAAATCTATCGGAGTCTCCAAACATAATCCCTTCCGCAATAATCCTTGATCCAAAGCCGTGTATGCGCATGAACTCTACCAGTGTAGGGTGGAATACTAGTGTACGTTCACTGATAATCGCGTTGTCCTGGGTGTAGCCGTACCATGGTGACTTGATAATCTTGGTGAGGTGTTTTACGATGTTGTGCTGGAATGCAAGCTGCCTGATGCGTTGGTTAAGCTTGGTCTTGGGGTTCCCTGCTCTTCCTGTCATTAGTTGGTGGACGTTGTGTCGGTGGGCGATCTCGTCAGATCTAGCCTGGGTGATTAATGACTCGTTACGTAACACGAATGTTGTCCAGCTCCCATTGTATTCCATGTTGTCTCCGGAGGGTAGCTGTATGATGTTGCCATCACCATCCCTTGGTGGTGCCTGCCGTGGTGGTACTGCCCTGTACACGCCTCGCGGATAATTGTCTCCAAATGCGGCGGCAATCAATCTTCCCTCAATATCTCCCCGTATACTTACCTCCCGTAGCTCTCTGAGCATTGCCTTACGTCGGTGACGTACTGATTCCTTGTATTCCCATAATTCCTCCAGTTCATTAATTACTTCCCTGTAATTGAAACTTACCTGTCCATCCGTCTCGGGGAAACCATCAATGTTGACGGTGTCTACCATATCATCTACAGTGTCACTATCAGTGTCACAATCTTGTGTCGTGGAAGTGTCGTCTGACTCGTCATCAAGGGGTGGCAATCCTGCTGGGTCATATACTGCACTTGGTGGGATAGTATAGATTGGGGGCATAACGGGTGGTCGGTCGTACCTGCTTGGGTTCCATGGATCAGTTCCTGTGAGGTAAATGTGCCTCAAGTTTGTCATTTCCATATCCGTGGGGTACCTTAACTGTAGCATGGGTATACCATCATTGAATAGTAGAGGGATAACATCTCCTTCCAATGTCGTGATGGATGGTGGAGTGCCAAATCTTGGGGACCGGTCCTTAACAATCATGCCGTGACTTGTGAGCTGTAGTGTGGAGTGGATGGCATGGCGATTTCTTGGGTCATGGGCATATTGGGAGAATATTGCTACAGCTTTCTCACCAGTAATGAGCTCGATAACACTGGCAAATGAGCCAATTAACATGCCGCTCACAACTCTGCCTTGGAATCCAAACAGGTCAGCACGCCGTTCAGTAGATACATAATTCACTAGCCTCATGCCCGGTCCAGATACTCCCTGGTTGTTACCCCCATCCACGGTGCTCAACCCCGTCATGCTATCTTCCTCCCCACCCTCGTTTCCGTTTAGTAGCTCCCCTACCCCCTCATTCCTCGGCTCCCCATCTGCCCTCCTCGCTCCTCTCGTTTCCCTCATGCCTAACCATGGATCTACTCCCTCCCTGTCACCAGCCACCGTCATACTTACCTCGTGTGAGAGCACCTCAGCCGCTACCGTCGCGGTATGTACAGTTGCTTGCACCATACTTCTCCATTCTAGAATGTCTACCCTCGTGGCATTCTCCCCATTTCCCACCGTGAGTCTGTGCCGTATCTCTCTCGGAATCCTTGAGTGACATGGTAGTTGAATCCTTGTGGCAAGTAGGTCATATTCTTCAGTTAGATAGTCTTCCCATGGGCGAGAATTAGCTAAAACTGCCATGCGGACACGTAGCTTGGGCATTCGAAATCTCTTCTTATCACTGCTGCCATTATTCTCCCCAGGTACTGCGGGTGATGATTCATCATTAGGCGTAGTAACTTTCGGCATAGCGGTGATGGTGTTGAAGATGCTACATGCTTCGGACGGCTTGGGTGTGTAGTACATGTCGTTGGACAGAGCTACTGTGTTATTGTTGGCAAGTTGAGTAGCGTTGTTAACAGTGTAATCACTCTGTTCAAGGAAGTTTGTCTCATATTGATCACCAATGGTGGGTACACTGTCGGGAGTTTCATGGAATTCAACTTGTTGTCCGTTAGGTGGGCTACGAAGTGCGGATGGACGTGGTGATGGACGTGCACTGGAAGGTGTGCCTTGAGGGGTACTCCTTGAGGAACGTGGGAATGAGCCTGGGCGTGAGCTAAGGATAGTATTCTTGTCCTTCTGAGCAAGAAGATCCCATGTCTGCTGTCCTTCCGGCGACAAGTGATCCCACGTCTGCTTGTTCATCTTTAATCCCCTCATGAAGGTAGCAAAGGCACGGTACATATCCACGTCAACCTCTTCTTCTGTAAAGCCATCATCATCGGGTAATCCTTCATGGGCATTATTCTCAAGGGGCGAGTCATCATCATCGGCGTCCTCACCAAGGATCTCTGTCAAGTGAATGTTCCTTGAGGGTGATCCTCTTCTTCCTCGGTTGACCCCCTTAATACCCTTGTCCACCATAGTTGCAACACTGAGGTACATCTGGATCTTCTCAGAGGCTGTTGGGGTACGGCCCTTGCCTATAAGTCCAGTACACATTACGGTAACCATGCTGTTGATGCTCTGCAGCTCGGGGACATTCCTGATGAGGCGCTTGAGGTTTGTCAACTTTTGAGCATCATTCATCTGCCGATCAGGAGTTGCCAGATTGTTGAAGTCATCTATCTTGAGAATAAACTTCTGCATGCTGGTTAGCAAGGCCTGACGCCTAGTCTCAGGAATCTCCGCCTCCATGATGCTATTCTCCATCTCATCGAGGTTGGCAATTGCCATTTGTGATGCCTCCCCAGCGTAGTATTCAGACAACTCCTTGTATATAGCCTGTGCATCCCTGTCAATCTGATGTGCCTTGACAATTTGCAGACCCTTTGTCTCTTTGACAAGCTTGACGAATACGGAGTACATAATACCCAACATCTCATCAAATACCTCCTCCTCATCTGATCCGGCCACTGGGGAATAGAGAGGCTCAAGTACCTTTTCCAGACCTTGAGTATGGACGACTGCACGGAGTTGGCGGTCCCATTCTGACCACTGCATAACATTGTCAAGGGACATTGTGTAATCAGTTTGCGGCCTCTTCTTCTTAAGGAACTGGACAAGGAGGTGGTTAACAGCACGTCTTGTTGTTGGGCTTGTGGAACGGGAAGATCCTTGGGAATTGCTTCTAGTACGATTGTTGTTGTTGTTGTTGTTGTTGTTGTTGTTGTTGTTGTTGGGACTTTCTGTCTTCATTTTGTATACCTTCAACATGAGGTCGGGGTCTAGTTGTATAGGGTTGTTTACTAAGTCACCATGATGCCCGAGGAATGATATAAAGTCTTCCCTGGTGGTGGTGGTGATATCAACTCTTCCGACGAGTGATGGAGGGCCGAACCAGTTTTGGCAAAAGTTCCAGAAGGAATCTATTGCTTGTAGTTCATCTAATATATCTTCTGGTAGGGTTTTAGTATTCCCACCTTCATCTTCATATGTTGTCTCTTCTAATCTAGGACGTCGCATGACCTTACGCAGACCACGGAGGTTGGTGTTATTCTCCCCACGGAGAAGAAGTTGAACATCATTATTAGAGTCTAGCCACGTGTGGAAGATGTGGTTGTATTCCTCCTGATGACGTATTGTAGTTGACGACATACTGATAGTGTTGTTGTTCCTTCTACCACTTTAATTACTTACAACTGAATCACGAAGGTAAAAAGACCTCTTTTGGCAGATCTTCCTTCTCAAAGCTTGCAATAATTAACTGACCGTATATTCCAACAGAGCGAGTCTTAGTTATTGCAATATACACCAAACAATTCCATCTAATCTATGATTAGGAGATAAAGTCTCGAAACTGCTTAATCTGTTAACGACAGTGGATTATCGTTCATTACCCGACATAGACAACAGCGCGCAGCCTAGTTATTGACTAAGGTTGTATATCCCTTGACCGATATACGTGTATTCTTTACAGACTACTTGGTTCTTTAAGATTATTCCTACTATGAGAGATGTACGTTTCTCTTTAATAAACAGCGATTCAACTGTAGGATCTTCTTCAAGGTATCTTCACATAGGTATCTCATTAGGTATCTTCACTAAACAATAAACGGGTGTCCGTATCTAGTTGGGATGATCAGAATGGCACTGTTGTTGTCAACCGGCACGGATATCAGAAACTTTTCAATATGATTGCTTCACAAATATCGGAATTAGAAGATGTCGCTGATTACTACAAATTGATGGCGCATTTGCTCAAACTTATATCAAGTGATACTACGAAACGCAGACGTAGATCCGGTGATAAGAAGATGAAAAGATTGAAGGGTATACTGACAAATGGAATAAAAAAAGAGAGATTGGATATTGAAGATACTAGATATCTTCTATCGGTCGTACTGGAATCAAATCCGCGTATGTTTGGTGCACATGATTTCCTTATATCAGAGAAAGAAATTGTTGTGCCTGAGAAACCCAAACCGGCTCCTCGTTCTCAAACAAAGGAACCAAAGACTTCCCATCCCCAATCAAATTCTCGAACAAACAAACCAAAGACTCCCCATCCCCAATCAAGCATAACCAAAATCAAAAAATGGGGTTTAAATACCGCTTCTGGTTTTGTCACGGTCTGTTTATATTTGATTTTGTCATTCGCTCTGCTAGTGCTAGGCATGCTCTTGTATATGTTATCACAATATGAGAAGCCGAAGAAGAGAGTCAAAAAGCCAGCGCCGAGGATAAACAGTCCTTTGACGTGTCATCAGCCAATAATAAAAAAGACACTATATGTCAAGTCTTCTACCACAAATAAGCTCACGGGTAGTCGAGGGAACAAGATTAGGGGATTGATAAGCAAATCAGGAGTTCAAGATATTCAAATCGAAAGGAAGACAGGTCAGCCAACAGTCATGTAAAAGATTAAGGCTTCTAACGGAGAGATGTATGTGCCTGTGCACGTGAGAGGGAGAGCAGAAGAGGTGGAGACGGCAGTGATATTGATTCGCCAAGCAATCGGCAAAGAAAATGTAGACGAGGATATCGAACTGCCATCCAGCAATCCCAAACAAGCAGCATCTACGGTACCAGATAATTCATCTTCCTTTCAAAAGATGATGTCCACGAAGAACAAGTCAAAGAATGCATCATCATCAGCTCCCATTACATACATCTTGGTGCTTCTTGCCTTAGTCTTGTCTGTTGGTATTTGCAAAGAAGCTTTGTGCTATAACGAACCTGGAATATGTAGTATTCGGCCGTCTACTATCATTGAATTCGCATTAGCGACATGTGTACTAACAGTCGTCACTGCAATCGTTACATTTGCTCTTCTCGAGCTTTGGACACTTCTGTATGTATTACCATCCAAACTTTTCCACCATAGGAAAGGTAGAGGTGGGAAGAGAAACAGCATCTGGAACATGTGGAAGTTGCTCTTAGTCAAGTTCCATTCAATGTGCGCAAAGATTGCAAACAAATGCAACACACGAATAGTGATGGAAGCCATCACTCTTTTTGCAATACCATTTTGTTATTCTTTACATTACTGTGTTACAGTTTATTACAAGGAAGAGGATTGTAGTTCTTTCTCATACATCTCTTGTTCTGCAGAAACATGGTTAGTATGCTCAATTAGTTCAACCTTGTATGCATGGTGTCAGTTGTTGATATTTGCTTTGGTCCTACTGGTTCTACATTGCTTTGTACGTTGTGTATCTTTGATAGCCTCTCGGCTAGGATTCAAAGAGGGGAGTGAGAGTAAACCATGTGAACGACAATACTCTATATTCAATCACATTATTGGGTTACTGAGGCTACCATATCATCTCTACAAGACTATGACGATAAAACAAACAATCTATGTCAAGTCCTCCCGATCAAAGAAACTCACCGCTCAACAAGGTAAAAAGAAGAAGGAGGTTATTAACAAATCGGGAGTAGAGGATATACAAATCGCGTCAGCTAGTAGTAATCACGTAGCAGTGGGCTTGACAGGAAGTAGACGGAGTGTGTGGAAGGCAATTGAGATGATTGAAGGAGAAGTTGGTACAGAGCATGTTAGTTGGACGATTGATCAGCCATCTGGCTCTCAACAAACTCAAACATCATCTGCAAAATTACCAAACGAGGATTTGCCTTCTTCTTCGCCTGCCTTGTTTGATGACAACGGAGCACCTATGGATGTGCCCTCTCTTGTCGTGTCACCTTCGTCTTCTGCATCTATGAATGGGTTTGGAACTCATCTCGATCAAGACGTCGTTGTAGACAGGCCGATAGAGGCAGGTGCTGATACTGCCCAGGGTGAATCAAATGGAAGTCTTGCTGGAGGAGACGACGCTTCCGAAGCCACGACGCAAGGTGGCGAAGTACCACCAGAGGCTCCACCATCACTATTAGATCGTATAACAAATTTCCTTTACAGCTGGTCAGAAAAGGAAGAAGCTCAGAGAAGAGCAGCAGTTCTAGCACGTGCGAATCAAGGCCCATCAAGTACTCTGTCGATTGAAGAAGAAGAGGTGACATCTGAGGTTGTGGATGAAGATGAACAACTGGCTAGAAAAACGACTGCTATTGAATCTTCTTCAGTACCTGCCATGGAAGAGAAAGAATCGCCACTTGACACAGCACCAAGAGAAGACGAAGTACCTTCTGAAATTGATGTGCATTCATCTCATAGTGTGACCCGAGAAACCATCACTAAAGCTTCCTTTGCAAGTCTAAATGATAAGATCAATACAACCATCTTTACCGTTGATGAGAATGACCCACTACTCATCTTCTTGAGATCACAGAAATCGTGTATTAAAGGCGGTGTGGACGAGTTCTACACTTGGCTTGTTACATCCGAGGATATCGACTCGATGACGGCCTTGAAGGAGGCGGTTTGTGATCACAATTATCTCAGTAATACAATGAGGGTTGGTGACGGAAGCTCAGGATTGAAGGGGTTCAAGAGAGAAGCATTTAAACTCGCTGTATCAGAGTATGAAGATAGCAAGTCATCCGAAGTAGATACTCATTGTTTGTCGCATAGTGAGAGCAAGGCATCAAATCCTAACCCAAGTGAGCCTCCTGAGGAGCTAATGTGTCCCATTAGTCTTGTCCTCATGACTGACGATCCGGTTGTTGCGGCCGATGGTATCACATATGAGCGTGAATCTATCGAAGACTGGTTCCAAAAGAGCAAGGCAAAGATTAGTGAGGCTCAAGATAGGTTGCTAATGAACAATCCTCAGTCTGAATCTGATCAGAGAGTCGTTAACAACGGCGTGTGCTCACCAGTATATGGTAGTAAGTTGGAGAACCTGATAGTGACACCAAATACAGGTATTAGAAATATGGCCCGTGCATATAAAGAGAAGATTGCAACTGGTAGCACTGTTTGATCGACACACTAATTTTCAAGGGGAAGAAGGGAGAAGTTGTGAAGTTGTTATTCAACGAATTGGGGACATAATACTTACTGGGGTGAGAAGTAGATATTACCATTATATAAATCAATATATTATTAGTAGATTACGAACTGTTAATAACCATTGTACAACTTAGTGTTCAGCAAAACTGAGGGCACCAGCCAGCCGATCTCACCAAATCTTTAAAACTCTTCACTCGACTCTCATAATCAGATAGTAGAAATCGTACGGTATAGCAATCTTCCAATCACTTGTTGGTTCTTCGGCATCATTATTATCTTCGGCCAAAGCTTGCATGGAATGACTATGAATTAGGTTTCTAACCATCCGTTGCCATACCTGATCATTTGATATAGGTCTTACCATTTCCTCGTTGAATGTCATGTTGTATCTTGACACAATCTCCTGACAATCAGTATAGCTTAGTATCTTGCCATTATCAAATGGATCTACAAACAAACGTGAGTCAACGGAGTCTCCCTCTTCATATGGAACGCCAACAACAATATGACCTGGCAATCCGATGATATCCATATTTACTCCGCAAACTCTTCGAACTATTGCAACGTATATAACAGCAAGCATGATGGGTATGCCAGTCTTAGTTTTCAACATACAATGATTAATCAAAGAGTTGGTATGATTGTAATAATCATCTCGATTACCATGAAAGGTATATATGTCGTCAAAGATGGGAGAGTTGCGAAAGAGAGATTTCATCTCCTCAATCACATCTCGTATTTGAAACTCTGAAGTAATGATACCATCAACTTCTACATCTTTCGTGGTCATGTTGATCATCAGACGTGTCTTGACCAATTCTGCAAGATGATCGAGTTGACGTTGTACATCATGTTCCCAGTCATGTAGTGTTCTTTGTTCAGTAATGACATTTGCAGTGTCATAGAACTTGGCGATAACTATAGAACCATCTTCTACATTTGTTAATGGGAGAATGTCTCTGTCATGTAGGTACCTCCACTCTTGATAAGCTACACATCTGGATATACCATTTAATACCTTACTACCCACTGTATTAAGAGTTGGATACTTGCGTATGATGTGTTTAATACAATCTACTATATCAATTCCATCAGTCATTAACGATTGCCAAACTTCATGAGTTGATTGGGATTGATTGATCTGATTCTCTAATGTGGTGAGTCTACTCATAACTGATTGATCTACTTTTCCTCTTCTTATAAATTCTTTACTCCAATTTTGACTATCCAACATAACTGCTATATGGATCAACCAACCAGATAATCCTGACCATTCCAATTGTGTTGTATAGATTATTGGTCGTTGGCTGTTTGAAGGGTTAGTTGGGATAGAATCCTCTCCATCTTCTTGGTTATTATTGTCTACGATCTGCTCTATATAGGATGCCGATTATCAGCTATTGATATGCGCCGCCTAGCCGTGCGTCTACCACGACCTATAGCTGCACTAATAGCTCTTCTCTGCATTGTTATTGTATGATAGGGCAGAGTAGGGCAGTATGGTGGCATCTTGCTTTTTGGTGGTTCTGTGATCCAAGACTTATTCGCCAAAATTCAGAGTGTCAATCAATAAAGCTCTCACTTTCAACTGAGGTTACTAAGTGCTTTGTGTTGGTGGGCGCTGGTGTTTATCCAGGGATAAACTATCAGTTATTAGATAGTATACTAATCATTGTTACTATCAATTCTTGGTATACACACCGAAAAAAGCTAGCGTAAACAGCAATTTTTAATTATAATATTGAATGTTCAAAACTATACTACGTAAAAATTATCCTTGTCGTTTATTATTTGATAACAAGTAAGTATTCTTTTATTAATGTCTATGTTGTATAATTTATTAATTCTAATGTTATTTGATACAGCAATATTAATTAATACGGCAGCTCAATACTGTAAACGAAACGGTACGTCAACGTCGTGTTTTGTTTTGTAATTACCACATTACCACATTTTGTTTAATTTTATCTTATTGTTCTAATATTATATTGTGCTTAACAAACTCAATTAAATCCACCAACAGATGAATGTCCTAAATGTTGGATCGTGTTATGCATTGATAGCTTTTTTTGTATGCTACTTTTCGATTACAGGGTATTATGGACAATTTCAGTATGAGACGATTGCTGTTATGCGGAGCAGGAAAACACAATCTTCACCAACGTCGCCTCCCAATCAATCGTCTTCAGCCCCTACGTCTCCTGATCAATCAACATCAACTCCTACGTCTCCTGGTCAATCAACATCGTCTCCGTACTCTTCTTCTTTGCAGAATGAACATCATAATGAGATTTGTTTGTCTATGTTGGATGGTGGTCAAAATGTCACTACTGATGAGTATGTCAAATCTCATCTCAATATAGTTGGGCAAGTTGTGTATGATTTGTTATCTCCCAGTCCTGTCCCTTCCGGTCTTCTAATTCAGCCAACAAACAACGAAGAGGTTTATTTAGAAGTTGACGTCATTCTTCTACCAACTAATAATTCAACAGGTGTTGTAGCGGTGTCCACTCCTGGGCTTAGAGGTTCAATCAGTACTTGGAGTAATGATACTTGTCCTCTTACATCAGAGCCCATTTATTTAGAGTTACCTGTGCAGCCTCATGTACAATACACGGATAATGAATCACAACACAACGGTTTGTCTTATGGATTGATGGAGGAGGAGTGGGGTGAATCATCTACAAAGTTCGGTTATTGGGGTAGTGCAACTCCCATTCCCAATGTACCTGTTGGTGCCGTTGAGGCGGTTGGTGATGTTTCTATTAGTGGTGGTGGTGGAGATGGTGGAAACTCTGGTGGTGGAAATGGGGATGGTGGTGATATGTCCGGCGGGTGGGGTGGAGGCAACTCATACCAGAGTATATCCAATCCAAACGTAATCCTCCCTGGACTTGGTGGGGGACGAGCTGAGGATGCACCTCCTGCTGCTGCTGCTGCTGCACCGGCCATTCAAGCAAATGGCGAGGGTATTCGTAATGCATTAGCTGTTGGTACTTGCGTTATAATTGTGGATGTTCCCGCGGATGGCAATTGTTTATATCATGGCATGGCATTTTCCACCAATCAAATCGATAGACTTGCTCAACTGAACAGTCAAAACCTGCGGGTACAGCTACAGTTTGCACATTTATCGGATTCGCGCCACCTACAGAATGCTGGACTCGATGGAGAAGCCAATATTGAGGAATATGTAGCTCAGAATGCATTTTCTAATAGTTGGGGCGGAGTTGCTGAGGTAAGGACTTCAGTTGTTGTGGCTTGTTACTTCTGTTGTTGTGGCTTGTTTTCATATGGTGTGTTCTTTGATTGGTACTAACTCAACTTTATATGTGACCCTGCTCTTCTTCTTTCAGATCAACCAAATGGCCAACCTCTTCCACATTGGTATTGCTGTGAATGTCCGTGATGCGGACGGTGTGTTTCGTCCCGTCATGGGAGTTGGTCCACAGATCAATGGAAATTCGATTCAATTGGGATATAATGGGGTGCATTACTTTGCCTTGCTTCCAATCCCCTGTGAGGAAGCTGATCGGTACCCTGCTCATGAGGTTGCCAGAATTGGCCACCAAGCCCACAACTCCGAGGTTCAACCTTTGGTGGATGCTGCTAGGCTTGCTGCATCCAGGGGGGCAACACCTTATCTTCCAACACGTGATAGAAGAATTGAGCCGGTATCTGGGCAGAGTACTGGTGAGTAGCGAAGGTCCTGTGACGACGTATTTGTGCACATCTTATGCACTCTTCATCTCACGTCATCCTTTTAACCTTCATTTAACTCCCCCAGGTCCGTCTATTCCTAGACCAAGTATTTCAATCCGGCCTCTGGCCAGAAGATCGGGTGCATCATCATCCGTCACCGTGAATAAAGGTACCGAAGGGAAGGAGAATCTTCCCCGCAATGGAAGGTCAACCGGTGTACCAAAGAGGACATCAACCGGTGTACCAAAGAGGACATCAGGTGAGTAGCAATATCCCTTCGTGGTATCTCCGTGACGACTTGTCTCGCCATCTCACCAAACATTCTTCTACCTTATATCTTTATATTAGGTGTTTCGATACTTCCCTCGGCCAGGGGATCAGAATTAGAGAAGGAAAGTGCCCCTCTCAATGGACAGAAGACTGTAACTTTTGCGCCGCCTGATGTACCTGGACAAGGGCAGTCTCATGCACCCTTATTTGCCAATATGCCGAATGGCAAATCAATTAAGGTCAAAGTGAATGAGGTGAGATATTATTTACGTTGTTACTTGTTTTATTATTTCATCTTGGACAATCTACTTACCAACTTTCTGTTTACATTCATCATCGTCTCTATCATAGCCCCAGCTCTCCATCGGTGGCTTACGAGCTAAGTGGCAAAGCCGTCCCGACTACCATGATTGTGTAGGAGGCTGTAAGATTGTGTGTGATTCGTTGTTGCATGCACTTGAACAAGTTGATTCCGGCAAGACCACTCATTTTGCTGTGGCAGTTGGCAAATGCAACCAGGGTGATTATAGCTGGGAAGGCGCCACCAACTGTCCTCCTGGCTGTTCGATTTTGGATATTGCATCTGGAAGAGTTCTTCTCGAGATCAGCTCGGCAGTGGCACCTAGCAACATCGAGTACCTCAATGGAATGTTGAATTTCGAGGTGATCAACATGAGAAGTACCTGCATCAAGACAACTTCAGAATGTGGCAAGTACACTCATTGCAACGCTGGCACTAGTGAAGAAGGGATTCAGAGAGCTGACCTTCTGCATGACTCTGCAGATTATTGCAATGGTCTTGGAGTACCCATAATCGTATTTGGTGTTGGGGGAGACGGCTGTGGCGAACTCTGGAACAAACTCCAGTATAACAAGTTCACAAAGGTCTGTGAGCACAGTGGACACATGTACACAGCTGATTCATTCTGTTCTACATACTTGACTGATTCGAACCAGATGATTCAGGTTACACAGAAGTACTCGGTAACCAGTGATGCCCTACGGGTATTTGATATGGACGTCGTTCATCCTCGTGCATTACAGTTTGGTCTCCATCCAACCAGGCCTGATCCATTGATTGATATTATGAGAACCAGTGATTCAACACGTTACATTGGAAATCCAAATGTCAAGGCCGAATTGAAAAAGGCGGAAGAGTCTCATCAAGAAAGTCGAAGTAAAGGGGGTTGTCACAACCGAGACAACATTTATGCAAAGCTCGAGGAGCAAGCCTTAGGTGGTGAAGGCGGCATCCATAAGATCAAATGTACTCAGCCAATCAATCGTCCTATTGAGTTACCAGATGGATACACGCGAAAAGATTTCCTCACAGGTGATGAAACGTGGGAATGCCCATATCCAGATTGTATGGTAATAAATGGTGCTGGTAAAGGAAAACCAAGGATATTTGATTCTTCTAGCAAACCTGGTACACGAAAATCCCATGTCAGCCTCTGCAAAGACAAATACGAGAAGGCTAATGGAGCATCGGCAGAGTGTGAATTTGAACGTTTGGGTAGGCCCAACAACGGTGAATACTTCCATCTCACATGCCCACGTTGTCAGGAGGCTGGAGGGCACCGTCCATCAACTGCACACGGTAGCTGGCTTGATCTAGGGGAAACGACCGAGGTTGGTTTACCATGTAATGAGAATGAGGATAACGAGGCCGATTCAAGTGATGGTAGTGATACTGACAGTGTGTCAGAGAATGAACCTGTTGTTGAGGAAGATTGGAAGTTGACACATATCTTTTCTGAAAAGGAGTTGAGAAAGACCAAGCGAACCAAGTGTGATAATTGCCACAATGCTGCCTGTTCTATTTGGGAGAATACTGAGAGCGGAGAGAAGTGGACCTGTTGTATTGACTGTCAAGTTGCGTAAGTACACTGCTGTGTTTCATTCTCTTATCTTGATTTTGATTCTTAATAAACACCAATATCTCATTCCATAGTGAGTACGATGGGACCTGGGACGACGACTTGCCTATCAAGTACATGACTTGTGATCATCGTGAGCTCATGATCAAACACTGTTCAAAGTATGCCGATCCAGAATTACCCAATGTTCCAACTAGTTTGTTCCTAGATGCATACCCATCATTTAGCGACTCTGATGACGAGGATGAAGAAGAATATGAGCCTGCACCAAGGAAACGTCGAAAGTACTGAATTTGAATGTCAGTGTTTGCTTCGACTATTGTGTATCAACTTGATGTACAGACTAGAAAATTGTTTTGTCTACTATCATGAAGATAGTGGTAACTACAATAAATACAAAAAAGAATAAGTTGGTATCACAACAATTTGATTTACACTTCTTTAAGTTTTTGAATATCCTTCCATTTCCTTTAGATTTTGCAATGGTTGACTTTCTATAACGTTTGCTGTTTGGCCAGTGACTATCATGTCGCAATTTCCAAATATCTTGTACATCATTGGTAATTATACTATTATAATTGCAATTAGTAGCCCGTAGATTAAGTAGGTCTTTCCAATCTAAGCATTTGAGTATTTGTTTTTGTATTTCGATGGGAAAGTTGCTCAGGGCATTTGTTTGTCGCTCAAGTACAAGACTTGCTAGCATATCATTGACTGCATCTGTTTCTCCGCTATTAGCCATACTGATATCAAATAGCTTTATAATACCAACTACCAACTTCCCCACACCAACTCAATATTTGCGACTCTCAACTCTCAAATCTTTATTAGCTTGAATAAAAGTGGCGATGAAACGATCGTACTCTCCTGTGTCTACCTGTGCCGCCCCATTGCACTCTACAGCATTCTGTTCCGCAGAGGTATCCTTTTTTGGGTTATTCGGCCATCGATGGACTACTAGCGGCCAATATTGTCGAGGAGAATGTTGGACAACATCTATCTGAACCAGAATTCCATGCTGAATCCAATAATAGTAGTCTTATTCCGCCAAATTGAACACAGGAGCCAATATTTAGCCTAGAAGGCTCAAAATTGCAAAATTGTAGGTGGTTTATGCAGCACTTAACTTTTGCAATATATTCATCAAATATTGACCATCTCAAAGGTTATAACACCCTATCCTACCTAAAATTGCACGTAGAATTCGAATATTGCGACCGCTTGGAGCCAAATCTAACGTGGGACACAGTATTGCAAATATAAGATTTTGATTCTAGGCTACTAAGGTCAAAAAATGATAATTCAATCTTTTCACATGCTAACTTCAGAATGTCTTAGTTCAAGTGATATATAGCAATATTTGTCATGAGGGGATTGTCATATATATCATATTTAATGAGCAGTGGCCGGATACATGTAGATAAAAGTTTAGGTCTAACCTAAAGATTTTAGCCAGCCTGAGCCAGAAAATACAGGGGCCTACTAACAAAATTATGACTAAAGTAGGGTTATTGTACGAATCTGAGTAAGATTTTTAGGGACCTTTGCGGAACAGAATGCTGCGCAGTGTTGATCCCCTGGTATTGATTGATCCTCGTTCTGTGGGCGGCAAGTAGAGTTGTTTAGTGCACATATATTGCACACCTCCATAGATATGCCGCTTGATAATAATAGTAATAACGATTTAGAGAAGGATGGGCCTGTTGCTGTTGAAAATACGCCATTTATATTTGTACCTTCAGAGGAGATATCTCAAAATAGGGATTTGGTTGCAAAAAGTTTGAAGCAAAATTATGATACCGAACATAAAACAAACAAATTATGATATAGAGCAGAACGTCAGAGAGATTCGTGCAATACTGACGACTAATGCAGAAATATTTGATCGTATTATGGCCCATCGAACTGAAGATGTTCATGTATTCTATCGATACACATATGAAGTAGTCGAAACCCACACCATCAACAAAGACGACAAAAACGAAACCCAGTTTGTCACGTATCCAGAACGTACAGTAAAGGAATTTGATATGTCACCCCTTAGAAAGATCCCTGCTGGTCTGGATGATATATTCTTTTTCAAGATGAGGAGCCATCCATTCTCCATGTTTGTTGATTATGAATCATTCTTCAATCGATCACTAATATTACACGAAGACGTGTTGGGTCCGTTTTTAGCAAAGTTAAAAGGGCATGTGATGTCTATCCAGGTATGTTTGGGTAGTATTGAGGAATGGATAATGTTGCCAAAAGGAAATATCAATTATCTTGAATCTACATTTGGAAAATCTATTGCCGAAACCACTCCAGATTATAAAGATGAATTAGAAGAGGACTGTGGTTGTCCATTGGGGACGCATCCTGACTGTCTTCTCTGTTTAAGATGCAAAAGGCCATTTAGCGACCATGAGAAGATATGCAATCAAAAGAGATGCCATGATTATAGATATTATGGTAATTCTGCAGTTTTTAGATGTAAGAAGTTTCAAGTGCTTACGAAATGTGCCAATAACCCCGTATTGGGAAAGATAGAATCAAAGTTCGAGATTGCAAGAGAAGGTGATCAAAAGAAGTTGGAAATGTTACTTAAGTTCATGGCAATGGAGTAAATGAGGGTATGATGTTATCAATGCAACATGAAATATGAAGGAGTACATATGCTTCTTTGTTTGCTTTGAGTCATCAACGTGAAAGATGTTGCTTTATATGCTTAATCAAAGCGACTATCAATATCTATATTACTTGTTTGGCTGTCTCAGATTCGCCTATTTTGGGGTGTTGATATGAGATATGTATAAAAAGACCAAGTCTGTTTCTCCACTATTAGCCATTCCTCGTGTACCAGTCTACTGAACTAGCTTACTAAATATTCTACAATATAGCCCTTCCACCAACTCACAATGCTCAAATCCCCCTCATTTTCATTTTCATTCGTAAAAGTTTGGCGATCTGCTTTTGCTGCTTTACACGTAGACACTCAGTCTCATTTTTTTTTACCACTCCTCGTCGTGCGTATTGCACCAATAGGAGGAGATATCAGCGGCGTTATCCATCAATTAGGGAGGTTTATAGACGTATAATATGAGATTGCAATCAATAAGTGCTCGGGGTACGGCTGCGGTGGCGATTATATGTATAATATGTATCATATCGAGTGTTGATGCCAAAAAGCCATCACTGACGTTTCGACCACAAAGAAGTATCACATTTACATCAAGACAGCGACAACAACAATCAATACAACAACAAAACTATGATAATAATATATTCAATACAATACTAGATATAAGAGGTGGAGCTTCTAGAAAGAAGAGAGGTGGTAAAACTGCTACACTCTACAGTAGTTCATCACAAAATAAGAAATCATCTCCTAAAAAGACTGCCACAGGGAAAGCAAAAGTAAGAGGTAGTGTCAAGGATGAACCAGAAAAGTCAGCTGTATCAGATACACTCAAAAAGTACAAGGCAATATTACCATTGACACGTATATATATTACAACAGTTGGTATCGTCACACTCCTTGGGTTACTATTAGGTGAAGAAATGGCACAAGGAGTATTAGCATTAGATCCCATCCGTACAATCAATGGATTAGAATTATGGCGTCCAATAACAGCGGCTTGCTTCCTAGGTCCACCATCCATTGGTTGGTTAATGAATGCATACTACCTATTTGAATATGGATCAAGCTTAGAACGAGCATTTGGTACCGCACAACATCTCCTGTTTCTATTCATTCAAATTATGTTCCTAAGTGTATGTTCTATATTCTTTGGACAACCATTCTTTGCCCAAAGTGTCATAACAAGTATGTTACACGTCTTAAGTCGAAGTATGCCAAATCAGAAGGTTAAATGGTTAATATTTACTGTACCATATTGGACATTACCGTATGGATTAATGGCCACGGACGTATTACAAGCTCAAGGGAATGCAGCGGCGGCACTTCCGCATATTATGGGTATACTCTCGGGTCATTTGTACTTCTTTCATAAGAATGTATGGCCAAAGATTGGTGGTGAAGATTGGTTGGTACCACCTGAGTTTATGAGGAGGAAGTTAGATCAAGATTATGGTGGTGGTGATGTTAGTAAGAGTAAGGAGAGTATTAGTAATGCCTTGAAGAGTAGGAAGAAGGGTAAGGGTAGGAAGCTTGGTTAAATGGAAAGTAGTGTGTGTCTTATGTGGGGGGTGAAGAAGAAAACGAAGGAAAGATTGGGGGCTTGGGGATGGCCCTCGGGGAAGCTAAACAATAATGTTTAGATATAAACAAGTTGTCACCTAAAGCAGTTAAGTATATCAGAAACCTAATTTTGTTAGCTGTTAATGTATCAAACCAAGGCTGGCGGTTCATAGCCATTACAAGTCTCCACTTCATCATTTGTTTGTTTCTTCTTTCTCTTCCATAATCTTCTGGACTTTTTCTGGTGGGTACCATCAGATCTATCTGTTCTCCTTGTAAAAGCAAAAGCTTTGAATAGTATTGATTTTGGTTTATGTGTTTTCTTTTGTGATGACTGTTGTTTGTTATCAAATTCATCAGCCACACTGTGTTCTTGTGGACAACTATCATTGCTGCTGTTTATTATATCATCATCTGGTTGCCATGCATCGTCATATGTCAGCAGTAGATCACCAGTAGTATATGCCGCAAAGTCGTCTTTTATATTACTGATCTCTTCGATTATCTTCACTTTGCATATTTCATGCCATGTTTTTATTTTTGACCTTGCTTTACTTAACTTGGCATCTCTCGTTATAACACTGGTGACGGTGGCAGCCACAACAAACATACCAAGACCTGCCACACAAACTGCAACCAATACTACCACACCATATTGAGCTACGACAAATATACCAATGATAATTGCAATAACCAATAATGATGAAATGAGTAAAAGGTATAGCATGACGAACAGTGCAGCTGCATCATCACATTTGCTACTATCTATATTGATATATTGTCTCGTATCATCATCATTATTACATAAGTCGTCGGCATTATGTGTTTGTTGTTTTGTATCATCATCTTCTTCTTCATTGTGAGGATTTGTTTGTTGTTTTATATCATCTTCTTCTTTATAAGCATTTTGTCTCGGTGCACCTGTAATCGATTGCATTTTTACTTATTTCGTCGATCATAACTCATACATTAAAATTCTTTCCGCGTATTGTCCAGCTAATGAGAGAAGATTACGCCCTATCAGTCCTCGGCTACATAGCGTCGATCTAAGCAATCGAAAAGGATACCAAATGGGTGCCGTCCTTGAAATGCATCGTGTGTACGATATCAATCAATTGATTACGATCTATTACGACGCTGCCCAACAATGTAAAGATAAAGCCTCTAATGTGCTTTTTGATGGGTAAAATCTAATCTCTACTTTTATCCTACTAATTACATACACTGCCTAACATACACATCCTATAAACACAACTATCTGTGTTGGTTTTCTCATTGGCTGGTGAGGAGCTCTCTCATAATCTTAAGTGGGTGACTTTCGTTTCTCTTCGTATGCACGTGCCATATTTCTCATGCTGATATTCGACACAAGAGTCAGATTCTTCAGCTTTATACCATGAACTGGTGAGCAAATGCCATTGTTCACAACTCTCTGATCAGCTTCTTTCTGAGTATTCTGATTCAACTTCTCCTGAGCCTCGCCCATCTTTGCCTTGCTCTTCTGGAACCAGTCTTCAATTGATTCACGCTCATATGTGATGCCATCGGCCGCAACAACCGGGTCGTGTACCATAAGATTAAGACTAATTGGACACACTAGCTCCTCGGGGGGTTCATCGAGGCCAGCTGCTGGTATCTTATTACTCTCTTCTTTAGCTGGCTTGATATCTGATTCGTCATTGAAGTATTCCAATACAGCACGCTTGAATGGTGGCACCTTAAACCCTTTCAACCCCGAGCTTCCATTGCCTTTCTTTAACTTAGTACTGAGATATTCATCCTCATTCACCGCCTCCTTCAAGGCAATCATTGAGTCAATGTCTTCGGACTTGACAAGCCAAGAATAGAATTCGTCCACACTGCCCTTGATACATGACGCTTGTGACCTTAAGAACATGAGGAGAGGATCATACTCATTGACATCAATAGTGTTTAAGGCTGCTGCATTGGATATCTTGCTCCCGTCGTTAAGAATTGAAGTAGATGCTTTAGTGATGGTTTCTCGAGTCATACCTTGAGATGAATCTATACCGATTTCGGATGGAACTTTCTGTGCCAACTGGTTGTCATCTTTAACCGACTTTGACTGCTCAGTTGAAACGGCTTCTTTCTCCACGGGGGCGGCCTTGTCTGACTCGCATGGCACTGGAGACTCTGGAGTACTTGGCTCCTCTTGAATTAGAGCCGAATTTTCTACAGGCACGTCATCATCTTGATTTGGCTTAAATGTAGCCGATGCTATAACCGGATTTGTATTGCATGGCTGATCAACACTAACATGTTCTATGCCAACAGCTTCCTGGATCATCTCAATTGCCTTCCATACACTACGTCTACTTCCTTTCAAGTGCACAACTACATAACTACCGGTATCTGAAAGTTCGAGTTGCATATCTTCCACACCTGACTTGTAATAAATACCCTTCTTCTCCTTCCTTGACTGTTTACCGTTGATATTCTTTGATTGGGAGGAACTAACATAGATTGTATCTTGTATCGTGGTTGTCTGGTAGATTTCCTTTATTGCCTCCAAAACCCTAATACAAACCATATGTATAGATAACAGCGATACACCCTCTTCTTTTAGCCGTGATACGCCACGAACAACAAACCGCACTGCCGTTGGAATCATTAGAGCAATACCACAAATCGACAGCCAAAAGAATACATCGAAAGTGTGGCATAATTTAGGCCTGCAACTACTTAAACAATTTGTTTGCATATATTCGAGATTCTCAGATGAGTCATCCAATCCTAACTCAGCCAATGATTTATCACAAACTCCCAGAGTTGCCCACTTATCACAAATTTCGTGTCTATTTTTGCAACCTTCCCTCCGTGTAAATAAATATGGTATTGCAATAAGAGAAATGGCACTGATGGCAGCTTTGACTATTCCTATGTTGTTTAATAATTTGTTTGCAACCTTTGCGTATAGTGATTTGCAATAGACAATGAGAGGCTTCCAGATACTATCAAAAACACTTATGATGCCTATGAATATAATCCCCAGAAGAGCCAAAGTAGTATAGACTTCTATCGTATTCATACCAAACGACCAAATGCTCATGTGTATGAATTTGCCATTATTGTATGCCCAAATTGTACCCAGTAAAGGAAGGAGCACCACCGTGCCTAATACCATCCAGATCATCAATTTAGCTTCCTCTTCCTTGTGTCTCTTTCTTTCCTTGAGTATCTTTGGATATCGTCTTCTACGTTTAATTCTATCCATAGGCATGATGAGGCTATTGTTCTTATTCTTTAATTATAATTATTATTACTTTTGTCCGATATCTTTGTTTGTTGTTGGTTGTTGATCTATTTGTTGTTTCATATCGTCACATATACTATCCTTCGTATTATGATTATTGCTCTGTTGTTCCGTATCATTGATAAGCCATCCTCAATAATATTTTGTTGTTTGTATACATTAATCTTCTTTGTTCTCATAATTGTGTTGCAATCATTTATTTGCTGTGGCTCATACATCCCAGCCAATGAAAGAAGATCTCGCCATATCAGTCCTTTGTAAATATATATCACTGTACAGTATAATATGCCTCGGCTAGCGTCGATCCATTGAATTGCAGCTATGAAGTAATAGTGTCACGAGTCACGAGTTATCGTACTTCAGTACTAAAAAAAGGAAAAGGATACCAGAGGTTTCTACCGGCGAGGGGGCTCTCCTACTAACTGCTACTTCTCCTACTACTCTATCTACATAGCGCCTCTGATGAGCGTTTAAGGGTTCTCCTAAGGGTAGAGATACATAAACAAACATCTAATCTACTTTATTCTATTCCTAATATCCACATATGCCTGTTTTTCTCTCAATCTCCTCCATCTTAAGTGGAGGACTTTTGTTTCTCCTTGTATGCCCGTGCCATATTCCTCATGCTGATATTCGGTACAAGAGTCAGGTTCTTCAACTTTTTACCATGAACTGGTGAGCACACGCCATTATTTACAACTCTCTGATCAGCTTCGTTATGACTATTCTGATTCATCTTCTCTTGAGCCTCGTAATACTTCGCCATGCTCTTTTGGAACCAGTCTTCAATCGATGCTCGCTCGTACGTGATACCATCAGCTGCAACGACTGGATCGTGTACCATAAGATTAAGACTAATTGGACACACTAGCTCCTCGGGAGGCTCGTCAAGGCCAGCTGCTGGTATCTTATTACTCTCTTCGTCAACTGGCTTAATATCTGATTCGTCATTAAAGTATTCCAATATAGCACGACGAAAGGCCTTCCGCTTGAATCCCTTAATTCCAGAGCCTCCTCCATCACCAATCTTCATATCATTAAGATACTCATCATCAGACATAGCCTCCTTCAATACCGTCATAGAGTCGATCTCCTCTGACTTGCCGAGCCAAGTATAGAATTCGTCCACACTGCCCTTGATACATGACTGTTGTGACCTTAAGAAGATGAGCAGTGGATCATTCTCATTCATTTTACCAGTAGATAGTGTCTTGGATACGATGCTTGACACAGACGACTCAGCGATTGTTTCACGGGTCGTTTCTTGAGTTGAGCTGATACCGATTTCAGATGGTACTCTTTCTTCTTCTTGCACGGCTGCAGGTGGTGATTCGGTAGTGGATGCTTCTTTAGTTAGATTGTTAACATTATCGTTGATTGCCTCGCGTTGTACTGGAGACTCGGGAGTAGACTCCTCTTGAATTGGCTGAGCTTCAGAGACAGGTACATTACCTATAGACGACGCCGATTTTTGAACCTGTGGAGAACTTGACGGCTGATCAATCTTCCATCTAAAATGCTCTCCAGCAGCTTCTTGGATAAACCCAATTGCCTTCCACACACTCCGTCTACTTCCTGTCAAGTGAACTACTACATGACTGCCGTTAGCTGATTCGATTTGTATATCATCCACACCTGACCAAGTCTTTATAATCAACTTCTTTTCTCTTCCTTGAATATCTCTCCCTTTGAAAAAAATCTTGTAATCGGACTTCCTAATATAAACTGTCTTTTGTATTGTCCATATCTGGTAGAGATCAAATGGAAACATTACTATCCCCCTAATAAAAGAAAATATCAATATGGGTAGAGAGGAAAGCCAAGAGGCTACCAAAGATACGCCACGAACAATAAACCGCACCGCCATTGGAATCATTAGAACCATACCACAGATCAACAGCCACAATCGTGTCGTCCGTCGAAAAAGCATGCGATCAAATTGCCAGTAGACCATGCAATATAATAAAGCATAAAGAGCAATGGCAGCTTCTACTACTGATGTGTTACATTTGTTTGCAACCTTTGCGTACATTGATTTGGATGTGACTTGGACACACTTACATATACTCCTGATACTAATAAAAGCATTTTCATTAGAAGAAAGTGGCTCCTTCCTCCTCTTCCTTAAGGGTATCTTTGGCGGATGATCTGAAGACGATCTCTTCTTGGGAGGGTAAGGTGATACTGTGATATCCTCTTTCACGTTCTCTTCACCGACAGCTTCTTGAATCAACACTACTGCCTTCTCAATAGATTCCTTACTACCTTTTATATGAACGGGCACATATGTCTCTCCGTTAGAAGCCTCAATCTTGTACATGACTGTCGGCTGACCAGTCTTCTTTTTAAGTTCAATATTCTCAACACCTGATTTGCTCGTCAATCCTTTAATCTTTCTCCCCTGATTACCATTAAGTTTCTTCGTGGCAGATGATTTGACATACATCGTCTTCTTCATTATTATAGGTTGACGACGTGAGAAGAGACTTATCCACGGAGCATCGTCAGACTGGTACCACTCAACTATATACCTCACAGGAAGTCGTATCAAACTAGTTATTCGGTTCCATTTGATTTGTATTCTTAGCCAAAGATGGTATAATTTCATATCAATCAAATCCATTAATCTTTGTACTTTGGGAGGAACCTCGACTATATCTTGCCAAAATGAAACACTCATTATTGCCAATGCAAACAATACTATGAGAGTTACAATGCAAATATTTTGAAATAATTTGTGACCACCTGTCAAGTTGGTAAAATAATATAATCTTGTTCCAAGTATGTGTTTTTTTACTGGGTGATGTTCTTCTCTGTAAATTGGAATTGGAGGTGGAATAGTAGTATCAATAGTATCCGCAGTACATGCCATTTCTTGACCGTCAACATCCGTATAATACCAGTTGTAGTCTCCTACTTTAGATATTTCTATATAACTTGTTCCTTCCGTTCTTTTGTAATTATTAGTATTAGCAGAAGCCGCCAGCGTCGTAAGCTTAACTCTATTTTCCATGGCTGTTGAAGTTGAGTTTGATGTTTGTTAGAGAGTATTTATCTATCTTCTTTGTCTCTTCTTTCAAGCCAACGGCTGTAGGTGGTGATATATTATCTAATACTATATACCTTTTTAGTTCTTCAATTCTTTCTCTATGGGGTTGTTTGGTGTTTAAACCTTATTGTACTCTATTCAATTCTCTGCAATGTAATGGTATATGAATCTCGCTATTACTACTGCCTACTACTTATTATGGAGACACTTGTGTGTACGTGTTGTTGTGATTATCACCTACTATACCTATTACTACATATGAGTATTGAGTGATAAGGTTTATTATTTAATTGCAGCAATAGATGAAAATCGGCAAAGAAAGAATGACCCCCGCATCATGAAGTATCGCCACATCGCTACCTACGGTATCCTTTTCTCATAGAGAAGAGAATGTGATAACTTAATAGGAACCAGACTTTTACTTAGATACTTAAGTTATATCTTATCAAAGCCTGGAGGTGGTCTTATTTTCTTCCTCTTTGTTAAAACTCCACTTTTCTTCTCTTTATATGCACAAGACATATTCCTTAGACTTGCATTTGGAACCAAAGTTAGACTCCTCATTTTTGTTTTATAAAGTGGCGAGCAGATACCAGTATCAAGAACCCTTTTATCAGCCTCCGAATGAGGGTTGAGTTTTAAGTTCTCCTCAGCCTCACTAATCCTTGTCTTGCTCTTCTCAAACCAGTCTTCAATAGATGCACGTTCATATGTGATGCCATCCGAAGCGACGACCGGATCGTCGGTCATGAGATTAAGACTGATGGGACATACTAGCTCCTCGGGTGGGTTGGTCTTATTATCATCCTCTGGCTTCTCCTCTAATACGCTACTAGGAACGGTACTCCCGATGTTGCTCGGCTTTTCATCTTCTGGTAATAATAGGTCCGAGACTCGACACTGATCATCAGAGTTTGTAGTTACAGCCTCGGCTAGGGTGGACTTCTTCAGAGTTGTGTCAAACAAGTTCATGGGCAGGTAAGAATTGGCTTCGACCTCACCTCAAATGAAGAGTCGTTGATCATTGATATCTTGTTCTCATCCTCCGGCAAATGAAGATCCTCGGTCACTGACAAGATATCCTCAAGCAGCACTGGCTTTGTATCGCTACATTCTGATATAACGGCACTTTGAAACACCTCCCTCTTGAATCCTTTTAAGCCTGAGCTTCCATTGCCCTTCTTCATTGTATTGTTCAAATAATTATCATCACAAACCGCCTCCTTCAATGCCGTCATAGAGTCAATGTCTTCAGATTCAACTAGCCAAGTATAGAAAACATCCACGCTACCCTTGATACATGACTCTTGTGACCTTAAGAAGATGAGCAGGGGATCCTCCTCGTTCAATGTAAAGTTGGTGCCTGCCCTCGGTGGGTGCATCTTCGATACATTGCTTATGACCGAAGTCACTTCCCGAGAAAAGTCTTGGGTCAAATCGATTTCGGATGGTACTTCTTCTTCTTCTACTACTTCTTTTTCTAGATTGTCGGGCCGGAGTAACACAGGTGCTGGAGAGGACTCACTGGAGACAGAAGCTTTGACTGAATTGTCATGTGCTATCTTCTCTTTCCTTTGTTCTTGGATTATTACTGAGCCATCGCCATTTGCCGTCTTCTCCTTCCCCTCTGGAATGATTGTGGTAGAAGGTTCTGTAGGAGTTTCTTGCTGCTCATTGAGATCTATCTTTTCTGTTGTCTCTTCATTGGTATTTGAGCTAGTATCTATATTCTGCTGCTTATGAGGTTGTGAGGTTACCTCTATTGACGGGTCACTGGAAGAAGACTTTAGCTGTATTGGCTCGGATGTGTCTATATTACCATCTTGGCCTCTCTTCTTCTGTATTCTATTCCGCTTGGTTCGTCTTGATATGGGTTCTGGCTTGTCAGATGGCGCTTCTCCTTCTTCTTCAGGATGAATCTTCTCTGTGGGGGCATGGTCTGATATATTTGAAGAGGTTGTTGCGTCAAGTGAAGGAAGTGTTTCGTCTGTCTCCACTGAGGAGCTAACCGGCTTCTTGAATGTTTCAATCACATTTTGTATACCAACAATATCTTTGATCAGTACAATTGCCTTCTTTATCGCTTGTCTATCACCAGTTAAGTGCACAGGTATATGATCATCAAACAATATTGAGCCAACTAATATATCTTCGACTTTTGTTCCAACTTGAACATCCATTACACCTGATTTGTTAATAATATCTTTTACTACCATACTACCCGCTCCCTTTTTCTTCTTACGATGCTTTTTATCACCAGTCAGCTTATTGGAAGACCAAACATAGATTGTCCGTGTAATTATCTGTACATGGTGGTAAGTGACTGGTATTCTCAGTATGTCAATAATGAATCTTTTCAATCCAGCATCAGTTTGTATTGTCTCGACTAATCTTTGTCTTTTATCCCACCCCCAATTGCTTCTACCGAAATCTAATAGTATCACATTAAGGCGTATACATATGAAGATAACCGGTATAGAAACAAGTAGCATGAAAGATAATTGATACAACCATCCATACTCATTTGGCAGCATGACGGTAATCGAACCCTTTGCAGCGAGTGCCTCCTCTTCTTTCAATTTCTTTTCTTTTCTCTTTAGTTCAGAAACATCCATCAATAGCTTAAGTAATACTCTTTCATCATCACTTACACCAAGCCTGGTTAGAGCAAAATCCAATACCATCTCACTGTCTATGATGACCTTATTCGCCATAGCATCGCTTAGTATTGGAAGGAACTCTTTCTGATCCTCGGTAAAATCAGGAGACTTGAGCATACTATCAATTGTATCTCTAAATGCATTTTTATCACCATCTTTCTCTTTTTGGGCCGCTCCACTATCTTCGATGACTTTCATCATTTGCAGTAAGTCTTCACTTATATTGATTATCTCATTTAGACCATCTTGATCTTGGAACTTTTGGAATGCTTCATAACTTTATCTTTTACGGATATATGTTTCAGATATTCTAATGCAATTGATATATAACTAATATCCTCGTCATCAGGTTTATCGTTCAATGCATCTACTAACAAGGCTTGTACGATCTTTCTGTTTTTACTTGTTTTCAATGTGGGTAGCTTGGATAGACCTTGTCGAATGATGTTTCTCTTCTCATTCTTATCTAGATTCCTGTTCTGTACCATGTCTTTCATTGCAGTAATCAAACCATTCCGCAACTGAAGTTGAGCAGTCTTCTTTTCAAATTGCAAACACTCCCAAGCCTGATTGGCAAACTCATCATGGGTAAGCTCTACTTCAATGCGTATATCGTCATAACCAATTCTATTACATATATCAATTAGTACTTGATCACTTAAATCTTCTAACATGCAGTGTGGTGGTTCGAGATCTGTCTCTGTTTCGCATACTATATCAGCTGGGTCGATAATATGATCTACTTCTGTTTCAACTATATCAGTTGGGAGTACTGTATGGTCGAGACATACTAATACCAATACCAATATAATGATGCATCATGCCGAAGGTGTCAATCACAGGAAAAATAAGTGTTAAGTGTTGGGGTATCCTAAACTAATAATATCTCGTACCGTATGATCATCTAAGCCCCATTATCATCGCAGAATATAATGAAGAAGACTGTTATTGTAGCAGGACGAGATAGAGAAGAGGCTGTACCATTGGCAACAACAACTCGATAACAACATAAGTACTTATGACTATGACTTTTTAGAGTTTGACAATTTAGTTTTCATCCTTAAGAAGAAACTCTTTGCTTGGGGAAAGAATACCTGAGGATACCAATCAGGGCCTTCCTCTGGCCATACCTACATTGTATTAGTCTCTCTTTGTTTGTGCACCTGCTTTGGGCAGATGGGTCAGAGGCCTTAACAGTGTTTAAGACTGGTTGGCTGTACTCTTGAGGTTAGATTGTGTTGGAAAGCTATTCCCCGCCGGTATCCTTCATTTATTTTGGAATACATACTCAATCTTTGCATATTTATGAGAATGGTTCAAGTCACTGCAAGTGATTTGTTGTGGTTATCGTATGTTCTTATTGTTTCTATTTGACAACAGCCATAATACACTACCCACAAACCAATTCTTAATTTGAGACTTCCAGTGTTTAATCTAACTCAATCCTTCCATCAAGCTTATCATTAACTTTCTTCTTTAATCTTCCTCTTCCTGATCCATATAAATACTCGGATCAAATCCCTCAATGGGTGGTGTATGCATGGGTATATGTCTATTCGGTGGAGGACCTAATGATTCCCTATCAATTTTAAGTGCCTCACTCTTCCACTTGCCATATACACTATTCCCATTTTGATCTAATGAATCACCTATATCTATACCTTCTCTTGGTAAATTCTTTAATGCATATTTCTAAAGAGAGAGATTGATACAATCATATATATGAGTTAATAAACAATATGATGTATGAAAATAGACACATCATGTGCATCAAAAACTAATGTCCTATACTTTCTCACCTTCATTCTAATCTTAACAGCCAAATCATGATTTAATTCATTATGACGTTTAAAACAACCAATGACATAATTCCTACCAACATTATATCGTCGTTCCATCTCTTCCTCCGATGCCGGTGGTGGGTCTCTCCCCGGGGCATCAAACGCTTTAATTTGTAATTCATATAATTTATTCTCGGCTGATGTTTCCTTTGCTAATTTGGATGCTGAGGGACCCTTCTTTTCTTTCTTTACTTTCTTTTGTGCTACACGGGCTTCATCGGGGGATGTTTTTGCCGCTGGCATGGCTAATGATAGATGTGTTGTTGTTGAGATTGATTGACAACATAATGTGTTGTGGTGTTGGGGTGGTAGCGAGATGTTAGTGGCGTAGGCGACCGCTCTTCGCCGAGCATTATGGAGAATACTGTTCATTATATAATATCAGAGCCCTTCTGCAGCGGTTTAATTAATGAGGTATGGTAGAGCGATAGGAGTATAGGCAGCTTGAAATCATAATAGGAGGTGTTTGCAATAACGACGGCCAGACCACATTTATTGAGATAGAATTTGGTTTTGAGATTTGCAACCACAACATAGCATGAGAGGTACTTTTAAGGTTTGTAATTGATATTGAACACCCTTTTATTCAGAACAATGTTATATCGAATAGCAGGGAGGTCTATAACCTCTTTATCTACCAAATTCTATGGTAGCAAAAGCGTCTCGGCGGCGGCATCGGCGTCATTTTTACAATCATGCACCTCATACACTCCCACATCAAACCCTCTACAATCATCATACAACTATTACTCAACAACCATACCGACTCAATCACAACAACCATCAACGGCACAATTAGTTAAACAACTACGTGAAGCTACAGGAGCACCAATGATGGAATGTAAAAAGGCCCTTGGAGACTCGGAAGTTAACAATGATATCGAACTTGCTAAAGAATGGTTACGTAAACATGGTACCGCCAAGGCATCAAGTAAAGTTGCCGGTCGGGAAGCAAATGAGGGAATGATTGGTATATCAATTACAAAACAAACTAATCCAGTTGAGGGGTTACTTCCCGTGGCAAGTTTAGTTAAGGTATCAAGTGAGACTGACTTTGCAAGTAGATCTGAGATATTTAGTACATTTGTTCAAGATGTGGCAACTTGTGCATCCAACTTTCCATCGGGACTATTATCGGGATCGGGAATAATTGATAATATACCCAACTTTTTATCATCATCGGTGAAACATGTTGAAGATATTAATACTCTTGAAGATTTGCAAGCGTTGAATAATGAAGAATCTGATAAGACTCTTGCAGATTTACAAAATGATGCTATACTTGCCATACGTGAGAATATAGCGGTTGATTCTATAGATATTATTAGAGCAGCATTGCCAACATCTACTTTGGGTGGGTATGTACACGGTAAACCAACATCAGATGTATCCTGTGGTAGTGCTGCATCAATTGTCAGATTGGAAGTAGTAGACGAGTCAAAGGCAAAGCCTAGAGAAGTACAGGAAGAAACAGCAAAGAAGTTGGCAATGCATATAGTCGCTGCTAAACCAACATATCTCAATCCATCATCTGTACC
>Ga0214477_100013_pt1 | contig 107815 bp, 90 predicted proteins | sample M1_20Mar14CPVII9_FD_165058 | JGI IMG/M metagenome (GOLD analysis project Ga0214477, IMG submission 165058) | Marine eukaryotic communities from Monterey Bay, California, United States - M1_20Mar14CPVII9sort6BwellC16 | ecosystem: Environmental > Aquatic > Marine > Unclassified | place: USA...
CACCGGGTTTCATTGCCGCGAAGATATCCTTATATAAAGCAGCCTGTGCAGCATCACTAATAAGTAACATAACCAAATCACTCTTCTTAATGACATCATACATTTCTCCTAAAGTGTCAGCATCTTCTGAGAAGCCAACCTCACGTGCCTCCTCGAATGATGATGATCCATCCCTTAATCCAATACGAACCTTAATATCAAGTCCAGCCTCGGCTAACGAGTCACGTAAGTTCTGTGCCTGTGCTGGTGCTTGTGATCCCCACCCGATAACACCAATTTCTTTAATACCCTCAAATGCCTTGGGCAACTTTGGGAAGAGATCACGACCACCCTTGACAATTTGTTCTTTGGTATCGGCAAAGTTTACATCACGTACTTCAAAAATGTCAGAGGAGAAGGAGCTGTTTTTATTGTTTGTTTTGTTGATGTTGTATGATGTTGTGTATTATTGTATTGTTTAGAATAAAACAGTTGAAGTGCAGAGATATAAAAAGGGTTAGCAGAGAATATATACCTAGGCAATGTCAGGCAGTAAAGACTCTCTTCTTCTCTTCAACATTTTATATCGATAAACAGACTCTGAAATGCAATTTTATGATTTCGGATATGCAGCGTTTCCTCAAATAGATCAGTAGAGGGAGCTTTGTGTCTTCATTGTCTGGGCAATCGATATTATATCTCTCTCCTCTCCCCTTTGACAACAGATAATATTGTATTTTGCACATCTTATGCATATAAAACTTACTTCAAAGCCGAGTTTGATGTTGAAACAGCGGTACGTGGGACAACAGTATTAGGAGCAAAGGCAGTAACTGCCGATGTGGCGCATACAGCGGCTAATGCTAAGGTGAACTTCATGATCGTCGGTGGTGTAATAGTTGCAAATTATGAGGCTAGAAAATTGATGGATCTGAGAAAGTGTGACGTTATTCATCGTGGAACCCTTATCCGTACAAAATAACTGAAAAGAACCGTTCTAGAATAATACATACGGATCTCTACTTTCTTGCGAGTGTGTTCGAGCTAAACAATGTCAAAAAACTAGACTTGATGCCACATCAAATTCCGTCGACGAAGAGTGTCAATCATGGAATCATACATGCTATTGTCAACTGAAAGGTAGAGAAGCAGAGAATAGTATATACTATATAGGAGCAACCAAAGAGAGGCTAGCTAAGAGCCTGCCACCAAACTGTACAAACAAATACATTGCAATAAAAACTTACCAAACAACTCAATGGAGAAATCAGACGATGCAATAGCACCAGGATGGATAGACTTCTGGCGTCTATGGCGTCACTGTTTATGTAGATTTGGATGGTACCCACTCTTCGTTGCACCCTTAGTAACATGTGCCTGTCTCCTAGACATATACAGTACAACCGGATGTGACTTCATTCGTCTCGACATAGGATTTATACCCACTAATGATATATGGAGTACCTCTGCTTCATATGCTCAATTGGGTTTATTCAGTTATGATACTAATAGAGATGATGAAAATAAGTGGAAACGTTCCTTTAATAATGGATGTCAAGCATATTCATCCGACTTTGAATCGGTATTTATTAATGAAGATCAGACATGGAGTATATCACGTATATTGGCATATATCAGTGGCATATCAAGTTTAGTTGCTTTAAGCACGGCATGGTTACTAACTGTTACTCCTATACCTGCTAGCTTCTTCTGGCCGGGTGTATTGCTACCGGCTGTTATATTGGCAATGTTGACAGGGGCTGCTAAATTTGTATTCTTCGACACGCACATTTGTACTGAAGAACTGTGGTACGTTGATGAAGCTAGTGACCCAGTAGCAGCACAATCATGCGACCTTGGCGAGAGTAGCGTATTTGGAGTAGCATCTGTAGCCGCCTATTTCTTCTGTACTATATTGATTTGCTTCCGCTCACCACAGAAGAGAGAACTAGATGAGAATTATGGTAGACCTCAAACAGCAATATTAAATCAAGCAGGCGGAGATAGTACCGGAACTCCAAATACTCTAGCTGAAATTGGATACAGTAAATCTGATCCTGAACAGGGAGAAGAGACGGCAGTTGTAGCATCTGTACAGCAGCAGCAACAACAAGAGCAGTCAGTAGTTGCTGCACCTCTTAGAAAGAGAGTTTCCTTGAATGACATGTCCGAACGGACTGCGAAAATGAACAACAGCAACAACAATGATATCAATACTGCTCCGCAGGTTATAGTAGAGCACGGCCGTCATCATACAAGGAATACATCAGATGTTACATGGATCACGGACCCTACTTATACAAGCTTCAATGATCGAACTAAGAACTTGGGCTTGGGACTATCTCCTCGATCGCCAGTGCCTACGAGGATATCAGAAGCCACTGAAAGTTCAGAAGAAGAAGGAGATCTTGAATGGAATAAAGATGGGCATCCGATAATCATTGCAATTAATGATTCAGACGGGTCGATTGACCAAACTCTCAGTACCAAGTCTCTCAATGGCTTGCCTCCTCGTCCAAATCGTACCAAGAGTGATATCAGCAGTAATAATGGCTGCAATCACCGTCCTCTTCAGAGTAGTATCAGTAATAGCAGCAGTGGCCGTACTCACTCTACAAGCGAGTCCGACGACGCAGGAAGTGTCCACTCAAGAATTAGTAGAATCAGTTTCTCTGAGACGTATGCAAGCGATGACATATCCGGCTTGGGACATTACTCGATTGGATCTCAACAAACTAAGAGTACTGGTGCCCCATCTGTTGTACAGATACCAACAAGCCGTAGTAGCAGTACTCGTCACCATCATCATACCTTCTCGGGAGGATCTCCCGGCTCAATATCTCACTCTCCTGGTAACAGGAAGGCTTCAAGGTACAACAAGAAGCGCTCAGAGCATGATAAGTTTCTCAATACTAACCAGCAAGAGCACGATATCTTTCTGAACAACAACAACCACCATGATCATTCTCATACTAGAACGGACAGTAAACGTGAGCTGATAACGCTTCCGCGTCTTGATGAAAGTTTAGAAGATCATGGAGATCTTATCAACCAATGTGTTCGCGACCTACACCAGTCGTTTGCTACCGGTGATAATGCGAATGGATACAAAACATTGTAGAGTTGTATGGCAATGTGCCTAAAAAATGTGTGTGAAAGCTATTAGTCGTGTGTGCGAGTTATTTGTCCAGCTATGTAGTTGTTCTATGTTTCTGATGTTGTGCAATTAGGTGTATGTTTATCTGTAATATAGTCGCTAAGTTTAACAGTGGACTCGAGTTTAGAAATGATACCACCTTCTTAATAGTTTGTTATTGAGTCTACCACAAACACTACTCCCCTATGTTATTACTCGAACAATCCAGGACATAAGTTTGTCTGGGTTGGACATTTCTTTCATAATTCATCGTACTGTTTATCATTACACATATCTTCTAATAGTAATCTTTGTTCACGATTTACTTAGCTAGCGCAAATTTCCTAAAATTCAAATATGAACACAAGATGTGAGCATATTTCTTTTCACTCCATATCAAACCGTACAGGCCCTAAATGAATACACAAGGCTACACAACATACATAAAACAAAAGAAAACTTACATTTCATCCAACTCAACAGCCATTTCGCCGTCAACATACGCCCTACCCACAGCAGTGGCAATACCAAACCTCTTATTCCACTTTTTGATTTCAACTTCCATGACTAAGGTGTCTCCAGGTACAACAGGCTTCTTCCATTTGACACCATCAACACCAGCAAAGAAGAATACAGCACCAGGTTCAGCACCCTCCATTTGCAGACAAACAATACCAGCCAATTGGGCCAATGCCTCAACTTGTAATACACCTGGCATAATTGGTCGATCGGGGAAATGTCCAGTAAAATGGGGCTCGTTCAATGTGACGCATTTAACACCCACGGCTTTTTTACCCATTTCATATTCAACTACTTTATCAACTAATAGGAATGGATATCTATGTGGTAATATACCATTAATATCTTCTAAACTGAAGACTGTTTTAACTGAGGATGTTAATGATGAGATTTCTTCGGCTGTTCGTGGCTCGGATGGTGTTTCATCGTCATCTTCGGCATTGATTTGGGTTGAAATACGTTGGATTACAGGTGTTGTTGGAGCTAGAAAGGCGGTGGCAGTGGATGCCAGGATTGTTAGTAGAGCAAGTTTCATATTTGTATTGTTTTGTATGTTTGAGTTGCTATTTTGTGAGGAAGAGGAAATAGAGATAGTTAGATACATGACATAAACAACTCGCACATTTCCTATAACACGAACAGAGACGCCCGCCAATACAATAGAAGAAGCGATCTGCTATTGATTGCAATGATATGCAATACTATATTATCTCCTCGTTCAGTAGTGTATACCCATTTCTTTGATTATGCCCAAATCCATCCCCGCAAAATCCACCATGTGTCAGACAGCAATCATGGCTTTATATACCTCAACAACCACTGTATAAAATAGCTAATCCGCCGTATATATCGGCGTCATAGTAGGCCGCTAGTACATATCGTACCTCAATTGAGAGTTGAATGAATAATGAGATTGCACAATCAAAATAATAGCGACAATAGTTACATTGTGCTGTAAAGATTATAGTAATTAAAGGATACCTTTTTTAATTGCAGCGAATTGTTGACAAGAGTTGTAACACGTACGAGTTGGTGCACTCCTCGTCTCCACATCGATTATCAACACAACCCTTTGCTATCCTACAATACAATTCTTATAGCGGTCAATCAGTACTAATATCTCTTTAGATCTCATAATAATTAGTTTAGATAAGGAAAGATGAAGTTGTTCATGGCAGGTATCTCAAGCACAGCATTACTATGCTTCCTTTCTACACAACAACAAAGCAGTAGTGTATCAGCATTCGTTACTAAACAACCAACAAGTATTACATTACCAAGTAATAATGCATTAACAAATGCAATCAACAACAATGTCAATAATGGAATCAAATATACCGAAAGTTCATTAAACATGGCAGATGCAATTAAAATTACAATGCCGGCTTTATCCTCAACAATGAAGGAAGGACGTGTTGTTTCATGGCTCAAGAGTGAGGGTGATGAAATTGAGGCAGGTGAGGCTATCATGGTTGTCGAATCTGACAAGGCTGATATGGACGTTGAGGCATTTGAGGATGGTTATCTTGCCAAGATTTTAACAGAGGAGGGTGAGATGGCAGAGGTTGGTGCTGTCGTTGCATTGGTTGCTGCTGAAGAGGGTGATGTTGATGCTGTTGCTAGTGGTGGTGCTGGTGATGATGCTCCTGTTGCTGAGATTGCCCCTGCTGCTGAGGAGGCACCTGCTGCTTCTTCTGGAGGTGAGTTATATTATATATGTACCATATATGATATCTTTGTGTTTGGTATCCTATTTGTTTTATTAGATGAGTAATTGGTACCGATTGGGTTTGAAGTGTTGGGATTACATTAGCAGAGATATTGATATATTGATTGCAGAAGAGAGAAACAAGTGAAGTTATTCCTTTTTTTTGTTGGCTTCCTGAGATATAGTTTCTATTTTGAATGTTTGTACACATGATATGTTCAAATTTGATTTCAATGAACACAAACCCATCTAACATACACAATACTTACAATATCAACATATTATTATAGCTGCCGCTCCTGATGTGGAGTTTAGTCAACTTGATATGCCTGCATTATCATCAACAATGAAGGAGGGTAAGGTTGTGTCATGGCTCAAGGGCGAGGGAGATTCAGTTGAGGCCGGTGAAGCCATCATGGTTGTTGAGTCAGACAAGGCCGATATGGATGTTGAGGCATTTGAGGATGGATTCGTTGCTGCCATTATCACCGAGGAAGGCGAGGCTGCCAATGTCGGATCTCCCGTGGCATTAATTGCAGCCAATGAGGCTGACATTCCAGCACTCAAGGCTTATGCTGAAAACATGGGTGGTGGAGGAGGTAGTGTTGCTGCCGCTCCTGCTACTCCTGCTGCTGCCGCACCTGCAAAGGTAAGTTTGATTTTTCAGATGCTTTGTGTGCTTTGGATTGTATGTTAATATGTGTTGGTTTACATATTGTACTTTCTCTCCTTATTTACTAACAACTTCTGATTATCTATTTATCACCAAAAGGCTGCTCCCAAGGCTGCTGTAGCTGCAAATCCTGCGGCATCAGCTGGTGGACGTGTCGTTGCAAGTCCAATGGCTAAGAAGTTGGCTGATGAGATGGGTGTTGATATTAGTACCGTTGCTGGGTCGGGACCAAATGGACGTGTTACTGCCGGAGATGTTCAAAAGGCTGCCAGTGGCGGAGCACCTGTTAAGAAGGCTGCAGCACCACCAAAACCATCATGGACACCAGCTGCTGGAGTTGTTGCCGCTACACCCACTGCTCGTGTTTTGGCAAAGAAGGCCAAACTTGATTTAGCATCCATTGTTGGTACGGGAGAATTTGGACGTGTTACTGCTGATGATGTTAAGATTGCCACTGGTGAGATGAAGGCAAAGCGCAAATCTGCCACTCCAGGTGCTCCAGCTCCAGTAGACTTGCCTGAGGGACTTGTACCATTCACTGGTATGCAGCGTGCAGTATCAAACAATATGATGGCCACACTTGACTGTCCTGTCTTCCGTGCTAGTCGTGAAATTGAAATGGATGCCTTTAATGCACTTTACCAACAGGTTAAGCCAAAGGGAGTTACTGTTTCAGCACTCCTCGCCAAGGCTGTTGCAAAGGCCATTGAGAAACACCCAATTGTTAACAGTTCATTCAGGGAGGAGGGTACTTTCTTCAATAAGGATATCAACGTCGCCATGGCAGTAGCAATTGATGGAGGTCTAATCACACCAGTACTCAAGTATGCAAATGAACGTGATGTATTAGAGCTTGGTGAGAACTGGAAGGAACTCGTCGGTAAAGCCAAGGCAGGAACACTAGCACCAGATGAATACAACTCGGGTACATTCACAATATCTAATATGGGTATGTTCGGTGTTTCCCAATTCGATGCCATCCTTCCCGCTGGACAGGGTGGTATCCTTGCCGTAGCTGGAACACAAGAATACATTGTTCCAGATAAGCAGGCTGTCCTTGGCATGAAGAAGATTTCAAAGATGACTGTAACTCTTACATGCGATCATCGTCAGATTTATGGAGCCGATGCTGCATTGTTTTTGAAGACATTGAACGAAGTCATGATGAACCCATCACAACTGATGTAAACAATAATTGGGGAGTATTGTTGAGGAAGGACTGAACATAAGTAGTTATTGTGGAGGAGGGGGGCTAGAGTAGGTTTATGTTACTAAAGATCGAAACAAATACTTACATTCTGTATGTTATGTGTTCACATGATGTACACTTTATAAATCGCACTAGTCCCTTTACTTATCTCATTGAGGCTCTAGTGGTCTTCGGCTTGTTTCATAAGACTCTTCAGCTTGGCAGTAGACTCTGGCGTGCCAGGAAAGACACGGACAAAGCCTGCAAGTATATACCTCTCGCCTTCGACCACTTCCACTCCTGAGTGCAGTCTATTGCCACAGAAGAAAACTCCCGCTCCACAATTGGTTGGAGACACCGTAACATCGTCATCTATAAACCTTGTTCCTCCTCCCTTGAAACACTCGTTAAGTGTGATGACAAAGGAGAGCTCACTATCATCTTTGTGCTTGGGAAGCATGCTTTGTTGGCCTTTGGTTGCACTATATTTCGCAAGAAATAGGTCTTCAATTGCAAGGTCACTTATTGGAAATTCAAATAGTTGAGCCATTAAAGGTATGATTGTCGTTTTAAGATGATCATTGCACAAATCCAAGAGTTCGCTTCCACAGATACTAATGTCAATATCCGTTGTTTTATACTCCTTATGCCGATCTGTCGTCCAACCGTTCACCTCTGTGTATTGAATAGCCAGTTCTACTAGATTCTTACATTGAGATGTGGTCAGCAAGTTTGTAGCAACATGCACATTCTCCAATGGTGTGTTTGATGGCCCAACCTCGTCAACATTTATCTCATGCTTATCATTATTATCACTATATCGGAAGTAAGAAGTCAATTGATTACCACTAGTATCAAACCAAGAGAATGGTGTCTTTCTCTTTGCAGAGAAGCTTGGGTGGAGTGATCCTTTCAGATTGTTTGATCCAACATCAAGTATAGTTAGATTTGGAAAGATCGATTCGTCTGCAAATATAGAAGGAAGATTCCCCGTCAATCCTGCATTCTCTGACATCCAGAGCTGTTCCAATGTAGGTCCTAATTTAGCAAATGCTTCTACTAAAATCGGATCATCTAGACGACCATACAGATTGTTTTGTGATAATTCTAATATAAGAACGTTACCCTTTTTCATTGTAATACCCTGCCACTCCTCAGATTGATCATTTAACAACCAATTATCTTTTCGTATCCATTCAGTACCTCCCAAATAAGTAAATATTGTCTTTAGTGCATCTAATTGGGATTGAGAGGTACTGCTGTTGCTCAGCTTTCTCTTCTTTGTATTGGCTGATGTAGCTTCATTACTACTTGATTTACCTTCATCCATCTTCTTCCTTTTATATAAATAAATGTGCCTAGATTGCAAGAGATTGCAAGGTCGATGTTTATAATGAGTTATCGGTTCCGATAACAGCACTACTGATACCAAAACTACTACCAATCGAATGGTATGCTTTATAACAATAACTAAACAATCAACAACAGTATTATGGACTAACTTTACGTACCACTTGCGCGGAAGCGTAAGACACAAGAGCCCAAGCAAAGCTCAAAATCCCAGGGGAGAAATGCCTACAATCCGGCCAGCACTCCAACTTACTTACCTTGGGTCTACTTACCCTACTTCCCTCGGTGAGTGCTTAAAGATATTTTAGTGAAACTTTACCCGTTAACTGCCCACTATGGGTTCAAAGATACCCTCCTTTGCAGGCCGGGGCTCGCGCCGTACAGCCCCGAGTCTCTTAGTAGAAGAGATTATGCACAGTATGAATTCATCCAGAAATGATTCAATGCTCAAAAGCCGGCCGAGCTGCTGCGTATGAATCTTATCAACACTCTCATAATTTTAGGATACCGACATATTTGCAAGTGTAAAATGAGGACACTATTATTGTACCAATATACAATATATCCTGCTAACTGCAATATTTGACGGCATACAGTTGATTGATACTTCTCTCCTCTTATCCATGATAGCTAACGCCTAATTTACTTTGTGCTAGGATACATTTAGGATATCGCGAGATACATACTAGATACTGACAAAAAGCATTTTATTGAGTATTATTGTAAACCATTATGTACATTAAAGCCTAATATGGTTAGGCCTTTGGGATCTGATGGTCGTCGGCGGCTATTCTTTATCATTACTATTCTTTTGATGATGATCTCCATATCCTTGCACCTTATCAACTCGACGAAATCATTCAATCACAATCTGGTGGAAAAGAATGACAACAACAAAGCAACTGCAGGTATATGTGTTATAGCTGGAAGTGATGAAGGCCCATACATTGATGAATGGCTAGAATATCACATTGCGCTAGGTTTCAACCAGATATATCTATATGACAATACGGACAATCATATGTTTGGCAATTGGACAACGAATCGGGAGAAGGTAACAATAATGCATCGTCCAGGGTTTGGTATGCAGATTCGTGTGTATAATGAATGTGCAAAGCAAGCTATAGAAGATGGTCACATATGGGCAGCATTCATCGATGTAGATGAATTCATTGTGCTAAAGAAGCATCGACATATTGTTCAGTTCCTCACTGAGTATTGTGATAGTGGTGCCATTATTCTAAGTTGGTTAATCTTCGGTAATAGCAATCATACAGAATATGAACCCATTCCAGTAACAAAAAGGTTCCAATATTATGTACCAGATGATGAAGTAAACCACTTTGTCAATAGTATTGTTCGTTTGGAAGATTTTAAATCGATAAGAGTTCCTCACTGGGCGTTCTTAAGAAATCATACAACAAGCAGAACAACGGGAGGTTTAGTATTCACATACCCTCTATTGAAACCAATCCACCTGTGGAAAGAGGAAGAGCGTCAATCAGATGTGGCGGTTGTTCATCACTACACATATAAATCAAAGAATGAGTATGTTAAGAAGAGAGCAAGAGGAAGGTCGGATGGTCCTTGGTTTGATAAATGTCAGTGTAGACAAAATGGAGAGGAGGCATGCCGTAAATGCTACGAAGCTCTTGTGAAGAAAGCCACCGAAGATGCAATGAATCGTCCAATACCAGCCGGTACGGTTTATGATGACAGTGCGTGGCTATTTCTAAAGAAAAACGTTCCAAAGTATAGAGCGTATGATATAGATGACAGACCTACACTATTGGAAGTGATGAAGGTACCATTATTCATGTGTGCAGCGATAACAAGTTTCATGACCATACTGATACAAAGGGAGAAGATTAGAATGTACTCCAATTACATATTACCAGGCATATTAGTGATTTGCATACCTGTGATTTTCCTCAAAGCGGGTATCTTTATAGGAGAGAAGATATCAACTTGGATTATGATCTTAAGTGAACGATGAGGAACAAGAGATTGTATAATATGATGAATGTTACTCTTTGAATGCTACTTGTGATGATAACCGATCAAGTGTTTGAAGTAGTATATATTCAATACTGAAGTCATGTAGCTGGAGATGGAAAGGACTAGATATCCTAAGCGCCTACTTATACTCACTTACTAGTCTTATTATCTTTTCCGCTTTTGCACTAACAAGAGAGTACTCGAAACAACTAGACCTGCCACGGCAATACCAGAAGCAAGCTTTAACTTCCATATCAACGAGTCTTCCTCTTCTGCCTTCACAGTGTCTTCGCTGTCAAGCCGCTCACTTTGATTTGACTTCCTAGTTACAGTAGATGATCGCTTCTCCTTCTTTCCAACAACTCCTTGTGTCTTGCCAATTGATCCATAATCTTCTATATCCAATACAGCTTTCTGTTTCTTTTCTTCCTCTTCCACAACAAGCTGACCACAAGCTCCAGCAATGTCCGCCCCCATTGTTCGGCGTATAGTACAAAATGAGCCATACGAAGACACAATATTCCGAAACTCTTGCATGTGTTCCTCGCTTGGACAGCTCAGCTTATCCTTTACATTCGTTTTATTGTACGGTATCAAGTTCACAACAAGATGTCGCCCTTTACATAATTGTCCAAGTTGATGTGCAGCCTCGATGGTAGATGTATCTCCCGTCAGCATTACATACTCAATCATGGCTCGTTTCTTCTTACTTGCTGATACTCGTTCTTCTTCGTTGAATTCATTATCTTCCACTGCGCTCTTTACTCCAGATGAAGAAGTAGCATCTTGATCACTTCCCTGTGGATTACCAGCATCATGTCGCCTCTGTCTTAGTATAGCCATCATGTGTTCATCGAGAGCTTCAATCAACGATTCTATAGGCGTGCCACGGGCAGAAGGTACAATCTCTTCTCTCATGCGTTGATTAGGTGCATGTAAACTCAATGCCAAATTCACCTCGGGAAGATCTCTCGTTAAGGCTTTCATCTTCGATGGAACACCGACAGTACTTACAGTCACATGATTGTATGCCAAGTTCCACAACTTGCGATTGATCAATGCACGACATGTTGTCAAAACGTTTGAATAGTTGTTGAGTGGCTCACCCATACCCATAAACTAAATAAAAACAAGATCATCAAGTTAGATACTCATACATCAACATATAGTGTTACAATTGCAATTATGCTGTCACTTACCACTACATTCCGAATGAGAGCTTTCTTTTTCTTTGTTTCTGGTTTGGTATCTTCTTCATTATCATCTTGCAACAACACTCGACTACCATGAACCAACTGCTCTAATATTTCACCACTGCATAAATTACCTCGAATTCCCATTGTTCCTGTCGCGCAAAACGTACAACCCATTGCACAGCCTACTTGACTAGATATACATATTGTAATCCTAGATTCATGACGCATTAATACAGATTCAACAACATGCTCATCTTACAATTGAATAGCCAACTTTGTAGTAGTACCATTGGATGAAGTTTGTGATGATAAGATCTTGGATGTGACAGTTTGATAATTTGATATGTTTGTGGATAGGTATGATAGAAATTGTTTAGGTAGTTGTGGTAACTTGTTGTTGCGACTTGATATTGCATTCTTTGTTGCAATATTGCTGTTTATGTTTGTACATGATGACGCTATACTGATATCATCACCTTTTCCATTACTACTGTTGCCATATAACTCTGCAACAAACTCATCTAATGGAGGATAACCACGACGATGTAATAATTGGTAGAACAAGTCAAGTGTTTGATTAACATTTTTAAGAAAGATACCTGCAGTCTTCAAATCTTTGAGCAGTGCTGGACGATCCAATATTGGTTTAGGAGATAATGGATCTCGATAACGTTTGACCTGTTGCTTCTTCTTTGATGATATTGCCATTTTATAATGTTGTTTGCAGCGCGTATTGTGTTATCTACTGATGAGATATATATGTTTTTAATTTATGTATCCGTATCCTTATAATATGTTTACTGCAAAAACGTAGTAGCCATACAGCTCAATATATTTACTAAATCTCAAGCCGATGCTAGAATGATCGGTTGGAGTGGATGTATTGTAGTTAGTCTATTACCTACTGAATAAAGATGCTGAAATGAATGAGTGGTTGTAAGCCAAAACAGAGTTCTCTCTTTCATGAAAACGGATCATCACTTATTATTCTCGTAGTGATTGTTATTGATATTGAATGGACGGCTGATATCGATTTAGGGGAAGTCGCATACTGGCAATATAATCATTAGAATCAGTCTTTAACGTTCTTTCGATTAATAGTGCACCGAGTACATATTATAAAGTATTGCAATAGCAAGAAGAAAGATACCCAACCACTAAATTATTGATACCAACCTTAGGTAGTATTATATTCAAAGCCAACTATATTTATATTAAATCATCATGGCAAATCAAAATGTAGGCAGGGATGAACTAGCCGCATTACTAGGTGTATCACATGCATCCGACATGGTAACCGCGGCTGGCACTTCATCCTCTGACATTACCAAAAAATCAAGTACTACAGGTGCATCAACTACAAATACCAAACATTATACCAAACGTGGTGAAGATAATAATGTAGACACATCAAAGATGGACAGAGCGCAGGCTGCTGCGTTAGTTGCACGTAAGTTTGCCGCTGGAGGTCAATCATCCGAAGCTGGCAGTGGTGGTACAGTTCGACATCGTGCCACAGGAAAAAGAAAAAGAATGTTACAACATCATTTATTGGCTAGTGATTTGTTGGAACAGCAGCAATTGCAACAGCAGCAGCAGGATGTTGTACAACAAAAGGATGATTTAAAGTTATATGAAAAGGGTGCAGAAGATGATGAAGAAGAGGGAGATGCATTTATCAAAGTAGACACTAGAAAAAAGAATGAGGCAAAGGTATTAACAAAAAAGAGTAGTGATAGTGCTAGAAGACGTCGTCGCGGATTATCATCATCTTCCTCATCTTCATCATCAGATTCGGAATCATCCAATAGTTCATCTGATAATTCTACTTCACAACAGCGGCGTAATAGTAGACGTCGGAATAGAAGATCAAGGTCTAACTCACCATCATCTTCTTCATCGGAAGACGAGGCTGATATACGAAGGAGGAGGGCACTTGAACGTAAGGCATTACAGGATAAACAGAATGATAATAAGACAGAGGTTGTGGTATCATCTAGTATTGATGATGCAAATAGTACTAAAGCATTAAAGAAAGATGAGGAGGAGATTGTTAAGAAGGATGTAAAGGTTCAACATTCAGATGATATGTCTGTGGATGATGATAATAGTCCTGTCAAGGAAGATATGAAGGAGACAAAACCACAAAAGGAAACAAAACGAGGTCGATCTAGAGCTAATAGCTCATCTTCATCCAGTAGTGGGGATAGTTCATCATCATCATCTTCCAGTGATAGCAGCAGCTCATCATCATCATCATCATCTGATGACTCTGATGATCATAAATCAACATTACCAACAACTATATCCAAACCACTCTTCGTACCAAAGTCCAAAAGGGGAACAGTAGCCGAAATTGAATTACAACAACAGAAACATGATAATGCCGAAAAAGTACGTGCACAACAGGCTGAGAAACGTGCTATACAATCCCGAGCATTAGTTGCCGAGGCTGTATCCGCGTCAGGTAAGAATGGAGGAACAACTAATGATGGTATTGGTGGTGAAGATGAATTTGATACAGGTGAGGCTGGTGAAGAGTTTATTGTTGTACCGGATGATACAGACCCAACTGAGGAAGATTCACCTGAATTGGTAATGGCCGAACGTGACGCTTGGGAGGTACGCGAGTTAGTTCGTATATTACGGGATGTAGATGAGGCACTCGCCCGAGATAAAGAAAAGAAAGAATTGGAAAGAAGACGTGGATTATCTGATAATGAACGTTTAATGGAGGATAAACGTAGTGGTAGATATCGTGCCCCGGGTGAATCACGTCGTCAACAACGAGCAGATGGGGATAACAAGAGTTATCTACAAAAGTTTCATCATAGAGGAGCTTTCTATATGGATGAAGATACACTTGATCAGGCCGGTGCAGATGATATACGACATAAGGCAGCGGAATACTCAAGAGCTTCAACAGGGAGTGATAAGATTGACAAGTCTGCCCTGCCAGAGGTTATGCAGGTCAAGAATTTTGGGTTAGCGGGGTATTCTACAAAATATAAAGGATTGGCAAAGGAAGATACAACTGATAAACAGTTAGACTTCTTACCAATCCAGGGACATAAAAAAAGAAGGTAGGACGTAATGGTGGAGCTGAACGAAGAGAGAGGTATTGAAGAAGCCGAAATGAAGTGTTTAGAGGATAATAATTCAACAACAAGTCAGGAGGAGTGGATGGGGAGAAAAAGATACCGAATTCAAAGGTCATTTATCCGGTCATAGCGGGGGCAGTACTAATAAATCACAAAAGTCAACAAATCGTACACGTGATTGGTTATCTCCTCATAAATCTTGATTGCAATGAATGATACACATACAAGCAACAGCGACACAATGATGAACAAACACAATAGTCCAAATCCTATCTCTCCGCTAGCTATGAGAATGGCTGCTGAAGATAGGACCAACTCGTCGATAACGCCTATTCATCGTGCTGAAGTTACAATGGCTGTGTAAGTTTGATAATGTTGATACTCTTCTATGAGATACATTGATTTGCAACAATTGATTTGCAATTGCAATTGTTTTCCAACATATCGATCTAATCTACTGCTGCCTCTTTACTTCTATTCTATTCTCTACTCACATAGATTTGGTATCCTACGCGACAATATAAAAGACTCCGTATCTTCCCAAGATGAACTAATACAGATATCCAAAGCTATTGAGAAGAAGTTACACCAAACAGCTCCATCACCTCGAGAATATCGTTCAATGGGCACTATTGAGCTGAGAATAAAGGCATATGCAAAGGCACTTCTGCTGATTCATTCAGATGGTATCTTAGCATCACAATGCCGTAACTCATTACCTCTTTGTGCCATGGCATTAGTTAGATATGAGAAACAAAACTTGAAAACGAATAGTCTGCCTCCTCGTAAGGCTACACCAGATCTGAATGTCAGAAGTATACCACAGCAGACACAACAACACAATGGGTATCAAAATAATATGCAGAGTACTAGTAGTAAGATGATGTTGACAGAAGAGGAGACACGTGCAGCTACAGCAGCCAAATACTTTCTCAGTCAAATGGACAATGCAAGAGCCATTAGTGGGCACGAGAAGCAGAAGGCAGTACAACAGGAAGGAGTAGGATACAGACACAGAACAACTATTGTGCAACAAGCAATAATGTCCGATAGTCGCTTCCGATCGCCTTTCCCACCCTCTGCTTGAGACTAGATGTCTGAATCAGAAGGATGTAGAATCATTATGTGTAAAGGAATATAATTTAGATTAGCAAGAGTGATAATAATACCAGTCTAACGCCCAAGTACATATGGTAGCTTATCACAATCACATATCCTTTTTGCACTCTCAAATAGTACCTGGGTATCCTTATCTCTCTTGATCTGGCGGCATATATGTAGATGCTCCACATTCCTTAAATAAGAGATAATGACGGCGTTTCCAGTTTACTCTCCATGTATTAGTACCCGAGTCTCTATCGGTAAGCAGTTACATCCAACAAGACTTCATTGAGACTGAGGTATCTTAGTGCGAAAGGTGAAGCGAAAGCAAAAAAATGAAAAATTGCAAAGATGAAGAGTGAAGAGAGAGGTTATCGTAATATATCAATAGTTGGTAATATAATACACAAGCGAAGTCTATCAATACATCAGAGATAAAGAATACTAAGAGAGCGGACGCAGGGTATCATATTACACGAAGTCACACCAAGTACAGAGATAAGGAGTACTAACACTAACATGAAAACAAAATCTTTACTTTCATCCGCAATAATTGCCACTGGTATATCGTCAGTCAACGGTATAAACTTCAAGCTTGATACAGCAAGTTGTGATGGAAATCCATTTAAAAGCAATATTAAGACAACTTGTAATGGTAGTAATACTTGTAATTTAGGAGATACTGTAGTCATAACTGGAACATTAGTTGCACATTCGGCATTCGATAATGATGAAATCACTTTACAGGCATGTGCTTTGGGCTACTGTCCGGAGGAGGCATCCAAAAAAAGTGGCAATATATGCGATTGGTTAGTATTGAAATCAGAATCAGATGATGACCAACAATGTGGCGTTGCAGGAACTTATACCATTAGTCAAACTGAGGAAATTCCCAACGACGTTCCGAACCAATGGGCTAGCTGGGTGGCAAGCTATCTGATTACTATCAAAGTTATTGTGGGAGATGAAGAGGAATGCAACGCTCAGGCAAATACTGCCTATTCTATGAGTAGTGCTAATGCATTATCTTCTGATTCTTCTTCAGCATACTTAATGGCTGGATTGGGAGCACTTGCTCTAGTAGGAGCAGCTGTATATGCAACGAAGAGACGCACTATGAAGAACGAGTCTGCTAAGGATGACTTGTTGGAGATGAGAGATAGTCCTGCCGCCGTAGTATAAGAAGATCGGTCAATTGTACACTGGCTATACTGGCAAACAATAGAGAGATATGATGTAACAATAGAAACGTAGAAATAGAGGGATTATGTGGGACAATAAGAACGGAGAGCTGCTCTTATGTGTATCAAAATGAGTTAAGACTTTGATCAAATGTATCCATAAGAAAGCAAGTAGAGATATGTTAGATGTAAGCTGTATACTACTATATGCTACTTAGAAATTAGAACACATAGACACTTGAATACGATGAACATTATTGTGTACCGAATTAACAGGAAGTTAGACATTGTAACACATGCTGCATGTGCTAACAAGTAGAAGTGAGTCTCAACCCACTTCTCAGCGCAACCAAGCGAATAGCGAAGAGATCCAGGATACCGGATAGAAGAATAATGATCTTATCCTCATCTGTGCAAACCCTACTATGTAGTCAAACATACCTACAACAATCACTACACATTGCTTATGTTGCAGGGGTCGACAAGCTTAACATCGCTGCAATACAACTGAATTTCACTTTATCACTCTATCTACTTACTGTAGGATACCGACGGACGTGAACCCAAATCGCCGGTAAACTTCGACTCGATTTGATTTGAGAGCGATGCCGACGATAGCCGAAAATTTTGACATACTTTGGCAATGAAGGTTATTATTGGATAAAGTTAGACGGGTTGATTGTAATGCACCACTCATAAACCTATTACATTGCTCATCGCCTCAAGTTGATAGTAGTTGGTAATCTCTAAAGCATCCATTGCAATTGACTTCTATTCCACTTGAATTATATTCGACTCTACTTCCGTCATTGATCATAATACATCACAACAGTAACCAAACAAAATGAAATCAATATCACAATCATTTCCATTATTTCTAACAATATTAGCGTCATCGTCGACGTCTATATCTGCCATATCATTTTCGATGTCGTCGTCAAGCTGTGATACTCTTCCATATATTAACAATATCAGAGGTGAGTGCTACGGTATCGACGGCTGTCAAGTGGGTAGCAACGCAAATGTCACCGGCACAATGGCATCACTTGAATCATTTGATAATAGTTGGGTACAAACACAGCAGTGTATGTATGGTTACTGCCCAAGTAGTCTTAGGCATAGTGCAGGTCATATCTGTGATTGGGTAGATTGGAATGCAACGATGGGGTTACGAGAAGCGGGTGTGATATCGTACGATGAATGGATGGAATTAACTCAAGAAGCGCAAAGATATCATGTCGATAATTGGTATACTAGATATAAGGCGGCAATGGAAGCGGAAGAAGAGGAAGAAGAAGAGGATAGGGAATTTCAGTGTGGAGATCCTGGAGTTTATATTCTTCAGAATATGTATAAAGTTCAAGACGACTTACCGTTTGGATGGACAGAGTATCTTTTCAATACCTTTGGTTCTGTCAAGATTACAAACCTTGCCACAAGCTACTGTGAAGATACTAGTAGTGTAGGTACTTCATACTCGATGGCAGGCTTGGCGTCTCTAGCATTGATAGGTGCTGCGGCATTTACTACCAAGAAGAGAAGACAGCAGAGAAGGTCAAGGGAACAAATTGATGATGACAGCGATAACCAATCATCTAATTACTTGGAAATGGGTAGTGTTGCCGTGGTTTAATAGGGGGCACAGTATAGATGTGAGTTAGCTAGGATGTTACATTTGTTCAGATTGGATTTTATTTGTGAGTATGGGCTGTAAACAAGAACTATTAAGTATGTAAAACATATCTATGTAACGTTCTCCTCTGGTATTAAGAATTTAGTAGAACTCAAGATAAATGATATCACCATCATTAGTGGATAGTATCTCGCAACACGCGTAGAGTTGTGAGGCAAGGATACCAGCGTGCGTGGGAAAGATACCTACGAAATGTGTGTCATTTCAAATTCATCTGTTTTGGGGGAGGAGAAGGAGAAGGTTGTCAATAAGAAGTTGCCTTTGATATCTTCTTTACAATCAATAATCAAAACATTCAGAAATATAGTCTACACCATAACAAAACGATACAACAATCCTCATTCATATTAATTATCAAAATGGTAGACTCGAGCGATAAAACCGGCCTCACAGTTATATTCATCTTGTACATGCTAATCCTCATCGCTTCCGGCCTTTGGGGTTGGTGGAAACAGAGGAAAAGAATCCAAGGGAGCAAGGAAATGGAGAATGCGGAGGAGGAGCTTGCATCACAGTAAGTAATGTGATAGACATGTCGTAGATATGATAGACATATCTTTTATGTCATATATGAGTTAATATATCATATGTCTAATCTTCTTTTGCAATACCAAACATTCATTAGGTTCCTTGCAGGTCGTTCTCTTGGGCCATTTGTCACATGTATGACTATGCTTGCATCCTCGTTTAGTGGATTTACTGTTGTAGGTAAGGGATTTTTATATTACATACATCAATCAAATCAATTGCAATATCTCAATATCTACTTATTACATTATCTCAATAGGTATTCCAAACGAAGCCTATGCCATGGGCTGGACAAGTTTGAAATGGGTTGCAATCCAAGTTGCTATTATGATTACCTGGAGTGGTGCTGGACTACGGCGTGAGTACATTAGATTATCATCATCATATTACGACATGTTGTGCATATCTTGGTACTGAACAATAATATCCGTTTAATATGATGTTAGTTCGTAAGGCTTCTCTCGTGAGGAATCATCAATCCCCTTCTGATATCATCACAGACAGATTCCAGTCTCAAATCCTTCGTTACACTGTTGTATTTCATCAAACCTTGCCAGAATTGTTATATCTTGTAGTTCAGTTATCATCAAGTGAGTAATCAGTCAATTTACATTCTTATGTTTGAGAATTTCATAGCACACAAACTTTCACCACTCATAACTTCTTGTACAATTTAATCACAGTCAAGAGTTCGTTTAACACTCTCTTTGGTATATCTGAAAGTAACCCGGCTCCCACGATTGCAGTAGGAGCAGTTATTTTGGCATTTGAGTGGTTAGGAGGGATGTCGTGTGTGGCCTACACTGATGCCGTTCAGGCTGTTGTGTTGATTATCATTATGTTCATCTTTCCTGGTGTATTTAGCCACACTTTTGGGGGGTGGGTGAATGTAAGTTGTACTGGTGTTGACCTATGTTTTGTTGCAGATGATATTCTCTAACTTCATCATACTGTTAGCTTGATCCTATGACCTACCCCGAGCCTTCTTTCTATCAAGTGCCCGATTCGGAGACTCAGATGAACATGTGGTCCACAGTGTTCATGGCAGGGATATCTTCCTATATCTTACCGCATTATATTCAGCGTGTGTATGCTGCAGAGAATGTAGTTTCTCTCAAAATTGGATGGGCAGTTGGTTGTGTTGCACCTTGGGCGTTGAATTTGACGGGGGTATTCATCGGGACAATCGGCGTACTTGTTCTAGCAGACGAGCAAACTGTTGCTGGAGAGAATGCCTTTGCTGCCATCGTTAGTGCTTTCATGGATGCTAACATGGCTGGGTACATTATCGGCAGTTTTGTCTTTGTAGCGGGAATGGTAAGGCTCATTTGTCTTCACTCAAACTCATATTCTATTATCCAAATCAGAACTCATGACCGCTCAACTTCTTGTCAATCCAGGCCGCAATTATGAGTACAGCTGATTCTATCCTCATTGCGATCTCACAGTTGGTAACGACAGAGATCGCATATCCCATGAAGCCAGATGCCAATCCACACCAAGTAAGTGTCAATATTGAGGGTTTACTTTCTTTCATCACGCGGATCTTAACTCATCTTTCCTATTTGTCTTTAGATCAATGTTATTGGCAAGATTTGCTCATTCCTTACGATGACACTCGCTTTGCTCTTGACGCTTTTATGGAACGAGGGGTTGAGTGCCATCTTCAGTATCATCTTTGCCATCTCAGCACAGGTTACCCCGTCTGTGTTCACAGGACTGTTTGCTCATCCGAAGTATCCTCTAGCAGAGATCCATCCGTGGGTATTGGCTACTGGAAAGTCCGCGTTTGTATTGTTTTATCATGTACATATGTGTGTTCAATGTGAAATCTTGGTGATTTGGCTACTTCATTTGTCCCTCCATTGCATTCATTTGTTTGCCCTTGCAACCCATATGTACTAACATATGCTATGTTTACTTCTCCTCGTCTTCATAAACTGTGCAACGCGCATCTTCCAGGTGCATGGACTGGTACAATTTGTTTACTTGCCTATTACTTTGACGATGGGTACCAAGATAAGGCCCTCGCCTTTAACCTTGATCCTGCGTTTGGTATGTGTATCATATCTTTATATTCCTTGTCATGTTGCCATACCAATCTCATGATATCCTTTACTTTGAACAAATATGTAGTTGGAATCTGCTGCAATGTTGCTGTTTTAACACTGTTTCAGGCCTCCGTATACCTTTGCAAGAAGTTCAAGCTATCTACTACCAGTCTTACCAGGCCTGCTTGGGACTCTCCAAAGCTCGAAAGGTTTGGAGAGGCGAAGCTCGACTCTGAGCTTATGTGGTTCATGATGAAGGGCGTAAAGGAGCCCTTCCTTGAACGCTATTTCATCCCTTTGGTACTTGTTCTTTTGATTGTCATGTTACCCCTAACTGGTGACGGTCTTCCAGCATTGACGGCAGATGGACAACTCGAAAGTATGCCCAATATTGTTGCCGGTAAGTTTTTAAGTAGAAGGCTAGTAGTATACCTCGACTGGTATCCTATCCTCTCATGTTTTGTACTTGCACACTAACGAACTATCATTTCCTATCACTCATGTTCAAAGGATTACCTGATTGGGCATTTAGCTACCTCATGTTTGTTGTTTTGTTGACTGTGATTACGTAAGTATCATATATTCAAATCATTGTCCACCATATTCTTCTACTCATTTGGTCTAATCTTGTTTCTTTTCAACTCAGTCTACATTATATCTGGAAGATTCCTAACAATGTCATTGGGTTAGGGTTTGATAAAGCGACAGAGTCTATGAAGGAAGATCCTAAACTATATGCCGCCGCACTCATTCTAGCCAAGGATATCCTCAACACCAGGAAAGTCCGCATTTTTTCTTTGTCGTTGAATGCATTTGTCTTTGGCTACTCGAAAACTTACTATACCTTCTCTCTTCATCTTCAGGAATGTATACGACAGTGTAAACGAACGCGCTGTTCAGTATCGGCGAGCTACTACCATTAAAAATCTAGGATTAAAAGAGTTGATTGCAGAAGATGACGAGCCGGATGACGAGGAGGGCGCCAAGTTAGAAGAGGTTGTCGAGGAAGAGGTTTTCGAGGAAGAGGCAGTTGAAGAATCTGCTGAAGAGTCTGCTCAAGTTGTGGCTTAACTCTGCCCGTGTACGCCTTGAGTTATTTGTTATTACTAGTAGAGTCAGTTTCCGCGTTGTTCAATGTGTTGTTCAATGGTTGTACAAGAAGTCGTCCCTTTAACTAAATAACAATTGATGACACTAATATGTTTATGGAGCTTGAATGTATCACTCGTATGGCACACTTGCAACCGACCAGTAAGCCAATCAAGAGATTGATGTTAAACTGATTCTTGTTATACGAGTACTCGTATATGTGTATTGAGTATATGATATATTTTTATTTTACTAATGTGTCGAGTATATCACCCCCGAAAACAAAATAATAGTTTTTCTCATCATAAAAAAATCTCAAGATCATGATGATGTATTTTTGTATAAACCAATGTCAATAATTAATGGCAATAAGTTGTTGATTTAGCTGTGGGAAGGCAACTGTATCGTCGCTGTGGTTCGTTGCAATGGAGTCGTTCGACATATCCTATTTCACACCTCGACATGATACATCTACTAAAGAAATACCAATCTCGTCAGAACTCGTACAAGACGAGCACGACATAAGTCAGCTACCTTTCAATAATGTAACATGGGTTAGCTCACACAATTCCGCAGCTAATGACTTTGCGGCAGGTGAGAATGTCCTCTTGCAAATGGCAACTAACCAAAAGTATAGTGTCTATACACAACTCAAGACTCTTGGCGTACGAGGTCTAATGATTGATTTAGAGTTCAAGCAAGATACTCTACAGCTAGTTCATGGCTTACTTTCTTTTGGTACTTTCAAGGACTTGATCAACTATGAAATCATACCATTCTTGGAAGAAGATGAAGATGCAATCATTACAATAGACATTGAGACCCTCGGAAATAGAGCTGACATTATGAGAGAACTACGACTCATTCTAGGCAACACTCCGGCATTGACAAGTCGAATCTTTCGTTTGCAAGATGAGAGATGGGACAACTACAAAGAATGGCCCACCATTCAAGAGATGAGAGATGCAGATCAGAGAGTTCTAATCCTCAGTGATAGTACAATTGTTTCATCAGTTGATCTAGGTGTCAACTTTCGATGGAACCTAGTCCTTGAGAACCATTGGCTAGGAGGCTTGGACAGCTGTTCAAATCGCATTGAAGGATTTGAACATCTTGACATCCCTTGGCACTATAGAACTATTTTTCCACGGCCTTGGTCACGACTATTCACAATGAATCACTTTTGTTGTGGGTCGGGTATTGAGTCGCTTCCCAGAGTTCAGCCTGACAACATTGGTGGTGGAGACAATGGATGGGGTATACTATACCCGCGGGTTCAAATGTGCCAAGAAGCCAATGGATATGATCGTAAGCCGAACTATGTTTCCGTTGATTGGTCTCATTTAGGTATGGTTGTTCTGATTCTTTCACTCTCTTTGTTGCTTGTTTACTTCTTTTGACTTGGCGATGAAACTAATACTAAAATTTCTTAATCTATATTCTTCTCATAATAGGAGATGCTCACGAGGTAGCAGACTATCTCAATTTCGGTAGTAGACTACGCTTAGGGACTGGTCAGAGGTGCAGAATTAGATCTGATTGTGCTACCGATTCATGTAGTGACAATCATCGTTGTCAATGTAAGGTCTGCGATGATACAAACGATAATCTTGCTTGTATCAGTGGATGCGCTGATGGAGAGACTTGCATCTTCTCAATGAAAAGACAAAACATTTGCACATCAAACTCGACAGAGATATTTGCAGCCTTATCAAATGCAGATACTATTCATGTACAAAGCTCGATATTGATCATATTACAGGCGTTGTTTCTTTTGAAGATTTTACTGATATGAACACAACACAGATAGTAGTATCCAAGAGTTGTTCATCCTTTTTGCTGTTGCTTCTTTTTCATATAATTCTTTGCAACCCTCTGGTTCCAAACACTAAAAGTCGGAGGTTTCTTCTTTGAAGATTCATTGGATTGCAAGTATGGCGAAGGCAGTGTTTGCATGACGGATTTACCATTTGGTCGAACGAACAGTGTAGCTGCCATTCGATCCTTCCCATCTTTGGAAGTATTAGATGTCCAATTTGCTACTCGGTGTTTGGCAGCCGAGAAGATTTGGCCCTTTGTCAAGTATGATAGAACACTCCCAACGAATATTATTGCTATATCATGGCCCGAATGAGATATTACTTTATGTACCACCTTCATTATTCTTTTCTGATGGATGATATACTTGTAAACCCATACCGCCTTCATTTGAACCGACCTGATCTACTATCACAATAGATATTAAAGATGGATCTGTATGTAAAGGTAGAACAACATCTGCATCCCCTTGTTTCTTCTTATTGCCATCATCAAGATTATGACTCTGCTCATCACTATCATCATCAAGAACATATCGTTTCATATGCCATTGACTTGAAGTATCAGTTGGTCCAAATTCTGTATCAAAGTATTGATTCGGCAACTCTAATCTTCGTTCAATTGCTCGTAGTACACCATTTGCTATATCATCATGCATTATATCAAAAAGATTGTTCAGATCATTCTCAAAATTTATGTTATTGTTATTGTTATTATTGTTTGTTGTGTCCACATTAAACATTTCACCATTGCTAAACACGAATCCCTCTCTATATTGATTATACCTTCCATTCACTACAGCTGCATTATGATATCCTGTCCAACTTCCTGAATCTGTTGATGGATCAATAATTGGTATCTCAGTGTTACTTGATATGTCATCTAGTGCACATCTAGCTGTTGCAAATGCATTTGAAATTGAAGTTCTTTTTCTTTCACAATCATTATTTTGATATATTGTAGGTATTGATAGTAATGCATATCCATTCAATTCGAGCTCATTAACACAGTTGTCAAAGATGGTTGATGATTCGTTTTGTGTTGTAGTAGATGGCATTTTATTTTGATAATGGCAAAAGAGTAATAGATGATCACCAATGTAACATCTCATTATTTACACGCATATGATCAATATCATTATACATTCCTTGCTATCGTACGAGTATCAATATCATCATCAATCGATGCATAATAATATTGGCGCACTTCTGCAAATAATAAATAAAAGGGGAGTCTGACCGTCGCTGGTCGCTCAATCTTTGTCATTTTTTATTTTCAGCTGCTATTTGCAATATGTTGAGAGTACTACGGCATTTAACGAGGCCTGCCTCTTCTTTAACAAGACGAAATATATCTTCTTTTATTGTATTGAACAATGGTAAAAGTTTGCGTAGGGCGGCGGCATCTCGTCTTGTTGATATTGGATACCAAACTCAAACAAATGATATGTCGTCATCAACTAGCATTCCTCAACTTTGTGGACTAAACAACTATCATGCTGTTGGTACAAGAAGTAGAAGTATTCTTCCTTTGAATAATGATTGCTTCGAGTTGTCTACTACTAGTATCTGCCACCGTGTTTTTAGTTCCGCAGACGCTGATCTAAATCAGGTAAGATTTATAGTATTGTTATGTCATGAATTTGTCTGTGTAATCTAAATGGCACTAATATATTATGGTATACAACTCACACAATACTCTCATATTCTAACACTCCAATATCACTATTACCATCAAACAATACCCCCTAAATAGCAAATTATAATGCTTGCAGAGTCGGGAGATATTGCAAAAGCTGAAGAAATACTTAATCAAATGCAAACAGATGCAACATCTCCAAATGAGTTACCAGATATTGATAGCTATACAGCATTAATGAATGCCTACGTTGAAGAACAGCAAAGTTTAATATCAGCTATTGAAAGTGAAGTAAATGAAATTAAATCAGATGTTAATGCTACCATGCCAAATATACAATGTGCCAAAACTACAGAAGAGGGAACAGTTACAATCACATGTCTTGCAGAGAAGGTACATGATTTACTTATACAAATGGAGGATTATTCAGGTGTATCAGATCATTATTCATCCATGAAATTATCAGGAAGTATATCTACTGATTTGAGAAATCCAAGTTTACAACCTACATCACATCATTATGATAGCGTCATACTTGCATTTGCGAATGCATCTACTGCTTCGCATGAAACTCATTATACTTCTCATTTGACGAAGAATGCACCATTTATTGCCAATCGATGGTTATCAAGGTTGGAAGTTCTATCAGGTGTTACCAGACTTGAATCACTTTCAGCAGTAACACCAACTGTTGACAGCTACTTTCATGTTATGGAAGCATTTGCCGCAAGTGAAACATCAACTCCAACACCCAATAAACAAAGTCGGGTACCAACCCTTGTACAGTCAGTATTTGACAAATTGAAGTACAATTCCAATAATATCAAACCTACAGTCCGTGAGTATAGATTAATGTTGCAGACTTGGTGCGATAGTAGTCTAGGGAATAAAGACGCCGCGTATAATGCAATGGGACTATGGATGTCTATGCAACGATCATTTAGGAATGGAGTCGAGGAGATGGAACCAACTCTTGAGGATGGTAAGATGGTATTAGATGCATGGACACGGTCAAAGAATAAACGTGCCGCACGTCGTGCACAGAATATCCTATCGACGATGGAGAATGCTCATTTGGCCAAGAAGACTGAAGTCCAACCTGATTTAGATTGTTATCGTAGTGTTTTGATTACCATGGCTCGTAGTCGGGAACCTACAATTGGTTCGAATATACCCAAGTTATTCAAGTCTATGGAGGATAATCACATTGGTCCAGATACTGTATGCTTTGATTCGGCTATTGAAACGTTGAAGAATTGCGCCAGGTTATCCACACGAGATGAAGATAGAATCAAGTATGCAAAGGCAACTGAGGGAATGCTGCAAAGAATGGAGCAAGAACGTGATCGTTCTAATACATCGGTTATCAAGCCATCAAGGGTGACATATACAAATGTTATCAAGGCACTGGCTATACGCAAGTCCAAGAAGGCGGCAGAAAAGGCAGATGAGCTGCTGACAAAAATGATAACAGAATACGAGGCTGGTGACGAGAGTATGCGACCAACCCGAGATAGTTATGTTGGGACTATTAATGCCTATGGAAATAGTGGATCATCAACCAATTATATCCAGGCAAATGAGGTACTTCAACGAATGATTACTGATTATTCACAGGGAAATGATTTGGCACGTCCTGATATATCTTCATATCATTCGGTTATTTGGGCTTGTTCAAACATCTCAGCAGCATCCACCCTAGATATAAAGAGAGAGGCATTATTGATGGCAATTTCTACTGTTCAGAATATGAAGAAATGCTCAGACGGTAACCATCCAAATCCTAGAACCTACCTGTTACTATTACAATGTTGTAAGAGTTTACTCCCCTCTGGACCTGAGCGAGAGAAGGCACTACGAAGTATCTTCCGAAGTTGCTGTAAAGATGGGTTAGTAAATAAAAAGGTATTAACTGAATTCCAATCCTCAGTATCAACCGATGCATATCACAAGGAGGTGGTACTAAAGAGCTCGTCATACAACGGTATTGAATCTCTACCAGAGACCTGGACTCACAACCTTGGCTATCGAGTGCGCACTTCACATGGAAGTACAGAGAATGGAATATCACGGAAACGAAGTCCAATTATTTCTATTAGTGGTGAGGTCATTGCATCCACTGCATATAATGATTATAGAATGAGAAGAAGGTGGTCAAAGAAGAACCAAAAGCTGTTACAAGGTGGAAGAATGTAACTTGGGTACACATCATGTGAGTTTAAACAATAGCTTAAGATTTAATAGCCATATTGAAGTTGTTGTGTACGGCAATGATCTTATTTGAGACTTCCAAAGGGGGTATTGAAGAAGCACAAGAGGTAGGATAAATCTATTGGTATCCTATTCATCCACGCTTCCTCTTCTCCTTCCTTCCTCTATTTGAATTAGTATTACCTCCCTTGACATACTTTTCATACCTTTCCAACAATTCTTCATCAGTTATCTGATGTTTAGTATTCTGAGATCTAGCATGATCATCTGTCCGTCTCTTTAATGCAGTGTCATATGTATTTTTTACTGATTTATGAAAGCCCCCAAATGACCTTCTACCTATTATATCACTGCCAACCCCATACATATCAACTACTGACGCTAATTCAAGTATTATTACTTCAGATGTTGGTTGTTCATCATCTTTTGATATATCTCTATTCTCTCTCTTTCTATCGACATTATTATTATGTACACTTTTATTTATTGTAGTATGTATATTGTTATGATTCTGATGTATAACTGGTTTAGTACTACTGCTTGAATCTTTCTTCTTTCGTTGCATAAACCTCATGCCCATAGTAGAACCGGATAGTTTCTTTGATGATGGACTTTTACTGCTATTGCCATTATTTGATGGGCTTTTGGCAGAGTTGCCATTTTGTTTTTTATGCGATGGTATGTGAACATTATCTTTATCTTTATTACTCGGCTTGGAAGATCCTGGCTTCCACATCATTGCAACAATGTACGTAAAGCTTTCCTTGATATATAATTGCTGTGCTAAATGAGCCGCCGATAGGAGTAGGTAGGAGTACTGAATTAATTGATTGGCCGCTGTCAGTGCGCCGCGGCGCCGAGCAAATGGCGATCAAACAGTAAAAAGATATAGATTTCCCCGAGTTGTCTTTTGTATGTGTTGGATAAAGACTAAGTGAAGCCTTTTATTGAGGCAATAAGGTAAGGAGTATACTCGGTATTTACTGGTGATCCGTGTTAAGCGGTATATCGATTGGTGATGTACTTATATTATATACGATATGTGTGTTGCCGATGAATCTTTTTACTTTTGACATTGCAATGGGATTGGGTACCTTTGTTGTCATCTGGGCGGCAAATCTCATATTATCAAACTCATGTTGATATTACTACTGACAATCACTTTTACTTGAACCGAACTACAAGATCTCCGAAATACTACATCCATCATGTCAATAAACTGGACAAATTTATTAACTTTGCTTGTACCATTAGGTATAGTGATCAAATTAATAGTAACGTATCTATCCATCAAACAGATTGTACTCGGAGTAGTAATTCTATTAGCTGTGGGGTATTTGGTAATCTACATCTGGTTTAAGCTAGAGATCAGGTGGAATGAAGCCTTCCTGAAAATTAGTTATAATGACAAAATCAATGAGATCGAAGGTATTGTTAATCACCGTCACCTTGGTGTAAAAGGTGATTTATTAGCCTCTGCAGAAGCGTTGGCAAGGTTGACCAATACCAACTATGCATATCGCACTCGACCAGTGATAGGCATCCTTGTTGGACACGATGGCATATCAGCTTCAGTTACTCTTAGTTTGGCATGCACCCGTCTTGGATACAATGTAACTGTAATATCAGAAAAGTGCAACGAATCAGTTTTGCGTGCTGCCTTTGAAGGAGAGCAAACATCATATTATTTTCCAAATCCAAGGATGCGTGATGTTCCAATCCCAGTTGATCAATATGCCAGAATCAATTTGCATTTTGTCGGTCGAAAGGATAAGGACAAGGCTAAGTTGGATTTGGAATCAGATATGAAGCACAAGGTTGATATGCTTATTGGATGTGATCGTGTTGGACCATCTGCTGACGGATGTTGTTACGCTACGAGTGGTATCAAATTGAACGAGAAAAGGTTTGTTGCACCTTTACACAACCTAGTACACCACTTCAAACATCGTGAAAATGATCGGAGGAAGTTTATTGCAATCGGAGATGGAGGGAACGAGTTAGGTATGGGAAAGGTCGAGGATAAGATTCACGAGTATGTTAAAGATGGGAAAAAAATAGGGGCAGTTGCCAATAGCAATGGGAAGAATCTAGCAGCCGATCATCTCATCGCAGTAAGTGATAGTACTTGGGGAATGTATGCATTGATAGCCGCTGCCGCCTTGGTTAAGGCTCATGATAGCAGCGATTTATATGAGTGCCGCCGTTTGGTCGGTAGAGTTATGCCAACGGAGGCATCGGAGAGGGCCCTATTTGTTCGTTGTTTTGATGCGGGCAATGATGGATCTGTCGGCAAAAGAGAGTTGACAGACGAAGGCATGCGACAGGAGCGATCGTTGAAATGCTTGCACGAAATTCTAAATGTCGCTAAGAAATATTGAAGAGAATGTAAGTGCACGTCGTGGGTTGGGTCAGGACAATCGAGATTACAGAGTATGATGAATTACAATACAGACATATGATGAAGATGGTATGAGATTTAGTATAGACTGAATATGAGAATGGAGAACAAGTAAATAGAATAAAGTGATTCAATGAAACTGACTCCGTTGCTTTAAGTTTATTCATCGTCCGAGTCATACTCTTCCTCATCATCACTCTCTTCGTCCTCCCCTTCCTCATCTTCGCTCTCTTCCCCGCTGTCATCTACCACTTCTCCATCCTCATTACTACCTTCCTCTTCGGCTTCTTCTCCTTGTTGAGCTTTCTGCAACTCCTGCTGCTGCTTTTGCATAGCCTCCATCATTGGATTAACCGGTGGCTTAAATGGCCTCTCTAAATTCCTACCCAACACATAAACTTGAAATAACGGACTATATACCAAATTCATCACACCCGTACAAGTCTGCATCAACAACGGCTGTACCTGCTTCATTCTAAAATGTAAAAAGTATAACATTATCATTGGAAATAATAATGATCCATTCATTTTCTTTACTTGTTTTATATCATATTCGAATATGGTCGTTGATGTTGATAATACTTGATTTGTTATTGCCTTTACCATAAAGTTGGTTCCTGCACCACTACCACTACCGCCTCCTGCACCATTGACTAATCCAGCTAACGGATTACTAATTGTAATACTAGTACGATCATTCATTGATTTAACACGTAAATAGACATATCCCAAAAAGAATTGTGTAACGACTAAATAACTAACGAATGCATATCGTGCTATACGTACCGCCTTGACATTTAATATATCAATTTTATTTGATAATAACATAACGCCAACTGTTATCATCATTTGTTGCATGGCCGGTGGTTGTAACATATCATCATAATCAATTATATCATCTGACTTTTGTGATTTAGATTTGATGGATGTTTTTAATGATGTTGATTTAATTGATGATACTACACCATCTTCTTCTTCTTCAGTGTCTGAATCATATTCTTCACTATCAGTGTCATATTCATCATACTCGTCATCGTCACTGTCGTCATACTCTACATCATATTCATCTTCTTCATCAGAGTCTGAGGAGTCTGATGTACCACCACGAACACTTAAGATTTGTCCAGTGGCTATTGACCATTCAATATCAATACCTTGCTGTAAAGCTCTTGTTTTCTTTATAGTTGATATTGTTGTAGGGATACGCTTTTGTTTCTGTAAAAAGGATGGTATGTGTGCCAATCTGCTACCAACACTCCTGCTTGATGAAGCATCATAATTTATTTTTTGCAATGATGATTGTTTATGTGATGAGATTATTGACTGTGGTATCTTTGCTTGTACCAATATTCTACCACATGAATTATTGATGAATAATAAGATAGTTAGTATTACTATAAAGAGTGGTTGCCTCCATAAGGCGTTCGTAGTAGGCCGCTTCATGTTCATGGTTGACTGGCTTTGCGATTTATGAGATCTAAATTGAAGATCTTTTGCTTATGGTATCCTGATACAACTCTCATAATTTTTTGCTCATAGCCAACCATTTCTGATTTGAAATGGCGGACGACAACTAATAAATGCTTTGATTGTTGACTCTACTCTAAGCTTTAATACCTCGCTATTTGTCCGCTACTATATTGCAATAGATAATAACATACTGCAAAGATGTCAGATCAATCCTCCTCTTCAGTAGAAGAACAACCAGAAGAAAGTAAGATACGTATATCCTTCATCCTCTCACCATCAATCTCATCATCAACACAACGTGAATCACTTGAAATACCAAAAGAACCAATAGCAGTACCATCATCGATACGTAAACGTGGCTTATCGGCTATTGTTAACCATTTGTTAGATCGCAAGGTCATTTCTGACGACGATACTAACAACAATAGCGATGACAGTGATGAAGAGAATGAAGATCAACTACCAGCAATACCATTTGACTTCCTCTTAAATTCTAAATTATTACGATTATCATTAGAAGCAGCAATACGTAAAGAAGGTCTAAGTACTGAACATGCTATTGAATTGGAGTATTTTCCTGCACGATTACCACCAAATAAGGATGGGGAAAGTGATGTATTGCCTGATTGGATTACTGTTATGGATTACAATCACAATGAAGGTGTTAGTGGAGGTAATAGTGAGAGTGGTGAGGGAGTATTGTTTACGGGTGGAGCAGATGGCAGCATCCGATCATTCCAATCTAAATCTGGAAGTAAATCATTACAACAAATTTGTAATGTCATGGCACATACTGCACCTATCAAATGTCTATCCACATCATCCTTCCTCAATGGCAATAACCAAACATTAGTAGCTACCGGTAGTATGGATCAAACTTTAATTACACACTTGTATAATCCAACATCATCATCATTGGATTTACATGCAGTTTATACTGGTGGACATACTAATTCAATTGGTAGTGTTGCACTAAGCAACAACAGCAGTGGTAGTGGAGAGGGAGGAGGAAGTGACAAGATTATCATGGCAAGTGGCGATTGGGATGGTGGATTGGCAATCTGGTCTATACCAACTTTATCAGAAGTAGTTGATAATAACAGTAATAATGATGAGGAGAATAGTGCAAAGAAACAAAAGGGTGTCAAAGGAAGTAAAGTCACATCATCACAATCCAACAATACAAACATTCACGAAGTTAAACCCCTCCAATCAATCAAGGCACATTCCACAAATATATCTGGTATATCATTCACCCATAACTCATCATCTCCATCAACTATTATAACAGGATCATGGGATCATAGTTTAAAACTATATGATATTAACCGTATGGATAATATATTAACATTAAATGGTAGTAGAGTTATTACATCCATAAGTAGATGTTGCAACTCTAATGTTGTTGCGACGAGTAATTCAGATAATACAGTTCGATTATGGGATATGCGTACCGATGGTAGTGGTAGTAGTAGTGCAATGAACAATGGTGGAGGTATGGATAAGAGTAGTTTACGTACATCACATAAAGGATGGGTATCGAATGTTTGTTGGTCGAATGTTGATCCATACATTTTAGGTTCAACGTCACATGATGGTACATTGAAGGTATGGGATATACGTAGTTCACTGCCGTTGCATACTGTCAAGGCTGTTAGTAAGAGGGGAGAGAAGGTATTGTGTTTAAGCTTTGGTGAGAATGTTATTTATAGTGGTGGTAGTGATTGTGTAGTGAAGCAGTTTGGTTTGTAAGAATGCCTTTTAGATAGGATAGATCGACTAATTGTTAACACTTTATTATTGCTACAAGAACGGCACGTCACTGTAGTTGCTGCCCTCATTCGGCCGTGTTACTCGAGATTGATTGTGTAGCGAAGCAGTTTGGTTTGTAAGGTTGCAAATCCTGAAATAAGTTTCGTGTAACATAAATTAGTTGACTTTTCCTTTTTATCTATCAACAATAAGCCCCCGTTCCTTCAGATCTCGAATGAAGCGAGAAGCCTTTTCTCTTTGCTCACTCTTCATCTCATCTTGGGAGTCTTTATGCGCTCGTAATGTAGATGCATACTCATCTTTTGTCACAAACCCAGCCTTTATCCTTCTTTCACCCCCTTTAAAGCGTCATTATATCCAGCCCTCGCTGCAATCACAAAGTGTTTCATTGCACGACGATGATAGCCATCTCCAGCCCTCGCTGAAATCTCAAAGTGTCTTGCTATATCGACATTACCATTTCTGAGCTCTGCTAACCCCAGATTGTACCTTGCTCTCTCATGTCCTCCAATAGCTGCAAGCTTCCAGTGATGAATTACTTTTTCAATATCTTTCTCAGCTCCTCGACCAAACAAATACGCTTCAGCAATTGAGAAATGTGTTTCGATTAATCCTGGCTTAATTGAAACTGCTTCAAGCCACAATTTTAATGCCTTTACGCGGTCTTTGGGTAGACCCATAGCCCCATCACGATATTGATATCCAAGATCAGAAATTGCTTTTGCGTCGCCACTAGACTTTCCTGTCTTCATCATTTTCAGCATCTCTGCCGTGGAGGTGGGTGCAGCATCTCTGCAGAAGGCACACCAATCTTTTAGGTTTCCCTTACCTACTTCATTCATCGATGCCAACCAACATGCGCAGCACAAAGTCTTACCACAACACGATTGACTTGTTTTTTCAACTCCAAATACACTAGAGGCATGAGGCATTAGTAACAAACAGATCGGACATTCCTCTTTTGGCGGAGGATCTGCAAACAATTCTTCATCAGATATAACAATACTACAAAGTTTTTCGGATATAGCATCAATTTCGGCGCGTACAGCATTCTTATCACGTATGATAGCCGTATACTGTCTACACGCCTTCTTGTGTTTGGATCGATGTGAATTTCTACATTTTGCATTGCAATAACTAACTTGTTCACATGATGTGCACACTTTGAGATTATCACCGCCCTTACCACACGCCGCGCATTTAGACGGCATTATTATACTACAACTATTAGTATAGTATCTTTGAAGAGCTCATTATCGGATATTGCCATGGTTGATCTATTCGTTTGTTGAAATCATGAAAATGCTTATGGCAGTTGCATTATTTCACACCCCATGATTGATCCATGACTCCCTCGTATGAATCATAGCTTCATGCGTCATACTTTATCATCATATGCTAATATCTGTACTGTACCCTCAAATCTATGTACATCATCTTGTATTGTTTTATCATCCTTTCTCTTGGCGTCACCGTCATCTGATGATTCTACTGACCTCTTCTTTTTACCTGATGCACCAACTTTATCATCATCATCGTCCCAATCTAACACAGTCCTACTTCTATATCTCCGACCTTCCAATCCATTACCAACCTTTGTAACTGATCGTGATTTCAATGTAGCATTCTTAATAACTATACGCCAATTACTACCAACTCTATTGTAATGATCAATTTCACCTTGTAATATTGCTGCAGGTGCTTGGTGACAACTACTTTTATTGGTTTTATTAGTTGATTTGGTATCATCATGTGGTAGCGGAGCATATGAGACTGGAAATGTTTGTTTCTCTTGATCATCAAACTTTGTTGTTGCTACTGCATTACTGTATGAATCTAGTATAGATTTGGATATTGTTTCATCTATTCGAATAATATTGTTGTTGTTTATTTCTGATGCATCATGTGTGTTGTGTTCGTCTGATGATTGTTTCATTGCAATATCATCTACATCTATTGATTGTTTTCTCTTTTTACTGGACATACACTGCGTGTTTCCCATACCATTCAATTCAATACTATCACCATCATTATCAAGTTGATCCTCAGCACGCAACTCATCCAAAGCAACTTGTAAACATTTTGAAATTGGATTTAAGGTTGCAACTCTACTGCTAACTGATGGATCAGCCGAAGCTGGTCGACTGGGTGGATGGTATGCATACTTGGACATTTATTTACTCTCTTTAGGGTTTCACACGGCTCTGATGCCTCAAGAAATCATCAGTATCAGCATTTATAAATTTATGCAGAGTGTGCATAATTTATGAAAGTTTCATGCTGATAGATAGAAACTTACTTTACTGTAGAAACTTCAAGCTGATGTACTGCAATAAGCAATAGTATACTTGGATGAGTCGATTTAGTTAGGATTTGGGTTGGTATACTCTTTAATGAAGTCATTTGAATCATTATTATTTAATATCTAGTATCTTGACTTCGCTCAGTATGCATACGGTACATATATTTCAATTATTAAAAACATAACATTGACATAAACAGACATTCATAAAGTATGGTTGCCATTAATAGAAGATCGACTACACCAGTATTTCGTACAATTACTTGGATATCAATAGTATTATGCACTTCGTTTCTATCATTCTACATTGGTATATGGATTGGTATACAAACTACATCTTCGTCGAGTTCAGAAGATAGTGTGGTTCATGCACCAACATTCAACAATCTATACTCAGATGGAGATGTACAACAAAAAGCCGAGATACTTGCCAAACACATGGTTAGTTCTCAACTTGACGATCTATGTAAAGGTTATAACTCATCTACAGATAGAGATATACAGCATACTACTAGCGGTAGTTCAAATCTCTTCTCTAAATCGATACAACATTTTGCACAAGGTCTTGTCAAAGTTTCTAAGGATGATTTAATGTCTACATTTGACTTTGGCGTACCTCCTAATCCAAATACGAAGAGTTATGATGCATTAATACTCTACAATAAGCATGATTCTTTACCCAGTAATAAGACTATATCAAGAGCAGCACAATATAAAGACCCTACACAACAAACATTACCACATATATCTGCAAAAGAAGCAACAGAGAACTGTGATACCATGAATGTAGTACTAACAAACAATCCGGGTAATACACGACAATGTTTAGCACTAGTAGGTGGTCAATATCAAAGTTATCATATACAACGTTGGATGAGAAGAAGATCTGATAACAAAGGAATGCTCGATCCATCAATGCCATTGATACTAACATCCAAAGGTTATACTGCAAATGGTAAACAAGAGTTTGTACCACCAAAAGAAAAGCATGTTAAAGCACATCAACAGAAGCTACTTACATATCTAACTGAGATTGATAGTATTAAAGCAAATCTACGAGAGATACTAAAGAAGATTAGCATACATAATACAGTTGTAGTACTCACTTGCAATCAGGGACAATCTGAACTATTAATGAACTTTGCATGCTCGGCAAATGCACGAGGGTTTGATCTGAGTAATCTATTGGTATTTCCTACAGATACAGAGACCGATGAACTAGCAAAAAGAATGGGGCTGACAACATTTTATGAAGAGAAGTTAATGGCGTCAATTCCGAAGAAAGAAGCTGCATCATACGGTGACAGTGTGTTCACTAGTGTTATGTTTGCCAAGGTACTTTGTGTTCAGTTAGTAAACGAGCTCGGTTTTGACCTCTTATTCCAGGATGCAGATGTCGTGTGGTATAAGAATCCATTAGATTACTTTCATGACAAATCACTACCTCAATTTGACTTATACTTTCAAGATGACGGAAGTAGAGCTGAACGATATGCACCATATAGTGCTAATAGCGGTTTTTACTTTGTACGGAGCAATGATAAGACAAAGCACTTCTTTCGACAGTTCATTTACTCATCTGATCTGATTGATACATGGAATAGTCATCAACAAGTCATGATTGCATTACTCGGCGAGCATAGCTCAGTGTTTGGATTGAGTGTTAAGATCTTTTCCAAAGAACTGGAAGAGTTTCCTGGTGGAGTTCAGTTTCACCGATGGAAGGATGCAATGAAGAAGTTAATGAAAGGAGAATCAAATGCATACATCTTCCACATGAGTTGGACACAAAATAAAGATGATAAAGTGGAATTCTTCCAACAGATGGGTGAATGGTACTTAAAAGATACATGCAGGAGTAATGGTCGTGATATAACTAATGATGATAGCAGTCTTTTGAAAGAGTGTTGCTCTATCGAACCTATCATTACATGTCATTATAAAGACAAGCCGTCTAAGATACCATGTTCAGACTCTCCTCGTATAACGGAAGTCGGGAAGCCATTCTTCAAGGCTTTCACTAAAGCAAATAGTTCATTTTGGTGACGAAAGATTAGATATATCAACAACAGCATACATCAAATTTACTGTTTATCGGTTACATCTAATGGAAGCTAGGCATCACAAAGGATCATACAATCTGGGCATATACTGAGCACTCTGCATCATCAACTTTGCTAGCTTTATCGGCACGCTTGACTGCCCTCATGTAATCTTCTACCTTTGTCCTAATCATCCAAAGAAAGAGGAAACACACAACAACTGGATAATACCAACCAGGAAGAGGATTAAGCTCAATATGAAATGGCTTATATAAGAGATTTGTAAGCTGGGTCTGAGAGCCAAGGTATCCTGCTGCTAATCCGACTTCACAAATCCTCTCCAATTGGTATGAAATATCTGCCTCGTTTGGGTTGTCTTGTTCAAGCCTCTCCTTGACTTCGATGGATCCAAATATTGATTCTAAAGTAGTAAAAATAGCACACGATGAGCAAAGACTACCGGTGATAGCAAGAGCCAGATGCTTCAAGATAGATGTTGTTGTCCAAGCTAATGGTTCAAGTAAGCAAAAGGATAGGATTGCCCAGCCGTTGTTTGCCACCCATCCAAAGAAACCCAACATAAATCCGATACTGAATGATGTAAGTGCTTCGAAGTAAGGATTATCATCAATTGAGGCAGGGGACGGCTTGGATAATGCAGGCGTAGGAGATGACGAGATATGAGTTTCATCGTGCTCTTGTTTCAACGGGATACCCACACAGCAAATTTCCTCTTTCTCGCAACTACCTGTCATCTTATTTGTTACTTGGAGATATGTCCTTTACTATTCTTGAGACAGGCTAGATTTACTGGTTGTTACTTGGAGATATGACACTATTAGGTTGCTGGGATACTTTTTTGTTGGGTAGAGCAAAAATCAGTCAATATTAATTTATTTGAGCAAAGATCTGACATTTGCTTTTGCAGCTTGAACAGTAGTAGAGACATGAAGAAGATTAATCTCCTCATGAAGGCAGCAGCCTTCAAGGAGGGTAAAGCTAAAGATCGGGCCAAGGGTGCATCCACTATTGTGAAGAAGAAACCAGTACCTTGGGAGGAGAGGTATAATGAGCTTGTTGCCTATAAGAGAAAACACAACAATTGTAATGTACCTCGAAAGTATAAAGCTAACCCTGCACTTGGTAGGTGGGTAGTTTCTCAACGAAGTCATTACAAGTGCAAGAAGAGTTTTGTGACCGCAGAGCGTATTGTTAAGTTGCATCTTATGAATAGTATTGGCTTTATTTGGAATCTTCAGGAGTACAACTGGCAGCAGAGTTTTCATCAACTTGCTGCATTTCAAGATGAACATAAGCATTGTTTTGTACCTACCGGTAACACACTTGGCAACTGGGTATCCATCCAACGGCAACAATATAAGTTGTTCATGGCTGACAAGCCTAGTCGAATGACTACAGAGCATATTGAGAAATTGAATGAGCTTGGATTTGTATGGAAGGTGCCACAAAGTAGACCAAGACTTTGGCAACAGAAGACAAATTCAAGAGGTGGTTGCCAAATCGAATCCATTGCTAGGTCGGTCTACTTGGCAATGGTTTTCGCGATTGAAAGTGATGTTGAAGATGCAATCCTCTTTCAGACTGCCCTGGACGTTGGATTTTCAAGAGCGTTCATTCTCAGTTTGAAGGGTAGAGGTGGAAATGAAACCCATCCAGATGAAGATTGTGATAGAATGGAGGGTTGTGATGAATAGGGGAGTAGTTGGAGTACATAGCGTAGTACCACTAGATGTTATTCAAGTGAACAAAGTGAGCTCCATTGATTGTTTTGGGATATGTTTCTTTGGCCTATTACGGCTTAGTTGTCTGTAGTACTTTAGATTAAGGATGATAAAATTAGTTTATGTTTCAATGACAAGAAGCCAGAGAGTTGTTTACCAGAATGATCTTCCTTTTGCGTCAATGTTTGGAGAATCCCTACACGGTATCTTGCTTGGCTTATCTTTGTAGTGACATGTAATCAAAGGCTCTGCAGAACAACAATCACTCACTAAACTTCCATGAGCTACATCTTGCGCTTGCTTTCCTATACACTGCTCATTAAGATACCATTCACCCATCTGTTGGAAGAACTTCAGCTTGTTGTCTTTGTTGTTTGTCCAAGACATGTGAAAGATGTATGCCTTTGACTCTCCACTCATAATCTTCTTCATAATATCTTTCTTACGATGATACTGTAAGCCGCCAGGAAACTCTTCAGTCTCCTTCTCATATATCTTGATACTTAAGCCAAACACTGAGCTATGCTCTCCAAGTAGTGCTATTAGTACCTGTTGATGACTATTCCATGCATCTATCAAGTCGGATGAATATATCAGTTGTCTGAATAGATGTTGTGTCCGACTATTACTTCTGACATAATAGAATCCCGAGTTGGCACTATATGGTGCATATCTCTCTTGTCTAGAACCATCGTCTTGAAAGTATAAGTCAAATTGAGGTATTGATTTGTCATGGAAGTAGTCTAATGGATTCTTGTACCACACGATATCAGCATCCTGGAAAAGTAAATTGTAACCGAGTTCATTCACCAGCTGTACACAAAGTACCTTAGCAAACATTACTGAAGTAAATGTACTATCTCCATAAACATTGGCTGCCTTCTTCGGTATTGATGCCATGAGCTTTTCTTCATAGAATGTTGTCAATCCAACACCCTCTGCCAACTCTTTAGTTTCCAAATCAGTAGGAAAAACTAATACATTCTTTAAATCAAACCCTCGTGAATGTGCCGAGCAGGCAAAGTTCATTAACAACTCAGACTGGCCATGATTGCATGTTAATACCACAACAGTCTTTTTGATATGTATCTTTTCCAATAATGATTTAAGACGTACTTTAATATCCGGAGCTTCCGTCAAATAGGTAAGTAACTTCTTTTGATGTGATTTAACATGCTTCTCCTTTGGTGGGAAGAATTCCTGCCGTCCAGATGCAGTCCATGCTCGTGATGTTAACTTTAATGGCATTGATGGATTTAAACTACCCTGTCTGTCTGGTCTTCTCATCCAACGTTGTATATGGTAGCTTTGATATTGACTACCAACTATTGCAAAGCATTGTCGTGTATTACCCGGATTGGCCATCAATACTACATTCATCGTATCACAATTCTCAGTAGCAGTCTTTGCTGGTAAGAATGGAAGTGGCTTAGTTGGGTCTTCATATCGAACTGCCTTTGCTATATTCTCATTACTGGGTAAAGAATCATGCTTATTGTAGAGTATCAATGCATCTATTCCTTCACTATCAGCATTCGGTGGTACGCCAAAGTCAAATTCAGACATTAAATCTGTTTTAGATACACGTGCTAATCCTTTAGCATAACTCGACATTGATTTAGTAAAGAGAGATGAGCCCCTTTCATTCACCTTTTCTGCTCTTTGATATATATTTGATAGGTCATCTTTTGGAAGCTGTTTGCATAATGTATCTAATTGTTCGTTCACCTTTTGCTCTGCAAGTTTCTCAACACGTCGTTGTATCTCATGATCATTTATATTGTTGAATGAAGTTGGTGCACCTATATTACTATTGTTTGTAGACGATGATGAAGCTTGTAGACCAGTCCATACTCCGCCATAAAATGATAGAAATGATGAACATAATACAATTAATATCCAAGTAACTGTTCTAAATAATGGTTGTGTTGAGGATGATCGCTTTGCAGTTGTTTTGATAGCTGTTTGTATGAGATTATCATTATTACTAAAGTTGCCACTCGATGGACGTGAACGTTGACGATTCGGAGTATTATTCCGACTTCTACTGCCACCACCGCCTCTTTCTACGGTATATGAGGAGTCCATTAGATGATTATTATACTCTCTACAGCTGAATGAAGACTATACTTTAGTAGTGAGTAATCGGTTGTACTCATAGTTAGTACCTAACAAATCAAAAAAAACAATTTCAATGAAGACAATAAACTCTCATAAATTTCACTATTTCTGTATTATCTCTCATATCATCGAGGAAAAATATATCTATTCAATATTGTATACCAGAATATATGTACAAGAGTGTTCGGTACCAGCAGATAATCCTTGATTAGTTATTACAGCAAATATTTCGCTTGGTGGTGGCAAGGTGACGGCGAGAATTTGGCAGCGGGTGGGCGGGGGCAGAGCGGGGCATTGCATCGTCATTATCCTCGCGACCGGCTCATACCTATCTATTCGACGAGTAGAAGAGGTACATCATGAAGAGGGGTAATATCCGTTTATCACCTTTATTACCATCATCATCGATACCACCCAGAAGTAACAATAGAGTATCAAAAACAAAGCCCAAAATACTTGATAACGTATCATGGTTTATATTAGTATTATGTTTATGTTTCATATCATTCTATGCTGGTATATGGATGGCATGGTCTATATCTCCACAGAGAGAAGATTGCAATATTGATACAAATCCAACAATATCATCGACTGAGCCTTTGGAGTGTAAAGATATTTGCTTGAATGCTGCTCGGGCTGGTTCACATTCTGATCTGAGTAAGAAGTTAGATCTAATATTTGAAGAGAAGATTGATAAGATATGTCCTGGTCGTAATAACGACAAATCAACAACACAAAACAAAAGCAGCAACAGCAGTAGTAAACGCTTCACAAAGTCATTACAACATTGGATACAAGGAATGGTACAAATCAACAGACAAGATCTTTTCAACAAGTTTGACTTTGGTATGCCCATGGACCCTAAGGCCGATAAAGAAGATGTACTATTGTTATACGATTCAAAGAAGGCATTCCCAAGTAGTGATGAACAAGTAGCACATAATGCCGAGTATAATGAAGGTGACATACCAATAATAGATGCAACAACTGCTACCGAGAACTGTGATGTAATGAATGTAATGTTCTTAAAGAATGCCGGGAAGAATCAGGGTATGCGTCAATGTGTTGCATTAGTTGGTGGACAATATCAGAGTTATCATATACAAAAGTGGATGAGAGTTGTTGGGACGGGTGCTCATGGAAAGATTGATAAGAGTGTTCCACTGCGAGTGACCGGCAGAATGACAAAATCAGATGGGTATGATGAGCTACTCTACCCCAAACCCAATAATTCAGACATGCATCGGGAAATAATGTTGACATATCTATCAAACCTGCCTGATATCAAGAAAGAACTCGGAGCTATACTCAAAAGAATTGCAATTGACAATACAGTTATTGTCTCCACAGTGAATAAGGGACAATCAGAACTGTTGATGAACTTTGTATGTTCTTCTAAATCACGAGGCTTTGATCTAAAGAATTTGATACTATTCCCAACTGATGAATATTCGCGAGATTTAGCCAAAGGACTTGGTATAGAAACTTATTATGCTGAAGCACTAATGAAAGACATACCAAAACAAGAGGCAGCAAGATATGGTGATTCGACATTTGGTAGAATAATGATGGCAAAAGTTATATGTGTACATCTTGTGAGTGAGCTTGGCTATGATATGCTATTTCAAGATGTTGATATTACTTGGTACAAGAATCCTCTCGAGTACTTTCACAATAAAGACTCGGCAATTGCAAACTTTGATGTGTACTTTCAAGATGATGGGAATAGACAAGAACGATATGCTCCGTATAGTGCAAATTCTGGTTTCTATTATATAAGGAATAATGAAAGAAGCAAAGTATTGTTCAGGACAATGCTTTACAGTGGCGACTTAATCTTTGCATGCCGGAGTCATCAACAGATTCTCATTACTCTACTTGCCGAAGCCAACTCTTTAACAGGGCTTAGAGTTAAAGTTCTAAGCCGCGATGGAGATGAATTCCCTGGTGGCTTTCACTACCACATGCGCAAGAATGATTATATGAAGAAGTTTGTACATGAACGAGAGAAGATCGATCCATACATCTTTCACATGAGCTGGACGCTGAATAAAGATGACAAGCTTAAGTTCTTGAGACAAATGGGTATGTGGTATATTTCTAATGATGAGTGTATCGGAAAAGATGTTGCTGACTACAAGGACGGAGATGTCGTTGGTGCATGTTGCTCATCAGAACCAAACTTCTCATGTCATTATAAAGACAAGGCTAGCATTAAGCCATGTATTGATTCGCCGCCAAAGGATAAGAATGGCAAGTCATTCTGGTAAGAGAAAGGTAATCACAACTTAAACATTAAACTAATGATACTGAAGTCAATATGAGTTGATCAATCGTTGTGCTAGAGATTATCTATCTGGGCTCACTGCTAGGAGAAGACATATCCATCATGCCTAGCTCAGCTTGTGCTTGTTCAATTGACCAGAAATCGACAAACTCTTTAGCTGCATCTTCACAGACCTCAGTTGTGAGTTCGTCAATACTTTGCTCAATCTGAGGTTCATTTGAAGTCAGGCTGAGATTTGGTAGACAAGGTTCAGCGGGTAGACAAGGTTCAGTATCGACTGTTTGTCCCTGAACTACCAATGGGGTAGGCGAAACAGACCTTTGTTTCATAGAGTTGTTCGCCTTTGCTTCACGTTTCTTTGAACCCTGAGCATAGCTATTGTAAAAGTTGACAACTCTTTTTCTTACTGATACAAAGTCAAAGCATGTCTCATCGAACACATAGTTCAACTTGGCTGCCAACTCAAGTAAACCCTTCGTAAGTTTGTTAGTATAGTTTCTTTGCTCTGTATTGCCTTTAGATTCAAGATATTCCGTTCGGTTTGAAAGGAGATAATCTTCGAGCTCATGGTAATCTCTGAAGAAGAAGTTCTTCTGTAGGATGATTGGCTTAGAGTTGATACTTCTTTCAAATTGACGACGTTGGTTGGTAGATGATTGTGTGGCTTGGCTATCATCATTACCAACATGATCAGTAGGAATAATAGCAGTCATCTCTTCCCCAATTTGATTGTTCGAGACTACCACCTTGACCTTGATTCTCTTCTGGTGCCCTTCATCCTTACTGCCGATACTACTGATACTTGAGGAGTCCAGTTTACGCTTCTTTTTGTCACTAGAATCATCGCCATTAGAAACTCTCCTAGCTGACATCTTTTGATCAGAAACTTCTTTCATCCCCTCCATGGAAGCATTTGAAGTCATATCAGAGAGATCACATGATGACTTCCTGTCTATACCCTTATTTGATTGAACACAATATGGGAAGAATACAGTCGATTCGTCGTCCATAATGTCACTGCTTGATACCATCCGATCAGGTGTCAAGGAAAGATTACCTTCGCCAATACCAATCTCATTCCTTTGAGTCGACGCTTCTCGTGACGATGGTACAGTAGACAGCACAGCAGCATCAGGCAATGATAACGATGAATTCTTTTGCTGATAAAGATCCAGTGCTTCCTTGAGGATCGAATTGATACCTCCCACATCCTTTGAGCCCTGATTTCCTTCTTTTTGCTTAGATTTGTTGGATAGGGTCAATAAAAGGCTTTTGATATCATCAGATATAGAGAGTGTACTCAAATTTGACACATTCTCAGACTTGGGATCGTCGGTTGGAGCTTTGTTTTCTCGTCTAGCCTCTCCTTCGATCATCTTCGTGTGATTTTGAAGGGAAGCAGCTTTGACTTCATCATTCGATTTCAGACGAGGAGCAGCTGGGTTCTTGGCAGGCATCGACATGATATTCTTTTGTTCAACTGGCAAATTATTCTCTCCTTCAATGAAGTCCTTGATCAAACTAGGATGAATATCATCCAAACTCTGCTTCTTCCTTCCATCAAAGTGAACAGTAACCTGTCGAGGCTCCTTGTCAAGACTTAGTTTCTTCACAGTGGCCTGTTTGATTAGAGGGAGGAGATGATTGTTCAGTGTTGGTGGTGGTATATTAAAGCCTCAGCTACAATACAAATGATATATCTTACTTTGTACAGATTTCCGTCCTTTGGCCACTTCACAAGGATACGAGATCCGACTTGGATCTTCTTCATGATAGTAGCGTTGACTCGGGATGATACTCGCCTCTCCTCTTTGACGGACGGCTTGGATTTTGGCTTACGATGTGATCTGAATGAAAGAAACAAAAAAGATTAGATTACGAGTAGATACATTGCACCGTGTGTTCATTTATATACAACTTACCCCTCGCCGCCACGGCCAACTGATACATCCGACCACTCCTCGGGTAGGTTGAGCTGAGACTTTTTGGCTGTATGTTGGGTTGTTTCCATAACATGAGCGTCATATGCCCGTAATGCATCTGATAGTAATGAGAAGATGTGTTCTTCCCCATTGATATCAGCAGTATACCATCCGACGAGATTGGCCCATAAATCTGAAGATCTCTCATCAACTACATTCTTCACACCAAACCATTTCTTCTTGGTTGGTCCCTCATTACTATCAAGACGAATAGTAAGAAGATAATCCTCCTTGTTGAATATGTATGCATCCTCAAGATTATTAATCTTATCACCATCATCAAATCTAAAATAAGTACACGGATGTAAGGGTATAAGGATGTGTTAGACATACAAAGCATATGATATGAACATTAAAATATACATATCGCATATCAACCCAAAAAATATACATATCATACAAATCATACAATCAATAACTCACTCAATATCATAGAATCTTGTAGACCCATACACCCCACCTTCACTACCCTTGACCACTCGATAACTCTTCACATTTCCCGGGTACCAGGACGGAGTAGAGGCACTACGTTTATCATCAGGCCAGAAGGCAGCATACACTTCGTCTCCCTTATCAAATAATGGCTTGAGTTCCTTCTTCATCTTCTTGAGATAATCTGGTTTAGTCATAATATGATGCTCCTCAAGATTATTGATTTTATCCCCATCATCAAATACCACACTGTATTGAACTTGTTGTTGACTTGACATCTTGTAAGTCTTGATTGTACCTGAATACCACCCCGTTGGGGGTGCACTTGATCTATCTAAATCTTGTGACCACCAAGCGGCGTATACCTTATCGCCCTTGTCATATATATTGGTAGAAAGTTCACCCGATTTATTGGCAGGTCTTTTATTGTTCTTAGTTGCCATACCATTCTTGGATTTAGTTTTGGATCTTGAGGTTGTTTTATCCACCATATCTTTCTTGTTATTGGTTATAATACCCTTACCCGCCGATCCCGTAGAAATAGTAGAAGGCCCGGCCTCCATCTCCAGTTCCTCCACACTAGAATCATCTAATCCCAACTCGGACCATAATTCTTGTTTCTCTTTATCTCCCATGCTCGATATCTTTCTGGACGATGACGATACTACCCTCTGTCCGTTACTTGTTTTAGATTTCGAAGCGACGCTCTCAGTCTCAGCCTTTCCTGACGTGCTAAATCCCGACGTACCTTTTCCCTCCTTGTGGTGACTTATTGATATTATTTAGTAGGCAGCGGCTGGTAATATATCAATATGTCGTCAACAATAATGGAGTGTGAGTTGACATCGAGTTAGATTTTGTGAGGCCGAAAAGCTCTTCAGTTTTTACTCGTGAAACGGAAAGATACCAATAAAATATCAATGACTTTGAGAGCAAAAGAGAGGGGGGGTTTGCACATAAGATATGTTAGGTTAGCCAACATATATGTGAAATAAGTATGAGAAAGATGCACTTACTTTATTGTACATAACATCATCCATGATCATATTGCAACACATATCCCAGACAGCCAATTAAAACACCTCAAGAAACGGTTTGCATCGAGCTTCCTGTCCTTCAAATACCCGAGTTACAAGGGTCCAGTCATGTCTATCCATTTGTTGGAGGTATCTAAATGCAATAATGAATGCCTGTTGCTTTTCATCGGGAGTAGATTCTTGACCAATCCAAACGAAACATTGATCACCTGTATCTATTTATCGAATCATTGATCACCTGTATCTATGATAAATACATCATTCGATTGCAATGAGTCTTCTGATAGGGGTACTTCTTTCACTTGAACGGTACCTCCTGAATCAGAAACGCTAAACATCTCTTTGTCAACATCAGTGTATACCACAGAAGATTCCTCCTCCTTGGATGGCTTGATATCTCCCTTGCCACCTAATAGCAACCAAAACTCTTCGTTATCATCGTCAACTTCAAGATACATTCACAATCGCTTAAACGATTCTGTTTGATATTATGTGCAACCGATGCACTCTTGTTTCTCTCAAATGGAGATACATCGGACCCAAACCATGTGTATATCTTACTACCAGCATCGAGTAAGAAGGCATCACTTTCATTTAGTGACGAACAACTCATTGCAACTTCAAAGCATCGAGTAGTCTGTTCCCCCTTCTTTTTGTACACCCTATATAAACGATTAATACCCAACAAATCATTACCATCCTCATCTGATACTTGTCGAAATCCAGAGTCGATACCACCTGTGAGATAAGTCAATCCATCACTAAATAAACTAACAAATCCACTAGACTCTCGTCCTTCAATCTCTCGATGCTGCATGGGTTCCCCTCCCAATAACTCATCTAACTCGACAGTCTTGTATGCCGCTACACCATACTCATCTTGAGATGACTCGCTACCGATCCAATAATATACATCCCATAGCAACTTCTCTCCGCCATTCGGATCTTTTGTTGTTGATAATACAATGTATGAATCTCCACGATGAAATTGACCGTATTGATTGTTTGGCCACTTCTTAATACCAAAGTCGGGGTGATCATTCTCAGTACGTCTATTCTCTTCCATATTTCAATACCACGCTTTGAGCCTGTATTCTCATCCAGTTAAAGTCAATCTTTGCAGCAGCCTCTTCGTCACTCCCAATGCCGGCCAAGTTGGTATCTTCAATTGATGTTGTATAAGTCTTTTTTGTATGAGTCTCTATTGCCTTTGCAGCTACATCTTTAGTAAATCCCATTGTACAATATATCAATGGATAAATATATAATGAAAGGCGATATCTATAATGTTGTCGTGCTCTCTCTCTATCTTTGCCTCGTGGTAGAAAAATATCTGTGCCACCAAAAGTTCGCCGATATCTTTTGAGTGAGGAAGTTTGACAATGACTCAAATACCATCAGCATCATTTACCATAGGTGCCATTCAATCCTTATATCCCTTGTTAAGATCAGATTGATGCCTAGTGAAGTGAAGAAGAATATATTATTATGGCAGGATATCATTTACAATCAAGCCTGTATTGTGTGATCTTCATCTTTCTATTACTGATGCCTCTACCTGTCATATCAATTGACGCTGATCAAGTAAGAGCGCAATGTGTGGGCGCTTTCGAATTAGCATTTCCCAAACAACAGTGGACGTCAGAGAATGATCTACGAGCATTCACTGCAAATGTCAGTATAGAAAGAAAAGAAGGTAAGTATACACAAGCTATCTTTTTATTAAGACAAATATACTAACATATTAATATCGCATCACATCAATATATCACCAAACAACATCATACACAACTAAATGATAACATATCAAATCATATCTACATCATCAAATAACATTATACTTACGTGATCACATCATATAAATTCATAAAATACAAAGATACATACTTTGCATGTCCTTTAGGAGGCGGATCAGGTTCTGAGTTGACTGACTTTACTGGTAGTGATCTTATGGATTGGTATCTACAAATGTTCAATCCAAATAAGTTACAATACACCGAGATTATAGTGTCGGAAGTATCGGTGACCAACAGTGTTTGTAGTATGGATAAGATGTTCTTTGCGGTAATAGGAGAGTGTCATGTAAATGCCATGTCCCGATTGATGATAGAGGTAGATGAAGATGGGAAATTAGTAAAATGGATAGATCATTATGACAAAGAAGATCTATTACAAAAACTAGGGGTATGTAATCTTCAGATTGGTCGAGATGAGTTTTGATTGAAATCACTGGTGTTGTTGAACATATTTGAAAGAGTATAGAACAAGATTGACATTCATTTTAACTTCTATTAGCCAATGAGGCCACCAAATGTTCTCTTTTCTTGTCCTCTAGCTAGAGCCACACAGCCCCTGCAATCACAACGCAAGGTGCCACCTGCTCTAGATCCTACACTCCATGGTATTGTTTGATGAAGCTCAAGCTTCCAATCATCAGTTTCCGTTTCTCTTCCCCATCTTTGGATTGCAAGTAATGTAGCTCCGTCAATTCCTGCATTAGATGGGAACTCAACACATGTACTGTAAGCGATAAGTTCATTAGCCAGATAAACATCTGAGGAAGCAATCTTCATCCCAGCTGGGCGAGCGTCTGGTTCTAAACACTTGTCCCAACCATCGATTCTACCACCGCCATTAATAACTTCATTTACTTCTTCAGCTTGGCTAGTTGAGAAGACTGGTTTCATATCATTTGCATCACTGCTTGATGTGAGTACACTGTAAAACTTCTTTTGACATTCAAGAATATCCTTTGCTTCTGGCACATCTACTGGTATCTCAGCTTCATCAGTGTCATCTAATAATTCCATAGGAAGTAGTTGTTGTCCCATCAATTCAATTACTCTTGGTATCTCGCCGAGTCCAGAGGCGATCGATCTTCCTTTGAAGTTGAGTGCAAACCAAGCTAGTTCATTACTTTTGCTGTTGCTACCATCACTATTATCGAGTAACTCACTAAAGTAATTTATCCATCCTCCTTCTCCTTCCACAGTCAAAGGCTCTGCTAACCATAGAGCATCTCCTATTTGATTCTTATTACATCCCCAATCTTCCTTTTTCGATGAATCTGTTGGTACTAGCACTACCAATGTTTGACTTTGAACTAGTCTTCTTCTCAATACACATAAATCATCCCAAACTTTAGATAATTGTTGTTTGTTCCCACGTATTGCAACTATCCTTCTTTTGCTCTTTAGATCTGCTAAACGAGCTGTCGGTCTTGATGACATGATGGAAGTATTCACAGGTACTTTAACCTGCAAATTCTCTGCATTTAATTCTTTCTCCATTCGATATAATTGATTTGATCTGCGTGTTCGTTCTCTATTAAAGAGAAATCCACTTCCAATACCCAATGTGATCGAGCCGATTATTGGTATAGTTGTGGGTACATCTCCCGTCACTGATTCACTCCATAATGGATATAGCAATAGTGTAATCGTACCCAATAAGTAAAGATTAATACGCAGTGGTTCACTTTGATTTAAACTGTTATATCTCATTAGTGCGTCAGATCGTATAGGTCGAAATGATAGTAAATCAAATGTCGGTTTGTTCATGTTGAAACTGTTGTATAATCTTGTAGATTGCTTTCTTTTTGGTGAAGTATATAATGTAGTAGATCTCGTTGATAGTATAGATGGAGATATTGGTGCTAGACCAAAGCAGCTACTCTTTAATAAAGTGCATATCAATAAAACACAACATAAGATATGAGTCGAAATTGTCTGTCGACGCCGCAGTCGGTGGCTGCATGTCTTAGCAGTAGATCTGCTGCTGATTGTATACTTCTCTTCGTCCATGGTAACAGTATATGTTAATACTTCTTATGATGTAACTGCAGCGCTTATGCTCCTGCTATGAGGTGGTACTTATGTTGCCATGTATCGCGTCATTTTTTTGCAAAGATACATCATATGGTATCCCCCTTCATCCCCTGCCTGCCCGGCTTTGTTGATCACCCCAGCCTATGCTAATCTCTCCTGTTGATCACCGCCGCTACCTGATCCTGATCATATGTATCCTCTAGCAGCATACCAACATAATTTCTAGAAAGGACATTTTTTTGTATCTGCGAGCATGGCGAGCAATAGTGGAAAATTTAGTGATGAAGATGTCATCGATGCCAATCAAAGATTACTCAATGCCATATCATCTCTCGATTTTAATACATATAAAGAATTATGTGCGAAAGATTTAACAGCTATCGAACCTGAATCCCTCAATCATCCAGTACACGGACTTCAGTTCCACAAGTACTACTTTGATTTATATAAACATCCACACATGAACAAGAATAAAGACGAACAACAAATCATACCTACTACAATCTCAAGGCATCCCCACATGTAAGATGGCTGGGTTCAGGCTGCTGTAGTGATGGTTGTGGGGAAGGTACCGCGGCAATTTTGACTTACATCAGATGTGACCAAAGCATGACGTATGGAGATAAACAACCAACAACCAAGACGAGTAGTGAAACAAGAATATGGGAGAATAGAGACGGAAAGTTAATCAATGTACATTTTCACAAAAGTTAGGTAAAACAAGAGGGTAATCACGTGAAGATGAAATATAGAAGAAAAGTATATTAGTATTAGAGATTCGAGTATCAATCTTTGAGTGGTTTTAATCCAAGCTTGGCTCGCTCTGCATTCCAATACTCATTACTCTCCTCAAACGGCACATCTTTAGCTCCTTCTTCTCCCCTATCCTTTTCATGTTTATTTGATATAGACTCGTCTGTTTTTGTGCTCTTGAATAATGATCCATATTTCTTATCACCCTTTGACTTCTTCTTCTTTTCTTTGCGGCGTTCTTCTTTACTTCTATGATGCCTTCTTTCATTTTCTTCTTCAACAGGGTATCTATCATGTCCATATTCCCTTGGTCTGCCCCCGTCATATCTACTATCATGATGCATGTCATCTCCGTAGTATCCTCTATCCCTGTCATTATAATCTCTTCCTCTCTGATCTCCTCCATTACCATATCGACTCTGCATATCACGATCATCATGGTATCTAGAATTATCTCTTGACATATTATGACCCATTCTTTGTTCTAATATCTTCTTTTCCTTTTCTTCTTCCTCCTTCTTTCGTCTCTTTCTTTCATCCATTGCTGCAATTGCGGCAGCATTACCTTGCTCTGCAAGCTTTTGTAGAAATTTCTCGGCATCTCCCTCTATTTGTTCTTCAATCAAAGGTGTTAATGCACTCCTCCTAAGTCCATCTAAATATCCCGCAGTTACTAATACATCTCTCTTAGGTAAGTGTGGTAATGCAATACCACAATACCTATCAGATGTAAGTAATTCATCTGCTAATTCATCCATATATGTAATCTTCCAACCATTTGATTCTCTAAATCGTAACTTTCGAAAATCATTATACAGTGGTTCAATCAATTCATATATTTCAGCAGGTCTACCAGTTAACCGTAAGTAGAATGCACCTAATGCTCGTACATATTTGAAATCTTCATTCTGTAAAAACTCTTCCACAATACCTTCCTCGGGTTGTATTTGTAACATTTTAAGACATAGACATAGAAATCTTGTAGGCTTGTTATTACCACCGTATGGACCACCCAATGCCTTTAAACTTGTAGCCTTTGTGGCAACATCTGATGCAGATAGACCAAAACACTCTTCTTTCCAATAGAGTGAATCATATATTTTTTGACGTGTAATGTATTCAATTAAATTTTGTGGATCTTTGCCGTGTACACTCCGAGCTAGTGGGTCAGTAACATTGGCCATTGCAATTTGTATTATTTATATTGTGGTATCAGGTATTATTTTATCTGAATCTGTAGGTGACACTATTATAATACTAAACTTCAACCAGAGTGTAGTGATGTTTAAGTCGTCGTTTTCATAAACTGTAGGAGGAAAGCTGTTTTTCGACGACCTATCACCGCTATTACGAATATTCGACCTCTCTAGTGAATGATCGGTTTACGTCCTTATTATTGGCATATCATAAACAATGCAACAACAATCTCTGTGGCTGGTGGCTATTAGTAATGCCACTACTACACTCTCATAATTTTAGGATACCTTTGAGGATACATAATTTTTTTGCTTGCTTTGTGCGTCATTTACTTGTACCTACCTACTGCAATACAATATCTCTCCCCACGCCTCGGTTAGGACCTGTACAACTATTAGACGATTAGATTATGAAGGTCCAATACCATTTCGTTTCATTAGTGGCGGCATTGCTGACGTCTGTTGCCTCGGCGTTTGCAACATTACCAAATAAAAATTTATTACCATCGTCATCATTATTTGCAAGTGATACTACTGAAGATGGTGTAGTATCAATTGATGTATCTGATTTGGGATTAACAATGTCAGATCTCGAAAAGGAAATACCAATACACAATTTCAGTGTGGAGTCTTCTGGATATCAAAGCACGTCTCGTGTCCCTGACGTAGACGATGAGGGATGTTATTGGGTTGAGAATGCAGAAGATTTAGACGTTACTCTCCGCATCCCAGGATTGGTTGGCCAGCCGGCTGAGGCGATATCAGTATTATTTGCAACAACAACTATTAGCGTTTCGGTCTTTGGAAGGATTGTTTGGTCAGCAATACAAATGGGAATATCGGATATAGATGACTGTTCATTCTTAACAGACGAAGACTCTAACGGCAAGCCAATTATCCAATTGAATGTAAAAAAGAGAGATTTGGATGAGAGATGGGGTGGCTTTATACTTCAGATAGGAGAAGATAGTATCCTTTAGGTAAGCTGAAGAAAGAGTTATTATAGAAACTCTGTACGTTAATCTAATTTCTTTACAGTATCTGTCCACCACTGGGGTAGTTGTGCTTCTATAGAGATATCAAGTTCTTGTATAGATAGTGAAGCTGCATGAAGAAAGAACTTTTCCTTCATATTTGTGTCCAATAGATTTGAGATTGCTTGTGGAAGTACTGTATTGTCTTCAGCAATATTGACCTTGTATGTATCATTCCTCTTCTTCTTATCAATCGGCTTGGATTTATTACCATCTGTTGTAGAATAGTATAGTGGATCTAAAAAGATAGGTCTATCCAGTCCTTCAGCACAATGAAGTCGAACCTGATGTTTCCTCCCAGTAGATGTTTGTACTTCCAATAGAAGAGCAGCCTGCGTGTCTGAAGATGGTTCTCCATATTGCTTTATGACTTTATATGTTGAATGCGCTGGTCTTCCATCAACAGGGATATCAATCACTCCAGTTGATCCTAGTGCCAGCGTATCATTCTCTTCATCTCTACTACATTCTGGAACTAGAGCAAGATACTTCTTCTTCACTCGTCTCAAAAAGAATAATGCAACTAGTTTCAAATGCATGTCATCTGATTTGGCTAATATAATAGACCCAGAAGTACCCCGATCGATCCTATGGACGATACCTCTAGCAATTGGATTCAATGTTGATAATGATACCGAGCTATCTGTAAGAGCATCTACCAAACTGATATCTATGCGCTTTGTTTCTTTGTTATCACGACTCTTCTTCTTCTTCTTTCGTGAGTTTGTAATCTTCCCTGCAGAAGTTTTCTTATTATGGTAACATACCGTACCGGATGGTTTACCAATAACAATGAAATCATCAGTTTCATGTAAGATGTGTATGTCATTACTGATGAGTGATTGTAATTGTTGTTCGGTATCTTTCCCATTACTACTTCCACCCTTGCGACGTTCTGCTGCTAATGCTTTTCTAAGTTTTGAACCTCCCATCTTCTTTGCATTCCTTTGTACTCTTTCTAATATATATTGTGATTGCGATTCATATTCTTTTGTATTTGATGATATTGCATAGTAAACTAGAGCAAGAGATACGATATCAGGGGTTATCATTGTCCAGTCGTCATTTGAGTTCATTTCATCGACAACATCTAGTACATCTAATGCCACTTGTGGATGTGAATTGATACCGTTGTCACTACCACAACAAGAAGCTAAGATTGAGTTGATGATGGCCGCCAATTTTCCTCTGTTATTATCAGACGCCTCAATTGCAGCATTTACTAGTTGATTTGCAACAACTTTTTCTGTATTCATATCAGTCGATAGCGCTGTAAGAATATCATTTGATATCAGTGCATCTACAATACCATCAGTTTCGCCTATACTATATGCTTCTTTGATTAGTTCAGATAGGTTTGATGTTTGTTGTTCAGCTATTGCTTGTGGTTGTGTTTCTATGACATCACTTTTACTGGAGAAAGATTGTACTATATTTCTATGTATACTACTCCTAAAACTTTGTATATAAGCGCATTTATTACCGGAAAACCGTATTCTTTCATGTATACCCCGTTGATATCGATAGTTATATTGATATGACCGATGAGGTATATAACATATCTTATATTGCTGATGTGTGTTTTTATTATTGAGAAATCGTCTCAAAGGGGGTATTATTGAAGAAGCAGACCGCGGTGTAGACGATGCAATAATACTCGGTATCACCACGAACGACGTCATTAGAATAAGTAGATGTATCATTTGTTCTTAGTATGAACGCCACCCAACCACCTTATATGATATACTCACCGTTGCAGTGACCACGATAATTGGGCACTAACAAAAAAATTTCATAGCGTAGTAAACCGTAATTGGGAGTCTTTGATAAATTATACCCAAATTTAGCAACTTATTGTCCCAAAAAATATTATGTATCCATCTCACTTTTCACCTCTCATCATAAATAAAAGTTGCAATAGGCCAAAAGAATGGCGGCGTATGCTGTGTATATCAATCCATCATATGATATTACCATCGTAGGCTGTAGTCAACATCTATAGGCGTCCGCCAACAACAAAAATCAGTATGCCAAAGCCTCATTTGGCTAAGATATTAGACATTTAGCTACAAAAACAATCACTTCCCATAACATCATCTTCGATTATCATGGCATATAGTACTACTAGCGATCTCAAATCATTAACAACTCAACATGTTATTGATGATAAGTCAACTAATTGTTGTATACATTGCTGCCATACTCGACATACGGAATTTAAAGAGGCTGGTACGGCGAATAACTTATCTCCTCATTATAACAAACAGATAAACAATACGGCAATACATCACTAGTTCGTATAGATTAACAAAGAATACCAACAATACCACTTCTACATATACAAATTGGCAATAAATCCGAATTATTCGATATATAAGTTTATTGTATGGATGAATTGTGATTGTTTAAGTTACATATGCTTTAGAATATGTTTAGTTTGGGGTATTAAATTGTTGGACTACGAATTAGTTTGGGTATTAAATGTATGATATTGGTACAATAAACATTTATTAAAAGGTTAAAAAGGTGAGATTAATTTTAGTTAAAGGGATCCTATATCACTAAGTCTAACACTTTTTTCTCTTCTTCGACCAGTTCTTCTTACATTGTCAGGTGGTGCTTCTATTTGATCAGGCGTTGGTTGTTGAGGGGATTGATTGGTATCATTATTAGGTGGTGTTGGTTGTATATTGACAGGTTGAGCTGCTTGTTGAGGGGATTCGGCATCATTATTATTGGTGGGTGGAGTTTGAATAGGTACGTTATCAGTTTGTTGTGTGCCGTTTGGGATTTGGGGAGGAGGTTGAGCTGTCTCTGTTCGAGCTCGTGACCTGTACGGTGCCCTCTTCCCTCTCTTAAACTTATCATTCACCCATTTAATGCGTTGCTGGACTATGGAGTTGCTGTCTCTGTGCCTTGCTGCTGCAATACGATGGGCTTTAACTTCATTATTTGCGCAGTTTCGGAATTGTTGCTCGTCTCTTGACCCGATTTGATGACAGTGTTCCACCCAGTGCTCGGTGATAAGTCGAACAAAACCTGGTTTGAATCGAAGAAATTGTGCAACTGCATGACATTCGGCAACGTGTACCTTGGGTGTTTTATTCTTCAACAACTTAACATGCAATCTCACCGCCTCTTTTGCCACGTCTTGTGCACTTTCTCTCTCGGCCTGTGTAGGCTTCTCTTTCTGAAGGAGCGAGAAGAACTTGTTCCAGGCCTTCATCAATTCAATGGTATCATCACATAAGGTGTCAATGTCTTGATCTGTTACGGTAAGTGCTTTGCCCTGCTTTAGTATTTCCCTCATTCCATTGTAAAACTTCTCAGGCTTATCCATGACATTCCTCGCATCTTTACCATTATACTTGCCACCAAAGGCTTTGCCCCTATCCAGGCCACACTCCTTTGCATGTTCTTCAAGCTTGTTGTGTACACTGTTCAAGTCGTTCTTCCGAGCTAAACGGTAAGCATCGAACTTCTCTTCCAAATCTTTCTTTTCCTTCTTTAACTGTTCTCGTGGCTTACAAATGTTCCTTCTTAATCGTTCTAGGCCTTGATAATCAACAAACTCCGCATCAGTTAATGGTTCGGTAGGCACGGTACCTTCGCTTATCTGTTTTGCTGTTAGATTGGTTCGTCTGACAAGCTTGGCACGTCTCTTTCCTGGTTCAGAGGTGGCATCCCACGCTTTGATCTTCACATTCTCGGCTTCAATCAAATCATCAAGTGTTCCATACCTCTCCCATTCGGCTGTTTCCTCTGTAGACTTAGCAATAATCTTATAATCAACAATGGAGTTAAAGTATATATCGATATCGTTGAACACCCCGATTAAGATATGTAGTAACGGTATAGCATAGTGATCGACTGGTATGAAAGGCCAATATGGAGCTGTTTTAACCCCCATCCGATCGGTACCGGTTAGAGTCGGGTCATCCGAATATGTTTTCATATTCTCAATTGTCCTGGCTTCGAATGCAGGATCCTCGGCCATCCATCCAGCTTTACGCAAATAGCAATAGATGCACCATTGACTCGACATCCCATGCATGCCTAGTAAAGTTGCAAACCACTTCAAGTCACCGGTATTGAAAAGTCCAACTTTAAATACATGAGCATCGGTATCATTACCAATATCATCTTCATCCATGAAAGTACATGCTCCGACACCTTCATCATTCATATCAACAACTAACTTCTGCTCATGAATTCTCTTTAAATCAGCGGTCAACCAATCCATTATAGTCTTCTTGAGTGTCTCGGGTGTATCCTTGCAAACAGCAGTAGCAACTATTGCCTGCCGGTAGCGCATGTTATCATCTTTAGATGTCACAATTGTTCTGCATGCTACTCTAAAAGCTCCCACACCATGATCACCACCAACAGCAAGGTCTACATCTGCTATATCATTAGGTTGGACCTTATCTTCTTGAATGATTGCCCCCACATGTTGCTCGGCAATCTCGCAGATGTCTTGGTACTCACACGTCACTGTTTCAATCTTTCCATCTTCATATTGATGTGTAAACTTCTTTGTTTGTGGCTTGATATAGCCCTCGCTAAATCTCTTAGTCTGGTTAAATGGAACTGCATATTGTGTATCAAGATTAGCCTGGCTATGTTTTATAACCTTGAGAAGTTGCCAATTTTTCAACCTTGCATCTGATTGCATAGCAGCAAGACCAACATCGTCAATAACTCCATTCACATTTAATCTCCTCCTCTTTGCAACACGTACATATTCTTCTTTGTGGTTCGTTGCCAAGTATTTTAATAGGCGCTTTGCACCTTGAGATTCATTGATACCTTCCTCTCCTTTTGTTTTCCCTAATTCTTCTATCAAACATTTTACATAAGGCATTTTATATTGATATCTTGCAAATGCATCATTATTCTTATGTATTACCATGGGTACAGCAGTGTATGTTTCATCCCCTTTGGCAAATTTAAATGGAGGGTTAAATCTTGGTTTCTTAGAAGGTCGTGTATTATTACTGGTAGTGCCATCGTTGGGACCGGGAGTTACTGCAACAGCTTGGGTTATTCTTTCTTCCTCTTCTTCTCTCGTACGTTTCTGATGTTCAGAGATTAATACACCCATGGAATATTCTAGTTGTGCTCGTGTCATCCTAGAAAGATCAATAGTCTGTTCTCTCTGATCAGTAATAGTAATATCTAATGATAGTTTATCATTATCAACACTAGTATCTGTTTTCCTCATCTGTTTGTCTGTATTATCATTATCACTTTCATCTTCACTCTCACTAATTTCTCCATCACTACTGCTATTATCATCTATAATACCATTTAGTTTACGTATTAGATCGGTTTGTAAAGGTAAAAGTCGGTCAATACGAGGTGGTTTGGATGCCTTCGCTGCTACTTGTTCTATAACATTTTTATGATATCCATAATTCTTTTGTCCTAGACGTACATACAATCGTTGACCAACGCCACCTCTTGGATCATAAGTTTTAAACTCACCCTCAATATCTAAACTAGTGAGTAAAGTCTCGAACTTCTTCTTTTCTACTCTGTGTGTACCACCACGTGCTGTCAATAAACCACATTGTATTAGCAATGCAATGTATTGATCTCTTCTTAGTTTGCAATGTCGTTGAAGAGATGAGGTGGTACCAAAGTCTATCTCTATATCTGATTTAAAGTCTTTCTCATTATCATATATTTTGTACCAATATGATTTACCATGTTTATATGTGTACTCTAATATAGAATGCAACGCCTTTTCACCTATTATTGTCGACATTGTTATTATGGTGTATGTGACTTATTTAGCGGCCACAACCTTACTTTTTTTAGGTGAGGAATGAACTATCTCAATTCTATACCTCGTGGTAGGCAAATTAATACTGCAATAGAAAAGTTATCAATGGATGCGTCTGTGAATTGGCCTACCAGGATATCAACATCTCATTGTGCTGTATCATCATGCCGTCAGCACCATCATGTGGTAGCACAACATTTTTTTTTATCTCTATGAGAGTTTGTGTGGCGAGCCCAAATTTAGAGGTAGCTAGCTAGTCAAATTTAAGGTAAAACTCTAGTTAGATACCGTAAATAGGCTACACGCTATGTAATTTCCGAATTACCGTGTGACAGACATTCTGGGTCCCGTAGCTAGGCTTGTGGGTTTAGTGCGCATGTGCGCGCGCGCACATTTAGCAGGATCTTCGAGTGCCATAAAGTACCCGAATATAGGGTATAAATAGGTAAATATGGGCATATTTGGGTATAAATATCCGTATTTGTACCCATATGTGCGGCGCACGTGCGCTGCGCGCACGGTAGCCTCTGAAAATGCGCACTAAACCCACAAGCCTACCCGTAGCCCGTAAAGCAAGCCCACCAACTACCTTATCGAAGTTGAGTTGATTATTATCGAGAGGAGGGACAATATCGTGGCTTGTTTAGTATTGGCATCATTATAAACGTTACTTCCAGCATATTATATACCGCCGATACGATTGCGTTCTTATTATATTATATAAGAAGTAGTACAACAAACTAACAATACCAAGATTGTATAGGAAAAAAAATAAGCTCTCTCAATTTCAATACAACTCAACATGGATAACACTACAACTCCTTCCTCAAGTAAACGCAGAAAGACGACATCCTCTCCTGATAATAATGATAATAGTACATTATGCATTGCTAATATGCCCCATGATCATTTGACTGCCATTGCGGACTATTTACCAAAGTCTAGTAGAGCTCTTTTTGCGGTGGCATTAACTGCACCTAGTAAATCGTTTCGTATTTCAAATTGGAAGGGTAAACTGAGTGAGGCAAGTAAAGCTATTATTACGTCAACTGTACCTTCACTCATCCCATCTAAAAATAAGGGAGGTAAAGATTATAATTCTGTGGAGAAGGATCTCTTGACAAATACTATGGAACCTCAAACTGGTCCACACTGTGCTTTCTAGATATTAAGATTGACAACTTGGTTGATAAATTATCCGAGGATGATATTGGTGCGGTATTAGTATGTATTGATGCTAAGAACAAGCTCAAATCATTACGATTAGCTGATTGTAAAGATATCGTAGGTAATGCATTGGAACCTTTATGCGAATCCAAAGTGTTGAAAAAGATTCAGTTTGGGAGGAATAATGGGAAATTATCTTCTTCAATAGTTGTACCCATTCTAAATAGTATCGTTGATACCGATGGGAATTCTCTGCGTGACATTGTGTTGCCTCATTCGTGGAAGTCAGTAAAAGCTCGCAACGAACAGCCACTAAATAATTTCTTGGTAAAGTTCAACGAATCGATAATCAGTAAAAGTGAATGTGGGGGTGAAAATCTACGATCTTGCTTCACTTGCTTCAAAAGTGTGTGTGATGGTTGTAATGGAAACGATGGATATCCCATCCAAACATGTGGACATTGCAAAATTAACATATGTGATGAATGCGAATACTTTCAAACGTGTCGTGTATGTAACTCAACATTTTGTTCAGTATGTGCAGAAAGGGATGATGTTGATGCTGCTAAACAATGTGAACATTGTTACGGAGAACCAATTTGCTTTGGATGTGTTTCACCTGAGAACGAAGACTGCGAGGCATGTCTTGGTGTTTTCTACCCAAAGCTTCGAGCTAGAAATGAGGAGCTAGGTAATGAAATCGCAGGGTTGTGTGATGAGAATGAAGCACAAAAGACAAGATATGCCGAAGAGAAAGAAGAACTGCGAAACGAGATTGACACTCTACGCAAGGAGAATGATGAACTAAAGAAGAAACTCTCTGAGGGGCTTGGCATTCTTGGTTAAGCTCGGCAGCTGGTTGTTATGCAGCTTGTGTTAGCTCACTTGAAATGAAATGCACTTCTTTATAGCTTACTCGATTGATATTGAATACAATTGAAGAAGCACTAAATATCTGAATTATATGTATTGTTTTGGGGTCTGTCATGGTTGAAGGGAAATAGTAGATACTTAGTTGGTATCGGCTAACTGAATAAGAATATCTTGCACCCATAGGTACTAGAAGATAACACCTATACCTATGTTCTCGTTGTGTTCTTTGTAAAGTTGTAGGGAATAGATCTGTCTAGATTATAAAATCGTAAGATGAAAGTATATAATGTTTATGAAACTGTGCTCTTATATTTCTTAACTATTATATTTTACAACACAAGATCATAATATCATATGTTCAACCAGCCACTTAGTTATTTAATAACGGTATGTCTCTGGCTTGTAGGGACCGTCAACAGGAATGCCAACATACTCGGATTGCTCAGCAGTCAAAGTAGTAAGCTTGGCACCAAGAGACTTCAAGTGAAGACGGGCAACCTTCTCATCTAATGTCTTGGGTAAGACGTATACTCTGCCGGTTGCGTACTTGCCACTTTCCTTCTCAGTCCAAAGCTCAATCTGGGCAAGGGCCTGGTTGGTGAATGAACAAGACATGACGAATGAAGGGTGACCGGTGGCACATCCCAAGTTAAGAAGACGTCCCTCGGCAAGAATGATAACACCATTTCCACTGGGGAAGACGAAACGATCAACCTGGGGCTTGATGTTGATGCGCTTGCATGCCTTTTCAATACCAGCCATATCAATCTCATTATCGAAGTGACCAATGTTTCCAACGATGGCGTTGTTCTTCATCTTGCTCATTGTATCGGCCATAAGGATTCCCTTGTTACCGGTGGTTGTAATGAAGATATCAGCGATATCAACAACATCCTCAAGAGTGGTAACAGTGAAACCTTCCATACAGGCCTGAAGGGCACAGATGGGATCAATCTCTGTTACGTAAACGACACATCCATTGGCACGCATGGCCATGGCACATCCCTTACCGACATCTCCGTATCCGCAGATGACAGCCTTCTTACCAGCCATCATAACATCAGTGGCACGCATGATTCCGTCGGGAAGAGAGTGCTTACATCCGTACAAGTTATCGAACTTGGACTTGGTTACACTGTCATTAACATTAATGGCAGGGAAGAGAAGACTCTTCTCCTTCTCCATGATGTACAAACGGTGAACACCGGTGGTAGTTTCCTCGGAAACTCCCTTACAGCGACTGGCGATCTTGTTCCACTTATCAGTCTCACCGGCCTGGAGGAGACGCTTGATAATAGTAAGAACAATCTTGAACTCCTCATTATCAGTCGAGGTGGGGTCAGGAAGAGTTCCATCCTTCAAGAAGGCATCCTCGGCCTTCTTACCCTCATGAATCAATAGTGTCATATCACCACCATCGTCAACGATGATATCAGGTCCATGTCCCTTGCCATCATCTTCAGGCCAGGTAACAGCATTTAAGGTGCACTCCCAATACTCCTCAAGAGTCTCTCCCTTCCATGCAAAGACGGCGGCAGATTCATCACGAGCAATGGCAGCGGCGGCATGATCCTGTGTAGAGAAGATGTTACATGAACACCAACGGATGTCACCACCAATCTTCTTCAATGTTTCGATAAGAACGGCAGTTTGGATAGTCATGTGTAGTGATCCAGACACACGAGCTCCAGCCAATGGTTGACGTTCCTTGTTCTCGGCAACGCAGTTCATTAATCCAGGCATTTCAATTTCGGCAATTTCAATCTCCTTACGACCGTAGTCGGCAAGGGAAATATCGGCAACTTTGTAATCTCCAGTAGACATGATGAAGTATGTAGTTGATGTAGGGGTGTTTGATAAATAAATTATGGGTGGTAGTGGAGGGAGAGTTATGTGGAGAGTGGAGGGGAGAGATGCACCACAAAAAATGCGTGAGTTAAAGATACTATGTAATTTCTACCTACTGGATTTTACGTACGTAGAAATTGGTACTGAACGTGCCGAACGGCTCAAGTGTTTTTGGCGATGTTTTTTTATGACCGGTATAGGTGGGTACTTCGAGGTACTTTATGCACTCTACGACTTGCCCTATTGCAATAGGATACCAGTGTTGTCTATTTTGCGGTATCCTTTTGAGGGAGCGAGCGAGCGAGAGTAGTAACAGAGCATCATTGGAGTGCCTCTTCTACATCTATATACACATGGTACAGTCGTTTTGCTTTAGATCCAAGCCTGATTAGTATAAGATATCTATTCTATCTTGCTGTTCCTCTCTAACCATAGCACTACCACTTGTGCAAGTGATCTTGCTTATTCTGCTGTACTTGCTTTCTAAATTTGCCCTTACCATGCTTTTGCTTCCATGCATTTCTACCTGATGTACTTTGCCCATATCCTTCATCGTTTACTTTATCAAGATAGGCTTGATTCTTCTCCTCCTTTGTCATTTCTTCCTCATCCTCACCATCGTCAAAGAATTGCTCTGTATCAACCCCTCCCTCTGCTTCATCGCCATCATCATCCATTAGTCCATCCATGTTTACATCACCATCAAAGTTTTGCAGTGGATCATTAGACTTATTCCGTGCTCGATTGTTTGCCATAATCCTTTGACTTCGAGTTTTCTTCTTACGCTTCTTCCTTGATACATTCTCATCCACTGCCATACCTCGGGGTAACATGTATTTGGGCACATGCTTGAGATGATCTTGTACCTTGGAAATATGTGTGGCGCGTCGATCGTGTTGTAGTAGCTGTAAGTCGGCAGGATTTTGTTCGAAATGTGACTGTAGTCGTTCCGAGTTTAGTATCTCGGCCTTGACTTCGGCAGCCCGGGCTTCACGGACTGCAACTCGAGTGACCGCGCGGCTCACTAAGGAGAAGTGAATGAAAGGTGAATGTGTGAGTTAGGTTGACAAAGATGCAACAAACAGATTCAATGTATACAATAAACACAAACTTACCATCTTCAACTCTATATCTAAAGCCTTCAACTTCCTTCAAATCAAAGTCCAAGGGACAGGGCTGACTTTGTACCTGTGGATGCAAGCTGCTTTCTCCTCCTTGACCAGATGCCTCCTTCAACTCATCATTACCACTGCCAACTACAGACTTTGTAGGTTGGCTCTCTTGAATCTCAGCCAGCATGTCACTCTCATCACGTTTCGTACCGTCGACCAATGTTAAAGCCACGCCATTCGCTCCACCACGAGCCGTACGTCCAATGCGATGTGTATATGAATCTGGACTCTGTGGTAAATCAACATTAACAACAAATGATACACCTCGAAAGTCGAGACCACGAGATACACCATAATCTGCATCTCTCTTACGCTTACTCTTCTTGCTTTGTTTCTTACTATTATCATCCTTACTCTTCTGTCCATCATTACGACGATCAGTAGCCTCATCGGTAGCAATTAAATAATCAAAGTTACCAACATTGTAATGTTCAATAATATTCAATCGACTCTTCAATGGTAATTCTGCATTCAACACGGCTGATTTGATATGGAACTGTTCAAAGAACAACTTAAGACGATATCCCGCATCAATAGTATTGACAAAGAATAGACCCTTGCCTTTTAACAAACCCAATTTAATGAATACATATAATATTAGATATTTATCCTTGGTTGGTAAATTTAAATAGAATTGAAGTAAATTACCCTCCTTTGATAGATTGTTTGTATTATCTTCATCTTCTTCAAGTTTAAGCACCGCTGGTGAATGTAGGACTACTCCTTTTAACTTTTGTAATTCTGGTGATAATGTAGCGGACATTAAGAAGCCTTGACATGTCTTGGGTAGTGATTTCATAATCTCTGTTACATCATTTGCATATCCTAATGTGAAAAAAGTAGAGTAAGAAAGCGAAAAGATAAGTTAAAAGGTGCAGGAAGCGACCGAACTGTGCACAAGATATGCATCATCAAGCAGACAACATATAAACTTCTTACCAAATGATAATATCAAATCAGCTTCATCAACAACCAGTGTTTCAACACTCTTCTTTAAATTCAACTGTCCATTTCGAACATGTGTAACCAATCCTGCCGGTGTCGCCACTACAATATCAGGACGATCACGTAATAATGCCTCCTGTTGTAATGTTGCTGCTGCATTATCTCCCTTCTTTTTATTCTTCTTAGATCCTGAAGATGAGGATGATGACGAGAGTACCACAACTTTAATCTGATCAGCACAGTAATATGTTAAATCATCTAACACTAAAGCAACTTGATTACATAATTCACGAGTTGGTACAAGTATGACACCCTTTACTGCTGCTCCTCCCTCATTTCCATTCTTCTCTTCCCCATCACTATCTTCTTCATTATCATAATCATCACCACGTTCAGCAACTAATAATTTCCAAGCCAATATCTTCTGAACAACGGGTATACAATATGCAAGTGTCTTACCACTACCAGTCTTTGCTCTAACTAGTAAATCTCTCCCACTTGTAATTGCTAATGGTATAGACTTACTTTGGACTAATGTTGGATGGATGTAATTTAATCTACTAATGGCCTTGCGTAATCGGGAGTCTATACCGATTTGTGTGCAGAGGGTTGGGAATGTTAGGTTTGCATCTATTAATGATGACTCTTCTTGTTGTTGTTGTTGTTGTGTATTACTCATGGTTGCTGTATGTTTTTACTGTACTGTCTGTCTTGATTGATACGCAATTATTTATATTTGCAATAATTTATCAGTTATTGATTCTTATGGTACTGACTTACTCTCGAAAAGAGAATGACACCGCCTATGTTGTACTTTGAGTTTATCTATGCATATACAACGAAGTTGGACGACTTCCAAAAGCTTTTTGACAAAAGTTTGATTGGTTGAGCAAAGATACCACATAGGACTGTGTCAGCTGGCCATTGGCCAATGAGGCCAGATTTCTGGCCAAAGTGGCCAGCCAATTTGGATACAAATGACATATATATGGGTACAATATCCATATTTGTATCCGATAAGTATCCGTATTGCGTACTTTTGTACTGAAGTGGCCAGTGTACTGGCCAATGGGGTTTTTAAAGTGGCCAGCTGACACAGCCCTAATACCACAGAGACTGTGCACTTTTGAGCTATTGTACGATATGTGTTATTGCTATGGTGGCGTGCAGTCGATATCATATATTAGTAATGACTCTAATAACCCTATCGATCAATAATGTATGCTGTCGACGGGGTGTTTTCTCTGTTATTAATCGGCATAGACAGTCGAATATAAAGAAAAATCACAAGATGTGCACAAACTCAATCCATCATCAAACACCTGCTTTTCATATCAACAATAGACACAGACGATACTTTTCAACACCTACTGCATCCTCTACAGTGCATATAAAGTCTACTAGACCAAAAATACTTTATCTATCTTCTACTAATACCAATGATAGAAATAATAGTAAGAAAAAGTATAAACTAGTAAGCAAACCAATAGAACAATGTAACATCTCTTCAGAGAAGAAATATGTATTATTTTATCATGGTAAATCATCGAATAGAGATGGCGTTTCTGGATCAGGTATGGTACTCTATGAAGATAATAATGATAACAGCAGTAGTAGTAGTGAAGAGATATGGTGGGGATATCAACGTCTTGAAGATGTAACACTCAACGAAGCTGAATATATCACTCTTGCAACATCATTAGAATATATAAAGTCATTAGGAGTACAACACATCAAAGCATATGGACATAACAAATTAATACTCAAACAAATCGAGGGTATAAACAAAGTCAAGAGTCCATTATTAAAGACATATTATGATAAAGTTATTGAACTTAGTAAAGAGTTTGTATCGTTTGAAATTGGGTTTGTTGATAAATCTATGAATGGTAGAGCTATTGGGTTAGCTAAAGATGCTATTGATAATGATAGTATGATAGAAGAAGTAGATAATGCTACAGTAACAACAACAATAGAGAAAGACGAGAGCAAGGATGAAGATACCGAGCAACAAAACATAGACAACTTCACTCCAGCAACTACACCTCACAATTATAAAGAAGAAACTCCAGTACAACAATCTGAATCCATATCACCCGACAAGACATATGTGCTACGTTTTGATGGAGGATCAAGAGGTAATCCAGGCACCGCCGGATGTGGTATGGTACTATATGATACACTCGACGGTGCCGAGATATGGTCAGGATATCAATACCTCGGTGAATCTAACACAAATAATGAAGCTGAGTATATGGGCCTCATAACCGGTCTACAATGTGCAAAATCATTAGGAATACAAAACATTGTAGTTCAAGGTGATAGTCAATTGATACTACGTCAACTTGAAGGACGATATAAAGTCAAGAGTCCAAATTTGAAAGTTTATTATGAGGAAGCATTATCGGTTAGTAGAGAGTTTACATCATTCGAAACTAGTCATATAGAAAGAGCTCGGAATGCAAGAGCAGATGAACTTGCTAATTTGGCAATGGATTCGAGATCTACAAGTGGCTTTGATGTAGAGTGAACATATCATAAATAATGAAACTTGATACTTAGCTTTATGAATGATTTGATATGGTCATAAGAATAAAAGTTACTCTTCATCATACGATACTTTGTTTGCTCTTCGCTTTTCTAGGATCTTCATGATCTTTACCACTGCCCCTCTTCTTATATCAGGATCAACTTCCCATTCTTCTACCTCAAAGGCGACCCAGAATACTATTGTTGCAAATATAATGTTGGCAGACATGTTCTTCATTAATGCCCGCCGCCGTGATGTTGTTGCACCTCTTTTTACTTTTGCAGTGTACAGTCGTCTATTATCAGAAGCATGTCGTGAAAATAGAGAGGCAGCTCCACAAAAGTTCAAGGCGAATCCTCGTAGTATTAACGAGTCACCCCATGATGCGTCTATCAACTTCATTACATTGAGTGACAATCCCAACATGCCAAAGAGCCAATTACATACCAATGTTTCCATTGGTATTAATGGATGTCTTAATTTGTTGGATATTATCTCTACAATGAGATTACCAATATATGCACCCAATATAGCAAAGATTGACGAAACCAACAATTGATTCCGGGGCGTAGCAACTACCCAAAACCACTTTCCTGCATCAACTTCTGGACTTTCTTCTATATTCTCTTCTCCTAGATATATGTATGATATTGTTATATAAATAACTAGACTCACTCCACAATGTTCAAGTAATGTATGTGCTCTTTTCATATATGGTTTATTTGTTATTTTTGTTGAATCACTTATTCTTGATGAAATGTATTGTGCAAAATCACTGCCCAATCCGTGAGCAACAAATGCACATACTATTGACAATATAATGTATAGTATACCAATCGATACTGAAGATTTGACATGAGCTAATGATGCAGCTACACTAACCATACCTGGAAGATGCGCGTTTAGATGTTTATGAAGATGAAGAGAGACAATAGTAACTCAAGTTAGTGCATACGGCTTGCAAAGACAATCAAATGAAGATGCATAAAGGCCAAATGAATCACTCAGATCTCAAATACTTCATATTGGACACATGACTTCATATGATAAAACAATACTAATAAGGACTTTCCTGACCATGAAGTATATGTTGATAAACTATATGCTCTCATATCATATGCTATTAAATGCAATGCCTCTGTCTTGGCATCACTGGGTATTATCGATCCTGATTCAAATGCAGAGAAGAATCCATCAAGGAATGCTCCTGATACATTCGTTATTGCAAGTACTAATTCATATCCAAATGATGATAATAGGATTGCAGACTCATACCATACATCAGTAGTAACAGTGGCTGCAACGGGTAGTAGTATAATGCAAACTAATGATTGAATTTGATTACGATATGTGGTGCTCGACTTCTTACGGTGATGATACTTCTCATTGTCATCACCATCTAGCATGCCAGCAGGTGGTCAGGTGGTAGAATAATACAGCCCCCCTTACCTACTAACTTCTTGCGATATGTAATCGATATACTTCTCTATGTTTGATCCACAAACCTGTACACGCAATTATGAAGAAAACCTAATCAGATTGCTCCTTCGCTCGATAACAGAATTGCTTGAGTACTGCAAAGGCAATGCAAGGAGCAACAACAACACAACAAAGTCCAACACTCCAAACCTCAAAAAAAATGTTTGTCACGGGCACTACCAATTGAATATCTTACATTTGATCTAGGGAGAGAATGCATATATTGATATCGATCAAGTTAAATGTACAAACTAATACACATTAGCTGTATATCAACTGAATTAGCAGGCTTCAAGAATTATATATCATTTCAACAATCTCTCATCAATTTTTTTTCTTTCTTTTGTGCTTTGATGATGCTTGCTAACGATATTGGTACCACAATAAATCGAGTATATACTGACTGTTTATTGATTCGATAAAGTGAACTCCGCTGGCTTGAATAGAGATAGAGTTACGACAAAATTTATTGCTTTGCAAATGAATCGATTTGTACATCGTGTACTGCGGTCTGGAAGCAACAAAGCACCTCCTCCCTCAGTACAGCAGCTTGTTCAGGAGATACACCCTGGAGATACAGCATGCAAAGCTCTTATACTTTGGAGAATTCCATTCCGAGTCTCGTATCGTGTGAGTTATCTCATGTGTCATAATGTATATTGTTCATAAGATGTGCACAGATATTATACATATGTCATATGCACGGCTGGTCTCAATATATATCCTTCTCTCGTACATCTTTATATACTAGGTACAATAGTACATTTCAGACTGAGTTGATTAAAGAATGGGCAAAATGTTTGGCATCATCATCAAAACCAACACGGGTACACTTAATCATGGAACACTTCTCGATTGATATGCAGTCGATATTGGATAGATATACCACTTCTGATCAGTCAGACGATGAGGCATTCGAACAATTGGTTAGTTCCTATAATAATGAGTTTGGGACTGAAGGGCATGATTTACATCCATATAGAGAGTTACTGCAATTCTGTCGTAGTACAACAACAACTGAGAAGGCATCTTGTAATGTACACATTCATGGTGGGTTTATTCCTAGAAATCATGCTGCTAGATTAAACAAAGAATGTCCAGACACACAAAGCAAACAATTGTTCTTTGAAGAAATGTCGGAACGAGGACTGCCCAAAGAAGGCGATGGCATGTACAGTTCATCATTCGAGGATTGTTCATCTTTCAAACTTCGAGGATCTCCTGAACACGAATTATTGATACAAAGTTTAATGAATGGAGCTGATCTTTACTCGCCCATAGAAGAAAGTACAAATGATAATGAAGATAACAATGTAGACCAACAAGAAGAGAGACCTATATCGAAACTCTATCAAGCGCAACTATTAAAGGATCATGCAATAGGCTATAAAATCGCCTCACTCATGTTAGATCATTATCAGGCAAACGACAAATCACTTTCATCTGATAGATATATTGTTATTGCAGGTTATGGACACTTGAAGCATCAGGAAAGTCCTCGTTAGTATTGTTTTATACTGTGAACGTTTGTGCTCAATATGTAGTCTTGGTGATTTGACTACTTCTATTTGACCTACATGTGCTTTTGTTTAACTGCCTTTGCAAGTCGCATGTACTAATGCAAGTTTTTATCATCTCTCATTCACTTCATAAATCGTGATAATGCGCATCTTCTAGCTTGGAGTTCCAAACTGTGTCAATGGTTATCTACAACAAGAAGCAGTACTCAATTCGAATGAACAGCGTCGTGCTGCAGCAATGGAGCTACTACTTCGTATATCTCGTCGTCCAGTATCAACAGGATTAAACAATACACAACAAAGGAAATTTGAAGGCAAGGGATCGGCTCTTATTGGATGTCAAATGATATATGAGGCGTATCTAGAAGACTCTTATCCACCGATGGCTGATTTGGTCAATGGTGATGACGAAGATGGCGATGGAAATGAAGAAGATGACGAAGAAGAAGACGATGATGCCGCTGAACAAACAAAACGAAAGTTGCTAAAGGATCTTTATCTTCAACATCCAAAACTTTTAGATGAGTACATCTTGAAATCACAAGAGATAAATGAACCACTACTCAACTATTCAAATGGTATTGCAGGATTCGAACATCCCTGTGCAGACTATTTGTTTGTTTACGATGAAGATGATGAAAACATTATTAGTGAAGCCGATATAGAAGAGAGCAACATCATCAATAATGAATCCAAGTGTCCGTTCAAGAAGGATACAGCCAACATAGATGCCAAACAGGAAACAGCTTTAGCGTATGAACGAGTTGGCAAAACAGCTGGCACAAAAGGCAACGTTGCAAGAGCACGAGCTATCATGTCACAAATTGGTTATACAGAAGAAGATATGAACTACATTGGCGATGATGATCTTTATAACTTTCAAGGAGTTGCCAACCCTCATCTTGTTGCCAAGATACAACAAGGAGAAGCTGTATTAGTCGGTTCAGGCTTGGGTATCGACTCTTTTCTTTCTATGAGAGATTGCGGTGCCGATAAAGAAGATGATAGCAATGGCTCGGCGTTTGTTGTAGGGCTTGACCTTGCCCAATCAGAAGTCAATCATGCAACAAAACGAGCATCTGAGAGAGGATATCATGTGCCTGATAAGATACAGTTCATCAAAGGCGACATCGAGAAGATCGATAAGGACTTTCCTAAGTTTACGATGAACAAGTTTGACTGCTGCATAAGCAATGGAGCATTCTGTCTCGTACCTAATAAGCACAAGGCATTCAATAATGTCTACAAAGCACTCAAGTCGGGAGGACGTATGGCAATATCAACAACAACGATTGTTTCAGATACTTTAGATCCGTTGTTTGAGTGGCCAGTTTGCATGAGAATGTTTGCTAGCTTGGAATCCATCATACCAATGTGTGAAAGTATAGGCTTTAAGAATGTAGAAGTTGTTGATGCCGAGAGTCCAATGGAGGATATGGAGATACCAGAAGATGAAGAGGTAGTGGAAGAGGGTAATGATACAAGCCAGAAGACTAGTAGTAGTAGGTTCAAGATACATGGTCAGTACGCAGATCAATTCGAGTTTCTGCAGAATATGGATATGGATGAGTTATGTAAAGTCGTTACAGTGTATGGAGAGAAGCCATAAGTAGTCACATCACATGACAAGAGGTATCTTCATAGACAGACCAAAATCTTACTTTTTCTCTTGAATGTCATATGAGCGCGTATTATATGTCAAACGATAGTATATGCACAGGCCTTTGATACTGTGTAATATATCTGTATGATATTGGGTATGGTACTTACTGAGATAAACCCTGTGTCAAATCAAAAATGGTATAGAAAACTTAGTTTTTCGAATATTTGTCGTATGACCATAAGCCGGTTTCTAATGAAAGTATATATAAAGGGCTTTAATATAACATACTGATTACTGTATGATATTGATTATTCATCGAGATATAGTCAATTCTGTAGATCCATTTCACAACAAGGCTAAAATCTGGTGAGGTGAAATGAGAGAGCATTTTATCAAATGACTCTATTTGCAATGCCAATGGTTTAATTGTACAATATATGTTAGATTGGGTGTATGGGGATATGTCGGTGGTAAAATATCATCTCTCTACCTATATTAAGCACTCACCCACGCACGCTTCCGACAAACTGTTATGTGAGATGGTGGAAAGATACCCTACCTATGAGAATGTGCTAAATTAGCATATCGTTGCAAAGGATACCGGGGCTCGCGAGAAGTGGTATGAAATTTGCTCAAATTATTTGACCATGGTGCCGCCTTACTAACACGCCTCCATAATAACAATCCAATAGTGCCACCGACCGATATATAGACTGATTAAATACCATCCTTTAATATCATAGTTTGTCCATGCAAGCAATTTTCTCTGTAAATAAATCACAAGTATTTATATAAATTTTCACATACACCGACTTTAAGTTTGTTGCACCCTGATAACTGAGAGCAACAATACCAAATAAATAAATAAATAAATAACACACTACCCACAATAAATAACAATTAAAGTATGGCAAATAATTCCTTAATCGAATTACGAACATCCTACGATGAATTTCTCCGCACTGACCGATTCGGTTACACTGATCGTATAGGCACGGCAATTGATGATCACATCCAACGGAGTGCACTCAAGGGTGGTGGTAAAGGTAGTGGTGATAGTAATCAACAATCGGGTGGATCATTAATCGGTCATCCACGGTTACGCGTCCCACTCTCTGAATTACGATCATACGATTCACGATTATCAAATGCACTCCAACGTGACCCATTACGACACATCCGTGCCTTGGAAAGTGCTGCACATGAAATAGCAGTAGAGGAACGTCCGGGGTATGATAAACACGATGTTAAAATGCGTATAGCATTAGGAGGGCCGATTGGTTCGAAGGCATTAGGTCCACGTGAATTAGGTTCTAGTTCATTAAGACGTTTGGTATGTGTGGAGGGTGTAGCCGTCAAAGTATCAAGTGTTAAACCCAAGGTGGTACAATCTGTACATTATTGTCCTGTAACACGTCAACATGAGGCACGATCATATGTCGATGCTACCGATCCTGAATTAGGATTACCAGCCGTAGATTCCTCCGGACGGGAATTACCCGATAAGGTAGTCCAATTAACATCCTCATCCTATCCCACCCAAGACAAGGATGGACATGCACTTGAAACTGAATTTGGATTAAGTATATACAAGGATCATCAAACTATAACATTACAGGAAATGCCAGAAAGGGCACCCATGGGACAATTACCCCGTAGTGTGGAATTAATATTGGATCATGATTTAGTTGATAAGGTTAAGCCTGGTGATCGGGTACAAATTGTTGGTGTATATAGGGCATTAAGTTCAGCATCTCAAGGACAGCGATCTACTAGTGGTGTATTCCCCACAGTCGTATTGGTGAATGATGTACGTATCTTAGGACGTGATTCACATGGATTAGTCTTCACACCCAATGATGTTCGTACCATCCGTTCATTAGGGAAACGTTCTGATATTCTAAACGTATTAGGACGATCAGTCTGTCCATCAATTCATGGACATGATGTTATTAAGAAGGCATTGGCATTACAATTATTAAGTGGATGTGAAAAGAATTTAGCCAATGGTACACATTTACGTGGTGATATTAATATATTAATGGTGGGTGATCCTAGTACTGCCAAGAGTCAATTGTTACGTAGTGCCATGGGTATTGCACCCCTGGCGGTGTCAACTACTGGTAAGGGATCAAGTGGTGTAGGATTAACTGCCGCGGTGACTAGTGATCCAGAAACGAAGGAACGTCGATTAGAGGCGGGGGCAATGGTATTAGCCGATCGGGGATTGGTATGTGTTGATGAATTTGATAAAATGGGGGAGAATGATCGTGTTGCCATTCATGAGGCTATGGAACAACAGACTGTTACTATTGCCAAGGCGGGATTACATGCTAGTTTGAATGCTCGATGTTCCGTATTGGCAGCTGCCAACCCCGTCTATGGACAGTATGATCGTAAACGTCGTATCCAGGAGAATATTGGATTACCTGATTCACTATTAAGTCGTTTCGATTTATTATTCGTCGTGCTGGATCAAATGGATCCCGAGAATGATCGTCGTATTGCCGCACATGTCATCCGTGGACATCGGTATCAGAATGCACAGGGACGTGTTGGACATGATTCCGATTATGATGATGACGATGATGAAACTAGTGATGAAGAGGAGGCTGGTGATGCTGATAAGGCTCATGCTATTTGGACACGATCACGATATGATAGTGGTAATACCTCCGGCGTTCGGCCTGGTGCCGAGGATGATGATCCGCATAGTGATGATGTATTACAGCATGAGTTTTTGCGAAAGTATTTACACTTTGCCAAAACTAGGATGAAGCCCGTATTGACTGAGGAGGCGAGGGAGTGTATTGCGGGGAGATATGCTGAGATGAGAAGTCGGCAAGATGAACGCACGTTGCCGATTACGGCACGTAGTTTAGAGACTATTATTCGATTGGCCAGTGCTCATGCCAAGGTATGTTGTTGTTATTGATAATCTGTGTGTTTGCTCTTTCATTTGGCACAAGTTGATCTCACTTATACTATGCTTTACATCCTCACCGCTCTCCCAGGCTCGACTAAGCAATGTCGTAGAAGCAGATCCCGATGTTGCCGCCGCTATGGACATCCTTAGTTTTGCCCTGTACCACGAGAATACCAAGGTTATTGGTGAAGATGCTACCACCGAGCCAACAGTGGGGCAAAAGCGACAGAGGGATGAGCCAGTCACTGACAGCTCTGACATTGAAGGTACTGATTCACAAAGACAGCGAATGGACGAGGAAGGCAGTGGTGATTCTTCTTCACCAGCTGCACCTCAAGGAGACAATTCTCTCGCTGAACTCAAGGCGGCAGTATATGCCGAAGTTACAAGATCACTTGAGGACAGTATTGTCTTGGATGACATTTGCACTAGTGTTGAAGATCGAGCACTAGTAGCCCAAGCCGTCCAATCACTTGAGGACGATGGGAAGATTATGCAAAGCGAGGGAGAAGTATATTTAATAGACTGAGTGTAGAAGTGTGTGATTGTGTGTGGTATTGCATATAAACTGGAGAACGAGTGATCTATCTTATTAGAGACGATGAATCACATGATTCAAAATGGGGAAAGTAAAACAAGGGGGTTAAGATGCTAGCGTTGCTAACAACGTTGTACTTTATAATTTATAAGCAAAGAAAGATATCCCAACTATGGACTTAGATGATAGGTTAGGCTTACACACACTTGTTTTGATAGAATATGTTATTTTAGAAACTACTTCACCCTCTGTATGGTACTTCTCGACGTTAGGGACTCTTGACGTATTTCTAAATATGTGCGCTACTTTGTTGTTTTATGTGTTTCTTGGAAACATAATGTGCTCTTCAGCATGAAAGTTGTTCAGATTTGTCGCGAAATGTGATTGTAGTGAAGACAAACATCTGAAAGTCTCACTACCAACAGAAGAAGAAGTCTTACTTCCAATTCTTTCCACGAGTGACTACCTTGAACATATGGTGACTAGGAAAATAAACCCAATACTTCTTTTGACTAGTTTGCATGAGACCAGTGCACATTCCGAAGCTTGTGAGGGATATGACATAGATGCTAGAAAATAGATGCAAAAAGTAAGTTAGAAACAATATGTGTTTCAAGACGATCAAAGAGGTACACTTACTCGACAGGCGTACCCTCCGGGATTTTAAAGTCAAAGAACTTCATTTCCTTCTTTGTGATAACCTGGACGATATCTCCAGCCCTGACTAGAGGAGATGGCTATAAGAGGAGATCAATAATAAGTGTGAGTATCTTATGAGGCTGCACACATGGAGAATCATCAAATGAAGCCACCACTTACAACGTTAGAGTACTTCTCACCAGATCCGAAGATATAGAAAGGATACATCATTTCATCCTTCTCTTCTTCGGGTGTATCTTTCAATTTGGTAGAAAGGCGCTGAAGTAACTCCACGGCATTATCTTCAGCCTCCTTCGAATTGTTGAATGCAGCAATGTTACTTTCGTTCTCATCCTCTTCGTCATTCTTGTCTTCAGGGTTTGAGCCAATATGCTTTTCCAAGTTGTCAATTTCTTCCTCCTCTTTCTCCATCCTCTTTACCACACCTTGGACTCTCTCCATTTGTTTTGATATGTGGGCGGGAAGAGAGATAGCCCTGCCTCCATTGATGAGGTAAGCAATCAACACCTTAGCATCATCATCAAGATCCCTTTTCTCCTTGGCCTCGAGATGAGTACTAAGGTTCTTTGTTAGCATACTTTCTGCTGACATGTACTCGTCTTTGGTCATTGACACACATTTGGGGGCAAGGCTAGAAACAAACTCCTGAATCTCCTGATAGCAAGCCTTGTAGACATCCCCTTCATCTCCTTCTTCCTTCATATCACGATAACTGACAAGAAAATCTTTGATAGGACGAGCATTCTTATCCTCGAGCATGGCCGGCGATGAATCGGGAAAGTGAGCCCATTCGCTCCTGGTGTACAAGATAATTATTGGTGAGCTACTCAATATCTTGGTATGGTTAGATACAATGACTTTACTTACATAAGCTCGGGGATTGTCATATAATGGCCTGGGAGGTTTTCCTCAATTGTCCAATCTCTTTGACCTTTACTTCCCAATAGATCACGAGGATTGTCGACCTTTTTGAATTCGCCTTGAAAGAGAATATGAATAGAAGATTATGTCAGTGAAGATATACACATACACATATGATATATTTATAACTACTCTACTACATACTCACCTGAAAGAAGTTGAACTGCACCCCTAAGATATACGATAAGAGAAGATGTGTCAGTAAAGATTATATATTATATTCAGATACCCCCGACCGTTTATACTCACGTGAAAATACCGCTACGCCACCTATAATATATTAGTAATATAGTATAAGAAGAAAAGTCAGCAAGAGATATTGCAATTATTAAATATATACACATACACATAATAAATGTCTACCCAAAAACTCACATGGGAGATGGTTGATCGGATTTGCAAAGTGGCTCTCCACATTGACAAGGTTGTCTTGGCATTGGATTGACAAAGATATCTCCTTGTTCTTCAAAATCTTCAGCCTTGGGTGAGATGAGATGCTCGGGTTGCAATTCATCATTCCTGGCCTTCTTGACGGCAGTTATGAGACTCTCTTTATCGAGAAAGGTATGTATATCCAGATTATAGGATAACAATTCAGCTTTCAAATCCTTGATGCCCATAGATGAGATGTCAGGTAAATTATGTGTCATGTTAAGAGATGGTATTGGTATATATTTGAATAGTAACGCCAATATTGAGCACCCGCCATAGTAAGATATCTTTTAGGATACCGCTATCAAGATTTAAAAAATATGAGAGTGGTCATTTATATTGAGGAGAGATAGGTTGGTGATCTAGTTCAGAGCAATATGGTTGTTGGTAATACTGAGCCTCAAGATAGAAGCCCAGATTTGTCGTCTTTGGCTAGCAAGCTTGTGATTGAGGAAAAGAATGGTGGAGGAGAGGATACTCGACAGCAAGATGTCAACGTCAAAAATACCTCAGATAACTCAATCCATACTGTCTTACTCCATAGTCCTGATATTCTGTCAAATATCTTCCTATTTGCAGCCGAGAATGTCACATCAATTCCTACCCTCTCTCTTACATGCTCTCACTGGAATAATACAATTTTATCGACGAGCAATGATTGTTTATGGCAACAGATATGCGGTGTACATTATCCAGATACTCTCCCCAACTCTGATAGGGGAAGGTGTTATCCTCGGCTAATGAATATTCATGATTTGTGTAAGTTTGATGATATGTCAAGCAGTAGTACTTGGAAGCAGCTACTTCAACGTCGTATGACAAGTCCGTATGTACCCTTTGGATCAAACAAACAACTGCAACGTGATATGGAGACAGTGTTTCGTACTGAAGGGATATTGGCATTCAGTAATTGCTGCGGTACATGCTTCAATGCATATGAAGGGGGTGATCCAGATAATGATGGAGAATATTCTCCTGAGAATCTTGTCAATGTCAAAACTGGCTTCAGGTTCCGGACAGATGGTGGTATTTACTTCTTTAAGCTCTTTTTGAATGGTATGAACTACATTCACAATCAGCATCCGCACTATCCAGTCTTTGTAGCAAAGGGTGGATTTGCTAGCTACAAAGATTATTGGTATTTGGCTCAGCACTGGGAAGAAGAATGTGAGATTATTCATCGTTGGTGTTCAGTATTAGGATTATCTAAGGATGAATACACTATCATCAAACCTGATCCAGGAAGTGCGGTTGATATTAAGTTTCATAAGAGGTCTGTTGCATTGGAGGATCCTCCAAATGATTACAACCCGATGGAGTTACTTATCGAAAGCATGTTTGGGAATGTAGTGTCCCGTGAATCGGCTAGTCTACGTAGTAGAGGATAATGAAAAGGAAGTTAGGAAGTACTGTAGTTTGGGAGAAGTTTTTATTGGGGACGACAGCCGAAGAAGCTAGCATAAACAATTTATAAGCATGAAAAATGCACAAATCTGTACTGGAACTAGAAAGTATGTATGGCGATAAACTCAATTTACTAATTTATTAGCTCTTCCCTCAAGTATCTATAAGAGGAAAGACTTGTGTTTCTTCAGGAGTTATCTTGATTTCACAAATACCCTTGAGATCTTCCGAGACTCTTGTAGCCAATATGGTGGTGTGTCTAGCTTGTATGAGCGTGTACCCGAGTGCACTTGGATAGCAACCGGGTGCACATCTTGTGTGCGTGTGTGTGTGCTGGATGAATGCAACTCTCTATTCTCTATAGTTGCACCCATCTCCTTGATAAATCATAAACTTTATATAGCGGAGGACGAATCCTAATGTCCCCCCAAACTTCTCTCCTCAACAATAACATATAATCCCCTATTTGACAGGGGTTTGTGAAAATTATCCCCCATATTCTCTATCTGGAATTCACAAGACGAGCCAACTTTTGCGTAGTTCTTGTTCTCCTACCCTTATTCCCCTCACTTCGTACATTCGGCACGACATGTCTATCTAAATACTTTCTCAATCTATCAATAAATAACGGTCTAACACTTGCATGGACATTATTATGCCCCATGCCCTTGATAAATACAGGATCAGCCCTGTATGGTTCAATTACTGTTTCAAATAACCGTTCAGAGTGGTTAAATGGAACTATACTATCCTTGGTACCATGAATAAGCAGTACCGGACTGCGTATACTCGGAGCGAAGTCAACATTTGGAAATCGATCACCCGGCAATGTACATCCACTCTCGAGGACTATTCTATAAACAGATAGGAAGGGTGCGTGTAGGATAAGTCCACCCACGGCATTCCCTTCTTCGGCCGTACGTGCCGCGAGGAAACATGACGGACCTGACCCGAGGGATCGTCCGTACAGGATGATGGAGGAGGGTGGAATTTGTAGTACTGAAGTTAGGTAGGAGTATGCCGCGGAGATATCCGCGAAGCAATAATCCTCAGACGGATCACCTGTTTATTGATTAAAAATGGGTGGGGATATAATTAAGTACATAAATTGTGAGTGGATATATTCCTAGTAACATACAACACATTTAATTAAACTGAGACCACAACCCCCATGTTAACAAACATTAAAAACAAACATTAAATACCCTAATCCAATCCCTCAACACAATACATACATTTATACAATAAACAAATTAACTAACTAAACAAATAATAAAATAAATAACAATAACTTACCCTGATCAGTAGCTAAACCATACCCCGTATAATCATACGCAAATATATTAACACCCAACATTTTACTTAAAAATTTACACCACGGATAAATATTCCCTAAATCTTCTGCATTGGCATGACTATATAATATAGTTGGTGCACCTTGTCCTAACCCGCCATTACCGCGAGACATCATGGCTACATTCATTTCTAATTCTTTCGGTGTACGAATTTGTGGTGTGGATGGTGGATTTAATTGATGATGAGATGAGTAATACCCACCACCATTATCATGATCGTTATCACCACCAAATTGATGATGATGTGGCGTTTGTTCACCCGGTAATGGTGCCCGTATAGCCTCACCGTGATCATCTTTCGCACATTCAATAAAGAATGATGGGATGCGTTTACCGAAGGAGTTGGTTAGCCATATTACCTTGGATTCTTTTAGACGTGTTGGTGGTGGTGGTTGGAAGAGGAGACTTGATATTGCGTCTCCCATTATTTATTTATTGTTAATTATATATTTTTTGTCTGTGTGTTAATTTGTTTTTGTTGTGGTTGGTATGATACCGTATGTTGCCTGCCTAATAATAATTTAACGCGACGATTTATATCACTATCGCTGATGTTTATTGTGCCAAATAAAATAAACTGTTGGCTTCACAACAATAACAAACACGAAGTGGTTGTTGGTGTCAAAGTATATAAATACCGTTCACTAAAAATCGCTCAACAAAGTCCTCGATTGAATCAAGGCAAGCCGTCAATTCACAGCCGACTCTGATATATTATTAATACACTACTACGATATAATTAATATGACTTCTATCCATTCAGAATAGGCTATTGTTTGTATCGACGTTCACTAATTCACTATTAGCAGTTTTTACTAAGGCTTTTTTTGGAGGAGTAGGCCGGTATCTTTTCTCGTAGCCCAATTTAAATTACCACAAGGTAAGATCTTAGTAGTAGGCAAGAACATTACAACTCCACCTTACTCCTTCCTTAAAGCCACCATAACTTACCATACCTAGTACCTTCTGTCAGCCTATCACGGCGCAGCTATCCGATATCCGATATACATACGCCAACTTCATCATAAAGAGAAGAAGAGTATTATTGTTCAGATATTTAGGCAATATATTACATCGCCACTAAAAGATACCCCAAATTAGATACTACTAGCCCACACATCCAGTCATTGACTGACTAATTGCAAACTCTATCCCGATATCCCCACCAGCCTACTAATAAATATGAAAACTAAAACTACCGCTACCAAGAAGAAGGCCGCCGCGAACAAAAAGAAGTCCACAAACAAAACCCAAGTGGCAGTGGCACGGGCTATGCCTGAACATGTTCCTACCACCAATGCAAGTAACATTGTTCAACTCCAACAGCGATTAGCATACATTCAACAACTTGAACAACTCGACCAATCCAATGCCCAATTACGGCAAATGATGAATGCACAAATTGCTTCACAACAGCAAATGAGCAATAGTAGTAACCGTAATAGTGGTGGTGTAGTGTTGCCAAATTCAACACCAAGTCAGTTACAACATTTACAACAACAAGTTGTAGCAGCACAAATTAATCAAGTTAATAACCGAAAGGATATGATTCATCAAATTGATAAAGAGATTAGGGCAAAGATACCAAGTGTACAAGAGAAGAAGAAGAAGAGTTCATCCTCTTCGGAAGATAAGGTTGAAAAGGTAGTTATCAAGGCTGAACAATTATTCCATTTAACTGTTTCACCTGGTAGACTTGGTTTGACAATAGCAATGAACCCGAACGGTGGTGCGACCATTACAGTTATTGACCCAATATGTACTTTTGCAAGTAAGATTAATGTTGGTGATCGAATTGTAACAATTGATGGTAAGGATGTATTAACATTGGAGGATATTAAGAATGGGAAGGATCGTGCTCGTACTTTTGGTATCATGCAAAAGGTAAAAGAGAGTACAGTACAGAAAGGACTGAAAGAGATGGAGATTGCTGCAAAGATGGCCAAGAGTGCAAAGGACACTTCTTTGACGGCGGCAGCTGCAGCTGAAATTGCTGAAATGTCTAAGGATATAGTAGCTTTATCTGCAACACAGGCGGAGAAGAAGTCTCAACCCGTAACACAGGTGGATAAAAAGACAGCAGACACATCTACAACCGTTACAGGAAAGAAGAAGACAAAGAAACAGAAGGATCCGAATAAGCCAAAAGGTTTCAAGAATGCCTATAACTTTTGTATGGCCGATGCTCGTCCAATCGTCAAGGCGGCAAATCCAGAGTTATCCTTCCGGGAAATGCCAAAGAAGTTAGGAGAATATTGGCAGGCGTTATCAAAAGAGGAGCGTATGCCGTATGAGAAAATGGCTGCAGCGGATAAGGAGAGGTATGATCGTGAGATGGCGGTATATAATGCTAAGAAAGATGGAGCAGGTGACAGTAAAGTGGCTAACAAGTCAATTGACACTTCTGAGCCGCAAGAAGGAAATAAGAAAAGGAAACGGGAAGTTGTTGATAATAGTGATGATGAGGCGGTTGGCACGAATGTTAGCGAGGAAGTAGTAGAAGAAGGGAATGCAAACAAACGACTTAAGCATGAAGGATTCTTTACTCGAGTGTTTAACAAAATCAAAGGAATCTTCTCATAGGTGTTACTTATGTAGAAGGCAGGCGGCGATAATGTTAATCCGCTAAAGACAAGAGAAGTAATGTATAGTTCATAACGAATAAAGTTGCTGGGTTATATCTTATTGATATCCTTCTATTGCACTAAGTACATTCCATTCATGTGACCAAAAGAAAAGACTGTCATGAATCTTATCTCCTTTCCTGTAGACCTCAGGTCTGGACAGGAGGAATCCTTCAAGATTGATCCATGTGATTGTTCGATTGCCATACCTCGTTTGGCGTTCCTCAGCTGACATCTCGTGAAACCATTTTACCAAGTCTTTTTGATCATCTGTGCTATTTGCCTCCCAAGAGTAGTTGTACTTCTCAAGTAAGATTGGAGTTGCTTCAGTATTACTTAAAATGTGTCCATCACTACCAGGTAATGAAACAAAGCTAGCTATATCATCAGCAGGTACCATTGAGGCACATACTTCAGCTAGTTTTCGATTACCTTTCCGAAGATATTTATGTAATTGCCAATTGATCCTTTGTACATTCAAAGATGTAGAGTCTACAACTGGAAAGTGATGCTGTTGGATAGGATTAGCACCTCTCAATATGATATTGCCAGGGAACGTTAAACCAACTTGACAAACAGTCCTAATAACCATTGTGGCTATTGATTCGACATTGAAGTTACCATGTAATAAGTGATGCAAACCTCCACTGTAAAGAAATGTATCTGAGGTGGTCTGTTTCATTTCATCATACTCGTCACGAAAGAATTGAAGCATATTCATAAATTGATCAGTCTGACCTTTGTACTCGGCCTTTCTATGGTGTGGTGCATATGGAAAGCCGATCTTATACTTGATATCGTAGTTTCCTTTATTCGTATGTTGTGTGTCACTGAAATCTTTCACGATTTTACCAGGCATTGTGGAGTCGCCCACTCGATAGTGTCTTATTTTGTTTGGTATACGATTCTTTGGATTGTAGTCTAAACTGCAATCAAAGGGTGTCCATTTTGCTTCTAAAGACATGTTCAAGATATGTGGAGGATGTTGTGGATGTTCTTCAACCCATCCTCCTTGCAATATGTATTCATTATTAGTATTGTCAGAGCACGGTGGAAGAAGATTGTTTTCCAATGACTTTCTATTTCCGCTGTAATTCAGTAATGACTCTACCTCCTTTGATGCCAGTTTCCAATATAAAGGGCCAAAGTCTAATGTATGATACCCGTCATCTGTAAGCAGTTGGTGTGGTAACTTCAATCCCTCATGACAGGTATAATAATGCCGTAACGATATACTAACATTCTGTTGCTTTTGTTGTTGTCTTGGGAAGTTCAATCTAGCACTGTATTCACCGTTCAAATGATCATATGTAAAAGTTGCCGATTTGAAAACTGTATAGTTACTCGAATCTATTAATGATAATGATGATGGCCAGTATGTTTGATAATCTATAACAAACATATCTCCACCAGTTTGCTGCTGTTGCATATTGTTGTTGTAAGCATGAAAGGTAATGCTTATTGAGATAAAAGAGTCATGATCATTCTCAATTAGTGAAACATTTGCAATACTATTATTGAGTGTTGCTTGCATAGATGTTGGCCCAGATCCGGTACATGTATAGTTGGCAACCTCCGCTGCATTTATAATATCATTCCAATGATTTTCGATAACACAAACGTGCACCGAGTTATACTTTTTACTTTGATAATTATTACCAGCCAAGAGAAGCATATCCTCATGGTAGTATATTCCGAGGACGAAAAGGGCTACGGCGAGTAGTAAATGAGTACTTATCGATCCCATCATTGATGGCAACTAGAGGCTATTGGAGACCAGCAATCCACTATCGATGCTTATTGTATGCCCAGCCACGCCATAATTTCCTCTCGAAAAAATATGAGAGTGTATTGTGTATTTCTTTGTCTTAGTAATATATCTTCTCTATCTCCAGACTTCCACCCCTGATAGACGACCATATCGATTAAGAATAGAATACTGCATTCTCATCGTATATAATTTTATACGCATTCTTTGCTTAGTGGTGGCTCTTATAATAAGATACCTTTCCTCTGTGGTGATATCCTGATTTCTCGGATCTTTTTTTTTGATCTTATTTGCAATTCGGCAGCTATTAATATATATTCATCATGTCTAATATATCAATTCTATTGAAGCTATGTATGCTCTGTATACTCGATATAGTATTATCGTTCTCGCCCGCTAGTTTGAGATCCGTATATTCAATCACAAATGGAGCAAATGATGATAGATGGAGATTGATGGATGCTGCGTCAGATGATGATGAAGATTGGAGAGCGTTCCGGGCAAAGCTGGTCATGTCCGAGGCCGAGAGTAGCAGTAGTAGTACTGAAGATGATGTCACCAGTAGTAGTGACGAAGACGATGATCTTGATGGATTCGGAGCATTGTTCAAAGATACAGCAACTACAAGTTTTACTCCATTAGATCCAGAACAATGGGCATATGATTCCGGAAAGGTTATTGAAAAGGGTGCAGTTATATTAGGTGGTGTAGAACAAGACTTTGGTTTTGGTTTGCGTCAACAATACTTTCACAAAGCTGTGATATTGGTGTTAGATTATGATGAGGCCACATTCACTAAAGGAATAATACTCAACAGACCAAGTGATAGAATGATGGATGATGATGTTAATGATGGATTGAAATGGAGAGTGTGGTTTGGCGGGGATGTACAAGGGCTAGATTCTGTATTGCCTGATATTATATGCTTGCATTCGCTGAAATCTGAGGAAGCAAAAGAAGCAAGTGTCAAAGTCATGAAGGACATACAGTGGACTTCGTTTGATAATGCCAAGAAGCTCGTAAAGAAAGGTATTGCCAGCGGGCCCGAAGACTTCTGGTTATTTGCAGGCTATGCCGGTTGGGGACCTAAACAACTTGCTGGTGAATTGGATAGAAAAAGTTGGTACATGTGTGCAACCGATTCTCAAACTTTGTTGACAGAGCTTGCTAGACAAAGCAAAGGAGTTGACGTCAGAGAAGCTGGATTAGATGTATGGCAACTACTAATGGGTATGATTGGAAAAGAAGAAACTGCAAATGAATGCAGTGGTAGCTTTGATGATTATATGCTAAAAGAATGGAGTTTAGCAAATCTGGCACAGTCTGATCAGACGGGAGAGATAGGCATGACCAAGTCAATAAAGGGAGGTATGGAAGTTAGTAGTGGTTCGGTAGATCAACTCATGATGGATGCAGCACAGCTGGCACTATCACAGGATATCTCGGCGGGTACATTACTTCGAGCCTCGTCAGCTGATCGGTCTCCGTTTCTATTGACGAAACAAAACTTACATCATTCGTTAGTTTTAGTAGTGCTAGAAGATGACAATGTATCATTAGCTTGTATGCTCAATCACCCGGCTAACAAGGGATGTGATGTGACAAACAGCAAGAAGGAGAGATCTTCTATACCAATAAGATATGGAGGGGATTATGCGATAAAAGGACAGGGTGCTATGATGTGGATCCATTGCTCTGATAAACTTCGAGAAACAGGGATTGGCGAACCATTAGGGAAAGAATGTAGTATCTACAAATGCACAGAAGAAGATGCCAAGAGTGCAATATCATGTGGTGTAGCCAATGAAGACGACTTTCTAATCACAAGTGGACTAATGGTATGGCCAAAACGGTTAGGTGGGTCTCTCTCAGACGAGGTTAAGCAAGGTACATTTGAGGTGGTGGAATCGGCAAAGATAAAAGAAGTATTCCAAATATTACAAAAGCAAGAAGTGTTGAACAAATATAATTTAGAACGGAACCTTGAGATATCCAATGAAGCTTGGGTGAAGTCAGCAAGATCGGATAAGTCTCCGACAAGAGATAAGAGCACTCTGACGGTTGGTATCGGTGAAGGTTTTGATGAAGATGACGAAAGCTTCGTATTCAATAGTGACAAGAAGGTTTCAGAGCTGTCCAAAGAAGCACAAACGAAATGGGTTGCTACCTTTCTTCTCGGAGAGCCAACTTTATGACCTATATATTATGACTCTGGAGTAACATAGATGAAGTTACAGTAATTGTGGCTTTTATTACACGACATCTCTTTCTATATATCCCACTTACTGCTGTACACCCCCTTCGTTTATCTCCCAATTAAACTCGTACTCAGCCCCACAATAGCTTCTTGAGAGGCAGTATAGCCTTGGGTGTAATGAACACACTCCATCTCAAGTATTCACTTTCATAAAAGATCTTATTAACCTTGTATACAGCATACGACACAACAATAACTTGCCACCAAACAGATTTGATATTGTTACTGTGTCTCAAGACTCTACATACAGAGATTCCAACTCCGAAGAAGACCAAGGCATAAACGGCAAGAATACAAACAAACTGAAGTATCAACGCTATGCTGAATAACACAAGGCCTGTCACGACAAGCTCCTGCCAAATAGAAAGAGGAAGAGGAGGGAGATACCCAAAGCTGTGCAGACCGACAAAAAAGAGGCGATTCATCAGGCGTAGACTTCGATCAATTCTGTATTCATCTCGTAGATGCTTCCACGCTGCATATACGATGCATGTTTGTAATTCTGTTAGCTGATATTAAAGACAAATAATATGAGTTAATACATGAAATGTACAAATTAACAAAACAAAACAAAACGTTGCTTACCAACATCATCTCACTCTTTTCATCTTTCTCCGACGGTTTCTTTGGCAATTTGAAGAATTTGATCAGATTTGTTTGGTTGTCTTTATCAATGCGGTAGACGTTTGTGTTTCGCTTGCCAGGTACTTTGTTGATGATGCCATATCCTGCCAGCTTGAGGATTTCTCCTCTAGACTCATCACCGCCTAACGCTTCAAAAGAGAGTAAGTTGTGGTGTAAAAGTGATATCTTCCACATGAGCTTGGCCAATCCTTTCTTCCTCCCGATGTACCAGCATTTAGCTTTGAAAGAGGGAATGTGTATAGAGATACTCTTTGCTGTTTTGGAGTCCAGTCTGCTTGCCCTTTTCTCCTCTCGTTCACGCTCGCAATCAGAGCAATCGCATCCACAATCAGAATCGTCGTCCTCACTATCATCGAGTAGCACTGTCTTAAGACCCTTGATCTTGACAAGTAGAACGTCACGACATCGAGGACATTCACAAAAACGGCGATTGTCACTCTGTACGCTCTTTGAATAGAATTTACGCACGGGGTACTCATCCGGTTCATCGTCATACGATCGGTACTCCCCGGTGTTGGCTGAGTCTGCTCGTGTGACAGCTAATTTGAGAATGCAAGCGGCACAGAACCGTGTCGAGGATTTTTCTTCTCTCCCCTTTGTACCACAACACGGTAGTGTTACTAGCCTTCTCCATTTATGAGTTGGCTCATCAATACGGAAACAAGCAGCACATCGTGCAGTACCGCATTCTTCATTAAGATCTCCCTCGTCACTGTCTTCCTCATCGTCATCAGGTCGAATTCTTGAGCAAAGATTCTCCTTTGTTCGAACACGGCTTGATCTCCTTGCAATATCACTCATATGATTTAGAAATCCTGCAAACATCTGTGAAGGATGATATGGACCAGAGTCGTCATCATCATCTTCCTCTGAATCGTCATCATCTGTTTTGTCCCATCAATAGTAGCATTAGAGATACAATTGAAAGTGTGTTAGATTCTAGTTCAATAACAATCAACTCAATTAAATCTTTCAAGCTTACCCTGTTGCTCCATTCGACCAATGGCATTCATGGCATCTCCAATACCAAGGCCGGGGAGCCCAGGGTTAGAAGATGCAGGTGTAGGCCTAGTAAAGCTGAAGGGTGTACGTGTAGTTGATGCACTTGTTGGGTTGTTACTACCAGTAGCAGTTGCACCGCCACCTCCTCCAAGTGATAGTCCATTTGAAATGCCGTCACTATCTGAATCATTATCTTCTGGTTGTGCATAATATAAATAAACCCAGCACATGTGCACGTTCGTAATAAAGCATGAAATTAAAGATTGAAATGGTTGAGATGTTTGTGTTCAATACTACAATACCACAAAATAAAGAAATGGTAAATAGAACTGCACAATACCTTAATACTCACCTAATGCACCAAATCTGTTTCCAGTCCTATTACTACTACCATTATTTCTTCCTTGTCTTGCTGTACTCGATGTTGCTGGATTTGCAGCAGTATTGTCAATATCCTCCAATGGCGGCATAGACTCATCATCACTATCTGATACCTCCCCAGAACGTTGCATACCACCACCACGAGTAGCGGTTGCAGTAGATGAAGGATGATTATTATTAGCTTGTTGAAGAAAACCAATAGCACTCGGAAGATTATTGGGATCAGATTGAGGTGGTCTGCGTGCCCTAATAATCCTCCTACGAGGATTGACCTCAGACGGTGGCATAAATAAATCGCCAGCGGGTGAACATCCTGGACAGTTGCAATCATCCTCACAATTAATTCCACTGTCTCCGGTGGGTACTGTGTAAGTTGGTAAATTTGACATGATATATATTATAAATTTTGTAAATATTCAAGTTGGTATTTGTTTATACAATAAAACTTGTGGATTGGATCAATTTACGGACAACTACACCGATAAAGAACATATGTTACCATGATGTTACAGATCAAAGGTACTTTAGAATAGAGGGCGTGCGGGGGAAATGTTATCCCCGCTAAATATATGCGCCCTATTGATGGCGCTTGATTAGTCGTTTGTGTGGTATGTTTATAGGAGGACAAACATGTAGATATAGTAAGAAGGTGAGTATATATAGTATTTAAGTCTTAGTCTCTTTGCGGTTTACTCAAGATGAGCTTCACAAGATAGAGGTTGGTTTATTGTGTTGATTAGCTATTGTTATGAGCTCCATTTCTAAATCTAGCTTATTGATGTTATTCGTCGTTCATACCAATCACTAACAACTACTATATCTTTACTGCAGAAAACAAATCTTCATGTAAACGTAAACACAAGGGTTGGTGATCCTGACATATATTTTGCAGGTATTTGTAGCCCAGAGACCAGTTGCAGTCAAATACGTTCACCACTTGATTGCCCCTGCTTTCAACACTGTGCGTCTCATCATGCCTCTCTATTATAATTTTACTTTACTAACCAATACAGAAATACCATAACAAATACAACAAAACATACCAAGTAACACATATGTTTAGCTCCACCTCTTTCTAACATAACGCCCATCCGTTGTAAACTACCCGTTAACATATCACCAACATTTGTAAATCCATCCCCCATATTATCTAATAATGAATTCTGTTCCTGTACCTCATTACCAATATCAATAGTTAATCCCTTTAATCTAGCAACCTGATCTGATAATTCTGATATACGATCATTATTCTGTTGTTCCATTATATTTGCATTAGCATCGTGTGAGGACATACCACCTCCTCTACCTCCTCTTCCAGATTCCATATTCCCGTACATGTCGCCTGAACTTCCGTTTGGTCGTTTTCGCATTTGTTTATTACTCAGATTAGTTGTGTTGTTGTCGAGGTTGGAGTTTGTGGGGTTGGAGTTTTGTTTCATTAATTATTGCAATAAAGTATATCGTATACCGTTACAATTTGATAGATTGAATAAGGTTTGTTTAGTGGCGATTCGCAACTTGTTATGTTGTTTAGAGACGGATAGTAGTAGGTATATAGTGTAGTAAAAGGAAGAGGCGGCGGCAACAACAATATCGCATGTAATGAAAGTGACTGCAGCACAGACTTTCCTATTAGCATTAGACGTTACTGTAATAACTTCTCTATCTTATTTGCAATTCAAACTTCTCTTTCCATTATATTTGAGGCCTATAGTGTCGAGTACCTCTATAGGCCTCAGATTTCAAAAGACATCAATGACAAGCTGTAGATTTACTTCAAGCCAATGCTACTATTGGGCTCAATGTTCCTCCCCTTATGAATGATATGATATAATTAGTATATAATTGCAACTCTATACAGTCTACACAAAGCATCAACAACCATGATACAACATCTCGTTTCACCCTTGTCAAGAAATCTTCTTGGCACAACTATCATTCGACGTCAACTACCATCAACTACAGCTACAACTTCACTACCATACATATCACCAATCAATATCACACGATCATTAGCATCATTACCACTGCAACATGAAGAAGAAGAACCAGCACAAAATAGTGTTAGTCATTCACTCCTCATACTAGGCAAGCCAGGCGGTGGTAAAGGAACAATATCTAAGAAAATATTAAATGACTTTCCACAATTTAGACATGTTAGTACTGGCGATGAATTGAGACAGCATGTTAGGAATGGTACCGAGTTGGGTAAGGAGGCTAAGAAATATATGGATGGTAAGTTTATTTTGGTTGTATAGTTTTTTTGTGCATATGATGTGCACATTATCTAATTGGTATCCTCTCAATATCTAAACATATATTCATTTTTATACAATCAATATACAATAGCTGGTAGTTTAGTACCAGATGACGTAATGATTAAAATGGTAATGAGTGATGCAGTTGAGGCAATTAAGAATGGACAATCACTACTACTTGATGGCTTCCCCCGGACAATGGAACAAGCGGTGGCACTTGATAAAAATCTGGATGTTGATTTAGTTATTAACCTGTGTGTACCGAATGAAACAATTATTGAACGTATCTCTGATAGATGGATTCATCCAGCTTCAGGACGGGTATATAGTTATTCATATCACCCACCGAAAGTTAAAGGATTGGATGATGAGACTGGTGAAGAATTAGTACAACGGGATGATGATAAGCCAGAGAGTGTATTGAATAGATTGAACAAGTATGATAATGTAACAAAGCCATTGGTGAAGTATTATGAAGAGAAGGGAGTTATTCAAACATTTCGAGGAACAGAGAGTGATGTCATTTATCCGGAAGTGCAAAAGTGGTTGGGTCATCAATTGGCTGAGGCAGAGATGGATCGACTTCAATTTGAACATGGGCAATAGATTTTTGATATATAATATATATCTTTTCTTATTATGCAAGAAGATTGAAAGCTTTTGTTTGCAGAGATGTACAAAGTATGTGTTGGCAACTTATTTGTTGCTCCTGTATTGTTTTTACTTAAATTTAGTGAGAGACTTTAACCCAAAGCTTTATGTACACTTATCTATCAACATATAGAATCTACACTACTTAAATCTATCTACGCAATCACTTCAACCTCGGTTGCCTCTGTTGCACTGCTTGAGCTACCCATTGCCATCACTTGCGTCTGATCTAAACCTGGTGCTAGGATTTTGAGATAGCGATCAAAGTATAGACTTTGTTTCACAAGTAATCCAAACTCTCTTGGAAGCTTTAAACCATTGTCCTCTGTCACGTCTACAATCTTTAGTAACATACCAGTAACTTCATCCTCATCAAAAGAAATAGAAGCTGAGACAGTGCCGTCGTTTCCCATGCCTACTGCAATCTCATCTGGGCTAACTTTAGCCATATCGTTCATAACCTGCTCAATATCTCTTCCGAACTTCTTTACATCGACGTCTGTATCAGTTGCTCCCATATTACACAATGCAGTTGCCATGCCTTCGTAGTCTCCTAATGTCATGCTTGTGCTTAGTTCATTTACAGCCGTGAAAGTCTTCTCATTAACTCTACCAACCATTCCAAAATCTAAAAGGAATAAGGACACATGGTTAGTGATGTGTAGTTGTGCATAATCTTGAATGGTATCCTTTTTTGTTTTGTGCAAAAGATATGTTCTTTTTTCTTACCTATAAATCCTACCCGCCCATCATCCAACACAAGAAGATTGCCACTGTGTACGTCTGCATGAAACCATGGCATCTCCATAACACTCGTGGTCCATGTGTTCAAAGCGGTAACTATTAAACTCTCAGGATCGTTAGTAATATCTTTGATTGACTCGGCATCCACCATAGACACGCCTTTAAGTCGTTCCATTGTTAGTACCTTTTTTGAAGTTAAATCTCTATAAACCTTTGGAGCAGTTACCGTATCAGTCATGCCCTGATCAGATAAGAACTGACGAAACTCCTCAATGTTGGTTGCTTCTTTATTGAAATCTAACTCTTCCAACATGCTACTTTTGACGTCAGTAGCAACTGCACTTAGACTAGTACGTTCAAAGTCAGGCTGTAGAAACTCTAGTACTCTTGATGCAATGTATATGAAGTTCAGATCTGCCTTTAGTAAATCATCGATTTGTGGCTTTTGTACCTTGATTACTACTTCTTCTCCTGTCTTTAGTTTTGCAGCATGTACTTGAGCAATTGATGCTGATGCCAATGGAGTTTTATCAATTGATGCAAAGTTGTTTGATATCGGACCTAAATCATTCTCAATAATTGACTGTACTACCTTCCACTGTATGGGTTCTGTACTATCCAAACATTTCTGAAACTCCAATACATATTCTTTTGGAAATAATGAAGGACTACTGGCAACAAATTGTCCCAATTTGATATATGTTGCACCTAATCTTTCAAATAGTTTACGAAGTGCTACTGGTGCAGAGAATTCCTCCGCCGTACGACCAGGTCTCTGTATTGGAGAAAAGTCTTGTAATGTTCGTGTAATTGCAATGTATGCCTGTATTGTTCTAGACGGAGCTGCACGAGGCCCCGCTTCATATGCGGCCTGGATAATATCTCGTAGTAGGGACACAGCCTCTTCAGAAGATCTATCTTGAAGTGTTCTCTTAGGGGTACGAGTAGTAGTGGATGTTGTTGAACTAGTGGACGACATTAACATTGGCAATTTTAGTGTAGGTTTTGATGAAGGAGCAATAAAGGCAGACACTGAAGGCGACGCTGCCAGTGCCGCAAGCAGAGCTAGACTATATTTTACCATTGTTATTATCCTTTGATATATTGTACTATATTCCTCCTACAAGTTACTAATTAGTGGCTCTAGTAGGCCTACCTTCATGATGAGTCAGTGTTGAGTATAAAAGTGGATTTTACACTCTCATATTTTTTATTCAAGGATACCGATGGGGTATCCTTCAATTGAGGTCCTCGGCCGGCCCGGCCTGCCGCTCCAAGAGGCCCAAGGCAGTATGCGGTCAATCCTCCTTCCAAATGCAAAATGCTGTATATTGTTATCTGAGGTTACCTTTAAGGTCTACTTTATTAGCTTTACCACTCAACTGCATAATTCCAGAAAGATTTGTCGATACAAAATAGTATCCTTGATTCATGTAAGCTCTGTGTGCAATGTGCTACAGCATGTAATAACCTTCCCATAGCTCATCAATTTGCAACATATACAGTGTTTTTTTCATCATTACCTTCTTGTAGCTCACTCGATTGTTTCAAAAGTTCAAATAGCTTAAAATACCAAGCAGCAAACATATACTTCTACTCGTCTTCATACCAATATGAAATGCCAACGATGTAGTATCCTTCTTCTTATATGTATTGCATTTCTCTCGGTTCTCAATAACAACTTTACCTCCATTTTCTTCAATCAGTTGTACATCTAATGATTGTCCACTTTGCAATCTTCCAACTAATCTAGAACCAATCCTATTGATACATCCCGTAACAACTATAGATCCTCTATCGTTGACTTTCCATGATCCGTAGAATGATCCTCCATGAACATGAATCTGAGCTTCACCGTGACAATGTAATGAATATCCATCTTTGATACTACCACCACTACCTGCAATAAACTTTCCTCCGTGTATTGTAATGTTAGAACCAAAGTACTGGGATACCAAAGCATCTCCTCCTCGATTTTGATAATCAACAAGATTGTCACTTATAGCAGCTCCATTATTACCACCTCGAACAGTAACTCCTTCGTAGAATATTGCAGTACTAGCACTTCCAACTTTAATACCGGCACCGGGTATAGGATGATCAGACGTTGCATCACCTCCCATGATATCGCCACCAGTAGCATTCAAAGTACTACTCATTTGTACAAACACGATATTTAGAGAATGTCATGAGGCACGTGAGTTGCTACTAGATTATTATATACGACGAAACTTTGTACATCCAGAGATATTGCAATCGGTCAAAGATAAGCCTTCACCAGATTACATGGAAGAAGGATCATGGTCATCAGTATTGAATAGTATAAAGAGCAATAGATCGTTTCAAGTTGAAGCATGCATGAGGCTCTCTCTATGCTTGGCGTTGGCTGTGGGCACATACATGCATGATCTGAATAAGCCCAAGAGGTTAGAGATGCAGAAAAGAAGAAGAGATGCTCAGTATGCCCAATTTGGACCACAGCCACGATATTGACCGTGAAGAGTGCTATGAGGTATTGAGGAATGGATATATGCTGTGGACAAAACAAGTTTCTTATCACCGTTTATATATAGATGATAGTATTTTCTACGATCAGAAAGCTCAACACAAACAATAATTGAGGCATCTTAGTTGCATCCTCGACACTCAATATCATTAAAGTCAGCTTCGGTATGTGTACAGTATGGTGGGGAGACTGCTGTGGATACAGCCAGACCAACAAATACCTTCTTATCCGTATCAATTGAAAAAGATAGCTTTGGGTATTGAATTTCGTTCCTATCACATGAATCGATACCTTCGTATGCATAGGAGGCTGAAAAGGTGTTCCTATTATCTCGGACTAGTGTAATCCATAAACACTCGACATCAGGACTACCATCAAAGTAAAGTCTTTAAAAGTGTCTCCTCCTGTAACATTCCGATATGAAAAGTCAGATTGGCCGTTGGGTGAATGTGATACGAATATGTTCCTGGCAAACGGATCCAAGCTATCACGAACCATGAGTCCAACTCTACCAAAGTATAAGGGAATGCCGGCCTTGTCCTCGCCATCACAAGTGACACCGCAAACGCGAGATGAAATCGAAAAGCTATCACTTGTAATATCTTTATATGCAAAGCGGAGTGTATCGCCCAACTCTGGATCATAAGGTGGGTCATCTCCATTGTCTTTTAGAGTATAACAATCAGGCCCACACTTGTTTGTAAAGCCTGGACCGTTATGAAATAGAACATCTCCAATATCTTGACTGTCGTCAATTACAAACTCTGGTACAGTTTGATCGACACAAGAAGACCTAAGTGTGTTGAATTGCTTGTTAGATTTGGTAGCTGTGAATGTCTTGTAAGCCTTGGATATCTTAGAACTCTTTGAGTATACGTGGGTACTCATGCTTAGGCTTTGGAGTGGTTGAGCTGTTTCCCTTTCTGTAATGAGCCACCTTGGTCAAGGCGAGTAGTGTATATAAAGTGCCGGTCTTCATAGTATTAGTATAGAGGTTGTAAGTGAAGTCAAATGATCTGATGCAATAAAGAGTTATTGAAAGTGAAGTCAGATGAACTGATGCGGACAACGAGTTATAACAATATTTATGTGCTCTTATAGATCAGTTCAGTTTCAGTTGAAAAGCAGCAAGAGTCCCACATGATTGGTTGGTATCCCCGATCCCCCTTACACTCTCACTTTAGTACTGGTAAGAATGGCAAGAGCTTGCTGTGTAGATGTATAAAGTATGGAAACAACAATAGCAGTAACGGTGTCTTTGATTGGCTAGGTTCTCACTAATCAAAAGTTGTGTTTATGTTTACTCTATATCTTACATCCACAGAATTACTCTTCACTACAACAATCGAATTCATATGTTCAAACTCTGCGTCTTCTAAGGTTGTTCTGTTCTACTTCTGTAGCTTCATCTTGGTTCTCATTCTCTTCAATTTGTACATTTGTATCATCCAGTTGCTCATCTTCTATCACGTCATTTTGTTCCTCTCCCTCGACCAAAGGAGCATCTCCGGTATCTTCAGTAGATTGTTCGATTGTGTCAGGTTGATTCTCTCCCTCTGCAGGTGGTTCAACTTCTGAGGATTCTCCGGCTTCTATTGTTTCATTCTCGACCTGTTCTTCCCCGTCTACAGGCTGTTCAGCTTCTAGTGAGTCCTCCTCGACTTGCTCATCTTCCCTATCCTCCTCATCTCCCCCATCTCCCCCATCCTCATCGGGCTCTGGAACAACAACATGTGTGAGAAACGGCTCTTCTTCTGGTACTTCTTCTTCTTCTACTAATTCTAATTCTGGTAAGCTTTGGTCTACTGCTCCTGCTGATACTCGATCTAAAGTTTGTTTAATTTCAGATATTGCATTCTGATGCAAGGCAGTTTCCTGATGGGCCTTTTGAGTCATTTCAGCGGCCAGTTGTATGTGTGTTTTGTATTCATCATGGGCCTTCTTCAATAACTCATCTCTTTCTTTTGTCAAGTCTACTAACTTTTGATTTAGATTCTCAACCTGTGTTTTTTGTGTTGATTGTCTTGCTTCGAGAGATGTATATTTATCTTGCAGTGTTGTTATCTTTTCATTTGCTACTGTTATTGTCTTTTGTGCTTCAGCCAGTTGTTTCTCCGACTCTTCCAGTGCTACACTGCCTCGATAACTAATAATGGATGGTAGGAGTACCCCAATAAATAACATACCGACCATCAATAGAATAGTAAGAGGCGATCGTCGGATTAGCTTGTCATTACCTTTCATCTTGTGTGTATCTTAATTGATGTAATATATGTTTACTTCGCCAGCGGAGTACCTTCAACTCGACAATATACTATTAATCAAAGATACTAGATGCGGTCACCGGCTCATAATGATTGCAATAGGCGTCTCTATCTAAGGGCAATACTAACGTAAACATCATCAAGAGCTAGAGACAGAGAATCAAATATGAAAATAAGATCCGATGGTATCCTAGGCGGAGGGTAGTGGAGCTCAAGGTTTCCAAAGATGATATAGTGTTGTGCAAGCTTATATCTAAATGCATATTAATATGTTTTACATCGATGAGCTTCAACTTCCTCCAAATAGGCCGCGGCTTCTCTGACTAAAGATACATCTTTCGCTTCATCCAATATTCTTGCACATGCCATGACCTCATCTTCTTGTGGCGCCATGGCCGCATACAATAGAGGATATTCTTTACAATGCATTTGATTAACAGCTTGTCGCTTTGGAGTTTGTGATGTTCTTGCCAAAGAGGCCTGAATCTGATCATAGTCCACTATCACTGGACCATCCTCATCATCTTCTTCCCCCTCATCCATTTCATACTGGTCACTCGTTCTTTCAGGTTTGTTTTCTTCTCCATAATCTTCGCCAGTAGTTGACCACAAGGCATCAGTCTCCATCTCTTCATCGTCATTATTATCATTCTCTGACGATAACAGATCTAAACCAAACCTCTCACGAACCATCAATCTCAACTTTTGCGATGTAGACTTTAAGCTTTCAATGCTTGCATCTCCATCACGCTTACGTTTACCCATATCACATTCACATGCCTTGCATAATCGTCGTAATGCACCAATCATAAAGTTATCTTTGCCACTTGAATATTCTACATCTTGGAAGAATTCTGTTTCAATGCATGATAACTGATTGTATAGTATAGAGAGTAACTTTTGAAAGAAAAGCGGATGTTGAATGATCATGACATTTGATGATGCTGCTGCTGTTGTATCATCAGTAGGCGTTGTGGTTAATAAGGAACACATTGATATAGCATCTCTCCAATGTTCTAATGATGCATGACATTCAAGGAAAAGAAAGATGATGAATGATAATTCAATATCAGCCAAGAAGTTATCTTCACTCTTCTTTGCATTGCTACTATCGTTGCCATCACTGTTTTTACCATAATATCTACACAGCACATCGTTCAATACAAACTCGCCAGGACTCTTCTTCTTCTTACTATCATTATTAGTATCACTGTTTCCGAATAATAACCATGTTCGTTCGTGAGGTGATAACTTGGATAGATATATACGTGTGCCTGAATGTTGTGCGAGTTGGCGTGCATTGATTGTTGTGTCGATACATGGTATTGATGGGTATGAAATAGATTTACCATCTTCTACCTCTTCATTCTTTATTGTGGTTGTATCGTCTTGACCTTCTGAGGATGGTACAATCTTATTCCCAGACGATAGTTGATGATATTGTTGTAAAAATGTTGAATTAATCATTGATGTACGTTTATCCCAAGAAGGTAGATTAGGAGTAGTACTACTAATACTATTATTGTTTGAGTTTGAGGGAGTAGACATGAATTGATCATAAGAAATTACAAATTGATGTAACTCTTTCCCCACTTCCATTGCCAATATAACATTCTTCATTGTTATTTCATCTAATACTGTATTAGATATTTCTTCGGTATATGGATCATACTTTCTTGCTAATATCCATTGATATCCCAACTCATTTGCAATTGTTGTAGTTTGATGTGTTTGTGTATCATTTGATATGACAAATCCAACTGGTAAAGTACGACAATCTCCGCCACTAGTAATGCTTGTAGTATCTTCCTTTCTATTACCAGATCGAACAACAAGCAAATGAGAGTCTATATCACAAGATATGTTATTAATTATCCACAAACCACGATGAAAAGGAGATTGTTGTGTGGATACAGCAGCTGTGGAAGCAGATAATGAAGGGGTCACTCGAGTTACGCCATCGAGAGTAATTGTAGAACTAGGAGGTACATCTAGTAGTATTATGCAGCCTCCTTTTGCGTGTACTACGTCCGTTACCATCTTACTTAGTTTTGTTGCAGCCTAAAGCCTACCGACCTGTGGCAGTTGAGGCGCCGCGCCGGTTGGCTATTATATATTATATGGTAGCTAGGATACCGCGGAGGTGTATCGGTATCCTTCCCCTTCTATCTCTTGGTTGTGGTCCTCAAACTTCACGAGTTAGAGACGCGGAGCTGCTAGTTTGGATGATAAGTACCTATTGGCATTAGTGGCGGTGATATATTATTATTATAGAGCTTATATTGAGTGCATATAAAGTCAGGTTTGATTGCAGCAAAAACTTATTCTACTAGTGAAGGTACATTCATAAAATTTCTTAGCAACTTGAACCATCATCTTTTGCAGAGAAGACTCTCATTGAAGTTGAGATTAGTATTAGCATTGCTATTGCAGTGATTATATCATATTGAGTACAACATTATTCAGCTGGAAGACTCTCGTTGAAGTTGTTTTATATATAGCTTTAGCTGGTGGTGTAGATCATATTGATTATTACATTATTCGTTTATAAAACTATACAGTCACATACAAGATGTCACGACGGAATAGTTCAGGAACTATTGCAAAGATATTACAAGATATAACATGGGACGCTGGCTTGGGATTAAAGTCAGTATTCAGAGGTTTGCATAAACAACGTAAAAAAACAAAGAATAGACCTCAACAGTATGTGCGTTTTGTTTATAAAGGGAATTTTTATAGAAGGCCAATATCACCAAAACATAAGAAGAAACCTCCAGAATTATTAAAGCTTCCTCCCGCAGGGCCTGCGGTAATTCCACAACCATTCATAACGCCACCGAATACAGTTTCAGTTGCAAAGAAAGTTGAAGAGCTAGTTGCAGCGAGTGCTGCTGGAAGTAGTAGTGGAAGTTCTAGTCAACAATCTACTTGGAGTTGGCGTTCATGGTGGAAGCTCAATGCACCATTAGTAATACTCAACCTTGGTTCGTTAGCCACACTTGCCGGTTTCACTAGAACCGATGTTATCGAACTTAGAAGTTTGGCAATTACAGGTAATACAAGTTTTGTTATCTATTCATTACTGAGAGGACCTCCAATACAATGGAATGTTCTTCTGTATCAGTTTTTATTTGCATCAGTTAATGCATACAACATTGTAGTTATATTGAATGAACGAGAAGGTAAAGTTCACTTATCACCAAGACAAGAGGAGATATATACTGAGCATTTTCAACCGCACGGTGTATCACCAAAGCAATTTGAAAAGGTAATGCAAACTGGTCAAGTACGGATCATTAAAAAGGGAGATGTGTTATCACGAGCAGGACAGTGCATGTCTCATGTCAAACTTGTTGTTCGGGGTAACACTCGAGCAAATGTAATGGGAAGACACCTCACTGCAATGGGTTCCATGAGAGGTAATAGAAATATAATGCAGGGTGGTGATAGTGGAGCTTGGATCGGTGAGATGGCATTCTTACAGTCAATGTGGGATAAAGAGCATTCACCAAAAGTAATGCAAAAGAAGTTCTCTGGACTGAAAAAATCTAACAGTACAACAATCACAGATGAAGATAACAACGATACAAAAGCTGATGCATCAACTGCAAATGGAACAATAATGAAGTCTGGTGGTAGTACTCTCACTCACTGTGGTGATTCAGAGCAATCATATTGCGCTATCTCAACCATTGTAGCTGTTGAAGATATAGAGTTGATTGAATGGAGTTTTGAAGACATGGAAGCAGTGATGAAGACAAGCCGTGAGTTGCAAGATTCCATCACAAGAGCCATGACGGCGGCAATAGTAGGAAAGGTTGTCAACTTTATGGTTAGTCGGCAATCAGCCATGCCAAAATTTAGCACATTGATGGACAATTGGAAATCGAGTCAACGACGAGACAAAGATGATGATACCGATGAGGAAGATGATGAACAAGGATTAGTCCATCCGCCGCCACCATTGGCTACTTCTGTGAAATGGCTGTTGCAGTAGATAATATGAGCTCTTGATTCTGTGTATATTTGGTAATGTAAGTATACATCAATGATGAACAAAGTGTAATCAGTTTTAAAATCTAGAAGTATATGCTACTTCTTTTGTTTTAACTCAAAATCTCTCCAATAAAATACACAAGAGTATATGTTGCCATGATACAAAAGCTGCAGAGAACTCTTCTCATACTACCATCATTTGGTCGGGGTATGGTTGGTTGAGGTGATAGTGTGGGGAAATTTGTTGGTGCAGTTGATGGAGCAGTATCACACTCTTGTTCTGAAACTGAGATCAAGTCTACTCGCCCACCATTCCTCTCTCTAACTTTTACTTCGAGATAAGTTTCATCAACAAATGTTCCTGAGATTGTATTTGCTGTATCATTCTTCATAAAACATCCATAAAATGCAATTGTACTACTATCTCCAACCTCCATCTCCCCATTAAATGATCCTGAGTAGATGTGAACTGTAGCAGAATTTAAAACGTTGATACTCAGTCCGTCATCTCCATTAGAACCTTTACCTCCCGAGAATGTACCACCATAGATAAAGGCCTCAGTTCCGAATCCATGAACGTGTAAAGCATTACCTCCTACACCTTTAGGAGCATCCCCGCCTTTGACACTAATACCATCGTAGAAATAACCAACACTAGCAGTATCAGGGCTTGACTGGCCGTTGTACATTTCAATAGCTTCACCGCCATTGAAATTACAATCTGTTGCTAGAGAGCCAGTTACTGATCCTCCCGTACCATTGAGTATACCGCCAATAGACAATCGAATTGCAGGCCATCCATCTGAATTGGTTGGTGCTTATATTATAATAATTGAGTAAGAGTAAATATCAGAGTAAGCCCCCTCAAGAAGAAATACACATATATGCACAAAAAAAGTACACATGATATGCACAAACATTAAAAGTACATATTCATATAATAATCATGCATACCAATGATATACCCGTTATCCTCTAAATGTAAAGTAGATTCATCGGTAACTATTATAGTTTCATGATCAAATGATGTTGATTCAGAGTTGATTATGTGAAGTGCACCGTCACTAAAAATTGTTCGATTGCTCCGCTCAATTGGTGAACTCGAAGGTGAACCTAATACTACATCCGCAATTCCCTCGCTGTTGACAGTGCTAATGAAACACAATAGAGGTATTATGAAGGACAGCATGTTATACAATGTTGTGCAAACCGTTGTTGCCGTCGTTTGGCTCTACCTACACCTGTTCGTTGCCGTCGGTTGTTTTATTTGGTTTTACTTAGTTGGCAAATTAGCTAAATGTAGACTTTCACCTAATAAGTATATCACTGACTTTCACCAGATTGGAGCTAACTCATCGATTAGTCTATTTGATGACATGAGCACACGGATAGATTTGAGTTAGCCTGCTTTGCAATAATATCATCATGACTGTTTTGCAAGGAAATACAAAGATTGCTTTCTTATGTTTCTTTATATCACACATACCAATTACATTATTAATTGACGGACAAGCCTTTTTCCCTCGTCATTACTATCCACAAATATTACAAGATGTAGTAGATTGGTATGCGTTAACATTCAAGGACAAGCTAATGACACATCCGACAAATCCATGGTTTAGTTCACTGGTTGCAATAGAGATATTATTCCAGTTACCGTTCTTTTTCTATGCTGTGTCTGCAATGCTAAAGAGAAAGGATATCAATAAGAATCTATGCATGGTATATGGATCTTCAACTGCAACTACACTAATACCAATATTTGCTTCTATATTGACAGATGAAGAGACTACAATAGAAGAGAAGGCTGTATTATTGAGCTTTTACTTTCCGTACTTTTTCTTTCCTTTGTGGTTAATAATGATTGCATCAAGTGAGCAAAGTGCATTGGATATAAAGAAGAAGAAATAATACAATACTGTATAAATGAATAGTTATTTACATGTTCATGTTACACCTGAGCTGTTCTAGCTCTTCAAAAATATGGGCTGGCAATCTTCTGTACAAAATAGTCACAAAAGTCACAATGTAAATCACGCAGTGCTTTCAATTATAATATCTGCACCTTCTCCTCTAATTCCACATCCCCTTCTTCCATATCTCCGTCAGTAAGTTCTTCTTCCACATCGCCCGAGCCTTCTTCTTCCTCCTCCTCGTTTTCTATTTCATCTGTATCTTCCTCTATTTTATCATCATCAGTGCCCTCACCATCAGTATCTCCATTGTCGGGATGTACCCAAAGGCGTACATCGTCGTTCAAAGCATCACCACACATTTCTACTCTCGATTCATCTTCCACAGTCCCATCTAACCACTCTTTAAAGTCCAAGAATAATGCATCGACACGAGCACGCTTGAAAGATCCCCAGTCTATGTTTCGGTTTTCATTATTAAGGAGTTCACTAACAGATTTGTGATACTTTTCCATTGCCTTTGGCTTCTTATTCCATTCTAATCTAGATTTGGAATCTAAATGCGGATAGTGAACGAGGAATGCACCGCCCAGTTGTGTGAATAGATAGCCAGCTCTTCGGAGTTGCATTATCCACTGTGAATAAGGTTAAAGAGTAAAATGTTAATGAGATATCAGTATCTAGACAAAAAGCAATATATACAAACAACAACTTTTCAATAAACTCACCGTCATCTTATTCTTCCCGTATCCAGTAAATCCTTCCTGAAATGGAGGCAGGTCACTGCAAAATCTAATTGCCAAGTATGGCTCATACCGATTACTCTTAATACAAGGTAAATCAACAAACGTCCTAGGTTCCTGATCTCTCCAAGTGATATACTTTGTACTACCATGCCCACCCACATTTGTTGGATCAAACGTACTCGCCCACTTCTTCTTAATCAAATTAATCAACTCAACCTTATTCTTTGGCATGGATGGGATGTTCATACTACGACAATCCTTATAGTCTTTACACCGTCTATTCATTTGAAATACTGGTAATACTGTTGCAAGTTTGGGATCGGATGCTAAACGTTCTTTCATTTTATCATCGGATAATATTGAATGCAAGTCTGAAGCAGGCCAGAAGTCGACATCATCATATACGATATGAGATGTCTTTACAGCCGAAATTGCCAAGTTTCGTAATAAATTCACTGGATATTCGGTACCTGAAGGATCATACTTTGTTTTACTAACAGTCTGGACAGTTAAATGTTCCTCGGAACAACCCTTCCGTACCAAGTCTGCTTTAACTTTGGCAGCTATTAAATCAGTAAAGACTGCAATAGACATTGGATTGTCTCCCCAGCGTTCACAGTGATATTGTACCATCCATATTCTATCATGTGATAATTGAGAAACTAGTGTATATGATACATCCTTTGCCTCAAGTGGTATAGAACACGAGGGAGCGTGTGGTGTAGTTAATCGAAAGTCTGACGGTTTTGAATTGCCAAACAAAGATAATTCCCATATTGGTGTTCCTTTTACTTCTTCCTTTGGTTTTTTAGCACTGCTGATGTTAATATTCTTTAAATCTGAAGTACCCCGCATACCAATAAACTTCTGTTTCCACAAAGATAAACTACTTGCAGCCTTGGATTGTGCAGTTTGTTCAGCATTTGGAGCCGATGGAGAATTTTTCAATACCGATACCATTGCAACTAACCAAACTAATATTAATGATATTAATACTATTCGTAGAATAAACCATGCAAAGCTCTCTTTCGTAGTACGACCTTTACTACTTGGTGTAGTATAATTATTAATAACATTGATACGATTAATATTGGTAACATGTCTTCTATTATTTGTTGATCCGGATATTGAAGAGTGCCTTCTTGTTATTGATGATCGTCTATTCAAATTATTAGAGTCATTATTATTACTATTATTACCCATTGCTGCAACCTCTCTCCTTCTTCGAGGAGAATTATCACCACCTATTGTTGGTGCATCGAGTGTTATATCGCTTTGTTGTTGATCACTCTGGGCGCACATATCTGTTTCTCTGTTGTATGGCGGCATACCTGTTTATATTGTTGGGGTAGTATTCAAGTAAGTATGCAAAGCCCTTTCCTCTCTACTCTACCTATTGTTGAGGCCTATTGCAATAACTGACGTTCAATAATATATGGTGCTCCTGGGTGCTCACTCTATTTATTATGAGACTAGAAGAGAGGAAGAAAGAGTCGGCGATTCATCGAAAATCATTCTTCCAACCACTAAACTTCACGCCGTAAGCTTTTTTTACTAACAAAATGTAAATCTCTCAATATTAGGTATTTTTCCGTCAGTAAACATTCTATTGTGGTCTACTAGATATCATCAATCCAATTCTAAAGAGAAACTAGGTGTGAACTTGACAGAACAGTTTAATATGCCACAAATTGATGGGAAAATCTGAAAATCGAACACAAACTTTTGCCTTTTGTGCACATTTGGCCATCAAGTGGGGGTACAGCAGCATGCAGGTGCTGCAATAGTTTGGCATTGTATGGGTGTATAACAAAGTCATGAACACTCCCAGCATGATTGTAAGCCCATCCATCATACTTTTACAACCACTTGTTGGCAGCTTTCAGCAAATAAGAAATCTCAGAAAAATAAAAAACCAACTTTTGGACACATTTGGCCATCAAGTGGGGGTTGCCATCATGTAGGTGCTTCAATAGTGGTTGTTTGGCATTGTATGGGTGTATAACAAGTTGGTTAACACTCTCAGCATGATTGTAAGTCCATCATACTTTTACAGCACCATGTTGGCGGGTATCATGCCTCAAAAGAGTATCTCGATTTTCTGTCGATGGTCAGGCAATGTTTGGCCATCAAGTGGGGGCATGGCATCATGTAGGTGCTTCAATAGTGGTTGTTTGGCATTGTATGGGTGCATAACAAGTTGATGAACAATCTAGGCATGATTGTAAGTCCTTCCACCATACTTTTACAGCCACTTGTTGGCAGGTTTCATGCCTCAGATCAGGCAAAAATTACCATTTTCTGCCAATGGTCAGTCAATGTTTGGCCATCAAGTGGG